>OOIH01000536.1_pt1 | contig 92283 bp, 113 predicted proteins | sample 1691801 | NCBI WGS metagenome assembly OOIH01 (sample SAMEA1061690, study PRJEB22710) | metagenome
AAATAGAATTTTGGTGGTGATGAGATGACTTTGGATAGCGTCATCGTTTCTGCCCCTGATAACTTTGTGATTCGAGATGCTCTTGCCAGATGCTTTGAGGTGGTGCAAGAGCACAGACACATCGTGTGCTCTTGCAGCGGGGGGGCGACAGTGATGTGATGGTTGACCTGCTCTTGCGATGTGGTGCAGGTGAGAAAACGGATTTTGTGTTTTTCAACACCGGACTTGAATATGTCGCCACCTTCGAGCATTTGGAAGAGATAGAGCGGAAATACGGGGTGTCAATCCACCGCATAGATGCTATTAAGCCAATTCCGATATGTGTGAAGGAGTATGGTGTTCCGTTTTGGAGTAAGTTCGCATCAGATATGATTCATCGCTTACAGCTGCACAATTTCCAGTGGGAGGACGAATCGTTCGATGTCCTTATTCAACGGTATCCAAGATGCAAAACCGCATTGGAATGGTGGTGTAACGTAATCACAGGAAACACCACACAATATGCAATCAAACGAATACCATATCTGAAAGAGTTCATGATAATCAACCCGCCGTCATTCCGAATCTCTGATAAATGCTGTACATACGCAAAGAAGAAAGTGTCTGAGCGGTTCATTAAGAACGGTGACTATGACCTGTCTTGCATTGGTGTCAGGCAGTCGGAAGGCGGGATACGCTCCGCAACATACAAAACGTGTTTTTCAGATGGCGATGATATCGACCACTTCCGCCCAGTGTTTTGGCTAAGGGACAATGATAAAGAGGAATATTGTGAGCACTATGGTGTCACACATAGCAGATGCTACACCCAGTATGGCTTAGCCCGTACTGGGTGTTTTGGTTGTCCATTCGGAAAGCGGTTTGAAGACGAGTTAAAGTCGATAGAGCAGCACGAACCTAAATTGCTCCGGGCCGCAAATAGTATCTTCGGAGAGAGTTATGACTACACTCGCAGATACCTTGCATTCCGAGAAAAAATGAAGCGGAAGCAGAAGAAACAATAAAACAGAACTTTGGTGATGAATTTGAAGCTAATTGATAAAGATTTGCTTTTATCCAAAATCTATGAACATCCAGAGGTGGACGGAAATAAAGGTTTGATACGGGTGCTTTGTTGTATAGACGATGCGCCCGTTGTTAATTGTTGCCCGAATTGTGGGGTTAAGCTGGAGGTGAAGTAATATGGATTGTGTCGATTGCGGCAAGCACACCTACACAACCTACGGAAAGTATGGATATATTGCACTTTGTGATGACTGTGTCGATAAGCGTCTCCATGCGGAATTAGATGAGAAAAGTCATAGTGTCCAGAAAGCGTCTGACTTTTCTGAGTGGAGACATGGAGATATGTCGGAGCTCTTTTGGATGCACCTCGGGAAATACATCAAGGAGCCAAACGAACATAGTATCACACTGATGCTCATGGCATTTCGCTGGGCCTGCCATGATAATCAGGGACTGGCAAACTCGTTCCGAAATGCTCTCAAGTGGGCAAAGATTGACCTGTATGCAGAACAGGAAAAGTGGGCTGAGAAGCGGAGGGGAAATGAACAATAACTTCAAGTTGGAAAAGGGTATGTACCAAGAGCCAGGACGTTCTTTTAGTCAAGTGTTGGAAGATATAGACCCAAGCGACAGATATATTGGCACACCGTTGGAGGGGCTTGATGCTTTCCAACGACAACTCAAGCGCTTCGACATCAGAGTAAAGGGTTCTGCGTCGGATACGGTTGACAAATTTTTTGCTACATCAGATTCGGCGGTACTTTTCCCTGAATACGTTGCAAGAGTTGTGCGGCGTGGTATGGAGGAATCGGATGTAGTTCCGATGATTACCGCCTCTGTAACGAAAGTCGATAACGAGGAACAGATTGGAAGCACTCGGACAAAGCTGCGCAGGCGGGGGCGGCTGTTAGTTTCCAGCTACGATACGGTTAGCGCACAGAAGCTGGACTTATTCTCCGTGACCCTGCGTCAAATCGGTTCTTACATCGCCCATCCGCGTTTGAAGGATGCCGTGGATGTTCTTGTTAATGGCGACTGCGATAGTAAGGCTGCCGAGGTCACATCGCTAAACGGGTCTATCTTCGGATACAATACGCTGCTGGATTTTTGGGCACGATTTGACCCATACGAAATGAATACCATTCTCGTCTCTAATGGTGTGGCTCTCAGCTTGTTGAAAATGCCAGAGCTCCAAAGCCTGCCTGTTGGGTTTGGTCTTCAACATCCGTGTTGTATCACCATGCCATTTGGGTCTACGCTGATTCGTTCCAGTGCTGTACCCGAAAATACAGTAATTGGAATCGACAAACGCTTTGCTTTGGAGATGGTTCAGGTTGGAGATGTGGCGGTGGAATACGATAAACTAATTGACCGGCAATTTGAGCGAGCTGCCATTACTACCATCAGTGGATTCTCAAAAATCTATGAGGATGCAAGCAGGGTTTTAAGTACCGTACAGGAGAAAGAATCATAGGTAGACGCTATAACGAGAGGTGGGAGCAGACAGGAGTTCGAATCTCCCATTGGTGTAATACCGCTTTGACGGTAAGGGTGAAGTAGCCCCGCGCCGGGATGCTCGTGCAGGAAATAATCGGTTCTATGTATGGTGCAAATCCATACCCACATATTCAGTGATAAGTTGTTTGGAGGAAAGATATGAGGATTGATTTACCGCCATGTGGATTTAAGCAGTGCAGATTCCAGTCAGATGGGAATTGCTTGTATAGATCCGAATACGACAGATGTGGGCACAGGCGGACGAAAGACGCATTAGAATCGGTCATAATGACATACAATATTTGCTGTTTGTGCCAAACCAAAGATTGTCAAAATTCCGGCAAAGAAGATCTTGGCTGTATGCCAATTTGGAACGGTCTTTATTTTGGTGCGAGATAGAACGAATTTATACCCTCGGAGTTTGCGGACTGCCCGTGAAAGCTCGACCTTCGCGGAGGAATGAGAAAGGCGTAACAGGAGATTGGTGGTGAATTTCAATGGAATTGGAGAGAGTAGAGCATATCTGGAAGCCTGAAAAAGGAAGCGACTTTGAACTTCTCCCTTGCCCATTCTGTGAAGGAACAGAAGTTGTGTATTATTCCTATAACCATATCGCAGGGGAACGATTTGGCGTGTTTTGCTGCAACTGCACTGCGAATATCGACCCAGGATACGCACAAGATAGATGCACGGTACAACATATGTGGAATCGCAGATCAAAGGTAGCAATATGAGAATAATAGACGGGTTAGTTAAGAAAGATGATGTTGTCAAAGTGATCTCGCGGATTGACACCAGTCGCCCATATGACGATAAAGATGATATTATCGAGCAGGCCGTTTCGTCTGTGTGTGGAATGTGCTCTGTAGAGATGCTTTGTGTGCAGCCAGAAGAAGTGATCGTGTTAGAATATGTGTATGGAGAAACAGATATCGACCTATTCCGCAATCTATATCAGCAAGTACATTCATTCTTCCCAAGTAATCGTGTTCTCGCTATTCCAAATGAATCGAGTATTAAGACCGCCTCGAAAATACAGCTTTTAGAGCTTCGGCAGTTGTTAATAGAACATATTGACGAACTTGTAAGAAGCATGTAAGTGGTTTCTGGTTTCAGTCATTCATACATATCTCTTTTCAGGAGATATAGAAATTGAATGATAGGAGACAAAATCATGGGATTTTCAGAAAAAGAACTTGAGATCTGGAAGAAGAATGAACTGAAGCCGGAAGACACATTCCATTTCGAGTGCAAAATGTGTGGTAACTGCTGTCGAAAAAGAGACGAACCCATTATTTTGACCGGAGCAGACATTTACAGGATTGCCCGGTCATTGAACACAACGATGCAAAAGGTGATCGAAGAGAATACAGAGGGGTACATCGGCGACGGTTCACATATGCCGGTCCTTGTATTGAAAGAGCGGCTTGACGGAAGCTGTCGCCTACTACGGAAAGGCCGCTGTATGGTACATCAAAATAAGCCTGCCGTCTGTGCGCTGTATCCTCTTGGCCGATTCTATGACTTGAGGGACAACACATTTCATTACTTCCTGAACCCAAGAACCTGTCAGCCGAGCTGCAAGGATGGAAAGCAGTGGACGTTGCAGGAATGGCTCGACGAGTTCAAGATTATTGAGACCGAACAAATGACGCAAGCGTGGAATCGACTGATTGGCGGATTGATAGAGGTAACTTTCAGGATGGATAAAAGCAAAATCAATGGATTGCTTTTAGATGCTCTGCTGTTTACTCTATATTTTGGATATGACACCAGTATTCCGTACATCGAGCAAGTAGAAGCTCACATGATGTTTGCCAAAAGACTATTCAAAGAAAAGTTTAACAAAGATGTGATATTTAATTAAAGAGAAAGGTGGCCAGGACGGAATGGACAAGCAATGGGTTGATACCAGAAAACAGCAACTTATGTTGGAAGCACAGTCTATGCGAGACAAAATCGCTGAAACAATCAATGCTTCTGAACTATTTACAGTACAGGACAAACAAGACTTGATCGCGCTTCTCGATAACCACGACGGTAATCCGTACAGTTGTTTCGACACAGCCGCAAGGCTCAAGCTATATGAGAACCATAAGGGCGACAAGGATTTTGCACTCAACTATTTCGACATTATGGGCTTTGTCAAAAACACTGGTGTTGCAAAGTATGAGTCGATACTCTATATGATTCGCCGTGGGCTGGACAGATATCTTGATTCAGACAAAGTTGAATTCGATGGCGACATCATCATCACAGACCCCTGCTACATTATGCGTGCTGAGCACCATGGTACAACACCTATCACCGAGGACGATTGGGCGGCGTGTAACTACGGCGAAAACATGGAAGACCTAGGCATCAAGAACTTTATGACCCGCGACACCATTTATGGCGACTGGGGCTGTACGGTCTACAATACAGATACCAAGGAATCTATTGGCGAGTTCTGCGCAGATGCAGGGCTCGTTTCTGTTTTTCTGCTGGATGAAGTTATCAAGTATAATCCAGACTTCGACTATCACAAAGAGCGGACATGGACAACGACGCTGATCCCTGATTTCAAAGGGACTGTTCAGTTTGTGGTAGAGCGCGAGGAAGGTGTGTACGATGACGATACTGAGTACAACAAGAATGGCGAGAAATGGGAGGACTACAGCGTCCATGTTGTCGGTCACGGTGTTAACAAAAGAACTAGCAAGCCTATCAACTTCCGAAGCACACAGACCGGATTATAAAACCTGACTTTTATGAAAACACCCGCCCTGTATCTATGTACTGGGCGGGCTTTTTCTTAGACTTCTAAACCGAGTTTTTCAGCGATCTCTTCCGGAGAAAGGCCAGCCTCTTTGGCTTTCGCCATAACAGTCTTCATGTTGACCGGATGCTGAAGCTTCTGCTTCTGCGCTTCGAGGGCTTCGATCTCTGATTTTTTCTTGGCGATTTTGTCCTCAATAAGGGCGATTCTTTCCTCAACGCTTTTAGCGGCCATGTTGTTATACCACCTTTCTGAAAGATGTTCCCAGTATAAGCGATAGCGCAAAGGTTGTCAATGGGACAGGTCAAAGAATTGAAACATTTTTGTACGCAAACCATCAAACGGTTATTATGATAGGAGGAATCACAATGAACATCGTACTCGTAAAGCATAGCGAACAGCAGACGAAGAAATATTGTTTTTCTGTCCCAGATAGCATCTTGCCGCATATCCATCAAGGCGCCAATGTGATATGTGAAACAAGGCGAGGAAACAACCCGGGCTGCGTTGTATCGCCTGTTCTGTCAGGCGAGGATGCAGAACGCGTAACGGCGGAGAATGGCGCCACCACGCCGCTGCGCAATATCATTGCTGTTGTGAAAAACATTGATATTGTGGGTGTCAGGATTCCGATCTGGATGGAGCTTCATCAGCCGCATGAGAACAAGGTTGAGCGGCGCAGGCGTGAGCTGCGGTCTTATGGCTGCGTGCGAACGAAGGTCGATATCGACGATGAAGGTATCCTCCTCGATGGATACACCGCATACATTGCGTGCAAGGAATGTGGGATGTCCACAATTCCGGTGGCGGTGTACGCATGATGAACAGAGAAAGGAGATAATACCAATCCTGGTAAACCAGGTTCATGTAGGATTGAAAAGTGCATGGTAAAGCTGCCTGTTACAGCGTGAGTACAAACCAGTAAGTACAAGCTTGGGAGGATTAGGCGGTTGACCTCAGCCAGATTCGGTTGTGGTCGGTATGAAATATATAGCGAGCGTCAGCTTCGGGAAGGACTCACTTTCCATGTTGCTGCGTTTGGTAGAAGAAAAGAAACCTCTGGATGCCGTTGTTTTCTATAATACGGGAATGGAATTTGACGCAATATATCGCATCAGGGACAAAATGAAGCCGATACTGTGTAGCCTTGGCATAGATTTTATTGAGCTATACCCGGCTGAACCATTTCTGTATTCCATGTTAGAAAGGCCGGTAAGGTCCCGTGATGGATCGTGTCATTATGGATATGCGTGGTGCGGCGGTAGATGCCGCTGGGGAACAACTGCGAAGACAGCGGCGATCCGGAGGTTCAAAAAATCTTTGGCAGATGACGTTACAGACTATGTTGGGATTGCAGCGGATGAACCAGAACGGTTTGAGAAGGAGAAATCTGAAGGAAAGCTTTTGCCGCTTGTTGAATGGGGAATGACAGAAGCAGACTGCCTTTCTTATTGCAGGAATAGGGGATGGAGCTGGAAGGAAAAGTCTCCAGAAACAGAATCCGGTACAATAGATCTGTACGACATCCTCGATAGAGTTTCATGCTGGTGCTGTGCAAACAAGAACCTGAAGGAACTGCGGAATATCTACCGTTATCTTCCGCAGTATTGGAGTAAACTTGAAGATTTACAGCGCCAGATTAACAGGCCGTTTAAGGGCTTTTATAATGGCGAATCAAGAGGAATATTTGAACTTAAACGGAGGTTTGACTGTGATACGAAAACATAAGAAGGAGTGGTGACGGTGAGCGAGGTAAGTATCAGCAGCGCAAACAAGAAGATGGGGAAGATCTCCAGCGTATCTCTTCCATCTGTGGTAACGTGCCGGAAGTGCGCATGTCAGCAAAAGTGTTATGCGAGGAAGCTGGAACGTCTGCGACCGGCAGTAGCGGCGGCGTACAAACGAAACCTGGATGTTCTTCAGAGCGATCCAGATACATATTGGAGAGAGGTCGAGGCGGCAATCATGCTGTCTCGATTTTTTAGATTCCACGTATCGGGCGATATTCCCGACATCACGTATTTGATCCGGATGGTCGATGTCGCGCAGAGAAACCAGCATTGCCAAATCTTATGCTTCACAAAGAAGTATGAGTTGGTGAACGATTATCTTTCAGGTGGAGCCGTTCTCCCATCAAATTTACATATGATCCTTAGCGCATGGACTGGACTTGAGATGCAGAACCCATTTCTGCTCCCCGAGGCTCATGTCAGATACCGCGACGGCTCTACCACCGCGAGAGATGACGCGAAACTTTGCGGAGGTAACTGTACTGAGTGCGCTTGCACAGACGATGGATGCTGGACTCTCCAGAGAGGAGAGCAGGTAATTTTCAACGAACATTAAGGAGGAATGCTGGCATGAGTATGAGCTATTGGATGATCGAAGGCGTCGGACTGGACACCGACAAAATTATTCCGTACCTGAACAGTGAAAAACTTGCGCAGTTCCTGATTGAGCAGCTTGGTCAGGAGCCGGGAACGGTGACGGAACTGAAACGCATGGTCGCTTCCGGAGACTTCAGTTCGCTCGATATTGAAGACTATCTGTACGGCCAACCGTTCGATAATATTGCTGACCTGCTGACCCATTGCGATGATACAGACTCCATCACTTATGGTGATGATGGCGAGGGCAGCTACTACTTCTATTACCCACCCTCCATGCCTTGGGAGATGCGAGATACTGAGCCCAAGAACATCCAAGAGGTTCACAACCGTATTATTGCGGCTGTGCAGCAGGTGGCTGACTTGGAGTCAGACGAAATCGATCTAATGATTGACGATGACCTGCATGTCGTAGGGTTCGGTTGATATGGAGCCCGCATCCAGCTTCACATGGAACAAAGAAAGCGAGGGATTCTATTCCAGACACAAGTTATCCAACGGACAATACTGTATGGTTGGTTTCTTCCGCTTTCACACGAAGCGCGCTACCTGCTATTATGTGGCTTTTGCTGTTGCGGACAAAAAGAAGAACCTGAATGGATGGTTTGAGAATAACAAGAACAATAACATCGAGTATAAGATGACCGGACGATGCGGAGTAGAAGCGTTGCTTTGGTGTCGTGACAGACTTCTGGAGTTTGAAGAATTTGTTCCGACAGACAAGGTGGAAGACACGAAGATTGTGGTCTGCGCAACAGACTCAAAACGATTTCGTATGTACGAAAAGGCGCTTTCCAGATATGGATATAGAAAGGTATTCATGGACGGCTGCTGGTCTATGGTCAAAACGTTAAATTGAAAGGAGGCGGCAATTATGGCGTGTTATCGAAACGGCAGTTGCGGCCCCTATGAGAACAGGTCGTGTTCAGAGTGCCCTGCAAGCAAGCCGGAGTACCTTCTTGGATCAGCTATTGCGGGCGGGATGATTGTTGGCGAGAATCTTATCGTTGACGACAGGTTTAAGAGTCGTAAGGGCGGGAATGAGGTGATGCGCAATGCCTGAAAAGTTTTATATCTCGGATTGGCACTATGGTCATAAGAACTGTCTGGCCTTTGATAATCGCCCGTTCACAACTATTGAGCAAATGAATACAGCTCTTGTGGGACGCTGGAATAGTGTAGTTAAGCCTGGCGACTCCGTATATGTGCTTGGCGATATGTTCTGGTGCAATGCGGACACAGCAATCCCGATTCTTAATTCTCTGGCCGGAGAGATTTTCCTGGTCAAAGGGAATCATGACAGGTGTCATATCAAGAGGTTCGTGGATCAGTTCGTAAAGGTATCCGAGTATATGGAAATTGAAGACAAGGATCGTAAGGTTGTGCTATGCCACTACCCAATTCCATGCTTCAAGAATCATTTCTATGGCTGGTATCACCTTTACGGGCACGTACATAATTCGTTTGAGTATAACATGATGGAACATACCAAATTCTTAATGAAGGAGTTATACGACCGTCAATGCAATATGTTCAATGTTGGTGCGATGATGCCATGGATGGACTATACTCCACGTACACTCAACGAAATCATTTCTACCGCTAAGGAGGAGAAAGCAAATGAGGCAAATTAGAAACGGCGTATTTGAGACAAACAGCAGCAGTACACATTCTGTTTCTGTGAGATGCGGTAAAGGGCTTCAGCAAAACTGGATGCCGGTTGGAAACGACGGGTATATCCATGCAAGCCTTGACGAATTTGGGTGGGAGATTGAGACATACAGAGATCAAGATGCAAAGCTGTCTTATCTTTTGACAATGGCGTACATGAAAAACCCGCCAAGCGTCCACAGTTGGTCTGACGAGTATTCCCAGCCGGATGATATCAAGAGGTTCATGAAGACGAAAGACTTCAAGATGATCAGCGATGCGGTTGCAAAGTACGCCGGTTGTAAAGGTGTCATGTTGGACGGAATTGATGGTGGATACATTGATCATCAAAGCCATGAGGATTACATGACAACGCAAGAATTTTTGGATGAATATGGTGTTGATGTGATTGAATTCGTTTACGGTCGAGGCGTTTATGTTCATACAGATAATGACAATCATTGAGGTGCTATATGAATCGTGAAGAAAGACGGCGTACGGCAAAGAACGGAACGTTTATGGGCGTTCTCAATGACATAAAAATAGCCAACCAGTTCAAGGCCGCCATTGAAGGGGATTGGCCAATCAAAGAGGGTGACAAAGTAAAGCTTAACCTTGATGCCATCATGAAGCATCCTGGCTATCAGCAACAACTGCCTGCATACCGAAAGTTCTGTGAAGAAAACACTGAAACAGTTTTCACTGTCGCATATGATGAGAGGCTCCGTCAAAGTATTGTATGCCTTGTTGAAGATAAAACCGAACCGAAATGGCTGTTTTGGATTGGAGATTTAACTAAGGTGTCATAAACCTGCTGGCTGCGCAAAGGTGGTGGTATTTGTGTCTAACCAAGAAATTGAACATCAAATTATTGATAATGAAAAGCTGGTATATTTCATTATCAACAAGTATTTCTACGACTATCGCGCCGACGAAGATCTTATACAGTGCGGCAGAATTGGCCTATGGAGGGCTTGCGAGAGGTTTGACGGCGGGAAAAGTAAGTTCTCTACGTTTGCGAGCAAGTGTATCTATAACGCAATCGTGCATGAGCTGCAGAACCGCAACAACGAATGGAAGCTTGGGTGTGTGGAGTCGCTTGATCGTGTGATTGAGACCGACAGAGAATCCGGAAGTGACATTACAGTTGGACATCTGATACCAGTCATCGAGGAGGGCTATTGCGAGATCGACTACGATTTGTCCTCCGTCAAAAAGAAACTATCAGAGCGAGATGCCGAAGCATTCCAAATGCACCTTGATGGGTTCAAAGCTGTAGAGATTGCCGAAATCTATGGTTTCAGCCGGTCGTGGGCATCAAGAGTCATCAGAGACGCACAGTACATAGCCCGTAAAGAACTGCTTGGGAACAGAAAACCCGCCATCAGGCGGGTTTCTTGATCCTATCAATATCGTTCAATCAGTTGTTTGCGCTTAGCTTCATATTCATCCTGAGTAATTGTTCCATTTTTGCGCATGGAACTTAGGTCTTTGAGTTTATTCTCAAGATCGCTCTTATTGGTTCTGGGGAGTAATTTGTTACTAATGAGTGCGGCGACCAATGCAACAATCAAGGCAAGAGCAACTCCAACAGCCGAAGTAATGAGCATTGCATCATCCTCATATCCAGGGGATGCTGGAATTTTGAACACGAAATTGATTGAGATGATGAACATAGCTATAGCCGATATGATTGAGATAAGCAGGATTTTACAAGTCCGCATATACAAACTCCTTTATCATGTAGTGTCACAAGTATAACACAAATTCAGAAAAACGCAAGGAGGTGGTTCCAGATGATTTATCTCGACAACGCTGCCACTACAAAAGTGTCACCAGAGGTTATGGAGGCGATGTCTCCATACTTCTCTGAATTTTATGGGAATCCAGGCAGTATCCACTTCGCGGGGCGCGTAGCGGAAGAGGCCGTGGAGAACGCCCGTAAATACGTTGCAGCTCCAATCGGGGCAGACCCGAACAATATCATTTTTACTGGCGGCGGTTCTGAGGCTAACAATCTTGCAATTCGCGGGGTCGCGGAATACTTGAAGTCAATCGGTAAGAATCATATCATCACAACACAGGTGGAACACCACTCCGTTTTGGAGTGTCTAAAACAGTCATTTTATGACACATTCTATGTTACCTATCTGCCTGTTCGCAGAGATGGAAGCATTGATATTGAACTGCTGGAAGCAAGCATCTGTGATAGAACCGGTCTTGTCTCTGTGATGACTGTCAATAACGAAACGGGCAACCTGTATCCAATCCATGAAATTGGAGAGATTTGTCACCAAAACAACGTACTGTTCCATACAGACTGTGTGCAGGGATATTGCCAGACCGGCATTGATGTAAAGCGGGACTTCATTGATTTCCTGTCTGCTTCAGGGCACAAGATACATGCGCCAAAGGGCGTTGGTTTTCTGTATACGTCAAGAAAGGAGATGCTTCATCCTGTCATATACGGCGGAAGTCAGGAGTACGGCCTGCGTGGGGGGACACATAACACGCCGTATATTGTTGGCATGGGGTGGGCGGCGCAGATTGCTCATAAGAGCTATCTAAGCGGAGATTGTGTTTACGGAGAAATGCTTTCGCACGTCAAGCAGCAAATTCTGTCCGAGATTCCCGATGCACATATCAATGGAACACCATTTGCAAACTCAAAGACTGTCAACATCCGTTTCGATGGAGTGGATGGCGAAACGCTTCTTATGGTGCTTGACAGTATGGGAATTGAGGTGTCGGCCGGCTCTGCTTGTTCCGCACATTATGCTGTACCAAGCCACGTACTGTCTGCCATCGGCCTAACCGACGATGAAGCGAGAGGTTCTATCCGCATTTCCGTATCGAAGTACACCACATTCGAGGAAATCAACGAGGCCATACAGGCTATCGTTGATACGGTCAAAGAGCTACGAGGAGGTTAATTATGGGGTACTACACTGACTATACACTGAGCGTCTACAGCACCGTAGACTATGAAGTTCCTGCCGGTCCAATGAAACTGTCAGATAAGATTTCACCGATCATGGAACAACTGGTTGATGAAGAAATTGACAGGATGAATATCTTCTCAGACGGGAATATCAAGGACTCATACTACACCAATGCAAAGTGGTATGACCACGAGGAAGATATGCGTATCCTGTCTGCCAGATTCCCAGGCATGGTATTCTGGCTTAGCGGCCAGGGCGAAAGCCAAGAAGACCTTTGGCAAAAGTTCTTTGTCAACGGGCGGATGCAGGAATGTCGTGCGCAGATTATATACGATGATTTCGATCCGGAAAAGCTGGACGAGTGGACACCTGACGATACCTTGGAGAAGAAATATAGTTATCAGCTCACATGAGGTCTCAGTATGAATGATTTCGACTATGAGGTTCTGCAGAAGAAGCGACTTGCGCGTCAGGCGTTCCATAAAAAAGGCGGAAGCAAAAGTAGAAAGTGCCCAATGTCAACGGATCGCATGACCAGAAAACAGTGGATAGAAAGGTGTGGTGAAGTTGTGACCTATGAACTTGGTAAACCAATGGGTTGGGAGGCATTCAAACAGATGCCGGTTGCTCTCCAAAAAGAGTATCTCCTGCTGCTGATTGACAAATACTCGACCACAGCGTCTGATTTGGCGCGTATGTTTGGCATTACTTCGCAGACTGTTACGCGGTTTTGCGGCAATCAGGAAATTGGCATAGAGTTCTCTCGTGGGAAACGTATGTCGAGAGATAACAGGGCAGAGTTTGAGAGGTTCCTGTGCGGCGCGGACGACGATGCTGTGCCAGCTGCTCTTGAACCGAAGCCAGAACAGTCCGCACCAGAGTTGTCTATTAGCAGACAGACATCTGGTATGGATATGACGGCGTTCAGTTTAAGTTTCGAGGGTGTCATCAAGCCCGAAACAGTCGTCAACTCAATTATATCTATGCTCCGTCCGGGATCAAGCGTACGGTTAGAGGTAAAATGTCAGGTTCTCCCGTAATTGCGGTTGAAAATCAGATACATAGCAGGTATAATGTAACAAGAAAGCTACGGAGGTTTATAAGAAATGTCTGAAATGAAGAAATGCGTGTCGTTCGCGTGCCCACATGATCTTGCCATACAGATTGAGGAGAAGTTCTCAGCGTGTGGCGGAAAGTATACTGTAAATGAACACAGTATGGAGAAATTTGGACAAGTGTACGATTTCTTCAACAATCTTGCGGATAATAATGACGGCGATATTACATGTCTGGACATACAGCCAGAGTCTGTCAACGCGAGGATCGAGATCGAGGTTCCTCCTCTGGACTTGTATCGTGACTGGATGAAGAAGTTTGTGGAGATCCTACAGTATATGGATGTGCTTGATATTAAGCCATCCGAGTTTGACGGCATTATGATAGGTGCGACTGTGAACGATGTATGGGAGGTGGCATAGTGAATAAAAGCAGACGTACGTCGCTCAAACAGGCAACAAGCCTTCTTGATCAAGCGATTGACATTGTTCGGGACGCGAAGGATGAGGAGCAGGATTGCCTTGACAATCTTCCGGAAAATCTCCAGAACAGTGACCGGTACGAAAGCATGGAAAGTGCTATCGACAGTTTGGAGGATGCCATTGATAAGATTGACGAAGCGAAAGAAAATATAAATGAAGCAATCGCGTAAGGTGTGATAGAACAAATGTTTGGTATTGACGATCTGTTTTTCTTGATAGCCGGGCCTGCGCACTTTTTGGGGAAGTGTGCGGACGAGAGTGCAACGAGGTATGCGGTACAGCAAAATTCAAAGCAAAAAGGATATAATCTGACGCGGCAGAATGAACTTAAACGGATGGCATACAGCGCATCAGCAGAAGAGCGAACCGCATTTAACCATCTTGTGCGCAGAACTGTTCGGAGAGGGAAAAATAGCTGGGATGTTATTCTTGCCATCAGGCAGATATCTCTTATGGAGGGCTGGAAGTATTATGACGCTGGTGAGCAGTACAGTGATCCAGCATATGTGGAGCTCATCGGCGGAAAGTGGCCGGACTATCAGATCCCAGGAGAATTTTGCGGCAAATTTGTTGGTGATGACAAGGCTCGTGAAATGAACACGGAGACGGCCCGCAGAGAAGAATGGCGATCCAGAACTCCGCATGGTACATGTGTAGAGATTTTTCCTACGGATTATGAGACGGAAAAAGCCTATCAAGAAGCGGTCGCTCATGCCTACAGCCTAACACACAGGGGACTCTAACCATCAAAAATTGTCTGACAGCGGAATATCGAAGTCCAGTAATACTTTCCCGCAGCACCGTACTGTGTATCCGCTGTCGCTATGGACATGCACGCTCAAGTCAGAACGTTTTGGATTTGCAGAAAGCAGGTGAAGGTTTCTGTCTTCATCAAGATAGTATTGCTTGCAGTACATTTCACCGTTTACACTGAAAATTCCTACATCGCCTTCATCAAGGTCCGTCGTTTCTTTGACAAAGACCAATTCTCCGTCATGGATATAAGGCTCCATGCTGTCACCAGAAATACAGACGGCATAGTCCGCATCACCTGGAACGCTGTCGTCCACACGAATCATCTCGAAGTCTTCTCCCTCCAGCGGAGTTCCGAAGCCAGCCGCCGGCGGGGATAGATACCTCGGGATGTATCTATTCCTGGAGATACGCTGTTCACTCCTGTTTAGCGGCAGTTTGATAATCTTCGCGTCCTGATTGATACGCTCATATTCCATTGCACATATTGTATCGACCAGATTGCGGCCATGTGCATCCAGCGCTCTGTATTTTTTCGACAGGGCGCTGATTGCTATATCTAAAGCAGATTCTGTGGTGGCGAGAGGTCGGCCAAGAAGTTCGTCTGTACTCGTGCCAAGTATATTTGCAAGCTGGATCAGGGTATCGAAAGACGGCTGCCTCGCGCCTCTCTCCCAGTTCCCTATTGTGACCGGAGTCACGCCAATACTTTGGCCAAGGGACTTCTGAGTCATACCTCTGCCTAACCTGATCGTTTTCAGGTTTTCGCTGAAGTCCATGAATACACCTCCGAAAAATGGTCTTGACATTACAAGCTGTTTGTGTTATCTTTTCTTGCACAAACAAGATGTTATATCCGCAGACTACCACAAAACAATTTGTATGTCAAGTTCCTTTGTGCAAAAAGAAAGAAGCAGGCGCCATAAACGCCTACTTCTTCTCCCGCAAGAAAGGAATACACCAAAACCAAAAGCGGGCGCAGCGCAATGCTACGATCAGATCATACCGCAAATATGACCTGACGGGTGTAGTATACCACGAGGCTCCCGCAAAATCAATCACTTTTCGGGAGGTACTCAATGAAGTCAAACATGTCTCTTGGTCAGTTCCGTGCAGAGCTGGGGTCGTATAACAGCTTCCAGCTTGTATTTGATGACCCTCTTAGTCCGCTCACATTCTCCACCTTGTTCAATCATGCTGCTGTGATTCTGTCTGCCTCCCCCTATATCGCGCTGAAAAACAGTAGTGGTCATCTGTGCCTTAGCCACATCCAGGCTATCAAGAAACGCGGCAAAACAGACGGATACCAGTCGTATATATTCGTTTGTAACGATTTTACCCTCTCAAACGACCCTATACCGGTCAAATATGTGCTGAACTGCGCCTAAAAAATTTCTTCATAAAAAAGTGTTGACAAACGCTCCCGCTTGTGGTATAATTGGCTCATAAAATCAAAGAAAGGAATTGAATTATGAGCGAGACTCGTCAAGCAGAGCGTGTTTCCCCTCTGATCGGGGAAGTCTACTATATGAAATTCGAAGGTAGCGGGAATGAACAGAACGGGTGGAGACCTGGCGTGGTATTCCAAAACAATGTCGGCAACGCGCATAGCCCTAACGTGATTGCGCTTCCTATGACCAAGGTACTCAAGAAAACTGGACAGCCTACCCATGTCCTCGTGACGGCGGAGGATACCGGCATTCCGAAGGATAGCATGGTATTATGTGAGAACCCTGAAAAGATGTCAAAGAAACGGATCGGCGGGTTTATCACCAAACTATCCGACGAGTATATGAAGCAGATTGCAAAGGCAAGCCTGATTGCAACGGCCGCAGTCTCCTTCTTGGACGAAGCTGATTTGCTGGATGTCTGGCGGAAATCTGTCAGACTGAACAGAGTGAGCGTGGCATAGGAGGTCGTCATGTATAACGAAGATCGTAAAACAGCGTTCATAGAGGAGACAAGGAGTTCCTCTGATTTCGGGAAGTCTGTATTCCGGACAACGGAGCCATATGAACAGAAGACAGGTCAAGATCTGTGTGAGCTTCCAACAGAGGTTCTGCAGGAAATTGCGAATAGTCACTTCGGATCAAGGACAAGAACAATGGATTCAACGATTGCCTTTCTGCGATCCTATGTGACATGGTGCAAGGAGAAGGGATATCCGGCCTGTGATGGCATCTATTCCGTTCAGACACAAATGGACGAGAAAATGAAGCGCTACATGGTTGCATCGCCAAAACACTTGCAGGTTGTGCTCGACAAGGTGTTCTCACCAGTGGAAGAGGAAACAGTAGACTGTATTTACCGCTGCTACCTGTGGATGGCATTTGCTGGGCTTGAAGAACCTGAAACGATAGAGGTGAAGGTTAACGAAGTGGACTTCGGAGCTATGCTGATTGAGCATGGCGGGAAATCGTTCGAGCTGTATCGTGAGGCGATACCTGCGTTTCGAATGGCATGTGAGGCGACGGCGTTCAAGTACCAGCACCCAAGGTATACGCAGACAAGAAGCCGATTCCCTGGCGAGTACCTGATGCGGGGCATTCGGTCAGAGCAGGTAAAGTCAACGACCGTACGGAGCATTATACAAAAGGCGTTCAAGGCCAACGAGGTTGAATTGACGTACAGTAAGATCAGAATGTCTGGTGTCTTTTACAGGGCATACGAAGCGGAACGTATGGGTGAAGAGGTAAACTTTGATGGCCTGATCGCAGAGCACATTATCAAGATGGGCAGCACGTATCACAGGAACTACACCAGGGGCAAAGTTGCGAACCTGCTCAAAAGAGACTTCTTCGATGACTATGCTTGCTGGAAAGCCGCGTTCACTTAACAAAATAAAGCAAGGAAAAGGAGCTGCTGCTCCTTTTCTTTTGCTTTTACAATACTTTTATATGAGGCGATAAGATGGGACTTGTCTACCCAAAGGGAGAGATTGTATGGGTCGGGCACTATGACAAGGACAGCAATCTCAGATATATCACAACCTCCAAGCCAGCGCGAGACTACTACTATTTATATGAATTGAAGGATGGGAAGTTTGTCAAACTCGGGAAGGATCGCAATCCTCGCGCCCTTGAGGAGAAATACATACATCTTTAATCGGGTTACACAGCGATGCTGTTGACCGGTATACCACATCAGTTTTCTGGCGAACTTTGATTTAGGGTATGCCTATAAATGCCTTGGAATAGGGACTTTCGCCTATCTATGCAGAGTTCCTATATATCCATGGGATAAGAACGAAAGGAGTTGGTTTTATGCCAGAAAAAGAGCGATTCCTGGAACTTTGCGATAGTATCCATCGTGACGGCATTCCAGATCTGATGGACTGGTTGGAGAAGAGTGACTTCTACTCCGCTCCAGCAAGCACAAGGTTCCACGGCAATCACCCCGGAGGATTACTCCAGCACTCGTTGAATGTCTATGACGAGCTGAGGCGAATCCTGCACACCTACCCTGAGATTGAGGCAAGTGACGAGACTGTGGCCGTCGTCTCTCTGTTCCACGATCTCTGTAAGGTGAATTTCTATGCCAGCGAGAAACGGAACCGAAAGAACGAAGATGGGCGATGGGAGAGCTATGACGCGTACACCATCAAAGAAAAGTTCTGCTTCGGTGGTCATGGCAGCAAATCGGTGTTCATTGTCCAGAATTTCATAAAGCTCACACCGGAAGAGGCCGCTGCCATCAACTGCCACATGGGTTCCTGGGACGGGAACAAGGACGTTGGAAACGCCTATGAACAGTTTAAGCTGGCGTGGGCACTCCATGTAGCGGACGAAGCTGCTACATACATACTCGAAAGCAAACAAGATTAAGGAGGAAGTGTTAATGCCTTTCGGCAGAACAAAACCCGCAGCGCCGGTTTCAGCACCGGATATTCTGGCGCAAAAGAAGAACCAACTCGATCTCTACAACGCTAGGTTCGACCACGCTGTCGAGCTCTTTAACGATGCGATTGACAGTCTTGGGATGACCAGCCATGACATCGCTGAGACGATGCAGGAGATCAGCGAATACGAGAAGGAATTGGAGACCACAAAAGCCGGGCTCTCCGAGGCGAGGGACAAAACAGAGCGGGTCATCGCAAACTTCAAGTCCCTGCTTTCCATCGACTGACCATCAGAGAGGAGTATCCTATGGCAGAAGAACTGAATCTTCAGCAGAAGCTTGCCAAGATCCGTAAGATGACCGAGGTTATCCAGAAGAACAAGAAGGGGTTCAATTACAGGTACACATCTATTGACGAGATTCTGGCGCGTGTGACGGCTGGCATGAACAAATACAATGTGTCCCTGTACCCAAATGTAGATCCGCAGTCCGAGGTTATCACACCATACTCATACGGGAAGACAAAATTCACCAAGGACGGGCAGCAGTACGAGGAGCAGAATAACGAGATCATCGCACAGGCCCGCGTCATATATACCTGGGTCAACGATGATAACCCTGATGAGACGCTTCAAATCCCTTGGTTTGTTGTTGGCAGCCAACAAGACCCAGCGCAGGCGTTCGGCAGCGGACTGACATACGGTCTGCGCCAATTCCTGATCCAGTTTTTCCAGATTGCTACGCTGGATGGCGAAGATCCGGATGACTGGCGCAGCAAACAGCGGTTCGCCGAAGGCGAGGAAGACCGCACAATCGCCGGAAAAATTGTGGAGCAAATCCACGCTTTGGTGACTACATATCTGAGAGAGAACCCTGACGAAAAGCAGAAGGTTATCGCTCTCACAAAAAAATATGTTCGTGAAAACGGGAAGCCGAGCGCGAACTATTACGCTATCGAAACCTCAGCCCAAGCGTCTGAACTTCTGGAGGCGCTGAAGGCTGAGTTTTCTAATACAAAGAAGGAGTGATTTAGTATGGGATTTCGGCAAGGTGGTTTCTGCTCCGTGTGGAGCACAGAGCCAAGCAAGTCCGGCAAGACAACGAGGGTTCGTCTATCGTCCAGCCGGAAGAATCAGTCAAGCGGGGAGTACGAGCAGGATTTCTCTGGATTCTGTACCTTCATCGGGAAGGCACACGATATGGCGCAGAGCCTGCAGCCGAAGGATCGCATCAAGATTCTGGAATGCGATGTCGGTACTACATACGACAAGGAGAAGCAGAAGGAGTACGTCAACTATAAGGTGTTCGACTTTGAGATGGCTGACGGCAGTAAATCCGGCGATAGCGGCAACAAGGCCAGCGGCAGGAAGAAATCTGCATTCGATGTTGACGGTGGCGAAGCGGACGACAGCGATCTCCCCTTCTGATCAGGTCGGTGAGACTAAGTGAATTACTCGAATATCATTTCGGATTTCACATGGTCTTACTCTCGGATCGGTCAGTTTGAGATGTGTCCTTATGGGTTTCTGCTGAACTATATCAAAAGAGCAAGTAAGAAACCCATGTTCTTCTCGGACTATGGGAGTTTCATGCACAAGCTGATTGAACAATATTTGCGTGGTTTTTTGGAGAAAGACGAATTGGCGGCCACATATCTGGCTGGGTTCAGGAAAAACGTCAGAGGGAAGGCGCCAAACGGAAAAATCTTCAAGAGTTATTTTGAGCAAGGGTATGAGTACCTGAGCCACATTGATTTCCCATATCTGTCTCCAGTCGGGATTGAGCAAAAGGTTAATTTCTTCATTGGGGACAAACCATTTACAGGTATCATTGACTGCGCGGCTATGGACGATGGGGAACTTGTTATCATTGACAACAAGTCAAGAGCGTTGAAGCCGCGATCAGGCAGAGGTAAGCCAACAGTTTCTGACCAAGAGCTTGACTCCTATCTGAGGCAGCTCTACCTGTATAGCGTTCCGATGGAACAGCTTTATCATACATACCCAGTCAGGCTGGAGTTCAACTGTTTCCGAACGGGGCAGTTGATCTCCGAGCCTTTCCGGGAGCAAGAATTTGAAAAGACAAAAGAATGGGCACTCAAATCCATTGATACGATCACGAGAAATGAAGACTGGTCGCCAAAGATAGACTACTGGAAGTGTAGATACATTTGCGACCTGAGTGATGATTGCTGTTACTTCCAGATGAACAGGAGGTGATTGCATTGGACATCAATGAGATTTGCGATATCAGCAGTGAGGCCGGCGTAGTGGCATCTCTGGTTTTCAATCCAGACTACATCTATCTTGTAGAACAGCTTACGGCGCAGCACTTCACAAACCAACAGAACTCCTACATCTTCTACGCGATTAAGAAGCTGGCGGAGCGAAACGTCAAGACTATCGATGCCTACAACATTATGAGTATCCTGCGTTCGGATCAAAAGATGAAAGGTAAGGCAGATAGAGTCCTGACAGAGCGCGGCGTTGAGGAGTTCATAGGCAATGCCTCCTCGATTGCGAGAAACACACCAGAGGGATACAAACTCGTTGCAGATGCCGTGCTCAGTTCTGCGTTCCGGCGTGCAACCTATCAGAAGCTATGCGAATGTCAGAGTATCTGTCAGAACCAGTCAGAAACAGAAATCGAACAGAAAATATATGCAACGCTTGATGATGTGATGATACAGTTTTCAACGACAAAAGAGGTTCCGCAATATAAAGATGTCGTTGACGAACTATGGGAGCAGATATGTCAGCGGCAGAGAAGCGGTGTGTCTGGTATTCCGTTCAAGTTCCCCACCCTGAACCAGTACGTCACGATTGAACCTGGCGAGCTGGTTATCTTCGCTGCAGAGGCCAAGCAGGGCAAGAGCATGATGCTCCTAAACTGTGCAGTAGATTTGCTCAGACGCGGTAAGCGAGTGATGTATATTGACAGTGAGCTGAACTCACGGCTCTTTACTTGCCGGCTGATGGCACACTTAGCAAAGATCGAGTTCAACAGGGTTCGCAGCGGCAACTACTCGCCGGAGGAGGCAGCACGTATTGCTACCTGCAAAGAGTGGATGAAGTCAAAAAGTTTCACCCATCTCTATATGCCGATGTTCGATGCACAGAGCATCTTTACAACCGTTAAGAAGGTTAATCACACACAGGGCATTGACGTTCTAATTGTGGATTACTTCAAAGGGAAAGGCGAAGGCGATGCGTTTGACAGCTACCAAGAACTCGGAAGATTCGTCGATATGGTCAAGAACCAAATCTGCGGTGATATGAACATCGCTGGTATCGGTGCAGCTCAAGCGACATCGACCGGTAAGGTAGCGGATAGCGCGAAGATCGGGCGCAATGCTTCTACGATTGCAGTCATACAGGACAAGCTGCCGGAAGAAATTGAGACTGACGGCCCTGAGTGCGGCAATAAGAAACTCAGAGTAGTTCTGAATCGTAACGGCCCACAAATGGCGCCAGACGAGTACATAGACATGGCTTTCTGCGGCAATCTTATTTCCTATGAGGAAGCGCGGCAACACGTTGTGCAAATGCCGTATTGATGAATGGAGGTGATGGCGTGGAAGTATCTGAAATCATCGAAAGCGTAGATATTCTGGAATACATATCTCAGTTTTGTGATCCGCAGGAGAAAGAAGACGGAGAGTATTGGTGCCTCAGCCCATTGAAAGATGAAAACACGCCGTCATTTTCCATCAATCAGGAGATGCAGAGGTTCTACGACTTCTCATCTGGTAAAGGCGGGAATGTCCTGGACTTTATCCGCGCATACAACAACTGCGATTTTTTGGAAGGTCTGCGGATACTGAAGGATTACGCTGGAATTTCCGAAAGCGGCACATCGACAGCCCCGCAGCGACTCTTAGCGACATCTATTGCAAAGCGGTTCCAGAGCAAACCGCAAAAAAAGAAGGCGTCAAAGACCTCCATACTTCCCAAGGACTATATGGACCGTTATGAGTGGAATGTAAAGAAACTTGCGGTCTGGGAGCGAGAAGGTATCACGATGGAATCCATGGAGAGATTTCAGGTGCGATACGACCCGTTCTCAGACCGTCTCGTTTATCCCATCAAAGACGCAAGCGGTAATATTTTCAGTGTCTGCGGCAGGACGCTCGACCCTCATTTCAAAGAGAAGAATCTTAGAAAGTATACCTATTTCCAGCCTATTGGAATTTTAGACACCATTTATGGTCTGTCAGATAACAGCGAGGAAATTCGCAAATGCGGAGAGATTATTCTGTTCGAGGGCGCAAAATCAGTCATAATGGCTGATGGTTGGGGAATCAAAAATACTGGGGCGATTTTAACATCGCACCTCAACCCATATCAGTTCAAGATTCTGATCCAACTTTGCGTCAAGGTCACATTTGCGCTGGACGCAGAGATTGATATCCGAGAAGATACAAACATCATGAAGCTTAGGCAGTACACACAGGTGTATTGGATCAGAAACAGAGACAATGCGCTTGACCCAAAGGATAGCCCAACAGACAAGGGGGAAGACGTGTTCCGGTCGCTTTACCAAGAAAGGGGGCGGTTGCGATGAACAACTACATCCCGTATCATATGCACTCGGATTACAGTTTACTGGATAGCTGCACAAAGTTCCAGGAATATGTTGATCTCGCAGTCAAAAACGGCCAAACAGCAATAGCGAGTACGGAACATGGGAAACCTCTTGGATGGGTCTCCAAGAAGCTCTACTGTGACAAGAACGGCATCAAGTTTATACACGGAGTCGAAATCTACCTTACAGAGCATCTGGTGAGTCCAAACGGGGAGCGTATCCGCGACAACTACCACACAGTGCTGCTTGCCAGGAACTGGGAAGGTGTAAAAGAGTTGAATGCTCTGGTCTGCAAATCATGCGACCAATACCACTTCTACTACACCAACCGCATTACCTTTGACGAGTTTCTTGGTATTTCGGGAAACATCATATCAACAAGCGCATGTCTTGCATCTCCTCTGAACAGGCTGCCATCTACCCATCCAAAGTATATGGAACTCGCCCGCAAGTACGATTTTCTTGAGGTTCAGGCGCACGACCATCCGGATCAAGTCGCCTTCAACAAAAGGCTTCTGGCTCTCTCCAAAGAAATTGGGACTCCGCTGATCGCAGGAACAGATACACATAGTTCATCTCCATATAAAGCTGAGTGTCGGAGGATTTTGCTTGGCGCCAAGCGTAAGACATATGGCGACGAGGATAACTTCGATCTCACCCACAAGACTTATGACGAACTGGTTGAGATGTTTGCCAAACAAGGGGCTCTGAGCGAGGATGTGTATCTGGAGGCAATCGCAAACACAAATCTGCTTGACAGTATGGTTGAGGATTTCAAGCTCGACACATCCATCAAATATCCCATTCTGTATGGTTCTCAGGAAGAGGATGAGCGGAAGTTTGCGGAACGTGTTGAGCGGATGTTCGCAGAAAAGGTATCTAACGGAACCATCCCGCCAGAACAGGCGGATGTGTTCAGAAGCGCCATCGACGAAGAGATGGATGTGTTCCACAAGATAGGTATGATGGGCTTTATGGGTTCCATGTCAGAACTGATTTGCTGGTGTAAGGAGCACAATATGGCAATCGGTACAGCTCGTGGTTCTGTCGGCGGTTCGAGGGTGGCTTATGTCACCGACATCATCGACCTGAACCCAGAGACATGGCGCACAGCATTCTCTCGGTTTGCGAACGTGGATCGCGTAGAGATTGGAGATATCGACATTGACGTGGTCAAGTCAGACCGGCCAGCAATCTTTGAGTATATCACTGGCAGGTTTGGAACGGATAAGACCGCTCGCGTTGCTTCTTTCGGCACAATCAAAGGAAAGGGCGTCATAGATGACGTTGGACGGCATCTGTCCTTCCAATGGGTCAAGGAACATGGCGAACTCGTTGATAATCCTTGGTCGCTGGAGAAAATTAGCCAGATTAAAAAGGAATTCGGCGCAGATGTGCAGGAGCTCATGGAGAAATATGACATGACAGAGGATGACCTCTATAAGAAACATCTGGACGAGGTTGTCAGTGTCGCAACAACAAAGAAGTATCCTGAGTTGTTCTATTATGTCAAGGGCATGTTCGGCGTAAAGGTTTCGCAGTCCGTCCATCCCGCCGGAATGGTCATCAGCCCCATCACGCTCGTTGACAACTATGGTGTATTTGAAAAAGATGGGGAAAACTGTCTGATGCTGGATATGGACGAAGCACATGAAGCCGGTTTAGCCAAGTATGACTTCCTAGTCTTAAAGACCGTACAGGTCATCCGGGATGCTTGCAGCTACATGGGACGCCCGTACCCAAAGACAAGTGAAATCAACTGGAACGATGAGGCCGTATGGGCCGATATGATAAAAAGCCCAGCCGGTTTGTTCCAGTTTGAAAGCGCGTTCGCGTTCGACAGCTTGAAAAAGTTTGTTCCGCACAGCATTTTTGACATGTCTCTGGTAACAGCCTGCATCCGACCATCTGGCGCATCATATCGCAATGAATTGCTGGCAAGGAAGCCGCACAGTAATCCATCTGAGTTGATTGACGATCTGCTGAAAGACAACCTTGGGTATCTGGTGTATCAGGAGGATATCATCCAATTCCTGCAAAGGATATGTGGACTAAGCGGGAGCCAGGCGGACTCTGTCCGGCGCGGCATCGCCAAAAAGAAGATGGAACTGCTGGATGAATGGATGCCTGTGATCCTGAACGGATACTGTGAAAAGTCAACCAAGCCACGTGAAACGGCTGAACAGGAAGCAAAACAATTTTTGCAAATTATCCAGGACGCATCGTCCTATATGTTTGGGTTATTGATTAGCTCATTTCTTGTGAACCCTATGACTCAGGGGTGTGCGGCGTAAGCCGCGCTAACGGTATCAGATGAATAAGACCGGTCTATGAAGCCTTACAAGGAGATATAGGCCAATTCCATATTAGGTGACATACAAACCTGTGCGTATATATGGGGACGAAGCCTCTGACTAAGAGAACCTACGGCCCGTCGAACGGGTAGCAGGCGATACCGTGCCAAGCCATTGAGAGGGGTGCTGTAATGCTCTGGAAAGCGATCCAAGGATATGAAGGTTATTATGAAGTCAGCGACGCAGGGTGCGTTAGAAGTGTTGATCGTATCATCTACGACAAAAATGGATGGTCTCGGAGATATCGGGGGAGAGACATGAAACTGACGCGCACCAAAGGAAAGGACGGCAATGGATATATGGTCGTCAACCTGCGGCGCGACGGCACTTCGTATGTGGCCTTCATACATATTCTGGTTGCAACCGCGTTTATTCCGAATCCACACGGATATCCGATGGTCAATCACATCGACGGTGATAAGACTAATAATGCCGTGAGCAATTTGGAGTGGACGACATATAGCTATAACAACATCCACGCTCTATACAACAATCTGCGCAAGCCAAGGGGTATACCGGTCATTCAGATGACAGAAGACGGGGATATCATTGAGGTTTATGAATCTGCCGCAGAAGCGGAGCGAATCACTGGAATCAGTGCGAGACTGATTTTGCAGTGCATCAATCTTCGCATCTTCTCCGCTGGTGGGTTTGCGTGGGAAGCATATTGGAGGGTGTAACGACTATCCCAAAAGGGAGTACGGCAGAAGATGAGTCTCTGCTGGAAGCGCAAGAACGGCTCAGGCCGAAGATATAGTCTGTCCGAATGGAAACATTCGAATAAACGATAATCATTCAGTTGCATATTGTCTGCTCGGTTACCTGTGCGCCTACTATAGGTACTACAATCCAATCGAATTCATCACTTCGTTTCTCAACAATGCGGCAAACGAAGATGACATTCAAAACGGGACAGCGTTGGCAAGACAGCGTGGCATCCGTATTGTTCAGCCTAAGTATGGGTTTTCTAAAGCGGATTATTTCTTTGATAAAGAAGAAAACATTATCTCAAAGGGAGTCAGCAGCGTCAAGTATATGAGTAAGGCTGCGGCCGATGAACTATACGAGCTATCCAAAACTCACCAGTATACGTTTTTTATCGATCTGCTCAGAGACATATCTGAACACACATCGCTTGACTCCAGACAAATGGATATCCTAATCAAGATCGACTATTTTGTTGATTTTGGGAACCAACGCGAGTTGTTCAAGATCGTTGAGATGTTTGAGTTGTTCAAGAAGGGCTCCGCAAAGAAAATCCGCAAAGATGTGATTGATGGTACATGGCTCAAAAAAATTGTCAGTAAAAGTTCGAATGGGAAAACTAAAAGCGGCGATGACGCAAAGAGCTATACTATCGTTGATATGGAAGAAATCCTGCACGATATTGAGTTCTACATCAAGGGTTCTCATGTGAACGACTTGTCGGTCTTTATGAAAGCGAAAAACTTCAATGATATCATGGGGTATGCTGGTTATACGTCTGGGAATGAAGCTGACCGCAATAAGCTGTTTATCACCGGCGTTTATCCTGTTCGCCGCAAAAGGGACAACGAGATTTTCGGCTACAGTGTTCTAACGCAGTCCATTGGGAGCGGTATAGAAAGCCGTATGACAGTGTTCAAGCGCAGGTTCGACCAAGACCCCATTAAAGAGGGCGACATCGTTATCTGTAAGCGGTGGGAGCGCGATAAGATCTACTTCAGGATGCTCGATTATGAGCATCTTTTGTTTTAGATAGGAGGGCATATGTGGTACAGCATTCAATATAGGATCAGAACAACGCATCACGGAGGGTTTCTATGCAAAAAGTCGAACCTGTTTCCCGTACTCGATATTCGCTATCGCAAAGGCGGTTCAGGACGATGGACAAGCCTCGAAAGCGTAGAGATCGATTTCTATACATACCGTCGTTTCAAGAATACTTACTACAAGAGTTTCGAGAAGCGCATGACGACCATGATGACTCTGGAGACAAAATCAGACTACGAGAGGTTAGAACTATTCATGGAAATCCTTGGCGCTGAATTTGGCCGCAGTATTGCAACGCTTGTAGAGAGTGTTGTCCGCGAACGGATTATCATGGAGAAAGCGGATGATAGTGAACGAGAAGATGTGAATCGTATTACTCTCTCCCTGGTGACAAGCAAGTGGGGAACAACAGAAATTCAAGTGAGGAGTGGTAATAATGACCATGCAAGACTCCCAAGTTGAATACTTCGCATTCATGGGAGATTCTTGCTGTGCTGAGTGTGAACCAACACTCAGCGATATCGATCAAAGCATTGCGGAATGTATGGCAATGCTTGACAATGCTATCTACCGGACTGATAAGAGCGAAATTAGCTTTTGGAGACGTATGCTCCAGACAGCAAAAGTGCAAAGAAGGGAGCTTTTAGCAACCTAACTGTTTTGCGATGGCGAGCGGCGAGCAAATTACACTGAAGCCTTTGCGGATTGTAAATCAATCTAACGGTAGTCAAGAGGTGTCGGGTATGTTGTTAAACACATACCTTCATGCACTATTCAGTCGGTTGGTCTGGTGGAAAAGACAGCACAGCAAGCATTATCTTGGCACACATACATAATGAACCAGTTGATAGCATCCTGTTTGCAGAGGTAATGTTTGATATATCAAATGGAATCAGTGGAGAAAATCCACAACATATTGATTTCATCAAAAATAAAGCAATCCCTCTGTTTGAATCATGGGGATATAGGGTCGATATTGTTCATTCTGATCGAGATTTTTTATCTGTGTTTAATAGAGTGATTGAAAGACCCACAAAACATCTCGAACACAAAGGATTGAAATATGGATTCCCTGTAAATGGGCTTTGCTCTATAAAACGGGAATGTAAACTAAGGGCAATAAAATCGTACTACAAAGCTATTGGGGAAGAGTGCGTCCAGTATGTTGGAATTGCAATCGATGAGCCAAAACGTCTTGTCAGCCTCCATAAGTCAAGAAATATTTCTTTGTTGGAGAAGTATGGACTTACAGAAGCTGACGCTATGCAATTATGTAAAGATTACGGGTTGTTAAGTCCAACGTATGAATTGTCCCGAAGAGGCGGGTGTTGGTTCTGCCCGAACGCTAAGTTGGCGGAACACAGAGATATACGAGACAGATACCCGGAAGCATGGGAACAGTATATCAATCTTGAGAATGAAAATGTTGCATTTAATAAATGGAATACATTTTCAGATAAGACACTCCATGATATAGAGCTGATGCTATCAAGAGAAGTATAAAATTGGCCTTTTATTCACACTGGAGGTTTGATATGGAATATAACTACAAGGATTGTTTGCGATTTGTGGAAGAAAAATTAAGAGTGAGTCTTTTCCCGTATCAAAAACAAATGCTTAAAGCATTTTGTGAGGGAAAAGAAGTTCGTTCCGCTCGTTGTGTCGGACGCACTTATGTGGCAAAGGCATTTGGGCAATACGTTTCAAGTCTTTGCGACAAAAATGACTACAACAAAACTCCGGATATTGTGTTCCCATACAGCGATGCTCTGGAATATGGATTGATCGATCAGCACCTTATCGACAGAGCAAAAACGGCACTTTCTCTCGACGATTTTAGGCGAGAATATCTATGCGAGTAATAACACACAACGATAAAATCTTTATTGATGGAATGGCCGTTGAACCCCCAAAACCATCTGATTGCATCTGTATTTCACAGCACAACGGGAATGTGTATGTAAATGGATTTGAATGGACAGGGGAACATTGGAAGCGAACTTTGCGTGCAACTTGGCACTGGTTGCTCTGCTGGTTATGAGTCCAATTTGCATTTTAGAAAGAGGTGGAAACCATATACAAAGCAAAAATTGAGACAAATGAGGTAGCAGGTGTATTTTTCTGTGGCGGCGGCGGCAGTACGGACGGCATCGTGAGATATACAAACATTCCGGTTGTTGGCGCGGTCAATCATGACCTTGCCGCCATCAGGATGCACCAGACCAATCATCCGTTCACCGAACACTATAAGGAAGATGTGTTCGCGGTAGACCCGAAAAAGTTTTGTGGTGGATACCCGATGGGCTTTGCGTGGTTCTCTCCAGACTGTACCCATTTCTCACGGGCTCGTGGATCGACTCCGGTTAAGAAGGAAATCCGAGGTCTGTCTTGGGTTATGGTCAAATGGGCTCTCAGCGTCAGGCCGCGTGTTATGGCTATGGAGAACGTACCAGAGATCAGAACATGGGGACCGCTTATCGAACGCGATGGAAAGAAGTATCCTGATCCACAGCGTTCTGGCGAAACTTTTGACGGATTCGTGAAGATACTGACCACTGGTATTGAGCCAGACCATCCGGCACTCTTGGAGTGTTGTGAGTTCCTTCACATCGATCCGTCAGGCGAGGATGCAACGAAGCTCATCGCCGGTCTTGGGTATGAGATGGACTGGAAGGAATTGTGTGCTGCTGACTATGGCGTACATACAACGAGGACACGATTCTTTGGTGTATTCCGGTGTGATGGCAAACCGATTGTGTGGCCAAAGCAGACTCACGCCAGACGAAATTCAGAAGCGGTTTTGAATGGAGAACTTCTACCGTGGGCTCCTGCGGCTGAGGTTCTCGATTTTTCTCTGCCGGCGCCAAGTATCTTTGATACAAAAGAAGCCATCAAGGCGAAGTATTCTATCCGCGCTGTTCGTCCGCTCAGAGATAATACTATGAGAAGGATCGCCAGAGGTTTGGATAAGTTCGTTTTGAAAGCAGATGATCCTTATGTCGTCACGGCTCCACAGGCTATTGCGCCGTATCTTGCTCAGTACCACACAGAGCAGTCTGAGAATGTACGCGGTCAGGCGGTGGACGAACCAATCATGACGCTGGACGCATCCAATCGCTATGGCGTTGTTGCCCCTATTCTGACGAAATATTACGGGAATGACGAACACGGTCAGGATATTGAAGAGCCGCTGCATACTGTTACGGCGCATGACCGCGAGGGGCTTGTGCTTGCTCATATCTGTAAGTTCAAAGGGGACAATATCGGTCAGCATCCGTCAGATCCGCTTCAAACAATTACGACTACTGCCGGTGAGTTTGCCGTCATCAAGACAAAGGCAGTAAGGTATTCCGACGGTGTCAATATGGGTAACTGGACAAAAGTCAGAGAAATGCTAAACAGATGGGCTGGTTACAGCATGAAGGATGATGAAGTCCTGCTCAAGTACATTAACGGAGACTGGTATTACATTGTGGATATTGGTCTGCGGATGCTGAAGGCGAAGGAAGCGTACAGGGCAATGGGTTTTGCGCCGGATTACGTGTTCGATGTGGATGCGGACGGTAAGAAGATGACATCGTCTGAGCAAATGGAAAAGTGCGGAAACGCCGTGTGTCCTGACCTCGCTGGTCTGATTGCGGCGGCAAATATCCCTGAATATGCGAGGGAAGAAATATGCCATAGCATGAAAGAGTGGCGGAGTACGATTGCGGCATAGCGCTATGAAAGGGGTGAAAGCAGATGTTAAAGCGAGTTTGTAATATGTGCGGTAAAGATTTCGATGAGTTTGATACACAGGAGGATTTCAGTCTTCACCGCTATGTCGGTTATGGAAGCGGGTTCGACGGCAGCTATATTGATCTTGATCTGTGCTGCGACTGTTTCGACAAGCTGATAAATGATTACATAGTTCCCAGGTGCAAGATCTCGCCGGTAGAGGATGGAGGTCTGTTATGAATGTTTCGGAAGAACTTAGCCGTATAATTGAGGAAATGCAGTCACGAACGGGTGGAGAGCCAGGGCAGATTCTCTGCAGTCAGGAAACGCTTCAACAGCTCTGGGAACAGACCAGAATGATCTATGTCAGCAACGATGATGTAGAGAGTGGCAGAGGGTATGCCGCGAGATATATGGGTATACCCATCTCGGTTTCTCCTGGTATGGAGCCCGGTAAGGTGTGTCTGATTCCTAACAGAGGCGTTCAACCACAACTCGGTATTGATTTTTCAAGTACATCGGACACAGGCGCAGATGAATGGTTCCCGGTAAGTCCATTCACTACTCCGAGTGGCTGGCAAGTAAGGGCTGACCCGTTTATGAATCCGGTATATCAAGCGGCGTTCAATCTGGATGCAGCACCGAAGAAAAAGAAACCACCTGCTAAGAAAACAGCTACTATAGATGAGCCAACGGATATTGATGAAGGCAGCTTCATTGATATTCTGAAAGGCGGTAGTGGTCATGACGATGCAGGATCAATTTGAGATATTCACTTGTGCCATCGATATCATTACGACACGAGGCACACGAAGGCAAACCATTGAAGCTCCGCGAATTATCATTGAGAGGCAGTTTATCAATCTCATATATGAAGCGGCGCAGGCAATGGAGCCAGTTAAAGTGAAGCTAAGCAGGGTAATCCCCATATACAGCCAGTTCGAACAGAAATGGCTTGATAGAGAATGCAGCATCGCCTTTGGAAACCAGGCGTTTGTTCGCGTATACGGGGAGGATTCGGTATAAGAGGGCGGTGCTAAAGCGCCGTCCTTTTTACCGCCCAGATAACGGAGGTATAAATAAGTGAAGCGTTCTTTAATCGTATATTTTGTTGTCACCGCAATTATGCTTTTGGCGTGTGGGTTAACCACGATACCGGAGCCGGAGCCAAATGTGCAGATGGTAGACCCCGTACATTTGACGTCCAATACGGTGCGCACACTCGAAGAGAGAACTATAATCTCTGCCCACACGAACAAGTCGGAGATTAAGAAGGAACAGACCAAACCGCCTTATGTGATGTATTACAATGAGAGTGATATTGTTATGCTCGCAAAACTCATGTATCAGGAATGCGGAGGGGTTCCGAGCGACACAGAGAAAGCATGTGTCGTGTGGACTGTTCTGAATCGAGTTGATGAATACGGCGGAACGATTTATGAGGTTGTAACAGCGAAGAATCAATTCGCCTATTACAATGACAGGCCGGTTGATGATGCGCTGTATCAGCTTGCAAAAGACGTTTTGACCCGTTGGAACAACGAGAAAAATGGCGAGGTTAACGTTGGCAGAGTATTGCCACCCGATTACCTTTGGTTCTCTGGAGATGGTGAACACAATCATTTCCGCAACGCATACAAAGGTCAGTTCTCAATATGGGATTACAGCTTAGAAACCCCATATGAAAGTTGAGGATACATATGAGCAAAGTCATTATTCAGGATGAATTTACAAGCAAAACCCCAATCACAATGATTGGAAAGGAAGCTGGATGCTGCTGGGGAGCAGACACCAGTGACGACAAGAAAAACTACAAGCGCGGGATTGATTGTCTTGAAAGTGAGCACGGGAGAACATTCGAATTTCCGGATGTCTATATGATTCTGGATGGGTATTCTGCCCGCGTTATTCGTGAGTGGTATACGCATATTGGCGGTTCCCCAACTCGCCTTCAGGCAAGTACACGGTACATCGACTATGAGCATGGCTTTGATTTTGTAACTCCGCTCAGCATTCGGGAGAATACCACTGCTGGCGATATCTATGCAAATATCATGGCATCTATCGAAGATGGTCTGAAAGACCTTGACGAACTTGGGATACCACGAGAGGATTCAGCACTTGCTCTTCCGCTTGGTATGACGACCAAAATCGTGTGTAAGCATAACATGCGAAACCTCATTGATATGTCCCATCAGAGGATGTGTAAGAGGGCGTATCATGAATACCGGAAACTGTTCAACGATCTGTGTGATGCTCTGTCCAACTATTCCGAAGAGTGGAAGTACGTTGTTGGACATTATTTTGTGCCGAAGTGCAAGTATATGGGCTTCTGTAAGGAACGATACACCTGCGGCTTGATGCCGAGGAAGGAGTAATTCGATATGAGTTATGCGGATGAAAAGATCAACGACGGTGGAGAACGCATGGTTTACGGCGAAGGTCTCGCAATGCGTGAACCATCAACCGGAAAGGGTCGCTACGACCTCATTACTCCGTTCGGCATCCGCCGTCTTGCCATGTGGTATGAGGCTGGAAGCCGCAAATATGCGGATCGTAATTGGGAAAAAGGTATGCCTTTCTCCCGCTACATAGACTCGACGAAGCGACACCTCGATAAGTTCATCATGGGTATGGACGACGAAGACCATCTGGCTGCTGCGGCGTGGAATATCCTCGCTATCATGCACCATGAGGAACTTGGTCAGACCCAGTTTGACGATATGCCACACTACCTCAGTTCTCACGGAGTTGACCCAGATCAGATTACTTTTGACGACATTATGAGCGTCAGCAAGGAGTAACCAATGCGGAAATTAACTGTATTGGTTGATATGGATGACTGCATTGAGAAATTGTCATTTGCGTGGTCAAAGTATCTAAACCACAAATATGGACTCAACGTTCCATACGAAGCAGTCAATCAATGGGATGTATCTAAAGCATATCCAACACTTACCAAAGATCAGGTATATGGGCCTCTATTGGAAGACGATTTCTGGGATTGGGTCGAACCAATCGATGGAGCAGCAGAGACTCTCTTGAAACTGAAAGAGGATGGTCACGACGTTCTGATCGTGACCGCCTCTACCTATCATACCATCAAAGCTAAGATGGAGAAGGTTCTTTTCCGATACTTCCCATTCTTAACTTGGGATGACGTCATCATCACATGTAGAAAGCATTTGATTGCTGGAGATGTGCTTGTTGATGACGGTATTCATAATCTTTACGGCGGTTCATACAGGAAGATCCTTATGAGCGCCATGCACAATTTGGATCTGGATGAAAGCATGGTTGGTGCCGTAAGAGTCAATAGCTGGGTTGAAGCATATGACGAGATCTGGCGAATTGCAAACGAAGGGTAGGTGATACAGTGGTCGTAATGTATACCACAGGCTGCCCGAATTGCCGGGCGCTAAAAGACTTGCTGGATGAGAAGAACATTCCATACGTGGAGAACAATTCCGTCGATGAGATGTTTTCTCTTGGTATTACAAAAGTCCCAGTATTGCGTGTGGGCGATGAGTTGATTCAATACAACGCAGCAATTAACTGGGCAAATACATACGGGGAGGTATCAGATGAAAAGCAGTAAAAATATTGTTGAATCTTATCTGGACAAAAAGGATTGGCGAGTAAAGGAAAATTCAAATGCTCCATACAGCTTTGGAGCAATGAACAAGTACATTACGGCAGAGGTCAGCAAGGACTACTGGCTCCGCGAAGTCTACCCTGAATACATCTCGCAAGCATATGTTGATGGACATATCCACATCCATGATCTTGGGGGACTGACACTTTATTGCGTTGGATACTCTCTGAGGGAAATCCTGCTCAAAGGCGTTCGTAATGTACCAAGTGTGCCAACATCTGCTCCGGCAAAGCACTTTGACTCTGTTCTTAATCAGATTGCAAACCTGATTACGATTTTCCAGAACGAAATCATGGGAGCTGTTGCTTTGAACGGATTTGACACGTTGCTCGCTCCGTTCATCAAAAGCGACAAAATCGGGTATGACGAAGTAAAGCAGTCAATGCAGAACTTTATTTTCAGCATTAACTCGAACAGTCGGGCTGGAGCAGAACCTGCTTTTTCCAACATTACCTTTGACCTGACACCACCAAAAGATATGTTGGACGAATATGTCATCGTTGGCGGCAAACTCCAAAGCTTCACTTATGGTTCCTGCCAGCAGGAAATGGACATGCTCAACAGAGTATTCTTTGAGATTATGCTCAATGGTGATGCAGACGGGAAGCTGTTTGCATATCCTATTCCGACTTATAATATCCACGAACGTTTTGATTGGGATAATCCTAACAATGAAATGCTGTGGGAGATGGCGGGGAAGTACGGGACTCCGTATTTTGCCAACTTTATCAACAGCGATTTGGATATCTCAGACGTGAGGTCTATGTGCTGCCGCCTGCGCCTCGATCTGTCTGAGCTTCGCCATAGAAATGGCGGCCTGTTTGGAGCAGGAGACTCAACAGGCTCTATTGGCGTTGTTACACTGAATCTTCCTCGCCTTGGATATGAGAACAAAGGCGATCAGGCAAGCTTTTACGCCGCTTTGGATAAGTATCTCGACATCGCCAGAGATAGTCTGGAAATCAAGCGGGACTGGCTCCAGAAAGAGGTTATCGACGCGCACATGCTGCCGGCATATATGGAGTATGTTGGTACGATCAACAACCACTTCTCAACAATCGGCGTCATCGGCATGAATGAAATGTGTGAAAATTTCATGGGGAAGAACATTATTGACCCTGAAGCCAAGCAGTTCTGTGTTGATGTTGGCAACCACATCAGGGCACGGCTCCTGGTTTATCAGGAGGAGACCGGCCACCTGTATAACTACGAGGCAACGCCGGCCGAATCGACATGCTACCGGTTTGCGTTGGCCGACAGGAAAATCTACCCTGACATCATTACTCAGGGCAGCGGACTTGATTGCTATTACACGAATAGCTGTCACATTCCTGTCAGCATGATTGATGGTATCGATAGCACCTTCAAGCACCAGGAAGATCTTCAGACGCAGTTTACAGGCGGAACTGTCATTCATGTGTGGGAAGAAGGCGCTATTACTGGCGAGCAGGCAAAAGCCATCGTCAAAGCAATGTGTGAGAACTATCGGGTTCCGTATATGAGCCTATCCCCGATCTCTCGTTACTGCGACGAACATGGATATATACCAGAAAAAGTGGATAAGTGTCCGTACTGCAAGCAACGGCTCAAGAAGTATCAGCGCATCACTGGGTATCTGCGCTGTGTGGATAACTTCAATCGCGGCAAAAAAGCCGAGTTTTCAGACAGGGTTCAACTCTGATGCGAGTCCTCACTGTTGTTGATGAACGGTTCGATGATTACAAGAAACCGTCAATGTTCATCGGCGCAATATCCTGCGGCGGCAAATGCTGCATAGAAGCAGGAATACCTACATCTGTCTGTCAGAATGACGGGTGGCGCTCACGCGCCCCCGTCACTATTGACAGTTGTGAACTGTGTGAACGATACCTCGCCAATAAAGTTACCGAGGCAGTTATTTTTGGTGGTCTGGAACCGTTCGAGCAGTTTAATGAGATGGAAGAAGTTATTCATGATTTACGGCTTGTCTTTAGGTGCAACGACGATGTTGTAATCTATACAGGCTATTACCCAGAGGAGATAAAGGAGCAGCTCAAGACACTATCTGCTTATAAGAACATTATTGTAAAGTTTGGACGATTCGTACCGAATAGTACAAGCCGGTTTGATGATGTTCTTGGCGTTACCCTCGCAAGTGATAATCAATATGCAGAGAGGATTTCATAATGAGAATCACAACGAACCCTGACACAGAATTTGTGTATGAAATCAGACAGCAGCTAAAAGCCAACAATGGATACTGCCCATGTGCTCTGGTAAAAAATGCAGATACAAAATGTATGTGTAAAGAATTCCGAGAAATGACAGAGGGCGCCTGTCATTGCGGGCTTTATATCAAGTGTGCAGAATAGGAGGCCAATATGAAAACGAAGACTGAAATCCAGTATTTCTACAATGAAGTAACTGGTAAGATGGATCGAAAGGTAATCACTGAAACTACAGAGGGAGTTCCGTGTGGTGAATGTGAAGATGGAGAGCTTCTCACAGGTGAGGTAGAGCTTGTCGATGGTCCTTGCGTAGTAATGGCTGTTACAACGCTGGCTGTTACGGTTATTGGTGTGTGCGCTGCTGTAATTAGCAACATCTTTAGGCGCAAGTGATATGGTACAGCTTGACTACCTTGAAGAACTGAAAGCCATCAGAAAATGTGTGCAGCTACCAGGATTCAGAGTCGGTGTCTTTACAAAACTTATCCATGATGCAAAGTGCGTTTATATGGACTTTGTAAATGAGATATGTTTAGACGAAGAAGAAAAGGATGCCATTTCCAAAGTACAAGACAGATATGTAACTTTCAAAAATGGAAGCAGCATCAGGTTTTTATCCGCCGGAGACAGTGCAAGAGGACACAAGTTCAACTTTGTTTTGTATGACAAAGACATCTCCTCAGACATCTTGTACTCTGTTGTAGCTCACACAGAATTTAGATATGAGGAGTGATTTGTTGGAAAACCAATTCACAGAAATTGAACGCAAGTTCTTAATTGATAGATTACCAACTTCCTTGCCAATGTTGGAGAGGAAAGAAGTCTATCAAGCATATCTGTCTATTGATCCAGAGGTAAGAATTCGAAGGAATGTTGTTGAAGGAATAGACGTCTCATATTACATCGCTATCAAATCGAACGGTGAACTTATTCGCCGTGAAGTCGAGATTCCTATTTCAAAAGAATACTTCTACGCACTGGCTGATATGGTCGAACACCCATTTGTCAAAAAGGATTTTAGTATATATGACATCGATGGCCTTATATTGGAATGCTCACATGTAGACAAAGGCACTGATACAGAGTTTATGTACGCAGAAGTAGAATTCCAAAGCGTAGAGGATGCAAATAACTTTGTACCGCCGAGTATCTGCAAAATGGACGTCACAAATGATCCTTCATACAAGATGAAGAACTACTGGAAACGTACACGGAATTAAGGAGAAACTATGCAAGTAGGAAAATTTGAAAAAGTCAGCTTCGAACAGTTCCTTGAATCCATGAAGGATATGCCGATTGCAAATGAGTGGGAATTTTATAAAGCGTATGTTCATGACTTATACGAGCAGATCAAACTTCCGACACGGGCAACGTCAGGGTCTGCAGGGTATGACTTCAGAGCCCCCTTCTCTTTTACTCTGCACCCAGGTGATACTATCAAAATTCCGACTGGCATCCGGGTAAAGATTGAGCCTGGATGGTGGCTGGCGTGTGTTCCGCGTAGTGGTCTTGGGTTCAAGTACCGGATGCAGCTTAACAACACCATCGGCGTGATCGATGAAGACTATTACGGCTCTGATAATGAAGGTCATATCTTTGCCAAGATCACCAACGATACCAATGAAGGAAAAGATATCTGCATCGATGCTGGCGATGGCTTTATGCAGGCTATTTTCATCCCATACGGTATCACATACAACGACAATGCTGTTGCCGTCAGAAATGGAGGCATCGGCAGTACAGGAGCAAAGTGATGGATAAAAAATCAAATAAGCTCATATTCCGAATTGACTGTAAGGTATTGACCGCCGTATTCGTCATTCTTAAACTGTTCGGTATCATCAGATGGAGCTGGTTGCTGGTATTAGCGCCGCTCTGGATGCCTCCGGCCGTCGCCTTTATTCTGGCGATTCTCTTGCGAGGTGATTGATATTCCAAAGTATATCACAGACGAGCACCAGGTCAATCACTGCGGATCTATTTTTACCGTAGTCAACAATACTCCCAATATACATAAAGAGGATAGAGATGAACAAAAACGGGAAGTTGAAGACCGTCTCTACTCCATCTTTAGCAAATACCAACCATCGTAAAAAAATAGCAGAGCTTCGTCCTTCGTGGGCGAGCTCTGCTTTTTTTTAGCACAGAAAGGGAGTACAAAACATGGATTTTATTTACGCCAGACAATCAGTAGACCGCGAGGACAGTATCTCTATTGAAAGTCAAATTGAACTCTGCAAAAAAGAGGTTTCCTCTCCAGAGTGCATGACATTCTCGGATAAGGGGTACAGTGGGAAGAACACAGACAGGCCAGACTTCCAGCGTATGATGGAGCGCATTAAGGCTGGCGACACAACCAGAGTGATTGTATATAGGCTCGACCGTATCAGCCGGTCTGTTCTGGACTTTGCTGAGCTTATCAACGAGTTTCAAAAATATGGTGTCGAGTTTATATCAGTAACGGAGCGGTTTGATACATCGACACCGATAGGTAAAGCGATGTTGATGATCGTCATGATTTTTGCTCAGCTTGAGCGCGAAACAATACAGCAGCGTGTAATTGACGCATACCGCTCAAGAAGCCGCAAGGGGTTCTATATGGGCGGTCGTGTTCCATACGGTTTTCGCTTGAAAGATACAGTGATAGATGGTATCAAAACCAGTATGTATGAGCCGATACCAGAAGAGATTGAAGTGGTGAAGCTTATTTATTCCCTATACTCAGACCCACAGACATCATTTTCAGATGTAATGCGGTATCTGTACGACCATGGAGTACGAAACCGGGACGGAGAAGCTTTCAGCAGAACACGAATACGGGATGTGATTGTGAATCCAATCTATCTGAAAGCGGATGACATGATCTATGAGTTTTTCCAGAACCAAGGGGCTGTTATCGTGAATGATATATCGCAGTTTATAGGGATGAATGGTGTTTATCTCTATACTGGTGAGGATACCGATAAACGAAAGTCTATATCGCTGGATGGACACATCGTGGTTCTGGCACCACACATGGGATGTATTGATTCAACGCTATGGCTCCAGTGCAGAAAGAAGTGTCTCAATGTCAGACAAATCGCAAAGCCGGTCAAGGCCAAAAATACGTGGCTGGCGGGTAAGATAAAATGCAGGAAATGTGGATATGCGCTGTCGCTCAGAGAGTATAAACGGAAATATGCAGATACAGCAAGGTATTACGTGTGTGCAAGGAAATACGTCGCTATGACGTGCGATGGTATCGGTGCTGTTCCTGCAGAGAAAATAGAAGATATTGTATTCCTTGAAATGCAGAAGAAGCTGGCAGAGTTTAATGAACTTCAAATGCACGAAAAGCGCGAGGACAGCTTGGAAGTCACAAAGAAAAAGGTGAGGGTAGATCAGATTGAGAACGAGATTAAAATTCTTGTAGAGAGGATTATATCTGCAAATTCTGCAACAATGGAATACATCAATCGGAAGATAGAGGAGCTGGATGCTGAGAAGGTAGTCCTAAAAAGAGAAATTGCTGAAATGTCAGCAGACATTTACGGCAGGAAAGATGTTGGTGCAGTCAAAGACTATTTGCGCCAATGGAATGAAATAAGTATCAGCGACAAGCTAGTGGTTATCGACACGCTGGTTGATACAATCAAAGTGGACGAGGAGCGTGTTGAAATTACATGGAAGATTTAGGCGTTGTAGTCTGATTGTATCGCCAAAGCAGGACAATCAACATACAGCGAAATCTTACCTATTTCATAATCGTCTCAAATCAATCATTTGAGACGAATACATACCAGATGTTCATTTACAAGAGAGTCATAAACGATTGTGGCTATGTTATAAGTGAATATCTACGTCATGGCGGGGCTGCGGCAACTTAGCTCCGCTTTCTTCTTTTGCGCAAAAAAATAGGAGAGCAGCCCATAAATGGACGCTCTCCTAAAACTTTGATACCATACCCTGGTGTATGGGCGTGCGGCGTTACGCCTCATGTCCTTCGTGATGTTCCTGCCACTCACGATAGGCGCGCTTGATGTTCTCAATAGCCAATACGGCTCGGTTATTTTCGTACTCCTTGTGCGTCTCGCAATAACGCTCATAGAAGTCAATCTCATGCAGGGCTTCAATGAAATCCTCATGTGTATGAGGCAAATTCTGAAGCAACTCTCGATTAAAACGCAGAATCTGCACCCTATGTAAATCAGCGTTGCGTTCATCGTCGGTGTGAATATGGTTGTCAAGACGTTTTTGTGTCTCCGTCTGCATCTCTTGGAGTTTATCGAGTTTTCCGATAATATCTCCATGCAGGGCAGAACCGATTGCAGACATAACCTTTTTGCATCCGTGGCCGATTGCAGACCATGGATTTACCTTGATCGGCGCGATTTGAATCAGTGTCATCAGAACGAGCAGAGCTCCACTGCTCGTCATGATATCTTGAAGGTTCATAGCTTACTCACCTGCCTTCTCCGTAGGCGCATTAACCGTCTTGCTCATCTTACACAGGTCATCAATGAGTTTAGCAATATCACTCATATTGATGCCGTACTTAACTGCTTCAGGTGAAGCCTTAACCATAGCCATAACCCATTCTTTCCTACTTGCTCCATTGTCGAACATGTCCTCTGCCTGTTCCATATATCCAGCGACCATCTTTACAACCTCTGGCCAATTTTTGTCCTTAATAATTTGCTGCACATACTTTACCATACTGATCATCAGAGCGATGATAGCAGCAATTCCGGTCAGATTAGAAAGAATTAACTTTGCCCACTCCATATTCATAGTCATTCCTCCTCAAATTGCGGGGCTGTCCTCAGTCCCGTCGTCCTGTGAAAATCCCGCTGCTTTCGCGGCAGCATACTTGATTCCCTCGCCATCAGCACCTTTGTTCTCCGTTTCGCTCTTATGTACGATGCTGTTCAGTACAATACCAATAGCAGTACCCACTGGGGTGAATACTACAGTAAAGCAAGCCAGAGCGCCCATATACTGATACTCGATGCTTTTCCAGGCGAGGATGAAACCTCCTGCAAGCCCTGCTGCCAGAAACAGCATCAGATAGAGCGCCAGCCGGTTAGTGAAACCAATGCCTGGACGCTTATTTCTGCGCCGCTTGGGTTTCTTTTGCCCACGCTCAATCTTGATGGTCATAGCATTACACCTTACCCATCATTTGTGCAAAACGGTACAGAACAGTAACAAGCTGCTCTCTGGTGAGTACATCGGCCCACATACAATTTGGCTCGCCGTTAATGGTTGTCCCGTTACCGGCAATCAGACCAGTAGATACAGCCCATTCACGGGCGTCTTTGCTCCATGCCCCGCAATCATTGTCCTGGAGTTCCTTGCGCATCTCGCCCCAGAGTTCCTTGAAACGTGCTACGTCCATATCTTCATCCTCCTCTACATTGGTATTTGCCCCCGCCAGAAGTGCAGAGACATCGTCACGAACAGTCTGCATACTCTTTCCGTACTTCGGAAGCCAATGCAGAACATCGCCATGATTCGAGCCGAGCCCAAGCCGGTAGCTGTCTTGGTGGCACAGGATAACGGGAACCTTGACTCCGCTGTATGTAACCGTCCCCTGTGGGTCGAGGTTGTAGAGTTTGCACAGGTAGGCCGTCAGTTCGACCGCCTCCCGATACACCTTCTCAAAGTAGGCGGGGTCGTTCAGCTTGTCCTCACAGATTTCGAACTGAATCCAGCCGTTGTTGCAGGAGCCCTTCTTGCCGGAGCCGCAGCCCCACGCCTTTTTGTCCCAATCTCCCACCTGAACACTGGTCACATCTCCGTTGGCGAGCTTACCGACCCAGGCATGAACGCCAGCCTGCCGCTCGCTGTGGTTCCAGTCGTTGCGGCTGTTATTCGTACCGAGCAACGCCAGCATCTGCGCTTTGTCTGACGCATTATCATCCGGCTGGACATACCTCTTCAAGTTCGGATTATTTGCACCAGTGGAGTGCCACAGTACGCCTCTGACGGTGGTTTTCCCGGCGCCCTTGTACCAGGTACTTTGCCGCATGAAACACTTCATGGGTGGATTTGCGGAAGCATACTTCATCTTCACGTCATCTCCTCTCTCAGCCGCCACAATGGCGAACTGGTTGTAATAGGTCTGCCCGTACTCAGCCCGCTTCTGCTGGACTGCGGGGTCATTCATCTTTGCCGGACGCTCAAACTGGAGCAGCACAGCATCGGATGCCTCTCGCACGGATGCCGTGGTCAGAAGCACCCCCAGTACGCCCTTAAAGCTCTCTGAGAGCTCTTTCATGAGGAACCTGAGCTGGGCGTTGAGGTCGCCGATAGACGCTCCTATGGCCTTGCAGAAGGCATACAAAGCCTGTTTCCGAGTCCAATATGTCCACTGGCACAGGCCGTAGCCAGCGCTGTCTCGGACGAAGTTGGTATACGTCCCATTGTCCACGGCGACGGTGTATGTTTCATCTGTATATCCCAACTTCTTCTCATATGTATTCTGGAGATTCTTTGGGTTCAGGCCGCTTTCCGCATAGATATTCCCCATCAGCCCTGCTGCGCCAGCGTCGGTCAGCCCTTGCGCTTTCAGAAATTTCCAAATAGTAACTTCGTTCACGAAACCACCTCCTCGGTAAAACGATGGTTTTATATACAAAGGGAGCCAGCACAGCCGACTCCCGTCCTTTTATCCTTATCTGTCGCCGCCTCCTTCAAACCCCTATGGGAGGGGTGCAGGGGAGGGCCGCAGCCCACCCCGCCTATGGCTAAGCAACATATTACAAGTCTCCAAGACCTGCCTGTTTTTGTGCGACAATTTCGCCGTCCTTGAAGTATTTGCCGAACTCTTCATCTGCGTCAATGTCCTTATACACACCGACCATATCCGCAGAGTCCCATCCAATCAAAGACTGGATCACAGAATCCGGGATGTTTGCTCTCGCCAGTTCACTCGTCATAAAGTGCCGAAGAGAGTGCAGATATACATCCTCACCAATGATACTGGAAAATGTACGGGCGAAGCTGTTCATGCGGGATACTGTAATGGGCTGCGTTTTGTCGTGTACGTCCGTAAACAGCCATTCGCTGTCAATGCCGCGCCGCTTGCGCTCTTCCATCCACAGGTCGAGGTATGGCTTAAAGGGTTTTGCGAGCACATAGCATGTCAGCATCTTTCCGCTCTTGCCGCGTCCTTTGGTTTTGATTTTCTCCGGCGTCTTATACAGAGAACCGTAGATGATATTTTCATCAGAGAAATACACGACTTTGAATCGACCCAGCTCAGATTTTCGCCGGCCCGAATACGCCGCCAGTGCAAGGAAACACGCCTGCTCATACTTTTTATGTTCGACCAGATAGTCAAGACAGCCCTGAATTTGCTCTTTAGTCAGAACGGTCTTTTTGCGTACAGGCTCATTGACTGGGTTCTCGATCTTCCGGACAACCGGCCGATAGTCTGGATATTCATCGTCCAGAATATTTGTGATAAGGTTTGACAGTGAAGAAAGCGCGGCCTTCAGGTGCCGGACACGATTCGCAGAGCACCCCTGTCCCAGCGCATAATTTTGGAATGCCATGATGTCGCGCTTGGAAATATCAGTGAAGAACTTGTTGTTTGCGTTGTCTACGACCCAGCAGAAGAAAATCAGCAAATCATTCTTGTAAACCACGATAGTCTGTTCAGACCTGTCCACGGAGCGCAGATACATAATGAAATCATTCATCAGTCTGATATTTTCCGGGTTGATCTGTGCGATTTTCTCAGGTGGCGCCGTCAAACAGCGGTTCGTTTTCCTGCTCACTGAAATCCCTCCCTTCGGTTTTTAGATAGAGGGCAATGTCTCAATAGACACAGCCCTCGTTATATGATGTTCAGACAAATCTGTAGTGTGGTCGCTCTCCACCCTCAACACTGTACCTCATCCAGTCGAGCATAACGATTGCAAAAGTTGACAGAAGAAACCACACGCAGATAAATTGCGGGCAGATTTGACCGAGAATGTTCCCGGGCATGTGAGAGTAATCCCAGACACCAAGGCCAAGCCATAAGTTCAGAACACAACCCGCACAGAACTCCGCCGCTGTGATAGCACAGGTACAAATAACAGATTGTAAGAGCAGAGGCATATTCCATGGAAGTTCTGCTCCGAATCGCTCCAGAGGTACGGCAAGGAAAATAGCAAGCAAAAGCATCGTCCAACTGATTGTTTCCGGTCTCCCGTTTGCTGTCTTCCAGATAACCTCAGTGAAGAAGTAGAACGTCCCCGTCCATACCCAAAGGAGTACGCTCAGAACCCACTTTCCGTTCTTATTGACTACCATGGCGCATCAGGCTCCCAATCATCACAGATTTCGTCCAGCTTGCGCCGGGCCCACTCTGCTTCGTCTTCGCAGACAGCAGCATCATATTGACTCAGTGCAAATGCCTGTGCTCGAATCACATCCGCCTGCCGCCGGCAGATATCAATCAGAAGATCAATCAGTTGCGGAAGCCGCATTTGCGCTCAACCTCCCAACGATTGCCGCCATCTGCTCCTGTGCTACGGTCAGCTTACCGGTCAGTTCAGAAGCATAGGGCTCCGGCAGATCCATTCCGTATACCACAGCGGAGATAGTATCCTCATCTTTAAGAGACAGGACGTATGCTTTCAGCGCGTTGTGGTATGAAGTCTGTGTTGTGATAAGGGTTTGTGCGGCAATGTAGATTTGTGCAATCTCCATAGCGGAGTAGACCGTACAGGTTCCATCATCCGCCTGATAGGGGAATGCGGTGCCGCCCAACTCTACCACGCGGAACAGGTTGTTGATATTGCTCTGGTCTTCCAGTGCCAGATTGAAGTGATCTGTACGGTCGCCGATCTGAACGTCAACACCGGATACAATCACCGTATTGCAGGCTTTGGAGATTTCCAGCAGCTTTGCAGACCGGACAACGCTGAGAGAATTATCTAAACCGAGGATATCAACGGCGTCCTCTGTGGTGATCCAGCCCATAGTAATAGCCTGGAGCACACCCATATTGGTCAGTCCGCCATCGTGATAAAGCTGTGAAATATACTGTTTGTCCATATCTTAGCCCTCCAAAATGGATGCGACCAGCACAGCCATATTCGCTTTCATGCGCTTCGTCTTATCAACGATGCGGTTGTGATGGTCGATTTCATACCAATCATAGCAGTTGCCTTCCGCATCCTCATCGAATTTTGTCTTCTGGATGACGTGGAAGGTGTCTGTGATGGTGCTGTCATCGTATTCCTGTACCACCTCCGCGAACCCCTCAAAATCGGTGTGCTCGCTCCCTTTGGTACGGAGAGTTTCTACGCCGCTGTAGCCATTTGCTCCAAATACATACTCCACGTTAATCTCTCCTCTCGCATATGATTTCGAATCACTTGTTTCAGTTCCTTTTGAACCTTGCCGTGATAGATTTTTTCATAGATGTTTTTATTGTTGCAATGTTTGAGCTGACCCAATCTTGAAATCAGCCCAGTCGCCATTCTGGCGGATATTTTTCTGTGCTGCCTTTTGCGGCGGTAATACTCGTTCAGCTTCCGTTTTAGACGGAACAGATTGCGCTTCTTGAGCAATGTGAACCTTCTGCCGAACCTGTAGCCGAGTGCGCATGGCATACGGCTCCTTGTGGGGAACACCTGCCAGTTGTCTTTCAAAGAGAGATTGACTCCCGCAAGCCATTCTTCAATTAGCTTTCTCAGCCTGTGCAGTTTCCTTTTGTTACTTCCAAAGATTGTGAAATTGTCCATGTATCTGAGATAGTGGGTGCAGAATCCGCTGTCTCTGATGAGCTGGTCGAGTGGCTGTAGAAGCGTATTTGCGAACCACTGCGAGGTGTATAGGCCAATCAGTACGCCGTACCGTAGGACTTCCTCGCATACCTTCAATACGCGCCAATCTTTGATGAGGTGGCGCAACCGTATCAAAATGAACCCTGGATCAATGCTGTCGTAGAAATGATGGATGTCGAGTTCTTCGCAGTATTTGGTCCCTCTAACATCCGTGTCCATCCACTTCTCAATTTTCTTCTTTCCGTAGTGAATGCCACGATTGCGGATACTACCACAGCAATGCCTGTCCATTCCACGCATCATGGTTGGTTGGAGAACCTGCACAAGCGCATGGTGTATATATTGATCCGGCCACAGCTTTGGTTCGTTGATGATACGCCATTTTCCGGCGCTCTTATCATACCGCTGCTTCTGCTTCGGCTTGGAGAGCTGGCGCTTATGATATACGATCTGCTCGATGATATGGCGCAGATCCTCTACACGCGCCTCCATATCCTGTTCAATCCATGCGACCGTTTTGTTTGGCCTGTGTTTCGGCAGCCACCTGTGACTCGTGTTTACCTCCACGAGGGCAAGCATCAGGTTGTCGTGTGAAATGAGTTTCTCGTATAGATTTTTTGTACGTTTCATAGGTTGTTACAGTACCTCCTTGTAACCTCATGAGCTTTCCCACGCTCCGGTTTCTCAGAGGGTACTAACCCATGTCCTATCGGTTAATCTTTGCCAAGGGGCACGCGATTGCCCGCGCCAAGGGTGTAGTGCGAAATACGCACCACAGCCCTTATAGAAAGGGTGAGGAGCCCGATCTACCAAAAATAATGCTAACCACGCACTCGCCCGGAACCTCTGGTGAGGCCCAGCGAAAAACAAGGATGCGGCAGCCGATGTTCGAGTTCGTGTTCGACGCACTGTTGTAGTTCACGTAGAACAACCCGTGGTTCTGGTTCTGGTTGTAGTTACCCCCACAGTGCAGGCACGGGTTGGAAGCGTTATAGTTCCAGTTATCCGCGACGGCACAATAAATGAACCAGCGACTGCTGCGTAGGCAATCCCGTAGCGCACATAAAATGCGCTTCTTGTTTGCTTTACTAAAAATAGGAATGATTCGATTTAGGGGACGTACTTGCGCACGTCCCCTTTTACATTGTTTACTTGGCTACTGGATGGGGAGAACTGCGGTTCTCCCCAAACCCCTCTCTTAGGGGAGTTCTTGGAGGCGGCAGCCGATGTTCGAGCTCGTGTTCGACGCACTGCCGTAGCCCACGCAGAACAACCCGTGGTCCTGGTTCTGGTTGTAGTAACCCCCACAGCACAGGCACGGGTAGGAAGCGTTATAGTACCAGCCATCCGCGACGTATGTGCTCTCAGAACCACTTGCAGCCGTAGGATAGATCGCCCACTCAAGGCCACTTACGGTAGACACCGCAATAGCAGATGGCCAGCCGTTTGACGGCTTCCCGATTAGAGACCCACCAGAGGAATCACTGAACGCAGACGGGGTATTGATAACGTACATACCATTGCTGTTGTAGTAGCATCCGTCCATCCAGTCGTACACGTTATCCCACAATCCCTCAATATTGCGGTACTGCGTATAGCCGTATGTAGTACGGTTAGCTGCTGTGGTGCCAGTGTGGTACTTCATAGCGTCCGTTTTCCCGTTGTTCTCCTTGGAGCCACTTGCGGAACAGCCATATCCGATCTTCGCCTGAGAGTTCCAGTCTGCGAACTCCACCAGATAGAGCATTTGGATGGTCACACGCATGGCATAGTCGAACTGCCAAATGGTTGCACCCAAATTATGAATACCTGTACGTGCGGCAGACCGGGTAATACTCACCTGTTGGGCAACGCCAGTGGTGCTCTTATAACCGCTTGCGCAATGATATCGCCCGACATAGACTACATCTCGCTCACCCTTTCCGTCTCCTCTGTTTGCATGAGCGGGGGATACCTTGAAGCCGTCCGTTTCTCCATCTGCGATTTGGAGCTTCAGTGTATTTCCGCTCTTTGTCCACTTGTACCAGAACTTAGGAATAGCAACAACAACACCGCCAGTACGATTGCTCTTTGTCATCCCGGACCATGGCAGCAAATTATCAAAAGGAGAACTGCCGCTGCCGTTGTTCACGGCAGGAACGGGATCGGTGAAGCTCGCGGAGGCGTCGGTACGAGACCACTTTGTCGTACTGGAACCATCCCAAGATGCGCCATAAATGGTTACAAACTTAGCTGTCACACTTACCGACTGGGCGGCTGGGATAGTGTAGTTGCTTCCACCAGAGCAGGTAACCTTGATAGTGGTATTGCCTGTTGCACTATTCACACTGCTGACGCGGTAGGTTTTTCCACTCGCCAGTGCGACAGTTGCGATTCCCGTGTTCTGTGACACAACAGAATAAGAACCGTCAAAGTTACCAGAAATAACAAAAGTGGCACTTGTAGCGGTCTTATTCAGTGTGATTGAGAGTGGGGAAATTGTCATCGTTCCGGTCGCCTTGCCGATTGTCCAGGCTACATTTTTTGCCTTTGGCTCGGTGTCTCCAGACCAAACGTAGTCATCCTTCGGTGTAAAAGTGGCGGTATATGTTTTAGCATTCGTACCGACAGTTTCTCCTGACAGCACCATCTTCGTAGAATCATATCCGCTCCAGCTTGGATTTTGTGGGTTTGTATTATAGGTCAGTGATCCGCTTTGAGACGGTACGGTACTAATCACAAGACGGTTCGGAACACCGGTCGTGCGGTTGGCTGTGTTGGTATTCACAGCGCCATCTGTGGACGCAGGGAAGAACGAGATGTAGTAGGTCATCCCATTCGTCAATCCTGTGATAGTCAGTGGGTTGCTTGCGTACTGATTGCGTGTGTTCACCACCTGACGGAATGCAACATCAGCTCCGCTGTCATCCGGGCTAGTTGCGTATGATCCGGTCTTCACCACAATGGTCGTATTCGCCCATGTAGCAACAGTGATACCGTCTGTTACGACAGTGGATGCCGGATCAGTCCATTTCACACTGATTTTCCCATTGCCTGCGGCTGATGCACTAATACCACTTACGTTGCCAAGCGCAACAGGATTGGGCGTGGCGGAGAAGCCACCATCCTCAACGTCTGTGTAGGAATTTGCCGTGGTATACGGGAAGAGTTTGTAGTAGTAGGTTGTTCCATCAGTCAGCCCACTGTCGCAGAAATACGCCGTTTTATATGCGTCACGCGTTTTGCTGTCCAGTACGATAACGCCGTCACGACGGCTCACGGGCATAGAACCGGCTTTCCGCACCAACAGAGTACCTCCCCAGGACGCCAGGGTGGAACCAGCCACCACAAGGTCCTCCGGATCTGTCCACTGAATATAGACCTTCTCATGCGATGTTACGGTCTTGATGCCGGTCGCGGCAGCCAAAGCCAGACCTCCGCCACCGCTTCCGGAGCCGCCTGGAAAATTAGAGATAATAGGCATATAAAACCTCCCTTGTATCTTCGTGCAGCTGATCGCCAAATGACGCAGCCGTTATGTAATTATCCGATCAGAATAATTTGGACGGGAATATCAATATCCGGCATTTCTCCGTCCGCTGAGATGATAAGTTCCCCATCCGCCTGACCAGTGACAGAGAGCATTGCTTCGCGTGCCATTTTTCGTTGCTCAAAAGTCGCATTTTGCGCCACATTGATTGTTCCGTTCTGCGACTGGCCGAGTCCATCAACATACAATGTTTGCACGAATGGAGAATCGAGACCTGCCCATGCAGAAGCAAGCAGCGTGCAGGAAATACACACGCTGCTGTCCGCTTTCATGCCAAGAATGTTGTCAATCTTGACCATGTTGGAATTGTCCGGTCCATTCATGGCTCTGCGCCATTCTCGAAACTTCTCCGTGCTGTCGTCTGTCAAATGGAGATCATAGTTTGTTGTTCCACTCATATATGTCCACCCCCGTTTAGGCCAGCAGGATGGTGACCACAGGAATATCGATCTGCGGAGTATCTCCGAAAACAGCAACCGTTAGAGCGCCATCTACTTGGTTGCACACATACAATTCTGCACCTTTGGCCGCCTCCATCTGAGAGTCAGTAATTTCCTGAGCAACGCCAATTACGCCATTATGTTCGGCACGCAAGCCGTTCACAAGTAAAATCTGTTGGCCGCTAACCCAACCATTCTTTGTTAGCGTTCCTCTAACTGCAACGCTGGCTCCGCTGCTGTTTGGGTTGATACAGGTACGCTTCGGATTGCTTCCATCATCATCTGCGGAATCGATATACAGTCGTCCATCGTCTGGTGTAAAGTAACACCAACCTGGATGGAGCGGAGTGATATCTGTCGAGATGCGAGAGCTATCACCCTGCAAAATTTTGAAAAGCATAGATTAACCCTCCTCATCTTGAGTCTGAGTTTGATAAAAGGGGCAGACCCGCAGGCCCACCCCTCTATTCGCTGTTTGTTTATCCGAGATTAGAATGCTCCCCAGGTCATCGCTTCATCGGCGTACTCCTTGATATACGCTACAACGTCAGTTGCGGTAGCATCTTCGGGCAGAGTACCCACCAGGGCCGCCAGGTCGGTAATTGCCTTATTCATGGCGGTGGCGTCATCTGGATGTGCCTGAATCCATGCGGCAATCTCAGCCAGAGTATCCAAAGATTCCTTGGCGTTCTCTGGGATGAGCTGCTTTGCCAGTTCCTCATTGGCGATAGTGCGGGCGGACTTGTCGGCATCGTCACCAATCAGCGTGTCCATCTTACCCTCTGCAGTAGTCACACGCTTGGTCAAGTCCTCCAACGCAGCATCAGTGGCGATGCCGTCGGTCTTCTTGTCCACATATGCCTTAACGGTGGCGAAGGTTTCGTCACCAATCTTCAGCTCACCCACCTTAGCCGCAATCTGAGCGTCCACATCGGCGGCTGTGACGAAGGTCTTGGCCTTGGTAAAGGTCAGCTTGCGGGTAGCAGGGTCATAGGTCACACCGTCCAGGGCGTTACCCGCACCAGTGGTTTCAACACTGGTAGCACCAGTGTCCAGGTTAATCTGAACATACTTGGTGCTGTCCCACTTGGCAAGGCAATTCAGCTCAGTCACATAGTATAGAGCGGTTGTGCTGGGATTCGTATTCGCCTGTAGGGCTGTCAGGGTGGCAAACTCCTGAAAATCACCGATACGCACACGGGTAGTACCGTCTACATCCAGGTACATGGCGTGCTCATCGGTAGTGATGTAAAAAGTGCCCTCAGAAATGGCCTCGGGAAGATTTGCCAGAAGCCCTTTCTTAAATGCTACTTTAGCCATCCTTATGCCTCCTTTCGTGTTACCCGCAGTGGAAATCCCACTGCGGGCTTTTTATTTTGATTACTTCGCAGACTCGTCGCCCAGGTCGCCCCAGACAACGCTTGCCATAACGGTATCGAGTGCAGCCTTATCCTCAGCGCTCATAGCGCCAGCGGTGGTAGCGGTAGCGACAGCCATACTCAGGCCATCCGCCCCAACAGCAAGACCATTCGCATTCGCCGTATCCAGCTTGATAGAAACGGTGTTGCTGGTCACCTCAATACCGGCACCGGCTGCAACGGTATCGACCAGACCCTTCAGTGGGATGTAGATGTGTGTGCCTTCTGCATCGGCCACAGTCAGGTCAACATAGGGGTCGCCCACCTCTGCGCCCTCATAAGGAACACCTTCGGTCTCGACAACACCGAAGGTGCCGCCGCTCAGAACGGCGCTCTTGGGGATGTTGATATCATCGCCCACATAGGTGGAAGTTTCACCCTCGGTACGCTTCAGCTTATAGGTCTTCTCGAAGCCATCCGCCGGAGTCTCCTGCTCCTCGATTGCGAACTCAATAGCCACACCGCCAGCAGTAGCAGGAACAAACAGACCGTCAGTTTTCAGCTCGATGGCGTTGCCTTCCTCTTTGGAGAGCTGCACACCAATGGTGGTGCCATCCTCACCAGCAGACAGGATAACGCTTGCGTCAACCGCAGTCAGGCCAGCAGCGCCGCCAGCGGACAGCGCATCCAGCTTGGCCTTATCTGCGGCGGACATCAGACCGGACGCCAGGGTGGTGGCCTCGGTGCCCTTGGCATAGAGCACTTCACCCTTGAAGAGCTCATGAGTGTCGCTCAGCCAGTACAGGGTATTGCTGTCCTTGACGGTAATGGCATCATACTGGGCACGAGTACCCTGCTTGAAAATTACATTTGCCATAACAATAACCTCCTCAACGTTTTTCTATATAGAAACGCTCTCTAAGCGCCTATATCTTGGTTACATATCTTCCCACACATAAGTGGACTCGCCGCCGGGTTCGTCCATCCCGCCGTCTCCCATGTCACTCCATTCATCATTTGGGTTCAAATCAACGGGTTCAGGCACTTCGCCCGGTTCGCTATCAATGGTAAAGGTGAGAACCTTGTGCTCATCGACATGCGGGACATAGACAGATCCGTTCTTACCAACAACAAGGCCAAGGTTCTGTGTCGTCTCATCATCGAAGGTAACGACGAGTTCACCATCTTCGTTGATCTCCATATTGATAATGCCGCGAGCAGTATCTGCACGAACAAAAATCGGGTCGCCCAGCGGAATTTTTTCAAACTCACCGGTCGGATTACCTTCTTCATCCTTGATTTCAACGGTAGACACCAGTTGAATCGTGCTGTCTTCTTCATTGAAAACAATGTTGTCAGCTTTAGCCGCAACAGCTTCGTCCGTTCTGTCAATACGTTCAGTAAGCGTAGCCTCAGCTTTCTCAACCTTATCTTCCATCTGCCTCTGCATACTGTAAATAAGGGATAGGTGTTGGTCAGTTATCACATCGTCCATATTAGTAGATGCCTGAATATGCAGAATGCACTCACCACTCTTGGCGATACGTGGCCTGTTATACGCGCCAGAGTAGATTGTCAGGAATGTTGTTACAGGACCGGCATAGCGAGTCAGTTTGCTTGTGACAGGCATCGTGAACTGATAGTAGCTTTCGTTATAAAGTTCCTCTCCGCGTTTCAGCAGATCAATATCTGCCGTACCATCTGCTCTAATATAGCTCAAATATAGCGTTGCGGAGGCCATATCCAGATCACCAATTTTTGTTGGAATCAGGAATGTGAGTTTTTGGCTAAGGTGATCCCCTCGATAAAGTGGTTCTCGTGATGTAACTACGAGATTCATACCACTATCCAGTTTGATATAAAACATATATTTTAGCCACCTCCTCATATAATACGCACGGCTCTGTATGTCACCGCGCTTGATTCATAGTTTGAAAATACAGTGTTATTGTTCCAAAATGACATAGTCCACCTCATCGAGTGTCATATCATCAAAATCCTCTAATGAGAAGTCGTCCATCTCATCCAACAGGCGGTATCTCTTGAGCATAGAACCTGAAATATCAGCATCTAACGGCAGAGCTGCAGTCTCTGGGCAAATCAGCTTGATAAGAATCGGAGTCATATCAGCCATGATTTGAATAATGCCATTTGCAGTCTCCAATTTTCTCGCTTTCGTACCAGTCACCTTGGAATCAATGGTGATACCGCTGATGGCACGCCCAAGAGAATGGGATAATCTTGTTCCAAGGATAATTGCCGTCATCTCAATGCCAGCAACAGCATCAAACCCTATACGGCTACATAGATTATCCAGCGTGGCGTCCATGGACATACCAGTATTAGCATCAAGTATCAGCCCTGTTTTCAAGTCCTTATCTAACCCTGCGTCCATGGCTATTCCTGAACGCAGGGTAATGAGGCTCCTCTTGAGCGTATCTGTCACGTTGGCATCCAACATGATTGAAGCATCCATGTGTCCAAGCGATTTTGCAATTTTGGTCACCAACGGTTCTACGGACATAATCATACCGGTCTCTGCCCGGTTGAGCACAGTAGCCAGTGTCACAAGATTTTCAACAGAAAGTTCCAGTGGCTCATTGTTCATAGATAAGATATCCGTAGCTCTGAGTTCAACGGAGGCATCCATTGAAACAGATGCGCCAAGCTTCTCATAGCAGGTTTTAATCATTCGGTCAAGCCTTGCTGCAAGTTCCATATCTGACCGCATAGACGCAATCCGTAACAATTTGCATCCTTGAAGCGTCGCATTGAGGATCATACGGTCAGTTACAGAGATTCCGTCTCGAAAAGGAATAGACTGAATGAGAAGATCGCACTCTGTCAGGTGGCGATGCAGGAAAATATCAAAGTCCTTTGCCATACGCCACCCCTCAAATTAGACAGGGTTCTGCACGCTCAGGTTGAGGTAGTTCGCCGGAATAGACATGATAGTAGCTGGCTCAATGCTACGAGGGGTGGAGAGCTGCCCATACTGCAGCAGATTGCCGCCAGTGAGCGCATCATAGATTACGAAGTGGGTTACGGTGCCCCAACTTGCTGTACTCTCATGAAAATCAATAGATTCCGTATTTGTTACAACACCGCCGGAAGGCTTGCTGAGTTTAGTCAGTTCAACGCGGGAGTACCCAGCGCCAGAAGGTTCGCTTACGTTGGTGCCAGTAATAGTAGGCGCTGTAGTAGACAGGCCAATGTAATACTGTGTGGGCAGGGTAGTAGCAACATCGGTAGCATATACATTGCCCGCCACAACGTTCAAAAAGTATTGTGTAGTCATAGATGACCCTCCTTATCGAAAAATAGGCATAATAAATCCGGCCTCCTAATGGGCCGGCTATTTCTGGATAAAGCTCTTGTTGATATTGTTCGTGATATACATAAGACCTTGCCTCGGAATTTCCACATTACCGTTCACATCTCTAATTGTAATTTGGTAAATGTACTTACCGGATAATTCGTATGTCTCTTTGGGCGTAAGATCGACAGACAGGATGTTGAACGCAGACCCGTCCCCATTTTCGAGAACATCCATGGACTTATTCAATATTGGTGAACCCTTCTTGTTTGTAAAGTCCACAACCGAGAAGTTACTCGTACACCCTATCATGCTGAATGGCTTTCTGTTCTTGTAGAAATACACATTAAACAAGAGCTCCTGTGATTCTCCACCAACAAATTCAATCGTTGGCAAGGTGTATGGATTAGGGATATCCATATTGCTCCCCTCCTTACTTCTCTTCCGCAGTCTGCTCTTTCTTATCGGCCTTTGCTTCGGCTTCCACCTCTGCCATAAGCTGCTGCGTGATTGCGCGGAGATCTCTGATGATATCACCCATCAGGATAACACTGTCAGTATTCAACAGTTTCATACCGCCGGAAGATAAGATATCCGCCAGCCTGTTATGATCGTCTGCAATACGATGTGCAAGTTCAATCTTTTCCATATTGTTTCTCCTTCATAATCAAAGAGACGCGAGTGCGTCATTCAAATTGACAAATCTACCGTTGACACGGATGTGTACTTCTGAATTTATCCAAATGCCGTTCCCGGCATTGATCGCCATCCCTTCGGATGCAGAAAGTGACATACCTCTGTTAGACTCAATACATGCCAAGTCCGTTCTGCGTACACCATCTGAACCATACCCGTCATAGATAGAGCCAAAGTTTCCGAACATGAAATGAGCTCCGTTGATTGTGCCGCCTTGAATATAGGCACCATAAATCCGTGGAGATGCAACAAGCTCATTTGTGATTTGTGTACTTGCGATGCTCTTGATTTCTCGCTCAGTCCACGTATTATTGGACAGCCATGTAATGTCGTTTTCAACTCCATCCATACGGGTATTGAAATTGTATAGCCGGTTGTCAATATTTCTCTGTGTCCAAGAAAGATCACTGCTAAGAGCAGACACATCACTTTCAACATTAGTGATTCTGTTCTGCACTCCACCAGCTAAGTGGCTCCATGAGATTGATCCATTGCTCAGCACAAGGTTACCGGTCATGTTTACATTCCCAGCAGAGTCTACACTGAATTTTGGATTGGTTTTGTTTGGAACGTAGATCGCACATCCGACCAAAGCAGCGCCTGAATTAGCCGTAAGGTTGCCACTAATGTTCGCAGCACTCAGGGTTCCAGTGAATGTGCCATTTACAGCACTTAAACTTCCTGAGAACGTACCGGTTGCTGCTCTCAATGCACCACTGAACGTACCAGTCGCTGCTTCAAGTTCACCGGCGAATTTACCTTTCTTCGCATACAAAGTGCCATCTTTTTTCACATAGAATGGCGCATTGGCCGGATTGCTTGCACCAGCCCAGATAGCATAAGCGGAATGCACGCTTGTACCGCCATTCAACGCCACATAGTTGCCCCCGCTACCAGAATGGAGATAACTGTTCTCAATCGTATATCCGCCAATCTTTCCGCTCTTGGCAAGCAATTTTCCACGGAAATATGCACTTCCATCATTGATATCCAGAAAGAAATTGGAATTCTGAGGCATCCCATCTGAATCAAATATGATGTTTCCAGATCTATCAATAAAACCTGGTATTACTGTTGTCCCATTCGTATCAAACAACAGATTTGATCCACCCATGATTCCGTACTTTGGATCGATAATGATTTTCCCGCCATTATCCTTTTGTAGAACGAAGGTAGAGTTATTGAGCCATGCTCCTGTGCTGTCTACCTTAAACTGCATTACTCCAGTGTCGTTCTCATTTTCTATGATAAGATTGTTGCCGATAATTAACTTGCCGCCAATCACTTCGGCATTTACACCAAAGTATTCGCCGACTTCTGGAGAGGAAAACAGACCAATACCAACTTTCGCATGTTCCCAGTTATCATCCGTCATCGCAATCATCCCATTTACAATGCGAAGCTGCAATCTGGGATTGCTTGGACTACTTACACCGATTCCAGAACCGCTGATAATAACACTCTGGTTTGATGCGCCAAGAATCATATTTTTTGCCGCATCCAAAGAATCGGACATAAATTTGGACACCGCAGACGCCTGACTGGAAGCCTGATTGTAGATGTACTTACTTGCATCAAAGTTACGGCTTGTTGAATAGCTTGTCTCAATCATATCCTTCAACGTGTTCACGTTATCATGCCGCTTAAAGCGGTTAGAAAAAACGATGGAGAATTGACTGCGATCCTCGAAGCTCAGCTCGAACTCAATAATGTAAGGTGTGATTGTTGAATCTCCAACCTTCAGATAGACACCTTTACCAAGTTCAAGCTGATTGCGAAATGGTGCAAACTCCTGATTGAACAGAAAGTTCCCTGATTCAACCGAGAATTCATAGGTTGGCGTAGCAAGGTCGCTCAGTACACCAACAGCATAATCGTAAAGCTCCATTTGCACGGAATACTTCTGATACTCGCTCACATTTCCTGTCAAGAACATAGAGCCAGTACGCGCCGTGAGTCGAAGCGTCGTACCTTCATTTGTGGTAACTTCATCAACTGTGACAGCCCTAATATTGCTCGACAGACCGGAGTATGTGCCGATGATGGTTATATTCCCACTTGCCGCAGTCGTATTCCCAACACGGGTTGTTCCAGCATAGAAACTCATGACAAAGTTCCCGTTGCTTCTTGTTTCCAGTGTACCGCGAATGATATCGCCAGAGACGGAATACCCACCAGATAATGCGAACGTGCCGCCGGACATTACATACATTTTCTTTGAAAACGTACTTGTCAGGTCAACCATCGAAATGGAAGAATTACTGATAGAAACAACTTCATTGGAAAGTTTGTAAGTATTTCCAGATATCGACGCATCGACTGTTGAAGCCACAAACGTGTTCTCAGTAATATCCTGCTCAATCATAAAGTGAGATAGCTCCGCGTATTCGCTCGGAGTGAAATAATTTTTGATGGAAAGTCTGTCAACAACCGCTTTAATCTCAGCAGTATAAGAATCAAGTTCACTCTGGATTGTTCCAATAAGTGAATTCTTCGCAGAAATCTCAGACTTCTTGGCGGCAATCTTTGTATTGATATTATTCAGAACCGCCTGTTGGCTTGATATGCCTGCGCTCGTTGTTTCCATTGCCAGTGCCTGGATCGTAACACTCTGCTGACCGGTCAGGGAATCAAGTTCACCATTCAAATCAGCAAGTGCGGCCTGCTCAGCAAGAATGCGCGATGTGGCGGACGCCTGAAGTGCAACGAGCCCTTTGTAGTACATCTGGTTGTTGATGACGCTGCGCTGCCATGTATTCCATTTTGAAGCAAGTGCTCCAGATATGTCTCCATTGTGCATAAAGTACGACAAATCATAGAGCCAGTTCGTACCGATTGGATTAACAGCACGGATATCAAGATCATCCGCACCATATGGGCGAATTGCAGTCACAAGCTCATCACTCTGCTCTTCTATATCCATAGACTTCAAAAGATTCTCGAAATCCAAGTAGATTGGAAGATTCGTTATTTCTTCATCAGCATCATAGACGTTGATTGTTTTGCCGTATGTGTCAAATACGAACACACACCTGTACTTTTCAGGTGCGCTATTATACACAAACGACAGTAAATAATCATCATAATCGTCAAAGGTACGATACCGCCCAATCAGAGACGGAGAAACATATCCTACGCTCCACCCAACTGCAATTTCAAGAATACGGCCAAGCACAGTATTTGTTGGAGAGGCCGGATTCCAGAAGTTGAACGTGCCCTCTTCCAAAAAGAACTTTTTGGATTCGAGCGTTTTCTCGCGTGAGTACCCCTTGATATGTTTGACCTCGGAAATTCCATCTGCTTCGATGGATGGATTTAGGATTTCATAAATGCCGTAGCACTTAGTGTATACCTGCTTGTGTCCGGATACGGCCTCATAGAGCGGATTGTCCTCTCCGTTGATTTTAGCTGGCACATCAAAAGATATTTCACTTGGTTCCGAGTATTTAATATGCAGTTTTAGGTTATGCGCACCGGGGATTACCCCGATAACCTTATCGCTCAGTGTCGTCAGCACAAGCTCCGGCGTTTCTGGATTACCATCTCTGTCAAACTCTAATTTTGAGTAATTGAGATACATGTTGCACCTCCTTATGCCGACACGTTATACATGAGCCGGCCAGAAATCGTCAGCGTACCATTCCCAGTCACAACAAGATTATTATCACCGTGTACCAGACGGAAAAAGTTCAAATTGAACCCGCCATACAAGTTGCTTTTGTTTGTCATATCTTGTATAATACCGTTCATGTTATCTATTTCTACAGTTGAAACAGACGCTGGAATACCGCTAAGCAAGAATTCCCTGTCTCCGTCATCGCGGTTGACAATACTTAGCTTTGATGTGCCAGATGCCGGACGGAAAGAAATATGCGGCTTAATGTACTCGTGAATAGAGCTATTGTTCCGGAATACGATATTTGTTTTCCCGCTGATTGTATACTGATTTTCAAACGGATAGCCATACGCATACGGACAATCACACACCACGTTCGCTTCAAACGCAACAGGGAGCCAGCCATGCGCCAGTGGTGTCAGCTTTGTAATAAGGCAATGGAACTGCACCCACTCCAAATCAGGCTGGTCGATTGACAACCATTGATACTGCTGGTGGCCTGTCAGCCACATAGAGATATTCTCAAGTTCGTACCGGTCAAGCGGTTCCTCTGCTCCGAACACCAGCTTGAACTCCAACGGCTTCTGGTGGTAATTCACACCGAAATGCAGAGGTTGAACACGGAGATTTGTCCTGGTCTCGACAATAGATGCTTGATTGCCAAAACTGACGTTCCCTTGTCCGTTACCATTGAAGTCATAAATCATCAGGCCATACATCAGGGAAGATTCGCCATTAAAAGAAAATTCGTAGGAATTGAATGCCACATCACATCGCCTCCTTCCAAATATGATTGTGGAGGGGAGCACAGTAGCTCCCCTCCATAGATTTATCGTTTGATTCGAAGATGGGACAGAACCTCGTTTGTGAATTGACGGTTGATCTCCTGATGTTGCTTCACCGTCTCCTCATTGCCTCCGTAGATATAGACATCACCAAAATGAATGGCTTCGCTTTGGTTGTTTGTGACAGCCGGTAGGGGAGCGTATGTACTGTCTACCCCATTCTTTGTAATATCAAAGATACCACTCAAATCAACGGAATCCAGTGCTCTCCCAAGTTTCTCGGACAGCATGGTAGTAAAGTCAATCAGTCGGTATAGTCCCTTTTCCTTCTTCGCATCAAGCACCAATTCACCCTTTTCAAGGATTGCTGGCACTTCTTTGCGGTTCAGAGGGAACTGATCGTCAACAAACCCACCTGTGTGATAGCAGTTATGAAGCAATTTACCAATGTTGGATGGATTCAGTTCATCTCTGGTAATCCACCATGTTCCATCAGAGCCACGGAAATCAGCATGTACGCCATACTGATCGAGCTTTGCCGCCTCAATAGCCGCCTGCTTATGTAGAGCATCGTTCTTATCCTTTGTGTTGAACGTGCTCCACTGAGCACCCAGCTTCTTCATGCGGGCAACAATGGCCTTGACCATATCTGTGTTCGATACAGATGTGTCTGAATCGGACGGACCGACAACTCTATTTCCACCAGATGTTCCGTCATCACCTGAGCTAAAGCTATACGATCCACTGCTTATGCTACTAAGCTGTGAGGTTATACTTGAAATCTCAGCCTTTAAGCCTGCAAGCATACTTTGAACAGATGTACCATATCGCTGTGCGGCTGCCTCACACTGAGCCCATGCGTCAGTGATTTCCTGATTCAACACAGAACCATATTCATAGTTCCAGTCGATCAGCTCCTGATACAGTGTTTGCCAGTGTTGGTTGATATAGTCGATTGCCATATCGTAGAGCTTCTGGTACGAAGAAATTGTCTTCTCAAGAGCGGCAATCTCTTCATCCTTCTGCTGCTCATACGCTTCCTGCATATCGTCCAGAGCATTCTCCTGAGCCTCACGGGCATAGTCAGCCTGAGTATCAGAAAGTTCCTTTTGGAGCGCAGCCATATCTTCCTCAAGTTTGATCTTCTGCGCCTGGGCGTCGCGGCTGTCATCGAGTGACAGAGCGTTGATCCGCTCCTGCAGTTTAGCAATCTCCTTGATTTTGTCCGCTACTTCATCCTCATAATCCGCTTCATCTTTCGCGGCCTCGAGAGCCTCCTTGCGAAGGTCGATAATTTTAGCATAGGCATCTTTCATATCCTCAAGCGCATCGATCTGATCCTGAATACGCTGTTTCAACATATCCATGACGTACTTGATGATACCCTCTACGCCATCCTGCATCGTTGTGAGTTCTTCTTTTAGACTTTCTAGGGACTCTTTTGCTTCATTAGATACCCGTCCAATTCCAGCAATAGCATTCTTTGACAGCGACTGGATTGCTTTAATATTGTGCATCGCAGCGTTATATTGAGAATTAGTGAGCTCACCGGCCAGCTTCATCTGTTCAAGCTGTGCGTATACAAGCCCCCATGTTGTCCCAGTCGCCTCTGTTGTGGCAAAACACAGTTCGTTCAGGCTTTCGTTTGACTCACCGAGCGCGGCGAGGCGCAGCCTCTCGACATAAGCAAGGGCGTTCTCCAATGCAAGCCGCTCTGTCTTTGCTGCAATAACCGCGTTGATGCGCTCCTCGTTGATGACAAGCAGACCATTTTCATCCTGGAGATACTGCATATACTGCGGCCCGAGGTCGTAAATAGACTGGAGTGTATCTACGGATATAAAACCGCCATTTGACGCATATTCGTCCGCTGCGTCATGCAGTGTATCGTACACACTCTGCACCTTGTCCACAAGGTCAGATGCGGCATCGACCATATCCAGCAAATTATCAACAACATCATCTCTGACATCCTTAATCTTTTGCGCATAGTCCCACCACAAATCACTGAGTTTGCTGACCTCATCGCTGGTGTCGGCGTACCCCTGAGACCTGTAATATTCCGCCTGCTCATGGATGATCTCCTGCATCCGTTTGTAGTAATCTACAATATCGTTTGCATATCCGGCAACGCCAGGATGGAATCCCTTGTCCATAGCGTCTTCCATCCAGTTTTCTGTCAGCTTGATGGCGTTCTCGCGTTCGCCGGCCATCTTCTCAAAATTATCAACAATCGTTTTCTGAATGCTATCCTGATAATTCCACCACTGTTTCTGGAGTTCCTGGATATAGTCGGAATTTTCATCAAGACCCATCGCACGATACTTTTCCGCGTACTCATGTACGGTCTCCTGCATCTTGCGATAGATTGCGACAATCTGATCTGCACTTCCACCGTTTTTCTCCAAGAGGAAAATAGAGTGCTCAAAGTTTCCAATGATTTCACTCAATTCTTCTTTGAGCTTTTTCAGTGCGTCCTCAAGCGCGTCTTCCAGTTCCTTGTCATCAACTGTTGCCTTCACTTCGACTTCTGCGCTTGGAGAATATGGCTTGCCGTATGTGCCCTCCTTATCCTTGTTGATGACAAGACCGCCATGCGCACCACCCTCAAAGGCGGGGACAGAGCCAAGGATATGCTTACCGGAACCACGGAGTATCTTCTTTGTCTCGTCAGCATTATATACCTGGTCTCCCTCGTTAAGGTCAACGATCTCCGGTCCGTTTACACCAGCCAGATATGCTTCTTTCCCGGACTTGATAAGCTCTGGGTCTTCCTCACCTACAAGCGCCGGACCGGCAGGAGCTCCATCTGTACCGTTTGCAAACCCAAGGATACTGCCAAGAGAACCAAGCACGTTGTTTTTCTTTCTGACATCATAGTAGACCGTTGCGGTCTTGCCGTCAATGTCTGAAACTGCATCCCCAATAGAGTATATCTTCGTTACCGCAGAATCTGCCGCATTGCCAATATTCTCAATTTCAGAGACAACATTCTCCGTTGATTGATCGTCAACTTCGTCAATAGCGTTCCCAATACCATCTACGCTTGCAGTAACATCGGTAAACTCCAGACCGCGAATGTAATCAAGCGCGTCACTAACATCCTTGATCTCCCCATCTGCATTTGTCAGAGATATGTTGTCAACCTCGCCGAGTTTCGTGATAAGGCTCTCAGCCTCGTCCTTCGTAAACCCAAGCGTCTGAAGGATATCGCCGAATCCCTCATAATCAATGGAGATATTGATTCCGTCTTTTGTAACGACGCCAAGTTGATCCAGCACTTCAACCAGATTGTTTGCGTCCTGTGTCACACTGATAAAACTCACATTGTCAAGACCGGACAGAGCAGTGGTAATATCGTAGATTTCTTTTTCTGTCTTTCCGAGGGTCAAGAGCTGCTCAGTAAGTCTGTCCAGATTGATGACCTTACCGCCAAGTTCCTCCGCATCGTCTGCACAGCTATCCATAACAATGCCGAGATCCTCGATTTTCTTAAGCACCTCATCAATATTGAAGAAGTCAATGTCGCCCCACATAGACAGCGCTTCAAGGCACGACAGAACGGCCTCCTCTGTGAGTCCCATCTTCTCTGCAATAGCAGCAATATTTTCCTGGTCAATATCGAAGATATAAGCACCATGCGAATCTTTGCTGATCTCAAGCAGTTTTTCACCCTGCTCATTGACCATCTTGCCGGCTTCCGACATTTCGTATAGTCTCTCGATAAAACCGGCACCCGCGCTATCCGCATCAGAAAAGATAGATTCGCTGCGTTTCATGGACTCATAGATTTCATCCAGTCCATCGCTCCAGCCCCAAGCGGCAAGCTGTTCGCTACCAAACAGGAATTCCGCAGCGGCCCAGAACCTGTTTGAGTTGGTTGTGCCAGCCTCAAACTGCTTGTTCAGTTCCTCAAAAGCAGCGGCATAGGATTTGAAGTCAGTATCCTTTTCTTCAACATACATAGCGGCGTCGTATCTCGCTTTTGCATCAGTAACCTTATCAAACTCACCAACCATGCCATCAAGGACCTTGTTGAGCGCCAGAGCCTCCGTTGTAATGAGACTGATACCATCCCCACCGTTTGCAAGATTCGTCAAAATAACGGATAAGAACTGCGCATTCATTCCATCCTGTTCGAGGATAGACGCAAGTTCAAAACTACTGTCAGCAAGCTCCTCAATTTTGTCAGGTGAAATTTCTCCAAGGGAACTAAGTAAAGATACTAACTCGGACTTTGCCTCTGTAAACGATTCGGACTTCCATAGAGTGCTGATTTGCTGCCGCAATTCTTCTGTTCTTCTTGCGGCAACCACTTGTTCGTCATTATAGGCAGCAATCGCATTAAGAACTTCATCCCAAGACGTAGCTCCGTCTTCTGTAATAGCCTTAACAGCAATCACAAAATCCTCTTCTGATAGATTTCGAAGCTGATCCTTGATTTCATTTCGCTTTTCATACAAAGACTTAATGGCAGCAAAATGATCGTCCGGATTCCAAGATGAATAGCCGGGCTCATCAGACTTATCTACCAGCTTATTAGCAAGATCATTAAGCTGTTGTTCATACAGTTCATATTGACGTAACTGATTAAACAGTTCTGGAAAATGCACAGCCAGCAGATCATCGACGCCATTTGTAATGTTATCAATATTAATATCACCATTACTCATGGCATCCTTTAGGTCTCTGCTGGATTCCACTGTGTCTATCAATTCTTCCCTGAATTGTGACAATCCCTCTGCCGTTTTGATTGCAGAAGTGTCCATTCTCAGAAATTGTTCATAGATAACACTGTCACGGAGCCCTTTTGCCTGCTCTGTCAGTTCGTCGCCATACTCAAGATATCTCTCATATTGCTGGCGAAGGGTCGTAAACAATTCGCTGGATGAATAGTCGTAATCAGCAGCGGCCTTTAATGCCTCCATCATGCCAAGGAGCTGTTCTGCTCTCTGCATAGCATCCCCATATGTCGAAACATATGTAGTATTGGAGAACCAGCCGCCATCGGTGACTTGTAAACCATACCCAGCATTACGCAAAATTTCTTCTGCCTTGTTATCCCCAGAGCCAACATAATCCCATGAGCCGAAAGCGGGATGTACGAATGAGCCTTTGCTACTGCCGACCGCCTTGTCACTTGCGTTTGTAGCGGCCGCATATGCTGCAACATACGAATCAACAGTATCTCCAGCCTCAGCAAGCGCAATCTGCTTTAGCTTATCAATCTCGTCATCCAGCTTTCCGTTGACTAAATCAAGGTTATTTGCTTGATCTCCGACAAGTTTTGTGATTTCATCTTGGATATTTCGAACCTCGGCTCGTGTGCCAGCATCAACATACTCTTCTTTCCTGAGTTCCTGATACTTCTCGATCAGGTCATTCAGAGTTTGCAGTTCTTCCCTATTTGCTTCTGCTTTTTCTCGCGTCTCACTGGCAAGTTGATTCGCCTTCTCCGAGGCTATCTCAGCGGCATTTATCAAAGAACCAAGGGCAGATATAATTGCCTGAATCGCCAGAGCAATTCCCATAGTGATAAGCATATTCAGCGCTGTATTGAGTACAGTTACACCAACTGCGGCGAGTTTTGATTTCGTCCCAAGTGCGTTTGTTTGGATACCAGCATTTCTGCAGTATGTCATATACCCCTTGAGACTTGCCGTTCCACCGTTCAAACTCTTTAGATATGCCGCAAGAGAACTATCTGTCCCCTCCAAATTGCGCATAAAGAGCGTTTGGGCCTCTGCTGATGTACCAAGCTGCAGGTTATATGCACCGATACGTTGATTGATATTATTCAGTGCTCCATTAAATCCAATTCGCAGAGAATCTGTTAACCGTGCCCCAGATTCCCTTGCTGCATTAAAGTTCTTGATAAGCGAGCCAATACCACGATTAGCAAGCTGAATCTTGTTATCATTAAAATCAAGAAGCCCAATGGAAACACCTTTGGCACCTTTTACAGCGGTATATGCACCAACGATAGTAGTAATCAGTGTTGGAAGTGTACCAAATCTTTCAATGATCTTATCAAGCGTCTCGATAAATCCGGTGCCAAAATCAACTACATTTTTGATAAAATCAGAACTGAAAAATGTATTGGATAACTCCTCAAATGCTGCATTGAACTGCCCAATCTTTGCAGTAATTGTGTCCATATAAATGGAATTTGCTTCTGTTGCAACACCAGCAGAATCCATCGCATCAGCATAAGCGCCGGCCGCGTCTGACCAGTTTGTAAGGATACTACTGACGACTTGCAGTTGTCGTACGCCACCAAGGATCTCAGCAATACGTGCCTGTTGTGTATCAGATAGTTCATCCCAAACCACAGCAATGCCCTCAAAAATATCGTAGATATCTTTGAATGTATCTGTAGTCCCATCGACCATAATATCAAAGCCGGTTAATGCCTTGATTTCACTTGCATACTTAGAGAATCCTTGTGCGAGATCTGAAGTATCTTCACCAAGCTCTTCAAGTTCAGACTTAGAGCCACGAATACGGGCGCTGATTGTTTTCAAGGCTGTACCAACAGTTGAAGAATTTTGAACAGCAGCGTTTGCAGCCGCAATCAGACCGGCAGATTTCTCAAAGCTGGTATTAGCCGCATTCAATGCGGCACCAGATTTTTCATATGCTTCCATCATTTCGCCAGCAGAAACTGCGTACTTTTGGCCGACCTCAACCAATACGTCTGCGACATGTTCTGCTTCTTCAACATCCATGTTGAAACCCTTGATAATTGATGTCATACCAGTTGTGGCGGCATCTGTATCGACAGCAGCTACATTCGCCAAAACATTTGCGTACTCCGCAAGTATTGTTGCATCTTCTAAGTTGTAGCCCAGCCGGCTAAATGTCTCAATAGACCCAAGCACATCTGTGATGCTTTTGCCAAGATTTTTTGCAAGAACAGTAGCATTTTGCAGGAAATATGTAAGCTGTGTATCAGTGGCACCCGTGACGATTTGCAACTGAGCCAATGCGCCGTCAAGTTCTCTAACGTTGGCAATCATCTCTTTGATAGTATGGATAGCTGTCGTCAAACTTCTGGTGATCAGCATCCATCCACCAAAACGCTCGTATGCTTTTGATAACGCATCAAGCATAGAGCGGCCAAGCGATCCAGTCGCTGTGGCCTGTGTGCGGATATTCGCAAACTCGCCTTCCATCTCTCTAAGCCGCTCAGTCGTAATCTCTGCCCCAGACCTAAGTTCTGTAAGCATAAGCCGAATACTATTGCCGGCATCAGAATAGGAGAGTTTGCTGTTAGATTGCAGGAATTTCGTCATGCGTTCCTGCAGGCTCGCAACCTGTTTAAGAGAAGCGAGCTCTGCTTGGTTTGCTGCGGCCTCTCTTTCAGCGGCGTTCTCTGCCGCTCTTGCGGCACGCTCAGCCTCAGCGGCGGCCTTTGCTTCTGCGGCCTGCTTGTCCTGGATCGCAGTTATATTCCTTTGGATGGCGAGCCCCTCCTGCTGGAGAGCCTCAATATCACCAGAATGGCTGACCTTGACCTCGTTTACTTTCCGCGCCCATTCGTTATAGGCTGCCGTAATTCTCTGAATTTGCGCTTCGTCCGCAACCATATTACTGCCGGACAAACCACTCTTATATGTCTTTGCAACACTCTTGGCGATAGAGTCAAGCACTTCCATCTGACCAGCCCAGCTTGCCGCTGCGGTCTTTGCCTCGTTCATTTTCTGAACTGCGGCATTTGCGGCGTCAGCGGTGCTGCGCATCGTCGCGTCAACGCCCTCTGCACCAAGGAAATCCTTGAGCCCTGTGATGTTCACCCCGTTTTGTACGCTCAGAGAGCTGAGCATTGTCTGGAGTTGCTTCTTTACATTCGTTACGGCGGCAGAACAGTCAATCTTGTTCACCTTCAAGGTCATTGGGTTGCTGTTCAGCATGGCTTGCGCTTCTTTTCTCACGCGGTCCATGTCCTTTTGCAGAACCGTGAACTTATTGCTGATCTTGATCTGACCGACCATGCTGTTGATTTGCTTGTTGAACTCAGCCTTACTCGACCGATCAACAGTAAGTTTAACCTTCGCGCCAAAACCTGCCATTTTTATCACCGTCCTTAGAAAAATGGGCAGGATTTCTCCCGCCCATCAATGATTAAAAATATCTGTCCAGCCCGGACTGTATTGCATTCCGAATTGCCGAACTATGATCTATTTCTTTTTGCGCATTACCGATTGCAGGTCTTGGGAATCCATTCCTCCAGATTCCCATTCTTCCTGTCTCTAATAACTTCAGAAATGATCCAGGCCGCCTGTTATGGAAGCTGTACCCAGGAACAACCGACTTCGACGCGGTCGCCCTGCTTGTCACCATGATTTCATCATCATTCACAAACTCGCAATATACAGAGCTGTTAAGTACATGGCGGCGTTGATATGTCGTTCCGTTAACCCACCCATGTGGAGTTGGAGTGTATACATCATAAATGTCACTCTGGATATGTTTTTTAACAATTTCCTTTGCAACAGGTGCCACATCTCGTTTCAAAACATCATGGCACTTCTTTTGCGCTGCATCACAAAGTTCTTCCCAGCTACCATAATCAGGCATTGCTATCAGACCTTCCTCTTGCGAAGCGTAACAACGTCTCCGTCAGAAGCCACTACGACATTATCATTGGGATGCTCATTCGTCTTCTTCTGCGCATCAAACACAGCCTCAACCAGCTTGCTCTCATCAATGCTACCGGCATTGGCAAGATTCTTCACCAGCGTAGCCATGTCGTCCCCCTTAACAGAACCAAACAGTTCTTCGCTGTTGTTGATAAAGGAATTCAACTTTGCGGTCAGTTCTGCCATCTGGGCTGCAAGTGCATTCTCTGCCATAGCGACACCATGACGAATACGCTCGTTGATAGCGTACAGAATTTCGTCGTACTGCACCCGGTCAATGTGCCCCATTACCTGCTGAAATGCGTCCGTATTGTAGATCAGGTCATATTGCTTTTCTGGATCTTTGGGAAGCGTAAAATTCGCATATCGCGTCAAAACAGACGCTCTGACTGTGAATGCCTGGATTTCAGGGATGTACTGTCCAGTCTCCACATCAATGCAGGAAGACACAACGTCCTCAACAAACTGGAGAACTTCCTGCAGGGGAAGAATACGACGGATTATGATCTCAATATCAGGGTTCCCATCCATAGGAACCGTAACGGTGTTGTTCTGCACAATGGATTCAAGTTTATTGATAGAAATTCGATTCGACTTCTTGCTCATAGCGATTCTCCTTTATTTCTTATCTCCGCGTTTGCGGAGCACCTTGTCCTTTTTCAGTATTTCAACAGCATTTACGATGTAATACCCTTGGCATATCGCGTCTGCCAAGTTATCGTTCTCTGTATCTATACCAAACTGGTCTTTTATGAACTGTATGGAAAGGATCTTTGACTGTTTCACGCCTGACCTTTCAAGAGCAAGCACACGGGCGCTTTTTTCTTTTGTGTTACGCCCACGCGCACGACAGAAATTCTGCCATTGCGATGGCGCAATATAGCCATACAAGTATTCGTTCTCCTCAAAAAGGTTAACGAGGACGCCCTGAAGCTGTGCCAGCTTCTTGAATGAAGACACTGAAACGCGCATCTGTATGTCCTCAATAAACACAGCGTCAATGTCGTATGTTTTCAACACCGCTGCAATCAGCTCTTTGATGTGCATAATTGCTTTTGCGTATGTATACTTCTCAAGAGAAAACTCAAACGTGCCATACCCAATCAGCTCGCCTTTCTCATAGTCAAAGACAGCCCAAGCCCCATTCCGCGCCTGGTCGATTGCAAGGATGTTCAAATATATCACCACACAAAAACAGGGGAGGGGAGATCTTTCTTCTCCTCCTCCCCAAAGAATTTAGTTTTCTGCAGGCGCGTCAACTTCTGGCTCTGCGGGCTGAATGTCCTGCTTGACAGCAGAGGCCGTCTCAGAGGCCACAGGAGCCTGTCTGATGGCCACCTCGCGCCGGGTATGTACTTTCCTGTCCTTCGGCTTAGGAGCCGGATTACGGGCCTCCTGCACGCGCTGGAAGTAAGTCTGCCCGCACTCAGGAGAACAGCACATCTCACGCCAGTTGAAGACGCCGCTGCCGTTTTTGATACTGCGGCAGGACTCATAAGTCTTACCGCAAACGCGACATACCTTCGTCTGTTTTGGCATAGTTACCACCTCGCAAATTACTCAGCGTCAGGGGTATCTTCGCCAAAAATGGTATAAGTCCACAGGGTAGCACCGGAATTGCCATTGCCTGCACCGTTACAAGCGCTGCCAGCAAGAGAACGGGCCTCGAACGCATGGGCGCTCTGGTTCTCGCCGAACTCCAGGTCAAAGTTGCCGTTGAAGTCGGCCTTCGGGATGTAGAACTGCACACGGAACACATTGGCGCACTTGTCCTCGGCAAAAGCGTCCACGTACAGAGACACCTTCTCGGAATAGTGGTCAGAAAGGTTCTCCAGCACATTGGCCTGAATCTTGCGGAAGTAGTACACGGCGATCTCTTCGCCGTCCGCAACGTCAGCCGGAACAGCAGGATCAGCAGCCGAATCACCAGGATAGAACTCGATCTCGCGGGTGTCGGGGTCGTAGGTGAACTTGCCGGGGCCGACGGCAGAATCCTGGGTCAGCGCTGTGCCAAGCGTACCATCGTTATTGCGGATATAGATGGTCTCAATCTCATTACCGGCGGTGCCGACTGCCTTGTAGGATGTAGTCGCCTTGTTGCCAGCCACAGTCAGGTAGTCGGGGTACATGATGGAAGTCATCTTCTTTTCAAAGGCGCTGCCGGTCTGGGTCTCAAGCAGGCCGCCGGAGATCAGACCGTTGCTGCCGCTCACAGTCACAGCCTTGTTCTTCTTCAGCGTGTTCAGCAGCCGTCCCTGCTTACCGGTGATGTCGGTCGTTTCCTGCGTGTTTGCGATTGTCGCGTTCTGAAGTTCGTCCAGGACCCACTTGAACGCACCTGAACTGATGTCAAACGCAGTGATCGTTTCGATACTGGTCACGGTAATATCGTTGACATTAACCATTGATATCATCCTCCTATTTTGATGTCAGCCAGTTTAGTCGATCCTGGCTCAATTCCTTTGCGTTGATCGTCCCTGCATAGCAGCCGATCATTGTGTTGTCGTAATTGATCTTCCTGATAATTTGATAAACACTGGCGTGAAACTGGTAAATCGTTAAGTCTCTTGTTTCCTCGTACCCGTACTTGTATTGCTCGGTGTTGACCATCGCAATAATCAGGTCTTCCAACTGCGACTTATGCGGTCTGCGTGCCGCTCTCTTTTGCTTGATGCGTGCACGTTCGATCATGTATTTTTTGGCTTCTTCATTGCCGGGATTTTTGTCGCTCTTTTCAAGGTGGTTGATCTTGCGTATCACTCTCCGAATCTGGTCATGAATAGCCCGATCTATCACAATATCTTTATCCTGATCCACCAGGACAACTTTCCCGTTCTTCTCGTTGATTGCCGTTTTGAATCCGGATAGATCGAGGTCCCCAAAAACAAGGCTTGTGTCTGTTGACCTGATTCCGTTAAAAAGTAATAAAAAAAGCTCGAACGATGAAATCGAGGAAAAGTCGATTCCTATATCGTCAAGCTGAACCATGAAGTCTGACGGGGTTGCGATGATGGATGTAATAAGACCATAATATTCGGCTTCGTTATCCCATATCTGACCAACTGTTGGTATTGTGATTGAGATGTAATCATTGACCGGGAAAGATCGCGCATACAAATACCCGCTACTCATGGCCTCTTACGATTTGCCGGCGGCTTTTTGGATATGCCAAGACGATTAAAGTCCTTTGCCGCATATGTCATAACGCGGCCTTGGTAATCTGAAATCGGGGAAAACCTGCCCACTGAATACAGATCCAATTCGCCAAGCCCAAAATATCTGCTGCCGTTTAGCTCCTTGTTGATTTCAACGGCCAGTTGATCCGTGCGAATGCCACCTTGACTCAAACGCATTTTGCTTTTATGGGCGAACACCCATAAGTAAAGCACTGGCTCGTAATATGTCTTGTCGTATACTTGTGCGATATCCACATCAAAGCAGATGAATATTCTGCCATCATCCACAGTCTCCGGGATGTATTCAAACGGAAATAGTTGAGTGTATGCCAAGCTGTAATTTGGAACCGGTGCGCTCTCGCTATCTGTCACTAACCTGACAATATTCTCGTTCTTGCACAACGTTTCCATCAGCTTGTTCTTGTAGTCAAAAAATTCATTAAGAAGCATTACAACCACACCCCATTTCTCTCAATTTCTTCTTGTGTGGCCTTATCCTTCTCGACAGCCGCAGCCGCAATTTCTTCAAATGTCGCCTCTATCTTGGTGTCTGGCGTAATACGGTCAGTCCGTGGCTTCCAGCTATAATAATCTGCAATTCGCAACTGAGTATTATCATTGTCTGTCAGATTTGACTCTCCCATGATAAACCGAAATACACCTTTACCATTGAAGACATTGAACATCTTATTGGGCTTTGTTACCTCGAACGCAAGCACATCTTTCGAGTCTATATCGTCAATCAGGAATCTCCTTCCACGACTGATTTGGCTTGTCTCCGTGTCCTTGCCGATAGTAACAGCCATTCTGGCATCACCAATCGACATAGTATCTTCTTCGCGTTCACCAATCAGATACTTAGTTCCGTCTTCAACGACACACCAGCGACCAATTACATTGCCTTTATCATTGATCCATTTGAGGTAGTAGTTGCAGCGCCGCATCTTCCCCTCAGAGCATAGCTCCTTATGGGCATTCAGTTCTGTGATTAGCCAATACGAGTCTTCCCATTCAATAACTGATCCATGTGGAAGTGTCTCGCCAGGCATGGAGAAGATTTTCTTAGTCCCAAAATCATTTGAGACATCGACAATCGCCATTTGCATATCTGCGCCTGAGCACTTTACGCGCTTATACGAAAGGGAAGAAACAAGCTTTCGACGCATTCTGCTTTGGATGTGATCTTGGGCGGAGTTCCAGCGTGGGTCCATATCCTGATTCCCTTGCGCAAACCGCGCCTCATAAGTGCTCCATACACTCATTCAGATCACCCCTCCCCACCGCAATATTTTTCTCGTAGCTTTTTGCAAATCGAAATTGCCTTGAATACTTCGCGTTTAACCACCGGCGTATCACAATCATTGTCAATCAGATATTGGAGAATTGACAGAAGCGCCATATACATGGAGTCATATTTGAGATACCGCATCAAGCCCTTATGCCCAAGCAGCTCCACTTGTAGGCTCCGCATGAACTCGTTCAAAGAGGGCTCCCCGCTTTCTTTAATGGGGAGAATTTTGAAGAACTGGTTCACAAGGCCGCCCAAATAGTTCCCAACCATTTCAGTAGGGATGTTATAACCATTTGTCGTTCTCATAGCGCAAGATTACTCAAGTCTCCATGGTTATACGAGTATTCCCTCACCATATTCCTGAAGTCCCTCTTTGCTTCGTTATAGGCGCTGGTGATTCGATACAGCAATTCAGCCGGGGAATATGCTGAAAAATCCGCAGTATTCAATACATTTTCAAGATTGTCTGCCCGGAAAAAGTACGGCTTCATCCATTGTACCAGCATACCCTCCGATACAATATCAACGATTTCGTCCAGGTCTTCTTCCAATTCCTTATCCAATCGTTTCTGCAACTCTCCGTCTGGATCATCTCTGTCTGTCTTGATGATGAACTCTCGCACGTTGTCATCCGCAGTATTTGTAAGGTCATATTTACAGACATGCTTGAACGCAGCGATAGCACGTTTCATATATCCATCCACGGTCTTGTTCCTGTCATAATCGTCAAGCCGCAGAAAATCATACTCAGTAACTTTCCCGAGAAATGCGCCGGCGAATACATCGTATGGTACGTTCATAAGACACCTCCGTTATCTCTCAATCAGATCGATAGAGAGGCTTTCCTCCAACGCATTGATGACTTTGATCGAATCGATCTCGCCCTCCTGAATAAGCTGTTTTGCACGGAACGCAACGGACTTTTTCTGTCCGTCAGACAGTTTAGCGACAGTCTCCTTGATCTCATCTGGTGTTCCAGAGAACAGATCGTTGAAGGATTCGCTGTTCAGGGCGTGCTTGTAATACTGCGTCATACCAAGCCACTCGATAACCTCCGGGTCATCAAACAGGAACCAGTTATTGATGAAAAACGCCTTGTATGTATTCCTGGCTGCTTTCAGATCCTGCAGTTCCATCTCCTGCTCGCTTCCGAAAACATCCCATACAAATACCTCGCCGGTTCTTTTGCTCTTATACACCAATGTGCCGTTGAAACCGTTCTTAACTGTAACGACCATATTGGGGTTGAGGTCATTCTTGACCTTATAGACTGGTTTCTCTGCGGGTGCGGCGACCGTTTCAGCAGCCACTTCTGCAGCCGCAGGCACCGTCTCCACCGCCTTTTTAGCTTTAGTAGAGCTTTTTGATGTGGCAGTTGTCTTCCGAACCTTGCTGCCAGTGGTAGTATTAGGCATGATTCACATTCCTTTCATTCAGCATATAAGTGGCAGCCCCGCAAAACACGAAGCTGCCACTTGGTGTTGTCTTTGTTACGCCATCTCGTAACGGCCGATGCCAGCGTTGCCGCCAGCCAGGACGATACCCATGCCGTAACGATCAGCATAGTAGTAGTCCTGGGTCATATCGGCATTCTTGAACATGTCGCCCATGATGACAGTGGACTGACCCTCATACACGCACTTGATTGGCTTGTCGTCTCCGGCAATGATGGTCAGGGTGTTGTCGGGGAAGATAAAGTCAGTAGAACCGACCTTGTGGCGCTGAGGAGTCACCACGACGCTTGTTCCATAGAACTTGCCATAGTAGCCCATGTTATACAGGTCGCTCTTGGAATCTGTACCCTCAATAGCTGGCGCCAGATTGCGGACAGCCTTCTTGGTGCCGATGATGGTTGCGTTGCGGCCATTCGCGGCGGCCTCGACATGGTTAATCAGGTCGAGCAGAGCGTCCTCGTCATATGTACCAGCAGCAGGGAAATAAGTCGTGCCACCGAAGTCAGCGGAAGTGGCGGTGCTCCACAGTCCGTAGATGTCATCCAGCAGCTTCCGGCGGAAGGATTCGGCGACCTTGTTGATGAAGTAGTTGAAGTCCACCTGACCAGACAGCACCCGGTTCATTTCCTCATAAATCTTAACGACCTTGAGATGAGTGGGGATAGAGGTCTGCGTGACCCCGCCGAGGCGCTGCCGGCGGATGCCCTGAGTTCCCTCAGTGGCGTCGGCAACCACAAACAAGTTGCTGTCCTCGACCTCAAAAATGTTCTTGTCGCCCAGGGCGACATTGCGGAAATCGACCAGAGCGTTGAAATACTCGTCGCCCTGGAAACCCTCGACGACAGTGCGGGACAGGATTTCCTCGATCAGAGTAAACAGGCCAACGCACTTACCGTCGCGGATCGCCTTATAGTCCATCTTCGTGGAACCGTTGTTGGCGGCAACCAGCGCCTGACGCAGCGTGTCCATGGACTCGTTCATGGAATACTTGCCAGTGGTAACGCCATGATAAGCGTCAACAGCAAGCCGAACAATTTCATTCATTTCAGCCATCTTTTTCACCCTCCTTCATTAGGCTTCCGTATTACCAATACGGATCACATAGTAGGTGTAGCGACCGGCAGCTTCAACGGCCTGCGTAGTTCCCAGACCAGAACCGGAAGCATTGATCTTACCGTCTGCGCCGATACCAACGGCGTCGCCCTTGGCGGGAGCAGTGCCGCCAACAAAGCCTTCCTTTGTGACGCTGAACATATTGCGGCTGCGCAGGATGTACCCACGGCAGATGGAGCCAGCATCGTTGATAAACTCATCCAGGTTCTTCTTTCGCTCATCGTAGAAGACTTCCTCAGAGCCAATAACGACGCAATCAGACAGCTTGCTGGAAGCGGTCGCAAGAACACCCTTCCATACCTCACGCTCGCCGTCCTCATACTCCTTCAGCTCGACAATGGCGCCATTCTCCACGGCAATAGGTTCGTCACTTGCATCATAGACACGGACAGAGACCAGATCCACGCCAGAATCCGTTCCGTGCATCAGGTCAGACCGAAAAACTGTATAAGCCATGATATATTCCTCCTTATAGTGTTACAGCGTTATCGCTGTGGTGGGAACTCAACAAAAAGCCCGCCGTATGGTTCATCAGCCGCGCCTTTTTCGATGGGCAGACGCGGTGTCTTCTGCTTCTGTGCAGAGAATGTCTGGTTTGAAGCATTCCGTCCACGAATAGCGAAGCACTTGTCCTCGATATCTTCGATTGACATCTCTGCGCAATTTTCGCGCAGCTTCTCAAACGCCTCGATACCATTCAGATCTGGGAACATAGCAAAAACTGCACCCTCAGCGGCATCACGCTCATCACTGAGCTTCTGCTGCTTATACTGGCGCAGTTCGTTAAGTTCCGTATTCATTTGTTCGATTGTCCCGAACGCAGCTTGGTACTTTCCCTCCAACTCAGCCTTCTCTGTATCAAACTTTGATTGGAGTTCACTTGTTTTTGCGGCAACCGATTTTTCAAGGACCGCATTGAACATCTCTCGATATGGAGAATCCGCGCTCCCCTCGTTAAAGGGCTCAACAGCGAGCTTCATGCGCTTCTTGCTGGCAAAATCGATCACGACGCGGTCGCCGTCCATGGAAAATCCAAACCCATACAGATTCCAGTCGCATGTATCTGTCGCATACACCTCAGACAAATCCCTGTCGTAATCCCAGAACCAATAATGGGAGTCCATACCCCACGAAGTCCCAACCTTCTCCTCGTAAAGCGCATTGAGGAGTTCATCACGGAATGTGCCTTCCAGAGAGAAGTCCTGTGTGCCGTTTTCGCCGTTGTTGTCATTGCTGGCGGCTTTCATTTCCTCAAACTTTGTCCGCAGTTCATCGAGAGACATATCGTCCACGGAAAAGCCCAGACTCTCAATATCGAGTCCATATTCAGCGGCCAGCTTCTTTTTCTCGTCCAACTCCTTTTCTCCTCCTTCCGTTGCGAAATTTTGTGTATTATTGTCATCCTGAATAGATGGATTGACCGATTTGATGTTTTGTTTCAACTCTTTCATCATCAGAGCAAATTGTTGCCTACAGTTTCCTCTATCAAATAACTGCAGTGATGCAGATTCAAAACAGGGCTCTACGCCCTCACCGAGCAGGCAGAACGCTGTGAAGATAAACTTCTCGATCACATACAGGTCTCCCTGCATGTGTCCTTCGGTAACTGTAATCTCCATCGACTGAGATACGATTCCATCTCGCTTAATCTTGTCATAAGCGGGAGAGCGTTTCCATAGGATCGCGTCCACAATAAAATACTCATGAACAGACCCGTCTTCTTCCTCGATCTTTTCAAAACTGTATTTTGCCCCCATCGGAATAACGCCGACAGCCGATGTCAAATTGATCAGCTTAACATCGCCAGAATCGGTGGCCACAATATCTATGTCATGGCCGCCAATCGTATCGGACTCTACATCGTAATTACATACGATTGGACAGTTGAACATTGATGGAATTGCATCTTCTGTACTTGACTTGTTGATAAATGAGCCATTCCGATTCCCGCCAAGATAAAATGCCTTCAGACGGGCAGAGGCAAACGACTCGTTAATATCGCAAATATCTTCGATAGAGGAAGTGAACTGCAGACGGATTTGGTTATCCATTTACAATGTCACCTCCAACGCACCCATATCACATCCGCTTAAAATGTAAGCGTATTGGACAAAACAAATTTCACACCGACATTATCCAGCTTTCCATCACTGTCAAATGCAATGTCGTTTTTGTTTTGAAATATCCATATATGGTTCCGTTTGTCTTCCTTCATCAGGGCATATCCAAGCGCAAGCATCAGGTCTCTATCCTGCTCGCTCTTCACATAGACAAAGCGCATACCAGAACCCCCTTACCCATTCATGCTGTCGTCGCCATCATCATGCTCTTGTGACGACTCTCCGGAATCCGTCAGGTCACCAATTTCCTTCTTTGGCCTCCCAGCGTCGCCAGTTCCGTCAGAACCGCTGCCAGAATTCTCAGATTGTCCACTACTGATAGTCGAAGAACTCTGCAGCGGCTTAAACCGGCTCTTAAGGTCAAGCACGTCATTTTCCAAAAAGTCCATGCAATCCATGTCGGCCTGTGAAAGTCCTTGCGAAACACAATAATGTGACAGCATGGGGAGCCCATACTGCGCTCCCTTCAAATATTGTTCTCCGATCTCGCGCCGGTTGTATGGGCTCACATCGAGGAATGTAACCTTGAAATTCTTTCCGTAGGAGTAACTCTGGATAAAACGGTTGACCACACACTCGATGCTCTTCACGATTCCATATGTCAGAGCTTGGTCTGCCTTGATAGACAGCAAAAGCGCATTGCTCGACGCTTTATCGTTGTTAAAGAGCAGGGTCGATACGCCAGCAGAGGTAAACAGATTTTGTTCCGCATCTGCAATCGTGTCTGTGTCACCGGTATTGGACTTTTCAAAACTTATTTTGTTGATGTCCATTGGGGACAATACGGCTCCGACTTCCTCCGGCAATACACCGTCGAGGTTAGAGTAAAACTCCCTCGCCTTGTCAAAGTCCATCTCCCACTCGCCATCCTTATTGATGCCAAGACGCATGACCAGTAAGGCGTAATTCTCCAGTTCCGTTTTTGTCATCTTCAAATTCCTGTAATCTTCCAGGTCGTAAATATCTCTGAAAATACCGGCGAACGGAGGAACGGAATAATTCAAAATATCGTTGTTGCACTTCACGGCAAACGAAGTGGGTGAGTCAAGTTCCTGCCATTTCATCCCAGTTCTGTCGTCTTGGTACAGATTGTACTTTTTATTGAACTCAGGAGGATACAGTTCAAGGAACTCGCTATTTGAATCAAAATACGAGAAATCGAATGACACGTTCAACACGTTACCCTCAATTACTGCAATCTCACAGTAATCAGACGGGAGTTGCTGAATGGTTACATTGTCATTGGTGACCCACATAGTCCCAAAGAAGGTATCCTCGCGCAGGCAGACAGTCAATATCTTAGGAAACTGATTCTTGATATCCATAGCGGAAAGCATATTGAGCGTACGCCTGTACTGCTTCCCTATCGTGGCCGCCTTGGCGGTACTTGTGTCGATCCTGTACGGAGATACGATATAAGACAAATCGGACAAAGCTACAAAATACTGTATCAACCGTCTGAAATGCGAACTTGCTGCATACATATAGATTGCCGCATTACGCAAATTCTTCTGGTAAGAATACGGATTTGTCAGATAAGTCGCAATCTGATCTTTCGTATACTTATAGAATGTAGGGCTTCTTCCGCTGCCGTTCAGATCGCGCATAATCACACGATTAAGTGCCGCAAATCTCTGCGGAATTCTAATCAGCCCGTTCGCATCAAATGTCAGTGGTTCTTTATGCGGATTATCAACACTCTCCTGTGCATCTACAATTTTCCTTGCCAAACTTACTCACCTCCTTACTTGATTTTTGGTGCCCTAAACAAAAACGTCTGCCCTGTTGAAGGCAGAGATGCGCTCCTTTTGCGCATCTTGTTTTCAACTTGGCAGGCGACCCAATAATTATAGGCTAAGCTGGAATATCTGTCCTTCCGTTTGCCAGAACGCTCAAATATCCGCACATACCCATCCTTTTCCTCGTGCTGCAGTTTCGTTAATTCATCAATCAGTAGCGTCGTGTGGACATATGGAAGAGATAACTGCGTGCGCTCTACCGGATTAAGGGATGAATATCCGCGCAATTCGCTCATACTGGTTTCTCCGCCAACCTCGGTCTCCAAAAGGCGAATACGTCCGCTTCTGAATCCTTCGCGCAGAAGATACGCAATATCGGAGTTGAACTTCTTGGATGCTTTGATTGACCAGATCACTTTTCTGGCGTCAGGAACCGTACACCGCGCCGCCATCTCTGGATCATTGCAACACGATATGGCTGGATAAATATCACCAGTAACGGGGTCTGGAATGTCTCGCATAATCAGATCCGCAACGCCCGCGCCCACACCGTTGGCATCGATTACAAGATAGTCACAATCGTAATCATCAAACATCTTGCGGATAAGTAAAGCCTGGTCTGCAGTGTGCATACCCTCGTTGCTGTCCGCATACACGATATTACTCACATACCGGCCAGCTTTTGTTGGTAGCATCTGATTGATAAAGATTGCCGTTGCGTCATTCTTTCGTTTCTTACTGCGCATAAGAGCGATATCAACGGAGAGAATTCTTTTCTCTCCGACCTTCTTTGGAACAATGCGGATATTCTGATTAGAGGATATTTTACCGGATATATTGTCCGGCAACATCGGATACTTGATGCGTCGATTCTTGGACAGCGACTCAAAATCAAAGAACGCATCTTCGCTGGAGCCATAGAACAATGCTTCATACTCCATTGAGAATTTTACTTCTGAAAAATCTGTCTCAGACATTTCGTCCAAAACCGTATTTGCGTCCAGCAGCCCTTCTTCAATCGAAAGCTGATAAGGGAGGCTGCATACAAATTGAGACTTTGAGTCATTGAGCATTTCTTCAAAGGTGTCCACACATTTCGTATAGCTCCAATGATCCGTATAATATGCGGAACTGAGATACGCCGTCATATTCTTATCTTTGTCGTACTCAATGTTGCGCTCCGCCTTTGACAATTCCTCATACTTCGGCATACGGCGCTGCGTTAGAAATTTGCGGAGGATCGTATCAATGACATCTTTTGAGATCAGACGGAACTCATCCAAAATCAGAACGGTGGCACGATTACCTCTCGCGGAGTCACCAGCAGTGACAACCTTGATGTAGCTGCCATTTTTGAATATGATCTTTGCATCCGTTCCGTTGATTTTCGCATCTTCAATTTCTGCGGCCAATTCTGGTGAGTTTGGTTTCAGTTCCAGCATGATTTTCTCAAGCACATTGATAGACTGACCTCGCGTACCAGACGCAATGACTATTTTCGACCCAGGCCACAAGATAGCCTTAACGCAGCAAAAAATAGCACTCAGATAAGTTTTGCCAATACCACGCGAGCCAATGAACACATTGTTCGTGCTTCGCATCATCATAATAATGACGATCTTCTGGAACAGTCTCAGGTCAATATGTAAATAGTCTTTGACGAACCTGTGTGGGTTCGCTCGATAGTAGGCGCAGTATTGAGCTACGCCTTCCATAACCCGTTCAACTTTCGTCATCCTGATCCTCCTCTCCAAACACATCGGAGAAGAAGGTCTCATCATCTTCGTCGTCAAACTCCGGTCGCTCCAGCCGCCGTTTTGCGATTTCTTTTTCATAAAGCGCAGAATAGGCGTTCTTTTTCCCGAGCATCTTTGATAGATGACCTCTGAGCCAGATATCTATATACCTGACAATGCCGTCAACATCCTGCATCTCTGGATCTGGCTCCGGGATTGGCCTTTTATCTTCCCATCGTTTGATCCACACTCCAAATGGCGTCTTCTCCATAGAACCATCTGCATTGTCCGCTTTCTGACTTGGTTTCAGCATAGCGCTCCCAAGCAGTGTGTTCAGTGTACCGATTGCCTTGTCCACAGATTTTCCTGCAGCACGGTCGCGGTTGATGTCAACCTCAAGGTTGCAGATTTGCCGGATCAGAGCTTTGATACCGATACCGAGATCAACGCCTTCAGGAAGGTTGCTCATCCAATAATTCCTTCTCTGCTCAAGTTCGATATACATGGTTGGAGTAAGCCCAGGTCCCCAGAAGTCAATAACATCCTGGTCAATCTGTATGTCTTGCTCCTGATCCTCACCTTCAACGTTGCCGTCGTGCTGCCGCAGCATCCACGCCGATTTATCAGCTTCCGCTGCTGCCTCCTCGTCCAGTGTGTCGTCAAATGTCTTTCCGACAAACTGATATAGATTCGACTTACTGATATAGCTTAAAACCCTGGAGTTCGTTGTAGAAGATTTGTTGAGCATCTTATAAATGTCGTCACTCCAGTAGATGTCGAACTTCAGACAAATACGTCTGAGAGCAGCCCTCTCGGCCTTTTCATCTCCGAGCACATCTCTATAATGTTCCTTGTAGTGATCGTACAGTTCATCAACGCAATGCCTGCAAACAGGGAGATAACCGCCATTCTCACGCCACATTGGACTTTGCACCGCAGGAAAATTCGATTTCTGTTTGGTAAAAGACCTGGGACAGCGTGTGCAATAAAATCTGTCAGGCTTATCTTTGACAGGAGCGGCTACATTCGGCCTGGAACTGGTAATCTTACTCTGCTTTGGCATCGTGCGTCACCTCACTCCCGGATAAATCCCTCTTTGATCTCACGCTTCAGCTTTTTCCCAGGCGTGAAGTGCGCGGTTTGATAAGAGGGAATCACGATGGGCTCACCTTGAGGATTCGTACCCTTGCGCTCAGCACGCTCACGAATCTCAAATGTCCCGAACCCATGGAACATAACAGACTCTCCATTAACAAGAGCCTCTTCCAATGTTTTGATAAAGTCGTCCATTACAACGCCTGCATCCCGCTTTGTGTATCCCTTCTTTGACAGACGTTCGACGAACTCGTCCTTTGTTACCATAAATTCACCCTTTCGTCTTTGCTTATATAAATGTTAGAATATTCTTGGTTGCGGTGCAGAGACTCGAACTCTGATTTCCTGGGCATGAACCAGGCGTCCTACCATTAGACGACTCCGCGATATAAAAAAGAAAGGGAGGGGTTGTTCACCCCTCCCGGTCGCTTTAGCTAAGATCAATGTTGTACGAGCACCTGATGCCAGACCCGTCACAGACACAAATCATCTGCTCCGGTCTCCCATAGATTCGTTTACTAACACAAAAATCATCCATTCCAAGGAAGCTGCCGGCCATAACCGTTTTGATTCCCTGGACTTCATCCATTCGACAGTGGTGTAAATGTCCCGACAAGACCGCATAGAGCGGTCTGCGAGCCATTGTTTGAAGTGCTTGCACTTTCGCAGCACTTCCATCGTAATCTCCGTGAATACCACAGTATGTCTTCCCACGGACATCAATCAAATACATTGTGGAGTCAACTTTGTCCCCCGCGCCGATAATGACATTTTCAAAATTCTGTAATCGCGCAGACAAATACCATTCCACAAGATCATCAAGTCTTTCGTCCTTCAGCGCCCGATCCTTGATGTCGATACGCGAGTGATTTCCTGACGCGCTGACGAACTGCACTGTTGTAAAGTGCTTGCTCAGTTCTGCCAGAAATTCGGCAATCAGTTCAGACACACCAACCACCTGCTCGATCACATTCTCTTTGTTTGTGACCGCGATGGAGTGATGGATATTACCAGAGATAGCGTCGCCATTTTCCCATACAATACAATTCTCACTGTTATGTAATTCTCCGATTTCGATGATACGATCCAGATACCGGCGCATCATGTCACGGCAGATATCAGAATTGTACTTGTTCCAGTAATTATCTACATTCGCACCATAATGGATATCGTTCAGACTCACCAAAATATCATTGTCTGACGAAACAACACCGGATGGCGAATAATCAAGGCGCGGGAGATTACCGTTAGATACTGCGTCAACCAGAAGTTCATTCAGTTCTTCCTGACGGGCGCGTTCTCGGATCAGCTTACTAAGCGCGGATCTCTGATCAAAGAATTTCTGCTTCTCCTTTTGGAGAGCGATTTTCTTTTCATCCAGTTCACTCAAGACGTCATCCGACGTAATAGACCGCTCAATGCTATCGCTCATAATTTCAAGCGTCCGCTTACTGCCGTACATCATCCTGCGTGCAACATCTGTACTGTATTCTCTGCCATAGACATATGGAGCCAGTTCTGAGTAGTCCTCGTCGGCAAGCGTCCCGTCAACCAACTTCCCATAGATCAGACGCTTGTGATACGCCAAATCTGTTTCGTTTGGCCTTTTCGAAAGCTTGTCCATGTAGTCCTCCTCTTTATGCGGGCCTGCGAAGCGACCTCAAGATACGCATCACGCCACGGCTCTCTTCTGCGTAGTACCGATGGCGCTTAGACTTCTGTTTTACCGTCCTTCGGATATGAGTCTCCGGAAGACGTTCCGCAATAATTTCTTTTTCCTTTGCGTTAATCGCAATCACAAACAAACATCCTTTCAACCTTATATTTAGGAGAACAGACGCAGAACACGGCCATTATTCTCCCTTACATAAATAGGCACATTGCATCGTGGTCTGTAAGAAGCGTGAACTGCGTCCTTACAGACCACTTCTATTTCAAACTAAATCAGAAAATTTTACATCAAATTCGATTACGCGCACGCTGCCTGTTCACATCAATCGCGCAGTCATGGCAGTATTTTTGAGCGTTGCTGCGCTTCTTAATAACAAGTCCGCACTCTTCGCATTCGATGTACGGGTCTCCATGGAAACGCATATATTGATATCCGAGATTGCGAAAATCTCGAATTTTCAAAACAGTCTTCCCACCAGTATCCAGACACTGCACATTGATATTGACGTTATCCACCTTCCGGCTAAAACGGATCAGTCCGGCAGAACGAAAGTCATTCAGCATGAGCGACTGTCTTTTGATAGACGTGACCACGTTGGCCAACTTGAAAATCTCTTTGTCCTGTTTGTTCACCCATCCGCCGTTTTTCTCATTAACAAGATCTGAGTATTTTGCTAAACAAATCAGCGTAAACAACAGCCGGCGACATTGAACTCCCTCCAGAGAGTCACAGATTTTCATTTCACCTTCTGTAATGGGAACGCTCTCTATGTTAATCAGCGGGAACTTATTCGCACCTCTAACAATTCTGTCAATGGTGTCCTGCCACTTTACCAGATTGATAGTAGGATCACACCGGAGCATGAAGTCCTCAAGACTCGCGCTGACGCTCGATTTGGTGGCTCCCTTGAGAGACGAATAGTATCGTGCTACCCGCGATAGTGTTTCTGTTGGTTTCGAGCCAAGCTCGCCTCTGTCCAGGATATCTCTCACATAGTCAAGCTCATTCAACACTATCCCCATCGTCTTCCCCCTCCAATCTGTTTCGTTACGAATGTGAACTGATCTCCTCCGAAAGTAATATCACCATCCTCAGCACGAACAGGAAACGAGATACGTCCGCCATTATTCCTGAGCAGAGCGTCGATGATATCTTCACCTGCCATATCCCATACAAACTGTTTTGATCCTTCTTTCTGGTAGCATATATCCAGAAGGATATCGCACAACTGATCTTTGTTGGAACAAGCGATCTGGCACTCTCTGCGGAAATCCTGAACCATCACAAACCGCAGATTGGTGTGCTCATCCTCGTCCAGCCGCTCCTTCTTGGCATACTGCATATAATCCTGTATCCGTCTGTTATATGCTTCATATAGCCTTAGAATCGTGTTGTACTGCGTCTGCGAATACTCCGTGCCACTCTTCATGATTGTGTAATCGAACTCAGTTTCTGAAGTATGTCTTGCAATATAGCCATCGAACTCCGCCTCAAACCGGCGGCAAATCCTGTTCATAACGCAGTTATTTACACCAACTGGCATCTTGACGCAGTAGTAGTGGAGAAATTCCCGTTCCTCTTCTGTACTCTCGCCCGCGTTCTCTCGCTCAATTAACTCGTCCATCGTCATGCGGAATTCCCTGAGCGCTTTCTTGTTCGTGTTGGAGATATATGTATTGTACTTGCGCATCAACGAGGGATAGATGTACCGCATGAAGTATGGCTTCTTGTCGGCCACCACCCGCAAATTGAGCTGCACTGTAGCTTCGTCATCGCCGTCATCGCCCTTTGCGGCAACACGGTCGTACCAGCCCTTCGGCATCGGCTTGGAGATGATGCCTTTCGCCTTGTCGATAGAATCCTGTTGGAATTTTTGCCCACATTTGATACGATAGTCCAACGTCGCGTACTCCTGGCTGTCCTTGTCGTACTGAGCGATGATATCAAACATAGATGTAATATGATTAGTGATCTTCCCGATATCATCACCAAAGCTGGCGATATTAGAGTGGATAATGTCCTCCTCTGACGGCACACACTTCGTTGCTTTCCTCTGTGCGCATATGAGCGCCGGTAGTTGATTGTGACACTCCACCAAAATACGGTTGTCGGTGGTGAAGATCAGATCCCCGTCCTTATCCGCGCCGTTCAGTGCTGCCGCCGTCGTGTCCCATGCGTTCAGCAGCGTACACGCAGTCATGTACTGATACCAGTGTCTCGCATCGTCACTGCCGTTCACAGTCATCTTTACAACATTGTTGGCGCAGGTCATCGGAGCGCGGAAGCATGATACTGTGTTGACCCCGTGCTCCAGCCAATAGTGATTGTAGATTTCTCCAGCTTGCAAAATACCTGTGACCTCTAACCCAAACATGTTTTGGCATAGTGCGTATGGGTCTCCAGATATGATGGAGTAATTCCCCCGTGCCTTGATAACACCAATTTTTGCATCTACAATACGCTTCTTAATGAGCGCGTATATCTTTTTGGTGATAAATGGATCATCCATCATTCGCTGGTCGATCATAATAGCCTTTGCAAAATCAGAGTCAACAAAGTCTATGTTGTCCTCGGTGATACCGGTGCCCTTCAGGAATAGAACAGCCTTCCTCCAATCAAGTGCAAGGATGTCGTGAATCTCCTGTATGGTTGGCTGAATCAGCTCCTCGATCTGTTCGTCGTTCAAATCGTATACCTGTAGGAACTGGTAGTTGGTCATTCTCTCATTCTCTAGCACTCTTGGACACGATTTTGTAATCCCGAAGGTATATCCGTTCTCAACACAGTTTCTTATGTAGTCGTCGCAGCTCGCATAGCTGTCCCATAGCTTAACCATTGATGTAGTCAACACCATTTCCACATTGGAAAGGTCTACCTCGTTACCCCACGCATCTTTGATGATGCGCGTTCCAGCTACCTGATCTGCAAACTCTAGGAAGTCAAAGGTAAACACCATGCCCTTCTCGAAAGAGAGCCGCGTATTCACCCCGCTCACCATATAATCGAGTTTTAATTCTTCAGACCACCTTCTCGCCAGAGAAGGGAGCATGATACCATATCCGTCGGACTCGTCGAGTTCTACGTCTGCGCCCTCCTCGAACCACATCTTTGGCTCTCCGTCCGCGTCTTCGATGTTGACGACATCGGATTTGAAGTGCGTTACACAGTCATCCACCACAGCGATACCATGCGGTATAGACACCGGAATAGATCCACTGCACACCAGAGCCTGATATGCTTCCAGTTTGGCCGGCACCAACTCCTTGCTCTTATCACGCCCGTTATCAATCAGCCGCCGAAGCTCTGGGGCGAGCCGCTCACTGACAAATACGATTGTCGAGTTCTTGATACCGCCGTTCGTTCCAAGCAGTCTGGCATACGCAACACCGTTGATTTTGAAGCCCTTGCAAGCTCTCCAGTAGTCCTTCTCCTTGTCGATAATCAGGCACATGTAGTCAGGCTTGTACTGAATTTCGTCCAATTCTTCGTATAATCTCTTGATTTTCTTGCGATTTTGTAGGGAATTTGGCTGTTTTCTGAGCATTTTTATCTCATTTTTGATATTTCTTGCAACCTCGTCCCCGTTTTCGATACCGTTCAGCCTATCTATGAAGCGCAGCATCTGGCTGTCGCTCAAGGAAATAACCTCATCGTTTCTCCGTGCCTCGGAGATTGGGAGCGTCAAATTCCATCTCGCCTTGCGTAAGCGTGCGCTATGTATCTTATAGATAAACTTTTGACAAGACTGTTGTTTGGAAATATTGCTCACCGCCTCATAATTTAGTGTTGAATGGCTAAAAAATTAAACTTCGTCTCCGTTATTGCGGGTATAAACCGTCCAAAGTCTCCGAAATTCGTACAATCCGCCCTCAATTACATCTTCCTTGTTATCGTATTCGTCCATGGGGGTATAATCGCTGCACTCATTCTTGGCTGTATAGCACTGGTCTGCCCACAAGCATTTATCGCATTTAGCCACGTACACTCACCTCCTCCATCCAGTTGGTGAGCAGATCGCGCATACGCTTGCTTGGGACATACAGCCAAATCTCGTTCCCATCCCTGATTGCACTTCTCCAAATCCACTGTACCATGATGGACAGCGCATAAGCGTCTTCGTTTACATCAACACCGTTATTTTCATAGAAAATCTTTTGTCCAACGTTCATGTAAAGATTGACGCAATACGCCACGGCAGTGCGATCTCTATACTCATTGGTTGCTTTCTTATTGAATGGGATAAATCCTCTGGTGTACCCTTTACCCTGTATCTTGTGTTTAGCGTCTTTATATGTACTCCACATCTTCTCGGCAGTATCTGTACCGCAGATATGACGGAAAAAGTTGTATAGGTTGTTCTTCAACTGATTGATGTCCGACCCCTCTTTGTTGAACCAGTTCAAGGACAGAGAGAACTCTGACTCTCCAATCTTGTTCAGCTTTGGATCATCCACCACATGAATCATATCCTTCAACGTTGCAACGTACTCAGGGACATAACCCGATGAATCACTGAATCTGAACCCGACACTTTCGTCTCGCTGCACTCCGATGAACTCATACGGGATATCGTACATCTCCAGAAAGTGGTGAAGGCTCTGCCCCTCGAACAGGTATGTCAGGATAAACACCTCGTCGAATGAAGTGATAAGTTCTGGCGGCAACTGCCAATAGAAGAAAGATTCCTTTTTCTCACCAGTCATACGGATCAGATCTCGCGTCCGCAGGATGCGGAACAACTCGCGGTGAGTCTTCCCGTTGTATACGTCTCTGGCGAGATGATATACGTCCTGCCGGACTTCTTCGATATACCCGGCATCTATCGCCATTTGAATGTCCGCCGGGTCTTCCTCCAGCGTCTCCAACACGTCAACGTTCTCGTCGATGATAAGCGTGTATCCACGATCCCTAACCATGTCCAGCAGCTCCTGTGGATAGAATCTGAACGCCTGGTGTGTGGTGGCGATGTTTTCCCCGCGTTTCACCAGATCAAGTGTATGGAGCGTTTTGGAACCGTTAAACTCTGTTTTCTTTTTGGGCTCGAAGAATTGGAGACGTGGGCATGACGTTACGATCCGCGTCGCCTCCTCCAGATACGGTGTGATATAGACGAATCTTTTTTCAGGGTGCTCGTTCATGTATGTAATAGCAGCGGAACTTTTCCCCGTGCCCATAATGGCGTCGCATACTTTTACCAAAAGATCACGTCCTTTATCCGGTCATTAAAGTAAAAGCCATGCTCGCCGGCCTCGTACTTCTTCTTGTATCCAATACGCTCTAACGCCCACTGCGACGATCCGCACGGTTCGCACACGATACTGTCTGATGCTTGGATGTAATCAAAGTCATCGTGCTCCTCATCCCACACCTTATAACATACTGGACACCCATTGATGTCGCGGATGATTCCGACTACCACCCCGGCGTGGACAACACCGCTCTTATCTGATGCCTCCAGCTCATCACCGATAGATATGCGGTGATCCTCGCCAGAGCCGTAGTCGTCGAAGTCCTCCTCCACCGGTACGGCGCTGCAAATCCTATAGAACTGTAACCAATTATTTTTCATAAGCAAACCTCCTTGCCACCGTTTGCCACCACCAAGGTGGCAAAACGAAAATTTGGTCCCTTGAAATGGGGCTTTTCAGGGGGTGACCCTTAAAGAGAATCTCTGTAGGAACACTTGTAGCTATAGAGCCTTAAAACAACGTAGCAGAGGGCTATGGTACTCTATGAAATTGTCAAGGTGCAATGGTGCCAGAGACGTCGGGTCAGCCGGCAGTCTGTTCGATGATGGTGCTGTCCACCAGATGCAGCTCGCGACGTCCACCCAGATTGAGTTTCAGGTACGCATCCTCGATCTCCTCACCAGTAATGCCGATATAGTCCAGTGTCTGGGCGGAGGTGCTATGTCCGAACATCTTCTGCAGGAGCAGGAGCTTGCGCGGATCGTTGTTGCTCATGACCATCTGATGATAGGCGAATGTCTTGCGGAGTGTATGTGTTGCAATGTGGATGTCGAGACCTAATGCCTCTCCGACCTCCTTCAGCACACGATCTGCTGACTTCCTGGAGAGAGACTTGTTGTTGTCTTTACCGCACCTGTTGCTCACGCCCTTGAACATGAAGTCGCTAAGCCTGACGTTGGGCGTGTTCTCCAGATAGAGGGTGACAGCATCCACAACGGCATCGTTGATGGTGATGTATCTGTTCTTCTTTACATTTCTGGTGTTCTTCGTCTTCTTCTCCAGAATGGGAAATGTAGTCTTGAACCTGAACTGCTCGTCGATGATGTGGGAGAACCGCAGCGTCAGCAGATCGCTCACTCGCAGGCCAAAGTTGATGCCAACAATGAAGAGCATGTTGTCTCTGTACCGGCCATTGGAGATAAACCACTCAGAGACGGCGTATATGTCGTCCACACTCTTGATTGGCTCGCTGGTGTGTTCGTTGGCGATCTCGTAGCTCGTATCCTCTGTGGCCGGTGCGATCAGGCCATCTCGGAGAGCCCTGGCAGACCGGGCAACCGCCTTAACATCAATGATGGAGTCCTCACTCCTCGCTCTGAAATCTACGGTAATTACCTTGTTCATCGTATTTGGTGACCTCCTATGTATCTGGCGAAACCGCCTCATAAATGCCTGTTGACTACGATACCATTATACCACATCTGGCCAAGATGTCAAGCGTTTTCTTCATAAAAAATTGTTGATTTTGGAGCCGTGGATCAAAGTCACAAATCAAGGCACTTTGGAAGGCACCCTTTTATTATCTGTGATGATCCTATATAGAAATTGGCTTGTTCAAGGCACCATCCCCGATAATAAAAGGGCTTGAAACACAACGGATTGATGGGCGAGAAATCGGTGCCGAAGTGAGGAAAAATTGGGTGTGGGAGATGGGGCAACTAATGGGCTGGGGCGCGGCGTTGCCGTCTCAAAATATGGAAATTACGCCCCTATGGGACATAGTGTCATTTTGTGACATAGGGAACAGGGAGAAAAGCGGCCCACACTCCACATAGTGACATACAAGCCCATGCGTTACTATGCGCCATAAAGAAAAGTGTTGACAAGTGGCGTTCGGTGGTGTATAGTAGCTATATCACCAGGGCAGACACGCCGCAAACGTGCCACCCGATACCATTGGTGAATAGAAAGGAATACACCATGAAATACCAAATTTGCACATTGGGAGCAGCCACCGAACAGGGGCGCACAGTCACAGCCACCGCACAAGTGGAAGCGGACACAATCGCACAGGCCACCGAACAGGCCACGGCACAAGGGTATAAATTGGCGGATATTCGCGTTTATCCCTTCTGTACTCCCACCGATGGAGCGGCGCAAATGGAGCTTGCGCGTCACACATTGGCAAGCGTGGAAAATTGGGAGCGACGCAACAATAACGCCGTATTGAACCCCCAACGCCGTAACATATGGGAGCGTGAAGACATGGTAATGATTGCATGTGTAGCAATCAACGCCATATTTGCGGAGAACGCCGCCGCCGATATGCACACGCTGAAAACCGCCGCCTTTTCTGCTATCCGCACAGAACAGGGCAAAAAGGACAGGAATAGTGAGCGGGAATATATGCCCGGCTGGATTGCTTGCAACGTTACGCCGCGAGAGGCCCGCGCCACTTGCCCGGCCCTTGACAGACTGATTAGAAAAGCCGTCAAAAGCGCGGATATGACAGATGGGCAAATGAACGCGCTTTTGATGTCCTATGAACAGGGCAAAAGCGTGCAAGACATAGCAGACGAAACAGGCACGAAACGCGCCACCGTCTACCAGACGCTTTACAGGGCTTATTACAAGGTACTTTCCCGCGCCGTTGAAATTGACGTCAATTTACAAGCGTTCACCGCCGCTGGATACACGGCAAGCGACATTGACGAAACGTTGAACATTTTACGCCACCGCGCACGTTGGGACAAGAAAAAGTGATACCAGGCCACCACGCAAGAGGGGAGCGGCACACGCCGCGCCCCTCTTTTTTTTTTTCGTTCGCCCTCTGGTGACATACAAGCCCATGCGTATATGTAGGGCGAACGGCACAGCACCGCCCCACAGCACCGCCACCGCCCACGCCGCACGGGT
>OOIH01000875.1_pt1 | contig 90208 bp, 87 predicted proteins | sample 1691801 | NCBI WGS metagenome assembly OOIH01 (sample SAMEA1061690, study PRJEB22710) | metagenome
ACTATAATATACTTCCTACATCATTAGAAAGTCACTTATGTACTTGTATATCGTGACTATCCTACTATACAAGTATAATATATATATATATATATATATCAAGGCCTCAACGGCCTTTTTATTATAAAAAAAGCAGATACTATTTTGTATCCACTTTTGTCTTACAACTTCAATTAATTATTTATTTTTTTTAGTTGATTTAGATTTTTTAGTTGTCTTCTTAGTTTTTTCTTCTACTTCTTCAACTTCAGGAACAACTTCTTCTTCGTCTTCTTCATCATCCAATAGAATTTCAGCAATTTCTTCTGATTCAACTGCTGTTTCAGATCTATCAGTAATAACAAATTTGTAGAATAATGCAGCTAAGATACCTCCAGCTAATGGAGCAACTATAAATACCCATAATTGTTCTAGAGCAACACCTTTAGTTAAAAGAGCTGGTCCAATACTTCTTGCAGGGTTAACACCTGTTCCAGTAAATGGAATACCCATAATATGAACTAATGTTAATGTTAAACCAATAACAATACCTGCTACAGGATTTTCCTTCTTAGTAACAGATAATACAACTAATACAAATACAAATGTTAAAATAACTTCTACAGCAATTGCAACTTCCATTGTAGTAATTGTACTTAAAGCACTTAAAGACTCATATCCATTAGCACCTAAAGAAGTAAATGATCCAAAGATAAAAGTAAGAACTAAAGCTCCAACTAGACCACCTAATACTTGAGCACATACATAGTATACACATTCAAATATACTAATTCTTCCATCAATCAAACTAGCAACAGATACTGCAGGATTAACGTGAGCACCAGACACCTTTCCAATTGAATATGCTATTGCCATCATGATTAAACCAAAAGCAAAAGCAATCAATAACATTGTAAATGGTAGAGCTACACCAGCTACTTGAGTTACATAAGTATTAGCTGCAACACATGCACCACAACCAAATATAACAAGTAACATTGTACCTACAAATTCTGATATAAATTTCCTTATCATTACAAATCCTCCTTGTATTTATTATACCACTTATTCTATAATTATGCTCACTTTTGTGATATAATTTCGTTATAGCAAAGATAGGAATGATAATTAGATGAAGAAATTTTTTAGAAAATGTATATTTTCAATAATTATACTTATATTATGTTGTATACTTGCAATACTAGGATATCTTACATTTGTTGATTCAAATTCTACCAAAGCTAAAAATTATCTTTTAGAAAAATACGAAATAAATGATAAAGATTGGCATGCTCTTAAATATACAGAATATATTTATGAAGATATTGCAGACTGCAACTCACTATGGTTAAAAAAATGTACAAGTAACAAAGAACTTCAATTCAAGTATACTTTCATCAATAAACAAAAAGAAAAAATAATTGTTAGCGAATACCTTGATGGTACATTTAGTGACGAATATACTGGTGACACACCTCTAAAAGAAAAAGAAATACCCAAAGATACAACGCCATCTGAAGAAGAAACACAAAACGATGAATCCTAAGCAATTAGGATTTTTTTATTTGCAAAAAAAAGAGCACCTAAGTACTCTTATACAACTTCACCTAAAGTAATAATATCGCCGCTATTAACAATCTTATTAACTACATAATCAGCCAATTTTTCTTTATTATTCTTTAACTTTCCAGATATTATTTCAAAATATAAATGATCAATAACTTTACCAACATGCTCTTGTTCAACACCAAGGTCAATTAATTCTTTACCACTTAACTTAATCTCATTCTTTCTAATAAACGAAGTTTTTCTAACAGCTGATTTCATTCTAACATATTCATCTTCAATAACAGCTAAATCAGTTGCAAAAGCAGGATTCTTAGCATAGAAGTTAGCTTTCTTAACAGCATACAAATCATCTATATTTTCAATTCCTAATTTATTTATAAATTGTCTAATTTGTGTATCTCCAGTAGGAACTTCACTATCATGGAACTCTATCAATTTAATAACTTTCTGAATAGTCTTTTTATTAAATCTTAATCTATTCAAAATACTACGAGCAATCTCTGCACTCTTTATATTATGGTCTTTATAAATAGCATTTCCATCACTACCCTTACTATAAGTAAAAGGTTTAGATATATCATGGAATAACATAGCAAGTCTTAAATCCAATCTTGGTTCAATCGCTTTCATAGAAACAAAAGTGTGTTCCAATACATCATAAATATGATGTGGATCATTTTGCTTAAAGCCTTCCATCAAAGATAATTCAGGAATCACTTCTAAGAATATATCAAAATACTTCTTTATATAAAACTCACATCTAGGAACTACAAGTAACTTAGATAACTCATCTCTAATTCTTTCAGGAGCAACTTTTTTAAGTAAATCCCTATCATCATTCATATAACTTTGTGTTTCTAAATCTATTCTCATACCATATTCAGCAGACAATCTAATAGCTCTTAAAATACGAAGCGGATCGTTAACAAATATAGTATCATCAGACCCATTAACTCTTATAACTTTATTTTGAATATCTAAAACACCTGTACCATAATCTATTAAACCATCATCCTCTGAAAAAGCTAATGCATTCATAGTAAAATCTCTTGCCGTCAAATCAGCTTCCAAAGTATTCTCTGGTGTACGATACTTAGTTACCGCCATAGGATATTTTGGATTATTAATACCTAATCTAGAATTATTCTCTCCACGATAAAAAGTATCATAATTCTTAATTAGCTTTTCTATCACACTAAGTTCAGCATTTGTACTAATGTCATACTTAGATACCTTATATCCCATAACATTATTTCTAACTGCTCCACCTGTAACATATGCTTCATAGCCTTTTTCATTTATCATATATAATACTTCATTTACTGGTTTTGGAATAACTATGTCCATATGTATACCTCCATATCTCTATTCTTATATAATTATACTTAAATTTCTAAAATTTGTATAGCCATTTTATTTATTCTTTTCTATTTTTTCAGCATCCTTGACAATAGGCAGCTCTATACCGAGTTCATTAACTTTAGAACTATCACTATTAACCTTTTCGCCATTAACTACTTTATTATCTAAATTTTCTTTTTTCTTTTTCTCCTCATTTGTTCCCATTAATATAAATGCAAATCCAATTCCTAATACATATACATACCAAGGTATCATAAATAAGAATTCAGCAGTCTCTATTAATACATAAATAATTATAAATATTACTGATATAACAAAACAAGGTTGATATTTTTTATAAGATATAATAGCTATCATAAATAAAATAAATACTTCTATAAATCCATCTATTTCACTTTTCATCATTATCAGACAAGAAGATGCTATCATTAAGAAACCAAGTGCTTCTATAACTCCTCTAACACTATCATCATCAATAACATATCTTGTGAGATAAATTAACGTTACAAAATAACCTAATGAATAAATTGAAGTTAAGCCTACTTCTAAATCGTTAAGTAAACATACATATAAACTTAAAGCGCTTAAAGCAGTTACAAACTTATATAATTTATTTCTATTCTTACTATTAACAATTATGTGACATACTCCCCAAATAAATACTAATACTGAGAATAACATACTATCATAACGAATAATAGGAACACTCATAAATATTGCAACTAAAGACGTAATACTATAAACATTAACTTCTTTTCTTAACATTGAAATCAAACTAAGTAATACTATTGCTAACAGGAATATCAAAGAATTCACTTCGCTATTAATAATATAGAACACACTTAAACTACATAATATAGGTACAAATAACCACCATTCTTTTTCTTTTTCTAAATAAACGAATACTAACATTAATCCTAAAGGTATTAAAACACTATAACTACGCATAAAAATCAATGCTTCTATAATTAAAGTCATCATCAATACTTTATTAGATGCTTTATCCTTTAAACTAGATACTAAATATTCTAATCCATAAATTAAAACAACGAATACTAATGGTATATATCTTGTATAATTAAGCATATCATAAACTTCAAATAACATACCAAATAAAACACAAATACCTAAATAACTTAAATACTTAAGTAAATGCTTTTGACTTAATACAAAAGATACTACATAATTAATAGACAATAATAAATAAGATAAACACCATAGATAATTTCTATCCATTTCAAATTGATTTATCGCTATAAATAAACTACTTATAATACTTACCATATAACATAAAGTATCTTTTTCTTTATTATTTAAAATAAAAGATAAACTAAATAAAGGTAACATCATAATCAAATATATAAAGTAATAATTTATACTTACTAAATCACAAATAAGTTCTAATCCAAAACTATAACATATTGTCCCTAAGATTAAGTTAAGTATTCTTTCGTCATTTTTTACAAATAATCTTCCAAAACACAAGAATGAATATAATAACAATCCTAAATTAGAAAATACATTATCACCACTAATACTAAATACTAAAATAATCAGATTTCCATAAAATAAAATATCATTAATTACTTTATAATCTTCTTTTTTTAAATAATTTCCATGTAACAAAATAAATACAATAACATTATATATAGCTAATACAAACATCATATTAATAAATTCAAATTTCAAATAAACTAATAAATATACAATAGCTAATATTTCAGATACTACGCCAAACTTCTTTATAATTTTTCTATCAGTTTGTACACATTTATAAATAAAATCAGATATTAAGAAAGTAATTGCAACATATAATAAAAATCCTTCTCCACCAACAGATAAGTAAGGTCCTACTACATTAAATAATGCTAAAGATAATGTAATAATTGGTACAAAAATTAACACCAAATAAAAGAATAAATTTGAAGTTTTTTCTAACTTATACTTATCTCTACATACATTAGACATTAAGTTAAAGAACAATTGAAACATAATTAAAATAATTGTCTTTATTAAACCAGGTATTAAATCCCAAGTTGAACCTATAAATATTAAGGATGCTAATACAATTAGAATAGCTCCTACTATAAACAAACTTGCTGAGTTACTTTGTTTGTTATCAACACTTTTAGGAACACTATTATTTACATTAACATTATTTACAGTATTAGGAGAAACATTCTGCTTAACTTCATTTATATTATTATTTACTGAAGTATTAATTACTTGTCCTTCAATTCCTAATTTTCGTTTTAATTCACTATTTTCTTTTCTTAAATTCGAGTTTTCAATCATTAAAATAATAAGAAATATTATTATAAAAAAAGTCACACTACCCACTCCCACTATTATTACAATTATAACATAATTAATAATTTTTTCTTTACATAAATTAAACATGTTATAATTTTATTGAGGTGTTATATATGAATCTATTTACAAGAAATAATAAAGAAACAACTCTGACTACAAATGGCTTAGGAGAATATATTAAGTATAGTCAAAGTATTATGCTATTTCCGGAAGATAAAAAGAAGAGTATTTCAAAATTAAAAGAAGAATACACAATTGCTATTTTAAGCATTATAAGTTACCTAAGAGAATTTATATCTGATTCTAAATTAGACAATCCACAAGAAACTAATTCAAATCCTTTAGATTTAGATTTTAAAAGTATGTTAGCAAAGTGTCCTAGTACTATAACTTATTTAATAAGAAATCAAGAATTGCCAAGCATTATAAATATAATCGACAATCAACATATGCCACATATCCATGTTTCAGGAGAAACGATTGAAATGGCAGAGTATTTTGAATTACTACCTGGTCTAAATCATATTTTAACTAATGATTATATCAACAAAATATTTAATGGCCTAAATATTTTTAAAGCTAAAGCCCTACTTGACCAAATGAATTTACTACCTCCAAACAATCAATTTGATATGACTTTAGACAATTACAATCAACGTGTAAATCTTCATCGTCTACTAATTAGGGATATTGTTGAAAATCTTATAAATAGTAAAAATCCTCATGATATAACAAGAGCTCGTATATTTTTATCATACTTTGATGTAGAATATGTACTACCAGAGCAAGATACTGCATTCGTACCACCTAAAAAACTAGAATATAAAAATCCTGATTGTTAATAAAATTTAACTTATTAACAATCTTTTTCTAAGGAGAATATCATGAAAAGTAAAAAATTAAATAATCTATTCAACGACATGAGTCAATGCCAAAAATGTCTTAATCTCAAAAAGAAAAATAATGAAGATTGCTCACTTATTAACATCTATCAAGATAATTTTTACAAGGAAATACCATCTATTTGGACCGACTGGTTTAATAGAAGGGATAGTCAAATAATGATAATCGGTCAAGACTGGGGACCGTATTCTGAAATGAATAAATTTAGAGAAGCTTATCTAAAAAATCCAACGAAAGAAAATTGGTCAAATATTATCGAGGAAGAAAAAAGTCTAACAAAGAAGATGTTAACAAGTTATTTAATTGAATCTTCAAAAGAATATAATATTAATATTAATTCGACATTTATTAATAACATCTATATAACGAATGCAATTATGTGTGCTAGAAAAGGATCAAACTATCGTAGTGACAATATAAAATTAAAAGAGTGCACTCTAAATTGCTCTAACTATTTAAAAGAACAAATAGATATCATAAATCCTAAAATAATTTTAACTCTTGGATACTACCCATTACTTGCTTTATCTAAAATATATAATTTCACTATCTATGATAAAGTAAGTACAAACATAAACGAATTTGGCATATTCAACATTGAGGATAAAATAATTATTCCCCTTTACCATCCTGCTGCTCAAATAAGCAAAGAAACGCAATTAAATCAATATAGAAAGATATGGCGATATTATGAATAAACAAGAAATATTAAATAAAGTTGATATTCTTTATGATATGTGGAAGAAAGGTCTTTTAGGTGGAGAAGTCATGCCAGAAGACGAAAATCCTAATTTAGAAAGAAATTCATTAGAAAATTATCTGTATTTTACTCTGCCTATGGCTCTAAACTATCAAAGAAATTCTTATACTTTATGGGAAAGTGCTAATAAGACTTATCATGATGAAGAAACAAAATTTATTTTTGAACCAAATGAAGTTTTAAAAAGAGAGGCCTCAGAAGTACAAGAAGCACTAGTTAAATATAGAGTTGCATTACAAAGAAATAAACAAACTGAAATATGGCTAAAACTATGTAATACTTTTATAAAATATTTTGATGGTGACATTAGAAATTTATTTAAAGAACTAAATTATGACGTTGATAAAATAAAACATTTCATCCAAGTTGAACATAAGAAAGATTTTCCATATCTTTCGGGAAATAAAATATGTAATTATTGGTTATATGTTTTATGGCAATATACTGATCTAGAATTTACTAATATGGAAAAATTAACTGTCGCTCCAGACACTCATGTAGTTAAAACTACTCACCATTTAGGTTTAATAACAGATGAAGAACTAAATAAGTCAGACGTTCAACTTATTGTTATTGATAGATGGAATAAATTATTTGAAGGAACTAAATACAAACCAATCGATATTCATACCGCCCTATGGTTATGGAGTCGTAATGGCTTTAAAGAATTAGAAATAAAATAAGACCTACCTATTAAGTAAGTCTCACCAACTAGCACATGTGCTAGTTTTTTTATTTAAATTGAACAAAATACCAATTTTCTTCTTTCATAGTTATGCTACTATACAAACTAGTATCTATATTATCTTTAATTAAATCTTCACCACAACTTGAATAAACAAGCCACAAATCTTCATCAGGAATTCCAGCTTTAAATAGAAAACCAACTAACGCTTTATCTTCCTCTAATACTGGTACATAAAGATAAGACGATTCAGACAAATCATTATATTCTTCTGTTAACCAAACATAATTGTTACTATCTCTTTCTACTTCACCTTTTCTAATCAGATTTACAACTTCATTTCGTTTTTCTACTTTAGCTTGATAACTAAATTCCTTTTTTATATCAGTAGGAGAAAAAAATAACAATATTAAAACAATACTAGCTAACATAGTAATGGGAATAAATCCAAAAAAATCTTTCTTTATAATAATATATTTTATACTTCCTACAAAAGTAAAAACAAAACCTAAAATAATAAAAAGTATATAAAATATTCCACATAAAAATAATAAATAATCAGGTAACAAAAAAATACCATATACTCCAATCAACCAAATTAAAGCCCACAAAATTAGTTTACTCAAATCTTTATTCACAAACTCACCTCTAACCAAGTAAAATACGATTTAAACAATACTTACAAAATAACTTAATATTCATAATAAAATTCTTCATCTAAATACCTACTTTCTTTTAAGAAAATAAACCAAGATATATACTCTATATAACTACAATCATTATCAAGACTGCAAGAACGCCCATTATATAAACCAGTCTCTGGATTATATACAATTCTATCGTCTTTCAAAGTCATTGGATTAAATAAAAACAGAAAGAACAGAACAAGTAAAACTCCAATGGAAAGCATTATAAATGACATAACAAGTACAAATAACTTAAATAACATATTCAAGCTAGATTTACAAAAATCATTTGCAAACCATATCATCGGAACAATTACTAACAAAATAAACATCAAAATATTAAAAAATGTATTAACACAAGGATTTATATATAAGTCTTTAAAAATATGTAAGTAACAAAACACATAATATAAAATATCAATTACTAAAGAGGGAACATATAATCCTAATATCCAATTTTCCTTAAACCATTTTTCTATCTTTTCTTCCATAACCTATTCTCCTTCTACCAAGTACCATAATAAAAAATTATTTCTTTAGTATTATAATTAATAGCATAATGCTTATCTCCACCATGATTACAATAGCCAGAATCATCACAAGTTGCATAAATTTGATATTTTACAAAGTCATCACTTAAACCATTTTCATAAGGAGTATCATAATAATATCGATTACCGAGTATATTAACTACTTCCTCATCAACATAATCCTTTAATTCATCATACTTCTTTATATAATTTTGAATCTCTTCTTCATCAGTCTTATAATACAAAATTAAATAAGTACCACCTTGTAAAAATCCCATCGTATAATACATCTGAACATCATAAGCATTTTCAGGAATCTTCTTAGGCAAATATTTTTCATTAACTCTTAATCTTTCATATTTACTAACATCATTAGTTGGATACTCATCTATAATATAAGATAAAGAAAACGTCAAAATAAGTGCTATATGAAACATAAAGAAAGGAATTAATAATAAAGCAGAAATAACATCAGTCAAAATCCTTACCCATTTCTTTTTTTTGAACTCAACTCGAGCTATAAATAAAAAGAAACTTATAAAAAAAGGTAAAAAACTTATTCCCAAAAGAGACAAATTAAAATAACTATCATGAACACATGCACCTAACAAAAATATAGGAACTAATAAATTAACTACCATTAATCCAAATTGAAAAGGATCTATATTATAAAATTGACCTATTATATTTAAAATTTTCTTCATATGTCTCACTTTCTTGCTTCTCACATTCTACCAATAACTATAATAAAAAGTAATTTCATTTGATTTCTCTCGTATCGATACATGAGCATCTTCTCCATGATTACAATACCCCGAACCATCACACCTAGCTCTTAAATAATAAATTTTATAGCTTTCCAAATTATGAGAGCCATCCTCACAACTAGATTGTATTAACTTTAAAGTATCCTCATCTACAAAAATCTCTCTACTCTCAAGCTTATCTTTATACTCAGTTATTGTTTTATCATCTACTTGGACTTCTAATAGAAAAGTAGTCCCTCCCTGTAAAATTCCTTCCTGATAATAAAATCTATTAAATTTAATAGTATCACTTTGCTTTTTAGGCAAAAACTCTCCTATAATAGAATCATCAAAGACTCTATAAGCTCTCCAATACTCATTAAAATCACTTATCGGATAATCATTCACTACTGAAAAAAGAGAACAAATAAAAGCCATCATAAATTGAAAAATAATAAAAGGAAGAATAAAAAATAAAGTGACAACATTGTAAAATATTTTCGACATTTTATCTTTACAACGCAAATACTGTTCAATAAAATACAGACTTCCATAAAAAGGAAGAAAACAAATCAAAGAAAGTATTGATGTAAAAAGACTTACTCCAAAGAAACCATAATAGAATAATAATGAAATCAATAAATTAAAAACACTAAAAATAAATTGTAATGGTGCTCGACGAAGTAAAAACAAAAGTTTTGCGAAATAATTATTTATTTTCTTTTTCATAAGCCAAAATATCTCCTGGCGTACATTCTAAAACTTCACAAATTTTGTCTAACGTCGAAAAACGTATTGCTTTTCCTTTATTCGTCTTTAATATAGAAAGATTCGCTTGTGTAATTCCTAACTTTTCTGATAACTCTTGTGATGACATTTTTCTTTTCGCCATCATAACATCTAAATTGACAATAATTGACATAAACCGACCTCCTATATTGTTAACTCATTTTCTTCTTTGTAAACAATAGCTTCACTAAATAATTCTTTTAAAATATATAAAGCTATACCCACTCCAAAGAAAAGTATAGTAATAAAGCCTAAAGCCACTTGTAATTGCAATGTGTAATAACTGTAAACAAACACTGTTAGTAACAATGCAATTCCTGTAAATACAGATATTATAAATGAAGCAATCATTCCATATTTCATTCTTAGAATATTTTCTTCACAAAAAGGATTACCAAGCTTTAATGAATCAAACAATCCTATAAATTGCCATATCAAAGACAAAAAAGCAATTCCACAAGGATAAATACATCCAATGAATAAATTAAAATGAATCCCCAATACTTTAACTATAAAATACAATCCTAATAGGAAAACAATTCCTAAAACAAAGCAACATTGTAATAATACTTTTAAAAAACCTCCTATTCCTTTCGTACCTCTAATTTGCATATACATCGCCTCCATGCCTTTATATTATCACAAAATTATTTTATTTCAATATTTATTTATCGTTTTTCGATAAATAATGTAAATTGACACTTTTTATCTTTTTTATAACAATATATAAGATTTTCGTGTATAATATTATTCTGAAAGAAGGTACACATATGGAATTACATTTTACTGGTCGTGGAGCTATGCTTAATCCAAGCGAAGGAAATACAGCCGCTTACTTTGAAGATGACCAAAACTTTTTCTTAATCGATTGTGGCGAAGATGTTGCCAGCAAACTAATAGAAATGGGAAAACTAAATCAAGATAAAAACTACTACTTATTTATAACTCATACTCACGGAGATCATATTGGTAGTATTGGAACTTTAATTCAATATCTATACTACGTCAAAGGGCATCGCTTAAATATCGTCTTTGGACCTAATATGACTTATGCTGAAAACATTCTAGGTATTTTAGAACTTATGGGAGTAACATCAGAAACATATAACATCGTTAACACACGTATGTTAGAAAATCGTTCTCCTCTATTCAATAAAATCAGTTACACAGAAAGTAATCATGGTATGACTCCATTAAAATCATGTGGTCTAACAATTGATACGCCAGAAGGAAACATTCTATATACTGGAGATATCGCTGATCCAAGAATCATTACTAACTTCTTTTCAGCAAACTTTCCTGATACAATTGACAAAATATATGTTGATACAAGTTTAAACGAAAGCCCAGTCCATATGTCTTTAGAAACATTAAAGAGAATAATTCCTATCGGTTTAAGACATAAAGTTTATTGCATGCACATCAATCATCCTGATTTAATAACCGAAATTCCTAAATGGGGATTTAATCTAGTAGATTCAAGTACTCTTAATTTACTTTCAAGAGATATAAATACTTTAAATGAAGATGAACTAAGAACTCTAGAAAATGAACTAAAAAATAGATTATCTGAAGTAGAAAAGCTTCAAGAAAATAATAATCAAAAAAAATTAACAAAGCAAATTAATCACGAAATACAAAAAAGAGCTTATGACCAACAATCATAAACTCTTTTCATTTTATCTAAATTAACTATTTATTGTTTTATTTAAAATTTTAGGTGATTCTTCAGGTGTTCCAGTTGACTTAGAATTCTTAAGCTCTTCTAAATAAGACATTCTCTCTTCATGCATTTTAGCTAAATATTCTCTTAATTCCTCTACTTCTTCATCACTCATTTGCATCTCTGGTGTAACCTTGCCATACTTATCTACAGAATCTTTATGGGCTTGATAATATTCATACAATCTTATTTTCAACCAAGCACTCATATGCTCTTCACCTGCAGGTTTCATTCTTGCTAACTTCTCACCAGCAAAAGGCCATATTGGTTCATAAGTATTTCTAAAAGCTGAACGCATTACACTCTCGCGCCAGTCATCAGAATTAACTTCAATCCCTTCTTCAATCGTCTCACTATCCATATTAATAGCTCTTAAAGTTCTATAAATACCTAATCTAAATCCAATATCACGATTCTCATCGAAATTAATTAAATCTCCACTGAACTCCTCAGACACTAACCAGCCGTCTCCACCACTCATCATCCAGCCAATCTGCCATTTAACAATCACTTGTTCATAATTATGCCTTTGCTCTTTAAAAAACGTTGATGTCTTAACATAATTATAAATGGACCCAAAGAAAACATCTTGTAATTCTGGAGTACGTTGTAACCTCATAGCTAACCACTTATCATCACTTAAATGTTGTATTAAAGAATTATCATCTTTTCTAAATTCTGATGAACTCCAACATCCACTCTTAGGAAAAATGCTTAAAGTAGCTTTTCTTAATCTTTCATCCAAATCACTAATATTTGCAGTATCATCTAACTTCTTGTTCAATCTTTTTTCATATTGTACTATTGCATAATCCATATTAATTTGAATCGTTTTTCTTAAAATATCATCCCTTGTTAACTTTAAAGATTCACCTGTTGTATAATTGCGTACCGCAAGCAATGAATAATAGTTAGCTAAAGGTTCAACATCATTCTCATCAGGAACAACCAATTTTTTACCATTTAATACTTCTACAAAAACATTATCTTTTAAAGTACTATATCCAATATAAAAATGTGTAACACCATTTTCACTTACTTTTATAACACTTAAACTATGTACATCATATTTTCTATTTAACATAATATGTACCTCCATAACTTAATTTTAACACACAAACAATAAAAATAAGCAGTTATTCTTTACTTTATTCAATAATCATGTTATTGTAAGGATGTATTTCAAACAGATTTTATATTATCTTCTTATATTTAATTATTGTCTATTTAGGAATATTAAGTTAGGAGGATAGTATGAACACAGGAATAGTAAAATTCTTTAATAGTGAAAAAGGTTTCGGATTTATAACTGATAACGCTACTAAAAAAGATATATTTGTACATTTTTCTGCAATTAAAGCAGATGGCTATAAAAGTCTTGAAGATGGTCAAAAAGTTTCTTACAATATAGAACCAGATCCAAAAGATTCAAAAAAATCAAGAGCTACAAATGTTACAATAATAAAATAATTAGAAAAGAGCACTAACATTATCGTTAATACTCTTTTTATTTTGTCTTATTTATTTTTTCTTTAATCTTATTAATTGTCTCTATTTTATCAGCATTTTCATATTCTACCAATTCTTGCTGTAAACTTAAAACAGGTATATCAACACCTTTATAATTAATCATATAAATATCATGTAAATGATTTTCTATTGACCAATCTCCATTCTGTAATTTATATTGAAATTCTCCCATTACTTCAACTTTATTATCATCTATAATATAAGTTCCAAAATATGATTTGTATTTTTCAGTACTAGAATATTCCATCTTAACTACATTATATTCTTTTAACAACTCATCTAACCTTAAGGCTCCTTCTTTATCTGTTACAATATCAATATCATGTACTTCAATATCTACTCCTTGTAATGCTAAAGAGGTACTACCACTTAAAATAACTGGATAATTTCTACCTTTAACTAAATCTAATATTTTTATAAAAGTTTCCATATTTTTTTCTAGAATATTCATAATAATACCTCCGTATAAAACATTAATATAAAAATTAAAGATAAAATAAGTCCTATGATAATACCAGCTACTTTACGACTACATTCTTTTAAAACAAAGTTTAAACAAACAAAAAGAAAAGTAAAACCACAAACAAAAGCATTTTTTTGTATTAAATAGTAGAAAAACAATAATATACCTGGTAAACACAATGAAAATTTTAATTTTTTTATTACACCCTTTTTATCATCGAAAAGACATAATACAAGTATTATCATTGGAATTATCGTAAACGATACTAATAAAATTTCTTTTTCTAATTCTGACATAAAAACTCCTTAATACAAATTTATATTGCAAAAAGCAAAAACAATATTATTGATAATAAAATAAACCCTATTATAACTATTGCCCACTTTCGATTACAAAAAAACAATAACGAATCAATAAAACCAAACAAAAAATATTCTTCAAAAAACACAAATTCTTTAAGTGAAATATTTCCAAATAATAGTTTAAGCAAATAAAAAATAAATAATAAATCTATTGGAAGCATTAAAAAAAACTTAACTTTTTTTATTATCCCCTTTTCGTCTTTAAATAAAGATAAAATAATAAGTATTATTGTAACTATAATTCCTATAAAAAATAATACCATATAATCATTTATCATATAAATATCATCTCTCTTATCATAATTATAACAATAACTATATATTTGTAAAATACAATATTTGACTATATTCAGTAAATAATTTATCTTCAATCCCTTTTGGACAATTAGCAGGTGATGGACTAGGTAAACAAATTGCTTCTATCTTAGTTTTAGGATATATCAATTTCATATACAAATCATAAGCTTTCTTCCCTGTTGTAAATATTTTTTCTATTTTAGAATTATTTAATATTTCATCTAAATCATTAGGTATAGGATTCTTTATTGAGCTATCACTAGATGCTTCTATATCGCATGATTTCAATACATCAAATAAAGCTATTTTATGTCTAATTAAAAAATCTTTTCTCTCATCATTAGATATACCTATTTCTTCTTCATAAACTTTTGATAAAGTTTTCCAAAATCTGTTCTGTGGATGTGCATAATAAAAGTCATTCTCTCTAGACTTAACTGAAGGCATTGTTCCCAATACTAATACTTTCGAATTTTCATCATAAATCGGTTTTAATGGATGCAAAATTTTCATTACTTAATCACTCCAAACAATTTAAGTTATTATATCATTCATTCTCCCCTATAAACTAAAAATAATACATGATTGTCCAACAAAAATCTCATATACCTTTTTGTGTCCTGTTTTTAAATATCCATATTTTATATTATAATCGTAGAAAGGAGAATTGTTATGAATCAAGAACGTATAGGTAAATTCATTGCTACTTTACGAAAAGAAAAGAAACTAACGCAAGAACAACTTGCAGAAAAATTAGGAGTTACTAGTAAAAGTATATCTCGTTGGGAGAACGGCAAATACATGCCTGATTTAAGTTTATTAAAACCACTTAGTGAAATATTAGGAGTAACAATAAATGAACTCATGAGTGGTGAAAGAATTGATGAAAAAAATTATCAAGAGCAATTTGAAAAAAATGTAGTAAATGCTATTTCAGATGTTGATAACTCGAATAAGGTATGGAATTTAATAACCTATATCATTTATGGTATCATCGCTTTAATAGTCATCTTATTCATAGGAAATATTATTTTTACCAGTGTTGAATTCACTCAAAAATACGATGCTAATAATATGAAATTTGAAAAATATGAAGAAAATTCAAATAATACGCAATATATGTTTAAGACTACATATTCTGGTTGCATGAACAAAATTATTACGACTTATAAAGATAATAATACAGAAGTTGGAATTATTTTTGTCAATTTTACTAGAACTCTTGAACAATATACACAAGATAAACATTCATTTAAAAATGTTGATTTAACATTAGAAAAATATAGTTATGGACAAGGATTCTCTTTAAAAGATTCAAAAATACCATCAGAATTCAAAGTATACTATACAACTACTAGTTTCAAAAAAATTGCCAAAGCAAACAACGATGAATTATTAAAAATAATTGAATCATCTAATCTCATATACGAAAGTGAATAATAGTAAAAAAGTTAATGCATAATCTTACATGTATTATCTTTTTTATTTTACTTTTTTAAACTCTCGCAACACGTCCTGTTTTTATTTTATAAAGTTTTATATTATAATCTTAGAAAGGAAGTAATTATCATGGACCAGATACGAATCGGCACATTCATCGCCAAATTAAGAAAAGAAAAAAAATTAACTCAAGAACAATTAGCAGAAAAACTAGGAGTCACAAGTAAAAGCATCTCACGTTGGGAGAATGGTGTATGTCTACCTGACTTTAGTTTACTTAAAAATTTATCAGATATATTAGGTGTTACCATCAACGAACTTATGAGTGGTGAAAAAATTAAAGATGAAAAATATCAAGAACGTTTCGAAGAAAATATTGTAAACGCTATATCAGATGTTGATAACTCAAATCAAAAACACAGATTATTTATAAATATAATACTTGGCTCATGTATATTTATTATTATTTATATCGCTGGATACAATTTTTACAACTTCTATGAATTTACACAAGAATATAATGAAAATATGACTTTTGAAAAATGACTAGAAACAGAAGAACTAAAAAATGATGACTATAATGAATATAACTACTCTATTTCAATCGAATCAAATAAATACTCAACTGGATTAACAAATCACATTATTACAACATACTATGAAAACGATAATAAATATGGAGTAATCTTCATTCAAAATAAAAAAACTCCTAAAGAGCTCCTAAGTAAAGAACCTATATTTTCAGCAACTGACTTAACGCAAAAAACAAATCATCATTCCATAATATCTTTAGAAGATTCAAATATTCCCAAACATTTCAAGGTCTACTATACAACTATAAACTTTAAAGATATAGTTAATGCTGATGAAAATAACGATAACGATAAAATGCTAGAAATTATTGAACAATCAACCTTTATGTACGAAGAATAGAAAACTAAAAGACAATACCTATCGCTGTATTGTCTCTTTTAATTACTTTATTACGCTGTATCTCAACTGAATATAAGAATCATTAAGTACTTTCCACTCTAATAACTTCAAAGCCTTCAACTTATCTAAATCGTCTTCACTAACTATAGATTCCCCATCTATTAAAGTACTAACATCCCTACCACCTACTAAAATAGGAGCCATAACTAAATTTACATAATCAAAAAGATTCTCTCTTAAAAATAATCCATTTAAATTACCACCAGATTGCACTGTAATTCTTTCAATACCATAATCTTGTCTTAAATCACGCATTAACACTTTCAAGTCTAGATTATCATAATATAAAATAACTAAGTTATCATATTTTTCTTGTAAATCAAAAACAGGATGACTTTTATTCGTCGTTACTAAATACAAAGTATGAACCCATTTACATAAGTAATCTATTCCATTTGCATTTAAATGAGGATTGTTATCGATAATTATAAAACTACAAGGTGTTTTTTCAGAATCAAAAGTACGTTCATTAACTCCTATCTTTGCCATAACTCTTCCAGTATTCAGAGAAAACAAATCTGTCTTCTGTTCTAATTCATAATACTGATGTAACCCTTCCTTAACGCCCTCTATTTTAGTAAAATCTTTATCAAAATCTAAAGAATCATTATTACCAGTAGAAATCTTTCCATCTACAGATTCTAACATAAATAAAGTTATTATTGGTCTTTCCATACTTCATTCTCCATTTCATAATTAATTATATCATTTAACAAAAAATAATAGATAAAAAGACGACTTACAAAATAATGTAAATCATCTTTTTTCATTCAAAAAAATCACTCCACGGATCTTTTTTCCTTAATCTCTCTTTAATATTCTTTATAGTTATATCATTTGGCTTTATCGCGTCCAACTCTTTCCAATAAATTGGGCATGAAACAGCAGCACCTTTTTTTAATCTAAGAGAATAAGGACATACACTCGTTGCTCCTTCTTTATTTCTAAAGTAATCTATAAATATCTTTCCAACTCTTTTCTCTTTTCTCATATTAGTTGTATATTTATCAGGCCAATTTAATACCATTATATCAGCTATATCTTTAGCTATCTTTTCACATTTTTTCCATGAAGACATTTGTAATGGTACATAAATATGATAACCCTTACCACCACTCGTCTTAAGAAAAGATTTTAACTCTAAATTATCTAAAATACTTTTTAAATCTCTCACTCCATCTCTTACCTTTTTTAAAGATAAACCTTCATCTGGATCCAAATCAAAAACTAAAATATCTGGTTTCTTAATTTTATTTTGCAAACTTCCCCAAATATGAAATTCATAACTATTCATCTGAACTTCTTCTAATATTCCATTTCCATTCTTAATATAATAGTAATCTAATGACTCATCATTCTTATTCTTTAATACTTTCTTACCTATATTATTACTATCAGTATTTAAATGTTTCATAAAAAACTTATCTTCTTCTACTCCATTTGGTGCTCTAACTGTACTAATCAATCTATTATCTAAAAAAGGCATCATTCTTTTTGCTACCAATCTATAATAATCCATTATCTCTTTCTTAGTAATTTTTTCTTTCTTAAAAATGATCTTATCAGGGTTAGTAACTTCTATTTCTTCTAGCTTAAAATCTTTACCTACTTTTTTATTTCCTGCTATCTCTTCCATCGTTCTTCCTGTCTTAACACTTGTCTTATACTTACTTATATCATTCTTCTTAACATATGCATCTCTTTCTTTTATAACCAACCAATTATCATCTTTAAACTTTACCAAAGACCAACTTCCTTTAAGTCTCTCCCCATTTAAAGTAAACTTAACTGGACCATTTTTAAAATCTATCTTACTATCTTTGTAAGGTATCCATGTCCCTTTATCAAACAACATAACTGTACCTGCTCCATACTCACCTTTTGGTATTGTACCTTCAAAATTTCCATAAGAAAGTGGATGGTCTTCTACTTTTATAGCCAACCTTTTATCTTTCGTATCAAAAGATAATCCTTTAGGTACAGCAAAACTTATATATACTCCGTCATACTCTAACCTTAAATCATAATGGTCCTTTCTAGCCAAATGATGTTGAATAACAAATTTTAACTTTTTTCCATTATTTTTCTTCACCTTGCCAATCGGCTCTTTTGTTTTTGTAAAATCTCTTTTTTCATTATACTTTTTTAAATCATTCATAACACACCTCCTATTCCCTAAATATCATTAAACACAGGATGTCTTAAATGATTACTCTTTGTTCTCTCTAAATAAGATACATTGACTATTATAGTCGGCTTTATATAAAATATATCTTCATCAAAATCACTAAAATAATTCTTACTTTTCTTAGCTTTTTTCACCTTATTATATATACTTACTTTCTTACCTATTGATACCTTACCAGCAAAATGAAATACTTTGCCATCATCACTATACTCACCAATTGCTAGTGATAAAATACCATTTTTCTTCTCTTCATAACCACCAATATAAAATTCATCCCTTTGTAAATTTTTAATCTTTATAAAGTCATCAGTTCGTGTACTTATATGATATAAACCATTTATATTCTTAGCAACTATACCTTCTAATCCCATCTTACATACACTTTTAAATAAATGAATACCTTTTTCAGGAATCGTCTTCGTCTTAATAAAACAATCAGTATCATCATATTTATCCAAATACTTCTTACGATCTAACAAAGGCAATTTAGTTAAATCTTTATTTTCATAAAGCACATCAAAACATACAAATACAACCGGATTTTCTTCTGCTATTCTAAATATTTTCCTTGTATCTTTAATATGAATTCTAGTCTGTAAATCACTAAATGATGGTTTATTATCCACAAATGTTACGAGTTCACCATCAAAAATTACTTTCTTCCCCTTTGGTATAATCTTCTTTATGTCTTGCAGTTCTGGAAACAACTTAGTTAAATCCATTTTATTTCTGCTTTGAATATATACTTCTTTATTTGTGGCAAAAACTATCGCCCTAAATCCATCGAATTTAAGTTCAAATATATAATCTTCAGAATCAAATGGCTCATCAATTTCTTTTAAAAGCATTGGTCCCCAATTTCTATCTTTCCATATATCTATCATTTAGTTTTCAAACTCTTTTCTAAAGCTTCCATTAAATCACTAATTTGCTTCTTATTTTTCTTCTTGACTGACTTAACTGCTTTACCATCCAACTTAGCATCAATAGCTTTCCTAATGTTATTTTGATATTCATCCTTATACTTACTAGGTTCAAATTTACCTTTCAAAGAATTGATTAATTGCATAGCTAAGTCTAGTTCCTTATCATCAATCTTATAATCACTACTATCTTTATGCTCATGTACTTCTTCTTCAAAATACAACGTTGTTAAAATAATATTCTGTTCATTAAACCTTAATATACAATAATAAAACTTGCTTCCAATAACTGTCTTTGCTAAAGCTACTAACTTACTTTTCTTTAATGCTTCACAAAACAAATAATAAGCCTTCCCTTTACCTTCAACATCTATATCATAACTTTTCTCAAAATACATTGGATCAATATCTTTTAAAGGGACAAACGCTATAATATCAATTTCTTTTTCATTTTCTGGTTTTAACTTATTTAATTCTTCCTTATTAAAAACAATATATTTATTTTGTTCATATTCATACCCTTTAACCAAATCTGCCTCTTTTACCTTCGCCTTACACTTTGGACAATACTTAATATAATTAATTCTACTCCCACACTTTTCATGCAATTGATTAAACGATGTATCATTATTCTTTATAATAGGATTCATAACTACTGGAATATTTACTAAAGCAAAATTAATACTACTATGTATATTCGGCATACATATCACCCATTTATAGTATTGCTTTTTTAAATTTATTTTATGTATTTGAAACCAAATAAAAAAGTACATCTCTGTACCTTAATCTAAATCATTAGTAACATTTATCGAAACATATTTAACTTTTAAAGATCTATGTCTAATAATTTTTTTCTTTATATCTTCTTCTATTTTTGTTACTTGTCTTAAACTTAATTTAGAGTCTAACTCTAGTATTAATTGTAATCTATAATAAGAACCATACTCAATTAAAGTAACGCTTAAATCTTTAACTTCCTTCCATTCTCTTACTAAATCTTCTACTTTCTTTATTTGCTCTTCATTATCTTCTACTTCACCAATTAGTAATAATGAATTATCAATTATAATAGAAATTGCTGTTTTTAAAACTATCAATCCAATTAATATAGAACCAATAATATCTGCATGTATGAACAATGGAAAAGTATTAGAAAACTGTAATAATATAGTAATTATGACTACACCAATTGTTGAATAAAGATCAGCTTTAGATTCTTGCACAGATGTAACTAACAATTGACTATTTATTTTCTTACCAACCTTATTCATAATAAATATAGCCATAGCTTTTAATACAAATACTAATACCAACAATATAAGTACTGAAATTGGTGGTACTACAGCTTCCTTAAAGAAACTAGAGACAATAATATAAATAGCTAATAAAAGTAATACAATACCTACAAATAAATTAGTTAAATATTCTACTTTACCAAATCCATAGGGATGACTTTTAGTAGGTTTTTTCTTAGATAACTTTGCTCCAACTAAACATACAATATCAGTAATGAAATCACTAAAAGTATGCATCCCATCTGCAAATAAGGAACCAAGTCCAAATATAACACCACCTATTATTTTTAGTACTGCTATAACTAAGTTATTTATCATACTATAAATTAATGTTTTAAATTCTAATTTCATATAACCACCATTCTATCTTTTTAAGTATAACTCAAATTTATATAATAATAAATTAGTTTTTTTATTTAATTTTCTAAATAATGTACTATTGCCAATTTTTTAAAAAGAAGAATATTAAAATTGAAATATTATTTTAAGTATGAACAAAAGAAAAACACAAATTATAAACAAAAAAATTCACTAACTTTTAAATAGTGAATTTTTCTTTAGCACAATTAAAATATAATCCTCTTATATATAATAATCTTTCATTTCCAACAATAAATTCTTATTATTCTTTATTATTTCTTGTAAAAAAGTAAAAAAATGGTGTATCTAATAAAGCAATAACAAATTTAACTAAATATTGACCAATAATCATTGCTCCTAAAGTTCCTAACATTGAAGTATCGAACAACCAACCATAACCAATTCCAAATGCAATTAAAATAAAAATTACAGTGTCTATAACTTGTGAAGACATCGTAGATAAGTTATTCCAAATCCATCTAGATTTATTATTTTTTTCTTTTTTCATTATTTTATTTCTAATCTTATGAAACACCCAAACATCCCATGATTGTGATATTACATAAGCCACTAAACTACCAATTACAAATATTACATTTTGTCCAAGCAGTATATTATAACTCTCATTAACTAAACTATCTGCTGCTGGTAACATTCCTGTAAGAACTATCAAGATTGTCGCAAGTATTTGTGCAATAAAACCATATTTAACAATTCTATTTGCTTCAACACTACCCCATATTTCACCGACAATATCTGTTACCAAAAAAGTTATTGAATAACAAATTACTGCTCCTGGAAATGTAATTGTACTACCAAATAATGGTATATTAGTTTGTATTACTTTTCCTGATACAACATTAGCAATAACTAATGCAGTACCAAAAATCATTGATAATAATATTAAATTTTCATTATTTTTTTTCATAAATTCCTCCTAGTATTTTTAAAGTTGGCTGGCTTTCGAACAACTCTTATCAATCAGTTAACATTTCATAAAATTAGAAATCATATCTGATATTTCTATTAGATGCATCACTAAGTACTTGTAATTTTCTATTTTCTGCTAAATCTTGATAATTAAATTTTGGATTAGCCCAATTACAAAATGGAAAAATACTTATACCACCTCTAGGTGAAAATATTCCCCTAACTTCAATATACTTAGGATCCATCACTTTAATCAAATCTTTCATAATTATATTCATACAATCTTCATGAAAATCACCATGGTTTCTAAAACTAAACAGATAAAGTTTTAAAGACTTAGATTCAACCATATCTTCATTTGGTATGTAACTAATAACTACTTTAGCAAAATCTGGTTGACCTGTCTTTGGACATAAAGATGTAAATTCATAAGCATCTAAACTTACGATATAGTCATTATCAATATGTTTATTTTTGAATGTCTCAAGAACATCACTAGAATAATCTTCTAAATATTTTGTCTTACTATTTCCTAGTAATGAAACATTCCCAAATTCTTCCTCACTTCTCATAGTATTCACCTCCTCACTTTTCATATTATAACACAAAAATCGATTTCAGTTTGAAATCGATTTATATTATTAAATTCACTTTATTTTGTTGTAATCAAAACTTCAATTTCCCCATTCTTTGTTAAGTTAGTTACTGAGAAATTATACTTAGGATTTTTATCGCCTGTAATTTTTGAATAATCACCTAACTCATATATTCCAGTATATTCTACATCGTCAACAACAATTATATAAGGGATAGCTATAGAAAAACTTACAGTTTCACCTTTATCATGTTCTGGCACTTCCCATTTTACATCTTCAGTTACCATTATATAATCATCAGTCTCACTTATATTTATTTTCTTTAATGAATTAATATATTGCTTAGATCCTAAAGTTATTTGAGATACCATTTTTATTTTATCACTATCTGTTCCACCATTTCCTGGTTCATCACTTTGTTTTGGTTTCATAAAGAATATTCCCAAAGCTAAAATTACTACTATAGCAAAAAAAACTGCTACAATTAATATTGTTTTTTTCATTATTACATCTCCTTGTGTTTTCTGCCTATTTAATAAAGTTTAACTATGAAACTTTAAATACAATTATTCAGCTGAAGAAGAACACATAGTTCTATATTCATATACTTTCTTATTCGAAAAAGTACCATCTGCATTAATAATATATCTATAACCAGATAAAGTTTGACTTTCTACATCGCCTGGAATTTCTTCATGAACATTACATTGAGTATATTCATTCGACATAGAAGTTAAATCAAATTTGCCTTGACTTTCAAACTTTTTTAAAAAAGTATAATCAGAATCATAATAACTAATTTTATTTGTATAACACATCCCCGAATTCTCTTCAACTACAAACATACCATTACTCAAAAATGCAAAAGCATTAATAGATCCAAAACCACCACAGCCATTTTTTGAAATATCATAAGAATACATAAAATTTCCAATCTGTATTGAATAAGATTGTTCATAAGTACCTTTCAATATAACATCAAAGGATTTTCCGTTATAATCAGTTATCTTTAAGGTTTTATTACATGAAAGATTATATTCATTAGTAAAACACAAATTATCAAACTCAAAATACAAGACATCACCATTAACATCCTTAGCAACACCACTAGAATTATTTGCTTCTTCAAGATTATTAGTTTTATTATCTTCTTTTAAATCTTTTGTATCCTTTTGCTTTGAATCACTTATAAAGTTATTATAAATATATACTGAACCTATCGATGATATTATAGCAATTATAATAACTAAAATAATTAGCCCCACACTTATTCTCTTATTTTCCATACATTAAACTCCTCACTACTATCTATACTATATCATAAATAAAATAATTCAAAAAGATAATATTCAAATAATTATAAATTATAAAAATAAACTTTTTAAGCAATATAAAAAGTCCTATTACTAGGACTCTTAATTTTTTAATGGAGCGGGTGATGGGAATCGAACCCACGTTATCAGCTTGGAAGGCTGAAGCTCTACCATTAAACTACACCCGCAAATTTCAGTAGGCACTATTAATTATACTAGATTTTTCTTTAAAATCAAGTACTTTTACCTACTTTTTTTAAAAAAATTCAATTTTTTTGTACTTTTCTCTATATTTTATGCAAAAATCATTAAAAATAACCTAAATTTTTCAACTATTTATGATTTTCTATGTATTTTCTAACTTCTTCAGCATCATCTAAATGAACTTTTTCATGGCCTAAAATTTGATAATCTTCATGACCTTTACCCAAAATCAAAACAACATCATTATCATTCATCAAATTTAGTGCTTTTACAATAGCTTTTCTTCTATCTAATTCAACATCATAATTATCTGTACTAACACCAACTAAAATATCTTTCATAATCATCTCAGGATCTTCTGTACGAGGATTATCACTAGTAAAAATTACATAATCTGAATTCTCTGCTGCAATTCTTCCCATTATTGGTCTCTTCTTAGGATCTCTATCTCCACCACATCCAACTATTGTAATAACTCTTCCCTTCTTATTTTCAGAAAAAGCCTTAACTATTTTTTCAACTGCATCTGGTGTGTGTGCATAATCTACTACAGCTTCGCCACCTTTAACTTTAATTTGTTCACATCTTCCCTTTGGAGGATATATATCTGGTGTCACAGATAAAATATCTTCAACACTATAACCTAAACTATTTACCAAACTTAAACAAGTTATATAATTATAAACATTAAATGTACTTCTTAAATTGGTTTCAACTTCATATTCTTTTCCTTCAAAAACGAATTTAATCTTAGTTCCATGTTCTGTATCTACATAACTTAATACTTTATAATCATCTCCGTTTAATCCATATGTCTTTGTATTATCATAAGAACTTACCCAAGATTCTCCATAAGGATCATCAGCATTAACTATCATAGTTCCATCTAATTGATTTAAAATTAGCTTTTTAGCTTCTAAATAATTTTCCATTGTAACATGATAGTCTAAATGATCTTGCGTTAAATTTGTAAAAGCTGCTACCTTATAATTTAATCCTTTAACTCTGCTTTGATGTAATGCATGAGAACTAACTTCCATCATAACATTCTTACATCCTTTTTCTTTTGCTGTTAATAATAATTCATATAAATCTAAAATATTTGGAGTCGTATTAGGTATCTCAATAAAATCCTCTTCTGGTAAATAAAAACCAATTGTTCCAATATAAGCAGTTTTACTTCCTAATTTATTCAATAATTGATAAGTTAAATAAGCAGTAGTTGTCTTACCATTTGTTCCAGTAACTCCAATTAAATTCATCTCATTGACTTCTTTACTATATGTTTCACTAACATAATCAGCTAACCACTTGTTAGTATCAGAAACAATTTCCAATTCTACACTACAAGGTACTTCCTTTTCTGCTACAACCTTCGTTGCTCCATTCTCTATTGCTTTTGCAATAAAATCATGTCCATCAACAGTATTGCCTTTTAAAGCTACAAATGTATCTCCTTCTTTAACTTTTCTAGAATCAATCTTTATATTAATCATAAATCTTCACCTCATTTAATTAACATTAATATCTTATTAATTTTATTATACTTTTACAATAAATATTAATCCACATTTAAAACAATCGTTTTACATAAATCCACAACTTATCAATATATTTTAGTGTTACATGTTCTGTTCAAAGGACAATTTAAACAAGATTTTTTATTGCAAAAACTATTGCCTACCTCCCATAAATATTTATCAACAATACTAGGACTTAAGCCGAGTTTTTTTCCACATTCAATCAAAGATGTTGATAATAAAGAAATCTCTTTCTCTGATAGCTTACTCTTACTAATAATTCCATTCAAATAACAAATCTCAATATCATGTCTATCTAAAGGAATTGCTCCTAAATCATCAATAAAACCACAAACTTTAGAATCATATATTAATCTTAGCAACAATCCTCCAGTCTTTTGTCCATAGCCTTTAATATTTCTTATAAATATAGTTAGTTCATTAAAACTTTCAAATGATAAAATTTTATCTTTTAAATTGCTATACTTACTTAATTCTAAAGACAATTCAATCCATTTTTTTAAAGCTACATTAGGATATCTAGGATGAACATTTTCTTTTAAAATCATCAACAATTCTTCCGTATTATTAATATAATTATCAACAACATACTTAGGATGAAATATATTAGGAAACAATTCATAAGTTAATATCAAATTTTGATGATATACTTTTGACCTCATACTATAATCTAGTAAACATGAATAGAAAATATAATAAAACCATTCTTCTCCACCAAATAAAATACTTTTTGGATAGGCAACATTAGCTAAATTTTCTTCATTATCAAAAAAATCTTTTAACAATAAAAAACATTTACTGATATTTAAGTCATTAATTTTAAAATCTTTCATAACATCACTACCAATACTATTTTACCATTTTTTACTTTCTATATAAACACTTGTTTACAATTATTTTAGGAATAAAAATGTCAAAAAAGTGTTTGTTTTATTCAGATTATAGACTTCCATTTTACAGTTTGATAAACTTATTATAATAGAAGGTGATTAGTAAACATGAACGAATTAACAGCATTTTCTATACCAAGTTTTCAATGTCAAAATGTAGATCCTTATTATATTTTTGAACATATAGATGAATTCAATATAGAAAAAATATCTTTAGATTATACCTATTCTATTCCAGAATATAATGTTAAGTTCAATGATGAAGATCATCCTGTAACTTATACGAATAGTGTTATTGCCAAAAGAACACTATCAATTAGTAAAGAGTATTACGAAAAACACAAAGATTTAATTGATAAATTAATAATCGAAATATGCAAAAAATCAAAATTGAGTGAAGTTTCAATAACAAGCACAGCTTTAATAGACGAAAAGAAAATACAAGTAATATGTGGTAATAGCAATATACATGGGGTCACTTTAGGAAATCAAAAAGATATTTTTACTTTAGATGTTAATACTTATTCTCAATTAAAAAGCGGAAATATAGAAGAGATTATAACTCAAAAAGTCTCTCCTGAATTAGAACACAATTTTGACCCAATTATTTTCTTTAATAGATATAAGAAATTAGTTGGTAATGCTGATTATGATACTCTTTCTACAGCAAAAACATTAACAATTCAAGATAACTTAACACCTGAAGAATTAGATAATCTTAAATATTTAAATAGCAACGCTACAGTAAAAATAAATTACACGCAATCATCACATTTTATTAAAATAATCAACCACTTAAAAGAATTAAATCCTGAAAGAAATATTATAATCAATATAAAAACGAAGAACCATTTTAATGTAAATCTTTTCCGTCACATAAGAGAATTAAAAGATTCAAGAAATGTAAAAGTTTCTGTTCCTGGAGAACCTGCTCCTATTGATTTATTAACTTTCATAAAATACGAAAAAGAACTAATTAAAATGATAACTCCAGCCCTAAAATTAAGCCCATTTGAAAAATATCTATATGCATATAATATAGCTAAACAATTTAAAGACTATCAAGAAAATGAAGAAGACAAATCATCATCAAGAACTCTTTATCAAATATTAAACAACAACTATATGGTATGTGTTGGTTTTTCAAATTTACTTGGTGATTTATTAGATAAACTATTTATTGAAAATAATTATTATTCAGTTAGAGTAGAAACAGCTTATGATGGTATAAGACCTGATATTACAATTATTCCAAATGAACTAACAAATAGAAGAACAGGAGAAAAACGTGAAGTATTACCAAGTCCTAATGGACATGCACGAAGAGAAGTTCATATAGTAGATCCTAAATATAATATCGATGGATACTACATAGCTGATCCAACTTGGGATAACGAACTAGATCATGACTCTTATACTTACGCATTAATGACACATGATGAAGTTATTGGTGCAAACAGATACATATATATGGATACAAAAAATGTTCATGAACTTTTCTTTGCACATAACATAGAAGAATTTTATCAAAAATTAAATTTATTATTAGATAAAAATTCTGGCAAAGATTTAAATTTCTTTATTTCAGAAATGATAACTCTTTTAAAAACATTAGATGTAAATTTCTATAAATTACTAGTAGAGAAATATCAAGTAAACGCCAACAAAACAGTAAAACTTCCATTTGAAGTACAACAAGAAATATTAAGTGACATCGGAACACATATAATAAATAAAACAAATAATTTAGTAAATAGAGAACAATTCAAACAAGCAATAACAACAATATATAATTTAATTTATGACCCATCTTATGTTGATATTGATTCAATAGTTGAAGAAACAATGCAATATAATGAAGAAAAATATAATAGAAGATTCCCAAAAAGATATCGTATAGATAAAGATGGGAATACATCCATTGAACTTAATGAATTTAACAAATTCTCTTCAGCTGAACTTCCAGAGGCCAAAATATCTTTATAATAATTAAAAATTATTTCTTGCATTTATTTTTAAATTGTATTATCCTTTTATAGAGGATGTGAAGAAGTGAGAGAATTAAAAATAACAAAAGTATCACATAACTACTCAAAATTTGTTAATGGGGTATTATTTTCTCTTTTCGCTTCATCAAATATTTTATTTTTAACATTTTAGAAGGTTACCTATTGGTACCTTCTTTTATTATGTAAAAAATTAAAGTTTGAAAGTTCGCATCTAAAAGTAAGAAGGAGGATAAAAAATGAAAAACAAAAAGATGACATTAGATGTCAACGAAAAACCACCATTAGCTAAATGGTTAATATTAGCTATTCAACATGTTTTTGCAATGTTTGGAGCAACTATATTGGTTCCTATTCTAGTGAATACAGCGGCAGGTGAAACAGTTTTGACAATTCCCGTTGCTTTAGTAACTTCTGGTATTGGAACTCTTATTTACATATTATGTACTAAAGGCAAATCACCCGTTTATTTAGGAAGTTCATTCGCCTTTATCGCACCTATTGCTGCTGCCTACAGTAAAGGCGGAATATCAGGTGCTATGACTGGAATTATGGTTGTAGGTCTTATATACATCATTGTTTCATTCATTATTAAATTAATCGGTAAAAATTGGATAAATAAACTACTACCACCTGTCATTATTGGTCCCATGATTATGATAATAGGATTAGGCTTAGCTCCAAGTGCCATTTCAAGTATGGGTCTTGCGGCTGGTACTACTATTGAATGGAAAGTAGTTTTAGTAGCAGTTACTGCTTTCCTAGTTACAGCAATTGTAATGACCATGGCCAAAGGATTCTTAAAAGTAATTCCTTTCTTAATCGGAATCATTTCTGGATACATAATGGCTGTAATATTAGGTATGGTTGATTTCACAGCTGTTACAGAAGCAAGTTTCTTCAGTGTACCAAACTTTATAATTCCTTTTGTAGATTATAAACTTAACTTTGTAGCTATTTTAACCATTGCCCCAATAGCTTTAGTAACAATGTGTGAACATATTGGCGATCACATTTCATTAAGCAATATCATAGATAAAGATTTAACAAAGGATCCTGGACTAGACAAAACCATGTTAGGTGATGGTGTAGCTACATTTGTAGCTGGACTTCTTGGTGGACCTGCTAATACTACATATGGGGAAAACACTTCAGTAGTTGGTCTTACGAAAGTAGCATCTGTTTGGGTTATTGGCCTTGCTGCAATTATTGCTATAATTATTGGTTTCTTAGGTAAATTTACTGCCTTAATATCAACCATTCCTAACGAAGTTCTAGGAGGAGTATCCCTTTTACTATACGGCTTCATCGCTGTAAATGGTCTAAAAGTATTAATAAAAAATCAAGTAAACTTCGAAAAAGCTAAGAATGTTATTGTAGCTTCAAGTATGTTAGTTTTAGGCCTTGGTGGAGCTGCCATATCACTATCTACAGGTGACTTAGAAATATCTTTTAGTGGAATGAGTTTAGCTGCTATTGTAGGTATCATTTTAAATTTAATTATTCCTGAAGAAAAAGATGAAATTGAAATAAAAAAAGAAGAAAAAATAGAAAAATCAAATATTGAAATAAATCAAGAACTAGTTCGTCTAAAAGACAATATAAAAGAAGAATTAACAATTGAACTAAAAGAAGATATCATTAATGCTATTAAAGAAGAATTAAATAAAAAATCAAAAAAAGCTAAAAATATTAAGGAGAAGTAAATGAAAGCAATACAACTTAATCATCCATTAATAGAACACAAACTATCAATTTTAAGAGATAAAGATACTGGAACTAAAGAATTTAGAGAACTCATAAAAGAAATATCTATGTTTCTCTGTTACGAGTCAATGAAGGATATTGAACTTGATGAGATAGAAATAGAAACTCCTATAACAAAAATGAAAACAGGTAGACTAAATGAAGATAAATATGCGTTCGTTCCTATACTAAGAGCTGGCATGGGAATGTTAGATGGCGTAATTAGTGTTATACCTAATGCTAAAATAGGTCATATTGGTATGTATAGAGATGAAGAAACTTTTCAACCTGTAAATTACTTTTTTAAAGTTCCGAAAGATATAGAGAAAAGAGAAGTTATAATCCTTGATCCTATGCTTGCAACAGGTGGCTCCGCAATCGATGCTATCAATCTTCTTAAAAGTAAAGGTGTAACAAAGATGAAATTCTTATGTATAATCGCTGCTCCAGAAGGAATTGAAAAAGTAGAAGAAAAACATCCTGATATTCAAATTTATTGTGGATGCATAGATGAATATTTAAATGAGAATAAATATATCGTACCTGGTCTTGGTGATGCTGGAGATAGAATATTTGGAACAAAATAAAAATGGCAAATCTGCCATTTTTTTATACATTTTTTAGCTCTTCTAATTTATTATGAACATCTTCATTTGATACATTATCGTTTAATGATACTGATATTTTTTTATCTTGGTATTTTACATCTACAGAAACAGAAAATATTTCTTTTTCTTCTTTTACTTCTAATAATTCATTATATAATTCTGACATATCATTTAAATCAATTAATTCTATTATTGGAGTATTATACTCTAATGTGCAAACTTTATTAACATATCTAGACTTTGATTCAAAATTTAAAACAAACTTATTACTATTATCAAAATGATTTTTAAACAAAACTTCTGTATAAACTTCTTGATAATTATCTTGAACATTATATTCACTAACTCCTACAACACTAGAATCCCAATATGCACAAGTATCAAAAACAATATTTTCATCATCCTTTAACTTATACTTCAATATAGTAGTTACATTATCAGTATCGTCTGTCTTTTCTTCTTCGTTTATTAATTCTATTTCCTTTTGCTTGCTACTTTTATAGATATCTTTTACACATTTATCTGGATTTTCAGCACACTTTAAGTCTTCATCACTCGCACCACATCCTGTTAATCCTCCACAAGTAATTAACAATGTCATAGCTATTAAAATTTTCTTTTTCATAATTCACTCCACCCTTTTACTTAACTTTTCCTTTCTCTACTTCCTCAACGTTTTCTTCCGCTTGGAACATTGCTTCATAAGATTGTTTTAACTTCTTAATATTAAATACAACCATTTTTATATTATTTTTAACTGCATATTCTCGAGCACTATCTAACGTTTCTTTATCCTTTGCTTCATCGTAACCATTTATTACAGCAAAAACATAAGAAGCATCAGTTGTAATTCCATTATTATCTCTATACATAACTATTTCTGTTCTAGAAAATTTACTTAATTCTTCTAACGGAGCCGAAAAAGCCATAAATCTATATTCTGGAGAAACTTCCAAATTATCTACACCCATATTAGTAGTTTGATAAGAACTAGATGAAATTATAATATTTTCTGGACGAATCCCATTTTTATCAAACCCAACTCCTACGCAATTAGATAAATGCATTAATATTTCTGGGCTAAATAAACTTAAAGAAATTTGATTAGTAGTATCGCTAGTATATAAACGTAAACCAGACGAATCTGAATACAATGTTTTTTTATCTAAGGATTTACTAGTTATAACAGGATTCAAAAGTACATTAATCGCATAATCTATTTTCGATTGATATTCTTCCATTTCAGTTGGAGTTAACTCTTCTTGTCCAGTAACTTTTACACCCCTAGCAGCAATTATTTCCTTTTTTAACTCGTCACGATAAGAATCCAACATAACCATCGGATTTCGTATAAATATATGCAACAATGCTGGATTAAGCATTGAAAAATCACTAACTTCTAAAGAGTTCGCTGGTGAAAAAGCACTATCAACTATTTCTTTTCTAAATTGACTTTCATAATACTCAAAACACTCATCTATCAATCTTGCTCTTACCTTAATATCACTTTCTTCGCATATTAATCTTATCTTATCTAAAAATATTTCTTTTTTCTCATCATTTAAAGAAGATATTCTTTTTTCTAATAAATCTAATTGTTCTAAACGATATTGTTGATCATTAGTTATACTTCTTTGTTCTTCAAAGATTCTCATTCTTTCTTCTATACTTGGTATATCTTTTCTGTATCGCAATAAAGTTATATATTTATCAAAATATCCATATTGAATTTCAAACTTTACAAAAGCAATATTATTTAAAATAAAATCCTTATCATACAATGAACCTATTTCGGAGATAATTGTTGATAATACTTTTTTTGCCTCAATTTCATCAAAACTTTGAGCTTCCTTAAATAATAAATCAACAGCTACAGCAAAATTTTTATCATCAAATTCTTCAGTAAAATCTGTAACCAAAGCATCACAAGAACCATCAACAACTCTTGAAGAACTAGAAACTCTATGTTTAATATCTTTATGATTATTAATATATTCAATAATTACATCTTTATATAACTCTAATATTAATTTCAATTCTTCCTTACTAAAATCATTCTTTATGAAATTTTTAGCCATATCTAATGGAATAAATTCTTTATGACCATCATACAACTCCAATGAACCGCCAGTAATATACGTCAAAAAAACGGATGAACGTGCACATATCTTTTCTAAATTATTCTTAATACTAAGTTTAAAATCCTCAAATGATTTAGCACTATTTAAAAGCTTTATAACTTCATTTTGATTTTGATAAACCAATAACTCAATAAAACTTTTAGTAATCCCTTTTCCCTTATTTCTTGCATATAAATAATCTATTGTAAGTATTTGCTTCTTATCTTTAAAAAAGTCATGTACATTCTTTTTCGCCATATATTTCACCTACTTTAATAATAGCATAAAAAAGAAACCTATCTCTAGGCCTCTTTAAAAAATTGTTCATACCATACAATAAAAGTGTAAATAGTCCATACCTTTTTATAGCAATCTTTCTTACCACTCTTATGTGCTTCTAATAATTTCATAATTCTTTTTTGATCAAAAAACTTTTCTGCTATATCAGATTCAAATTTAATCTTTATATCATTATATAAGTCATCTTCTCTAATCCATTCTCGAAGTGGAACAGGGAAACCTAACTTTTTCTTCTTATAAGATTCATTAGGAATAACTTTCTTAGCGGCCATTCTTAACGCTGGCTTTGTTGTTTCTTTATTTATTTTAGCACTTACTGGTAACTTTCTAGCTATTTCATATACTTCTTTATCTAAGAAAGGAGTTCTTGCTTCTAAACCAAACATCATCGTATTTCTATCAACTGCATGTAGAAAATCTCTAACTAACCAGAAATAAAAATCTATTGCTTGTCTTTTTACCATATTTGAATCATTTTTATAATCTTCATAAAAAGGAGCAACTATATCTCTAGTATGTATTTGATTCTTACACTTAACAATTTTCATTGCTTCTTCGTCTCTAAATATTCTACCTAGTCCAATATTATAATCTTCTAGTTTTCTTCCTCTTCTATAAATAAAGTTAAAGCCTCTTGCTTCTGGAATAAGTCCAGCAACTGCTGAAGCTGCTCTTCTTATAGGATAAGGTATCTTCATATACCATGCTTGATCTATTTCTTCTTTATAAGTATTATATCCACCAAATAGCTCATCCGCTCCTTCACCAGACATAACTACTTTTACATCTTCTGAAGCAATTTGTGCAACAAAATATAATGCTATTGCTGATGGATCAGCTAAAGGTTCATCCATATGATACATAATTTTAGGAAATGCTTCCACGTATTCTTCTTTAGTAATCTTTTTATGTTTGTTTGTAATACCTAACTTATCCGCTAAATCCTTAGCATAAGATATTTCGTCGTATTTTGGGTTATCATATCCTACAGTATAAGTCTTGTCAGGCTTGCTTACAGATACCAAATAAGATGAATCAATTCCACTAGATAAGAAAGAACCAACTTCAACATCAGCTATTTCATGATGTTTTACAGAATCAACCATAGCCTCATTAATTTTTTCTGCATAGTCTTCAATATTTCCTTCAGTTTCTTCAAATTCTAACTTAAAAAATTGCTCTATAGCCTTCTCACCATCTTTAAATACCATTTGATATCCAGGTTCCAACCTATAGACTCCTTTAAAAAATGTCTCTTCAGTTGGTGTTGAATTAAAGCATAAATAAGCTGATAATATCTCATCGTTAAATTCTTTTTTAAACTCAGGATGGTCTAAGAAAGCCTTAATTTCTGATGCAAACAATAAAGTTCCATTATTTTCATAATAATATAAAGGTTTAATTCCCCAACCATCTCTTGCCATATATAATTCTTGCTTTTTCATATCCCAAATAGCAAAAGCGAACATACCACGAAGACGTTTAGTTAATTCATGTCCCCATTCTTCATAGCCATGAACTAATACTTCTGTATCAGTTGAAGTATAAAACTTATGACCACTCTTCTTTAATTCTTCTCTTAATTCAACATAATTATATATCTCACCATTAAAAACAATTGCAATTGATTTATCCTCATTATAAATAGGTTGATCACCTGTAGACAAATCTATTATAGATAATCTCCTATGACCTAATGCACATTTATTATCTAGAAAAAATCCTTCTGAATCTGGTCCACGATGCTCTATTCTATCAGTCATCGCCTTTAATAATTTTTTAGTTGGTTTCTTACCACCACTTACATAACCTGCAATACCACACATATTATCACCTAACTTCCTAAAATATATTTATAGTAATCATTATCAATAAGAAGTTTGCTTATACTAAAACTATTTGCAACTCTATTGTTAATTCTTTTAACATATTCTTCTTCAGTTTCTCCATCAAGTTCTTTACCATCTTTTAACGTAAACTTTCTCGTACTTGCATTATATGAACCATAATCACTCACCCAACTACGATTAGAGAATATTGCTAAACCTTCATAATCACTCAATATATCTTTTCCAATAATCATTCTAGAATCATATTCAATTCCAAATAAGTTAAGTAATGTTGGTAATACATCTATTTGACTACCTACTTTGTCAACCTTAATTGGTTCTTCCATTTCACTATTCCATAAAATAAAATTACTATGATTCACTTCTATTGTACCATCTTTTTTATAATTTGATACCTCATTCATTTCTTCAATTGACAATGTATATGGATAATGATCACCAACTAATGCAATAACTGTATCTTTAAGTTCGCCAGATTCTTCCAATTTTTTTATTAACTCTTCTAGCATTTTATCTAATTCAACTTGACCAGCTAAGTAATATTTAACTGATTCTGAAACATCTAAATCTTTTACTGTATCAAAATGATATCTACCTATATTATCATTAACATTATAAGGAGAATGTCCACTAACTGTAACATAATAAGTTGCAAATCTTCCCTCTTGGCTTAAATAATCAGGAGTTGTAACATCAACCATTTCACTATCAAAAGGAAGCCATCCACAATTCATTTTCTTTTCTAAACCATTTCCGCAACCTGTATAATTATAAAATCCTAAAGTTTCCATTGTCTTATGTCTCTTATAATAAGTATGTGTCCAGTTATGATAACTTTGTACTCTATAGTTTAAATTAGAGAATACATTACCAAGTCCATAACTTATTGTTGGTAATTTACTCTTCCATGCTCCAAGAATCTCTTGTGTAGGAATAAGTCCTGTTGTAGCCTGAAATTCTCCACCAGTTGTACTTAAAAATACTGGTGAATAAAAGTTTTCAAAAACAAATCCACTATTAGTTAATTTATATAAAGTAGGAGTTCTTACCTCATCTACAGCTACTTCATTAAATCCCTCTGCTAATATAAAAATTATATTCTTATCCTTAAACATACCTGTATATTCATGCTTCTTTGTAGCAGTTTGTTTACTAACATAATTATTCAAAGACTGAATATTCTTATTTCCATTATCTTTAGCTTCAAAGTCTATCTCAATTTCATTTTTGCCATAATCTATTTCCCCTGGATTTTCTTCCTCACCAGGTTTCTCATAGTTGCCCTCAATAACTAGCTGACTCTCATAACCAAATAGCTGTCTTTTTACATCTACTTTTGTATAGGTAAGCATTCCAAATTTATCAATTATTGACACAGAATCATCTATATTAAAATATAACTGACTTGCAGAATAATCCTTAGAAGACCCTGGTATTAGCATTAAAAATGTTGATAAATAAGAAGTTATAAACATAACAAATAAAGCTCCAATAGTTGATAACTTATATTGCTCAGTATCTACTTTTTTATTAAACACAATAAGTAATACAAAAGGTATTAACATTAATAAAAATATTGGTAAATGAGCTAGTATTGCATCCTTTATAATACTTGTAAAATCTAGTGCTTGATCTGCTAATCCAATTGTAGAAAATGAAAATGGTACAGAAAATAAATTATAAAATATATACTGTACTTCAAAATAAATAGTAATAATTAAAGTACTTATAATTAATATTGTTTTATTAATACCTTTTTTAAAAGACTTAGTTAATATAGTTAATAAAAATACTATAGGTAATGTAAAAACGATTAAATAAAGTAAACCTATATTAATAATATGACCTGCCACAACAAATTTAGTAATTAATTCTAAATAAAATATCGCTATTATATAATAAACAAAAGGATTTATTTTTATATTTTTCATTCTCCCACTTCTTTCCTTAAACTTATTCATTATTATACCACAATTTACCAGCTTTTATAGTAATATACTACTATAATTCGACATCGTATTTTGTTGAAAAACCACTATAAAAGATAGAACACAAAAGTTCTATCTTTTATAAACAAAATAATATAATTATCTTATAACTTCAGTATCTATAAATCTATTGTCTTCATCAAAACTCATAATATAAACACTTGAATTTACTACATTTAATTTTTCTAATTCATTATATGAAACCATTGACGGTTCAATTGAAACTTCTTTAGAAACTTCGCTATTTTTTTTATCTGAAATTAAAATAGGACATTCAAGTTTTTCAGTACTTGTACCATAGCAATCCATATCATAATTAACATAATATGCTTGAACTAAATATTTATTATCATCTAACTTATTAATCTTTGTAAAGTATTTATCGTAAAAACCTGTACCACCCGCGGCCCTTGTTCTAAATTCTACAATGCATTTACCTTCTTCACAAATTATATTCCAATTTCTACATTCAAAATGAGCTTCATAAGTCTTATCTTCTATTTTAACATCAGTAAAATATTTTAAGACAATTTTTTCCAAATCATCTTTCGACATTTCAATTTTACCAGTACTCATATCGTTCTCAGTTATCCCTTCGATATAAGAAATGTCTTTATCATCCATATATAATGAATATATTATTTTATAAATATCTGATACATCATCTGTATATAAAGCACCAATATATGCCTCTTCTTTTAAAAAGTCCATGTTCGAATAATTAATAAATTCTTTTACACTATCAATTACATTATTATCTTCTAATTCAGATTTATTTTCATCTTCTTTTTCTTTTAAAGTATCACATTTTACTTTAGAGCAATCTTCCGTTCCTAATATAAAATAGCATCCTCCAAAACCAATTAATAAAGCACAAAAGAACACTAATACAATCAAAATAATATTTCTTTTACTCATTTTTATCACACCTCTTTACTATATTAAGTATAAAATACAAACAAATTAAATAAAAGCAAAAAAGTGTCAAAAAATACTCTTGACACTTTTTTATACATTCTAATAATTCTTTATTAAACTTAATTGTACCTTTTGTTTTTCTAAATCAACACTATCTACATAGCAAGTAACAATATCTCCAACATGTACTATATCATTAGGATTCTTAACAAAAGATTTACTCATCTTACTAATATGAACTAATCCATCATCGTGTAAACCGATATCAACAAACGCCCCAAATGACGCAACATTTCTAACAGTACCTTGTAATTCCATACCAGTTTTTAAATCCTCAATATGTAAAACATCACTCTTTAAAATTGGTGCTTCAAGAGTATCACGAGGATCCAATCCAGGATTAAGTAGTTCCTTAACTATATCTTCTAATGTATATACATCTGTACCTAAATCTTTAGATACTTTATTTACATCTAATTTATTTAAAGTATCTTTAAAACTATCAGTATTTATATTGCTGATATCTAATCCAAGACTATCTAATAACTTATTAGTTATATCATAACTCTCAGGATGAATACCTGTTTTATCTAATGGATTAATACCATCAGGAATTCTTAAGAAACCAATTGATTGTTCATAAACCTTTTCTGTCATTCCCTTAATTTTCTTGATTTCATCTCTTGATTTAATCTTATGTTCTTCCTTATATTTATAAATGTTTTCAATAACTGACTTAGTTAATCCAGAAACATATTTTAAAATACTCTTAGAAGCTGTATTTACATTTACACCAACCGCATTGACTACTTTAGAAGTTGTAAAATCTAATGCTTCTGTAAGTTGTTTTTGATTAACATCATGTTGATATTCTCCTACTCCAATTGATTTAGGGTCAATCTTAACTAATTCTGATAGTGGATCTTGTAATCTTCTACCAATTGATACTGCACTTCTTTTTTCAACTGCTAAATCTGGGAATTCTTCTATAGCTAATTTAGATGCACTATAAATAGATGCTCCAGCTTCAGAAGTAATAATATATTTACAGTTTAAATTGTATTCTTTAATCATCTCTGCACAGAATTTTTCAGATTCTCTTGAAGCAGTTCCATTACCGATACTAATAATATCTACTTTATATTTTTCAATTAAGTTCTTAACAATTATTTTACTTTGAGCAATATACTTTTCTTGATTCGCCCCATTTAAGAAAGGCTTAATAACTGTTGAATCTAAATATGTTCCATTTTGATCAACTACAGCTAACTTACAACCATTAACATAACCAGGGTCAAATCCCAATACTGTCATTCCTTTAATAGGTCTAGTTAATAACAAGTGTTCTAAATTTACTCCAAATGTTTCAATTGCCATAGTCTCTGACTTTTCAGTTAATTCACTTCTTATTTCTCTTTCAATACTAGGTAAAATTAATCTCTTTAAAGAATCTTTAATACTAGCCTTAACTAAATCAACTACAAAAGATTTATCATTCTTAATTAACTTACCTTCTAAATAAGCTTGGATAGCATCAACATCCATATCTATAGAAACACTAAGTATCTTCTCTTTTTCTCCTCTATTCAAAGCCAATACTCTATAATGCTTAATATACTTAACTCTATCAGTAAAATCATAATACATTTCATAAAGTTTAGTTGGATCTTCAGCATTCTTTTTTATTTTAGAAACAACATTTCCATTATTAAAGACATTAAATCTAATCCATTTACGATAAGCAGCATTATCACTTATCCATTCCGCAATTATATATCCTGCTCCCTCTATTGCAGCTGCGGTATCTTTAACATTCTCATTTATATATTTTTTAGCCATATCCTCTAAAGATCCATTAACTGGGAAAGCCATTATCATCTTAGCTAAAGGTTCTAAACCATTCTTAATTGCTTCACTAGCTTTAGTCTTCTTCTTTTCTTTATATGGTCTATAAATATCTTCTACTTCTGTTAACTTCACACAAGCCATAACACTTGCCTTTATTTCAGGAGTAAGCATTCCCTTTTCATCAATAAGTCTGATTACATCTTCTTTTCTAGTAAGCAAGTTTTCTTGATATTTATATTGCTCTTCTATTGCTCTTATTTGGTCTTCATTTAAATTACCAGTTCTCTCTTTACGATAACGAGCTATAAATGGTATAGTTGCCCCTTCCGCAAGCATTGCTAATACTTCTTTAATTTGTATTTCTTTTAAACCTAATGTTGCCACTAAGTATTTTATTACTTCTTCCATCATGTACCTCTTTCTCTATCTCTAGTTAACTTTTATAGCTAACATATTCTAAATTTGTATCAATATCTATTATATCAAATTCTTCACATAAAAAGGGAAAATAAATTATTATAAAACTATAAACAAAAAGAAAGAAACTATTTTTCTTCATTAGTTTCTTTCTTCTTTATATTTTTATTATTTACTTTTTTTGCTTTTGAAGTCTTCTCTTTTATATCACTATTATTCTCTTTTTGTTCTTTTTTATTATCTTTAACTAACTTATCATTAGACTTCTTCTCTTCTTTAATTTTTTCTTCTTTCTTTTCTTCTATTTTACTATCCTTAGAAGTAAATAACTTAAGCCCTTTATCCTCTTTTGATTTTTCTTCCATAACAGGAGCACTCTTAGCTGACTCTTCAATTAACTTAGTAATCTCTATAACTCCAGTCTTTTCTAACTCTTCATGATAATTCATAGCCATTCCAATAACGAATGTATAAGAAAGCAAATAAACCCATAACATCAATATAACTATATTAGCTAAAGCCCCATAAAACAAAGAATAATTAGCATAATTAGCAATATAATAAGAATAAACTGCTGTAACTAATATCCATGTTATTGTTGTAAATATTGCTCCACCATTAACATTTCTACTTGGTACCTTCTTATCAGGAGCCATTGTATAAATAGTCTTAATAAAGAAGAATATAATCAACCAAGCAAGTGGACCATCTAATAAATTAAGTGAATTCGCAATTATCGAAGTAGTTTGTGCATCTAAATTAAAATAATGTAATAAATTTATAATACTTCCACTTAATAAAGGTACAGCTATAATAAATAGAAATAATATAACAATAACTAATTCCATAACAATTGCTTTTAATCTTCTTCTAAAGAATCCTGAATCCTTTATTCCATAAATAGTATTAGAAGCTACAATAATTGAAGCCATACCATTACTAGCTATAAAATATCCAATTCCCAAAGTAATAAAGAACGTTGGAGTTATTTTAGTCGCTGTAATAATAGGTGTTACTAGATATGCTATGTCACTACTTAATACATTAGATATTAAATTCTGTACAATATCGTTTGATATATTAACATAAGAACAAGCATATCCAATAAGTGTTATTGTAGGTACTAATGATAAAAAAAGGAAAAAGGCAATTTGCCCAGGTAGTATTAACATCTCTGGTCTCCAAAATGCCTCCCAAAATCTTTGAAAGAAGTTCTTTTTACTTCTCTTTCTCATATTAAGCCTCTTCTGATTCTTCTTTTTTATTACGCATATCCTCTACAGATTCATTAATTGCGTCTTCAATAGTTTTCATATCATTTGTAATCATACTATATCCAATTGCAGCACCATGTTCATATGGTAAATTTTTAAACTCTTTATACAATTTTCTAATATAACTTACAACTTGCTTTTCTTGATATCCAACTAAATAAATTAAATATTCATTACCATCAGTTCTCATTATATCAGTATTATCTAATTGAGTCTTAATTAAAACATTAGCTGCTGCTTTTATTTGAGCATCCCCTTGTTCATAGCCCATTGTATCATTAATACTTCTAACTTGATTTAAATCAATTATAATTGTTGCTTGTGGATAAATAGTATTTTTATTCCAACTATTAATATTTTCATTTAAATAATTTCTGTTTTTCAATGATGTTAGTTGATCGATATATTTTATTTTATCTTCTCTCTTTATCTTTTTAACAATTTTAATTCTCTTAGTAGAACGATAAACAAAATATAATATTATTATAAATAATGAAACAGCTAATAATGAAAATTTAGCCACTTGACCAAGAATTGTACCTGATCTCATAGTATAACTATGATTATAATTACCTTTTATCTTGATTTCTGAAGGATCAAGTGTCTGTATGTATTTACTAAATAATAAATTAAATGTATCATTACCTTTTACATAGAAATTATATGTATCAGATAGTGTATTACTATACCTTATACTATAATCACTTAAGAAAGATTTTGTATAATATGTATATGTCTCTTTATCTATTACAATTAAATTATTTTTCTTAGAAATCTTTTTTAAATCCTTTTCTGATTCATAAGTCTTAATATCTATACCACCTAAAGAATTTAAATATCTTTCTAAAATAGAATTCTTTTGAACATAAACAGTTTGACCGCTTAAAGAAGAAATTGAATTCATAACTAAAGGATCTTCTTCATGAGCAACCACTACAAATGATATATTCATTAAACTATCTATTTCGTTATATTCTGTATCTAAATTATAATAATTATAAAATAAATCAACTTTTTTATTAGCTATCGACTCAGTAAACTTAGAAAAATTCTTATATTTAGCTGAAGTAAATTCTGTTTTACTAAATTCACTAAATCTAGTTAAATATTCACTAACTATTCCACCATAAGTACCACCAATTAATACTTCATAAGGACTATTATTTATAAATCCATAAGTATATGTCTTAGCTTGAATATTATCTATTTCTTTATCTGATATTGATAAAGCAGCAACAAATGTCTGTAACTCATTCTTATTTATTGCATTAGTTAGATTTTTTTCTTTCCATGCATAAAAGTATTTTTTAACAATGCTACTAAAAGTATCATTTTCTTTACCTTGATATACTAAATATTTATTTAAATCACTTATATGAAAATCAATAGCATAGTTAGATGTTAATATTGAAGTTAAATTTTCTTCTAATGGAATGATTACATACTCAATAGCTGTATTAACTTCTAAAGCTTCAAACAGAGTAGTTGAAGTCTCATATGTATTAATAACAGTATTACTAATATCACTCAAGTATTTAGTAATAATCTTTTCATCACTAGCTAAAACACCAATTTTTTTATTACTTAATCCAGCTAATGTACTTATATTTACTTTTTCTTTACTTACTACAACATAATGTTCAGTATGGAAGACAACATCATTTTTTCCTATATCATTAACTACTTTAAATGAGCCTTCCCCTATTTCTTCTCCAACATTATAAGTTACTTTATTTATACTTAAACCATATTGTTGTTTCAAGTCATCTATAAAATCAAAGAAAACACCACTACCGTTTTTTCCAAATATATCCAAGTTATTAGGAATATTTACATTTTGAAATACATTAATATTTTCTGTTATCCATTCTTTTTCTTCAACACTAAGTTTATTTTCATCATTTACAATTTTATATGTTAAGAAACCTAATAATACAACAATCAGTAATATTACAATTGCAATTATTATAATCTTTTTATTATTTTTTTTCATAATAATTAACCATTATCTTTCTCAGTTGTTGCTGGATCAGCCTCTTCTTCAACGATTTCACGATTATTATTCCATACTAATCCACTTCCGTTTGCATTTCTTGCTCCTGAAATAAGGAAACCATCACTACCAACAGCATCTTGTTTTAATGTAAATGAGAAATCATAATACTTCTGTTCATCTTCATTAAATTCTTCTAATGATTTTAAAGCTATACTTTCAGCTTCCTCAATTTTAACTCCTTGTTCAAATTTTAAATTAATATAAACAATTCTACCTTGAAGTCTAATATCAGCTGATGCTACTTTATCATTATTAGCTATATTATTCTCAAAATCGCTTTGCCTTGATTCTGATATCTCATGATTTTCTATTCCATCTAAACGATTACCATACTTATCTGTTCCATTACCAACATAAAAGCATTGAATCAAAACAGTTATCATAAGTATTGCACATACAATAACTATAGCCATTAAAATTGTAAAAACACGATGTTCTTTGTAAAATTTCTTAATATTTTTCATATATCTTTCCACCTCTTTTAGGTACTTAAATTATACTACATTATATGCTTTTAAGCAATTGTTTAAACATTGCGACAATGCAAACAAAATGTAAGAAAAAAGATAACATTTTTTGTCATCTTCTTTATCACTCAACATTAAAGTTTATAATATCGTCAAAGTCAATCAAGAAAGTTCTAGCATCTTCCCAAGCCGATCCAGGGCACTCCCCATTACGACAACTAATAGAGTCTTCATAAATATCATAGCTATACTCATATTCTTTACCATCATTACAACCAGAAACTATAAAGGAACCCATCAAAGCTCCACTCGCAAACTTATAAAGCCAATCTATCCTATAATAATTTTTATCATCAAATTTATTTCTATACACAATTTTTGGATAAAAAGGATCAACCGAAACGTATTCTACTTTTTCACCTTTATACTCTCTTATAAACTTAGTCATTCCAATATAACCGTCTTCGTTCTCATAACCGTTCTCTTCTAGATACTTTAATAAAGCAATTTCATATTCAAAATTATCTCCATATTTAGAAGAACTAGAATTACTTTCCTTACCATCAGTTTCATTAATCTGACCAACTTTAAAAGCTAAAAATTTATTATTTCTCGTAATAACTTCATTCTTTACATCCAATTTTTCTATTTCAAGATGATTATCAAGCATATAAACAATTTCTAAAAACCAATTATCTATATTATCTATTTTCTTATTATCAAGTATTTCATTATACCCATAATCTTCTTGTACTAAACTAGCGCCATCAAAAAACTTATTCCCACCTGTAATAGTACGATTATCTGACTTCAATGTAATATCAATAATTTCAACATCTTTATATTCTTCTTTATTAGCTGTTACTTTACCACTACTAAATACATTCTTATAATTAGATACAATTAACAATCCTCCACTATAACTAAAGTTTTCAGATTCCCCATGCAATTCATACATCGTAGTTTTATTAAAATTAGTTATAAAATAACAACCTAAAATCGCTATTATTACAAAAATTCCAAATAAAAAACTTAGTAATAAGAATTTTAACTTACTTTTCTTCTTTGCATATTCAATATAATGTATGACTTCCTTATTTTTACCTAGATTCTTTTTATCTAATTTTTCACCAGCTAACAATTCATTAACATTTATATCAAGTAAATTACATAAAGGTTCAAACAAAGATACATCTGGTAAACATTTTCCAGTCTCCCATTTTGATACAGAACGATTCGTAACACCTAATTTCTCAGCAACATCTTTTTGAGTTAAACCTATATCTTTTCTTCGTAATGCTATAAACTTTCCTATTTTTTCTTGATTCATAAAAACACTCCTTCTAGATAAATTATAGATATATTTCGAATTATTTGAAAGGAACTATAAGTTGATTTTTCAATATTCACCAAAAAAAGAAACTATAGACTTTCTATAATTTCTTTTAACTTTTCTTCATTCCAAATTTCAATACCTAGTTTTACAGCTTTGTCATACTTACTTCCAGGACTATCACCAACTATTACAACATCGGTTTTCTTACTAACAGATTCAACACTAGTTCCATCGTATCTTTCTAGTAATGCTTTAATTTCATCTCTTGTCATAAAACTAATCGTTCCTGTGATAACAAACTTCTTATTTGATATTAATGGACTATTTAAAGTTCTTTCACCCTTATATTCCATATTAACACCAATTTCTTTTAAATTATCTACAAGTTCTTTATTTCTATCATCACTAAAGAAACCAACTATATTACTAGCAAGTATTCCACCAATATCTTTAATATCTGTAAGTTCTTCTATATTAGCACTCATTAATCTATCCATAGTTTCATACTTTTTAGCAAGCACTTTAGCAGTCTTTGCACCAATTCCAGGAATTCCTATTGCAAATAACAATCTCTCCAAAGAATTAGCTTTACTAGCTTCGATTGAAGTAATTAAATTATCAACGCTCTTATTACCAAAGCCCTCTAATTCAATGAGTTCTTCTTTTCTATCCTTAAGTTTATAAATATCTTCTATTTTAGTAATAATTCCCATATTATAGAAGTCCTCTATTATTGCATCACCTAAACCATCTATATTCATAGCAGGTCTTGATACATAATGAGTTAATCCTTCTATCTTACGTGCAGGACAATGTTCATTTGGACATAAATGATCTATTCCTGAAGCTGATTTTACTAAACTAGTATGACAGATTGGACATTCATGTATCATTTCAAAAATAGATACATCTTTTCTTCTCTCTATTACTGGTTCTACTACTTCAGGTATTACATCTCCAGCTTTATGTAGAACAACAAAATCACCGATTCTTAAGTCTTTTTCTCTTATATAAGATTCATTATGTAATGTTGCTCTTCTAATAGTACTACCAGCAACCTTAACTGGTGACAATACAGCATTAGGAGTAATTTGACCAGTACGTCCTACTGTAAATATTATATCTTCTAACTTAGTTACAACCTTCTCAGCAGGAAACTTATAAGCAACCGCCCATCTAGGATATTTCGCTGTATTTCCCATTCTTCTTTGCGCCTTAATATCATTAAGTTTAATAACAATACCATCTATTTCATAAGGAAGACTTGGTCTTTTTTCTGTCCACTCCTCAATAAACGCTTTTATTTCATCGAAATTATGAACTTTACGACTAAAATGATTAACAGGTAATCCTAATTTTTCTAATAGTTCTAAAGTTTCATAATGCGTCTCACAATCTGTATTAGGTACATGATATAAAACAGTATCTAACTTTCTTTCTTTAGCTATTCTACTATCTAATTGTCTAGCAGATCCAGCAGCAGCATTACGTGGATTTTGAAAAGGTTCCTCACCAGCTTCAAGTCTCTTTTTATTAGCTTCTTCAAAGCTTTTCTTAGTCATATAGATTTCTCCACGAACTTCTAAGTCAACTGGTTCTTTTAATTTAATAGGAACATACTTAATTGTCTTAAAATTATTAGTAATATCTTCTCCTACAACACCATCTCCACGTGTCGCAGCTGATACCATAAGTCCATTCTTATAAGTTAAATTAACACCTAATCCATCCATTTTAAGTTCACAAACAAACTCTGGATTATCTATTTCCTTTTCAACTCTTTTAACAAATGCTTCAACTTCTTCTTCATTAAAAACATCCGCTAAACTAAACATTGGTGTTTGATGGGTAATCTTATCAAAAGAATCAAGTATCTTAGTACCAACACTACTAGTTGGTGACTCTGGTAATTTATATTCTGGATACTCTTCTTCTAAACGAAATAGTTCCATTAATAAACTATCATATTCATTATCAGTTAAAGTTGGATTATCATGTAAATAATATTCAACATTTGCTTGATTTAATAGTTTTACTAACTCTTCTATTCTTTCTTTCGGCATTATAATTACCCCCATAAGTTATTTGGATATTCACCATCTTCTACTAATTTTTTAATATTAGTTCTTACATTTTCTGTATCTTCTTTATAAGTAACACCATACCAAGTAGCATCAGTATGTAATACTTTAACTTTAGCATAACCTTCTTTTTTAGCTTGATCTAATACATCAGGTATTAAGAATTCACAAGAATCTAAATTACCTTCATTAGCTCTAAAGAATTCAGGCATTTTTTCTTCTAAATAAGCAAATATAGTTGGATCAAATATTAACATATTCATAGATACTAAAGCATCAAAATCTATATAAAATTCTTCTGCTCCACTAAGTGGCTTACATAAAACTCTTTCTCCATCTTTAATAATTGAACTTTCTGTAATTGATTCTAAATGACCATCTACAGTTGCTATAACTCCTCTTTTAACAGAACCATTTTCTGTCATAGTCTTAATAGCTTCATATCCTACAGTTGCATACTCTTTTTCTTGTTTACTTAAGATAAAATCTCTAGCTACCATAAATGCGTCTCTTCCATAAAAATCATCAGCATTAATAACAGCGAAACTTTCACTTATTGCATCTTTAGCACAATAAATAGCTTGTGCAGTTCCCCATGGTTTAACTCTATCTTCTGGGATATTTACAAATTCTGGAACGTTCTCCATCTTTTGGAAAACATACTCAACAGGAATATGTGGTTCAACTCTTGCTCCTATAGTTTCTTTAAATATTTCGTAATTTTCTTCTTTAATAATAAATACTACTTTAGAAAAACCAGCTTTAATAGCATCAAATACTGAATAATCTATAATAAATTCATCATTTGGCCCAAAAGGAGCAATTTGCTTTAAACCTCCAAAACGGCTTCCCATTCCCGCAGCCATAATTAATAATTCCATACTAAATCCTCTTTCTTCACTTAAATTTTCTTAATACTCTTATGGTTCTTTAATAATTTTTTTATTCCATAATTCTTTGCAAAAGCTACAGTTATAAAATCCCCTTTAACTTCAATAACAACTCCTCGACCATATATCATATGCATGATTACATCTCCATCGTTAAATGTAACATCACTATCATTATGATATAACTCTTCTCGTGTTATCTTTTCTTCAGGCATCATCTGTGGATTATCTATATCTAATAATTCTGAATCAATTTCTTTAATAAATCTACTTGGTGGATTAATTACATCCTTACCATATAGCATTCTCCTTTTTGCATTAGATATGTATAATTTCTCCTTAGCTCTTGTAATACCAACATAACATAGTCTTCGCTCTTCTTCAAGTCCTCCTTCTTCACAAAATGAATTTTGATGCGGAAAAATTCCATCCTCCATACCAATTAAGAAGACAACCTCAAACTCTAATCCCTTAGCACTATGTATTGTCATCAATGTAACAACATCTTCTTGATTTTGATGTTCTGTTATATCTGCTATTAAACTTACTTCTTCTAAGAAATCAGCTAAAGATGCAGAACCAGTTCTATCTTCAAATGTCTTTGTAATAGATTTAAATTCTTCTAAGTTCTCTAATCTCAAACCACTTTCCAAAGTCTTATCATTTTCATACTCAGAACGCATTCCACTCTCTTCTAAGATTAAATCAATAAGATCAGTTAAAGTTAAATTTTCACTCTCTTCTGTCAAATGTAAAATAAGCTCTTTAAATAATTGTTCTTTCCCCTTAGAAATAACTTGAAACATAGATGTATTTGCTTCCTTAGCCTCCTCTTCCAATTTAGCTAATGTTGCTTCTCCAATCCCTCTTTTAGGTACATTGATAACTCTTCTTAAACTAATTTCATCATCGTTATTTAATATTAATCTTAAATAACAAATTAAGTCCTTAATTTCTTTTCTAGAATAGAAATAATAACTACCTACTACTTTATAAGGAACTCCTGATTTCAAAAACATTTCTTCTACTAAACGAGCTTGTGCATTCGTCCTATATAAAACAGCTATCTCATTATTTTTATAACCTTCATCAAGTAATCTCTTTATTTCATCTAAAACTAATTGTATTTCATGCTTTCCATCATAAGCTCTTAAATACTTAGTCTTACATCCTTCTCCATTACTACTCCATAAATTCTTTTCTTTACGTTCTTTATTATTCTTAATAACTGAATTAGCTGCATCCAATATATACTTAGTAGAACGATAATTCTCTTCTAAAGGAATAACTTTAGCATTCTTATAATCTTTTTCAAAATTTAATATATTTCTAAAATTAGCTCCTCTAAACATATAGATAGATTGATCAGGATCACCTACTATAAAAATATTCTTATATTTTCTAGCAAGCATCTTACTTAACTTATATTGAACTTCATTCGTATCTTGATACTCATCTATTAAAATATACTTAAATCTATCTTGATATTTTTCTAAGATATCTTTATTTTCCATAAATAGTTTAACCGGTAAAAGTAATAAATCATCAAAATCTACTGAATTATTTTTCTTCAATATATCTATATATTCATAATATACTCTTTCAGCAATTTTATCTTGAGGTGTATTATAAAATTTAGCTATCTCATCTCCAGTTAACATTTCATTTTTTATAGTACTTATCTTATTTCTAATATAAGCTGGAGTTGGATTTTTAGGATCAAACCCATTATCTTTCATTATCTTTTTTATAATTGATAATACATCATCACTATCCACGATTGAAAAGCTTCTATCCAAACCTAATAATGGTGCATTTTCTCTAATTATTCTTACCCCTAAAGCGTGGAATGTTCCAACAAAAGCATTGTTATCTGGAACAATTTTTTCAAGTCTCTCTCTCATTTCTTTGGCAGCTTTATTCGTAAATGTAATCGCTAAAATATTATAAGAAGGAATACCAGTTTCTATTAAATTAGCTATTCTTGTTGTTAAAACTCTTGTCTTACCTGAACCAGCACCAGCTATTACTAAACAAGGTCCATCTACATGTAAAACAGCTTCCTTTTGTCTATCATTTAATCCTTTTAAAAAATCCATCCTGCATCCTTCTTTCATCTTAAATATTATATCATGCATACCAATTTTTTTTAATGCTATTTCAATATATTAACATGAACATTTGTTTATTACAACCTAAAATTAATCAACAAAAACTCAAATACAAAACAAAAACAGTCAATACTTATAAACAAGTATCAACTGTTAATTTTTAAAAATTCAAATGCTTAAATTCTTCCCCTTTTTCATCTTTTACCACAATACTTTTAGGCAACATATTAAATTCTATTTGACAAACTGGATAAGTTAAAACAGTCATTCCAATTTCTCCTTCTTTTAAAGATTCCTCTTTAACTAAAATTTCTACATTACCATCTTTATCTATATTTACTTTGTCTATAGCTATACTATATCCAGAACTTCCTTTAGTTCCACTTGCAATCGTATAATAATGAGGCGAATTAGGTTTATTTAATGTATCATAATAAACGCCTCTATCACTATATTTACTATCCATACTATCCATATCATTATTAATAGTATATTTTAAACCAGATGCTGTATCAACACTACTATCTGTTATATATTTTTTTAATATCTCTATTATTCCATCATCTAAACGAACATAGCCATCCTTATAATAAACATAAGGATTACTAAGAGAAATATCAAAACTATCTTCTTCTATAACTAATCTTTTACCAAACAAAATAGACAAATCAATATATTCAATATTTTTTTCTTGATTATTCCATAATTCCTTAATCTTATTTTTATCTTCATCAGTCATTTCTATTTCTTTATAAATTTCAGACTCATCTTGTTTAGTCAAATCTATTTCATATAAGAAAACTTTATTAATTTTCTTTTCTTGTTCTTCTAATAAATTAGCTAATTCTTCATAACCTTTAACAATTTCTACATTATCATTTCCTTTAGTAATTGTTTTATCATCTCCAATTATAAGTTCCGTATCACAATATTTAAGATGATACTTAAACCTATTCATCCCCTCAATAGGTTCTGAAAATTCTAAATTTTCTAATACCTCATTAAACTTTTTTTCATCTTCATCTGTCAATTCTATTTCATTTTCAAACAAATAATATGTATCAACATAATAGGATAAAGATATATCACAATTATTTTTTTCTTCTACTTTATTATCATCAATAATACCTTTTTTATAATCAACCTTTTTTAGTAAAAAAACAACACCAGTTATAACAACTATTAGTAATAAAATTGTTATAACAATTATAAAAAAGCCTATATTTTTCTTTTTATTATCAATCATTCTTATACCTTCTTTACTAATCTATAATACAAAAAAGACAGAAATTATACTTTTCCATCTCTCTTATATTCTATAGATACTCCATTATAGCTACATTTTTTTCTAATTTAGCAACTAAATCTTCACGATCATATTTTGAGAAAATTTCATCAAATGCTTTATTATCTAATAAAAACATATTATAAAATTTTACAAAAGCATCAACATAGTTTGTTACACCAAGTTCTTTTAAATAATTTATATTAGTTATAACAACTTTTTCTTTTTTGTTCATTTCATTAATAGCATTTTTAGGTAAATTTGCAATCATTAAATTAATAGTATCTTCACTAAAACCTAAGCTCTTTAAATACATCATAGATTATTACCTCCTAATGTTTTAACATTTACCTTAAAACCCAAGCCCGATTCCGCAACTTTCTTTAAAGTTTCTTCGTCTTGACGTAAGTTATATAGTAAAGCTGTTAATAAAATTTCTCTTTCTACTCCATCAAGTGATTGTTCACCATTAGCTAAAGCATTTAATATAACACTTAAATGTCTTTCAAATTTATTTTTAGAAATACTTACACCTTCTATTTTATAGGTATATTTTCCACTAGGAACTGCATTTAATTTCTCACTAAGAAGAGCTTTTAAATCTTCAAATCTTGATTCAGTTTCTCCATCTAATGTTATTTCAACAATATCTTCAGCATTTCTATAATGTTCATCTAAAATACCAGTTAAAATTTCAACATATCCTTCATTTCCAATAATACTTGGCAACTTATGATTGACTTCTTCTCTGCTTTCTAATGAGTCATTTAATGTTACACCAAATTTTTCATTAAATTTCATATAATTTACAACATAGTCATTGAAAGATGTTCTATCTTCTTCATCATATATAGAAATATTATTTTCTAAGCAATATTTAACTCTTTTTATAACTTCTGTAGCACTTATTCCTAATACTTCAGGGTCATATTCAAATAAACCTTCTAAATCCGCTTCTATTAAATCATCAATATCAGTTAATAATTCATATTGATTTTTCCAGAAAGGAGACATCGCATATTTACCATTTTTTCTAACTAAACTAATCAAGTAATTTTTTAATACTTTTAAATCACTAGATACATTTGTTGAAACTGCCAATATGCCACTATTATTTCTTAATTCTTGTTCTTCTAATTCAATACCAAATGATGATAATTCACGACAATTCTTATCATACAAAACAATATCTGTTTCAATTAATCCTACATTTTCATCATCTAACTTACCAACAGAATTCTCAATTGCAGCAATCTTTTCTTCAACAGTCTCATAACTATTTCTTAGTGCACTATTAGAACTTTCTAACAAAGTCTTTATTTCTTTTTCTGAAATTCCCTTAGCTCTTAAATAAGTAATTTTTCTACTTAATTCTGAATCAACTAAATAAGTATGTAATCCCCCTTCAACAGAAACGCATGTATAAACTGCTTCTATTGAAACGTCTAAACTTCTCAACAATTCATAATTATCAGCAATAGATTTTTCAGGAACATCTATAAACAACTTATAAACATTTTCAACATTTAACGTGTTATTATAAGCAGCAAAATTAGCTTCATCTAAACCAATACTTTTTAAAAATGTTTCTATCTTATCATTGTTTTGATTACTTAAATCATCTTTTTCTTCTGGATTATTAGTTTCCTTATCGTTCTCTGGTTGATCCTCAGAAGTAGCAGCTGGAATAATCTTATCAGTAAAAGGATTCAATTCTTCATTTGATTGACTACTAGGTTCAGAAGTAAGTACAATCTCTTCGTCTGCATCTTGACCAATCTCAAGCTTATCTTCACCAATAGAAGCAGTTTCTAAACTAAGTCCAACTGACTCAGAAGCTTTTTCGTCCATATCTCTATTTAAACTACTCAAATCTAGTAAAGATGTTTCTCCATTTAATACAGAAGAATCAACTAAAGGAACAATATCTTGATGCTCTTCTACTGGAACATTTACTTCTTCACTAGACTCTAATTCTCCACTTCTTTTGGGTTCACCTTCTTGAAGACTAAGGTCATCCTCAACTTCAACCACTGGAGCTTCTAAAGCCAAATCATTTATTTCTTCTGCTACTGGTTCTTCAACTAAATCAGAATCGTTTTCTATATCCACCAAACCATCTTTTACTCTATCAGCATAAGTTTCTGAATATTCATATAATCCATCATCAGGGAACATTATTAGTTTAGCTAAAACATTTATTTCATCTGGTGAGAACACCTCAAATAAGCCTAAAATTCTTTTTACATAACTAGTAGATAAAGACTCTCTCTCCATTTCATCAGAAGATAAACTTTGTTCTAATAAGCTGTCTAATTTATCTCTATCATCCATTCCCTTTTTCTTAGAATCTTCTAACTCAGAAAGTTCACTACGTAATTCTTCTATTCTCTTTTTATTATTATCAATAGCAAGTTGATAATCGCTAATCTTAGCATTCAAACCTGCACAAAATTCAGGGGATTTATCAGCAATAGTTTTTAACATTGTTCCAATTTCAATGTTAACGTCAATGTCACGAAGTGCTGAAAATGTTTCATTATCTAAACCTGCAAACGCATTTTCAAATATCCCTTTTTGTGTTTCAAAAACTGATAATCTACCTTCACAATCAACTTTTGCAACTTCATTTTGTGTTTGAGTTTCTTGTTCTTTATCAGTTAATTCTCTATTTCTTTTAATTTCTTCTTCTATTCCTCTTACTATAACATTTTCCAATCCTCTTAAATTGAAAAGTCTATCTAGTAATCTTACTGTATCACGTGATAATTCTGCCACAATACACACCTCGCTTATTATGTATCAATTATAGCAAAAAGTTGAATAAGTGTAAATCCCTTTCGTCAAACAAAAAAACTAAGAATATAAATATCAATTATATTCTTAGCCTTCAAATTTTACTCTATTTCTAAATATTCACGTGGACCAACCAATGCTACATTATCCTCAGAATCTAATAGCATTGAAGCATAAAACACTAAATTAGAAAAATCTCCATCAATGTCTTTCTTATCAAAAGCTTGTACACACTCATTACCATTATCAGCACATGAGTAACTAATTTTGACAAGATAACTATCGGCATAAGCATTTCCTCTAAATTTGTATTTTCCATTATTAGAAGTTAACTCCACTTTAAACAACTTAACATTCTCTTCATTCACCAACTGATTATCAATCATATATTGCTTAACTTTTTCAGTATATTGTTCATTTAATCTCTCAAAATAAATACCAGAATTCTTAAAATACAAAATATCATAAATTTCATTATACTTATTAATTCTAATATATACTTTATTGTTTACTGTACCATTATACTCTTTACCTATTTTAAAACATTTTCCGCTTCCATCTTTACATTCATAGCTAATATCAAGTATATAGTCACTTCCACCTTCTTCATTATCTTCATCTTTTTCTATTTCATTTATTGTAAAACTAACTAAATTGTTTTTATCTAACATTTTTTTATTTACTGCATATTCTTTTACATTTTCATAAATAACATTATTAAAAGTAGACATATCTATATCACCACAAGTTTTATATAATACAGAGCCTATATATCTTTCTCCATTTTCACAATACAAAACTTTATATCCTAATCCACTAAATAATGTACCACCTTCAACTTTTTCTGAAGAAGCAAATATTGGTTTACCACCCATATAATTAACTCTTACAAAATCAAAACCAATAATACCTAAAATGGCTAAAGCTAAAATAACTAAAATAGTAACTTTTCTGTGTTGTTTTTGTAATCTTTCATACTCTTTTTGCACAGCTTTCTTATCGTTAATGTCCACTCCATAAAAAACATTCTGTGTTGGTTCTGGAACTTTTTTATTAATTGGATTCATATTACATACCTCGATTCTACAATATTATTATAGCATTAGATTATTTTTTTAAACAATACTATATACTCCTAAACTTTACAACAATTTAAGTCTTATAAAAAAGAGACTACATTAATTAGTCTCTTCTTGTATATTCCATTAATAATCTTACTAAGTTTAAAACTGATGATAACACCGCTGCTACATATGTTAAAGCAGCTGCTTTCAACACTTTTTCTGTACCCTCTTGTTCATTTTTATCAACTAGATTTAATTTATCTAGCTCTTTAATTGCTCTTTTACTAGCATCAAACTCTACTGGTAAAGTAACTACTTGAAAAATCAAACTCAAGAACACTAATACAACTGCTAACATCAACAAATCAAACATTTGGAAAAATATAGATACAAAAAATAATATATATGCTATATAAGTAGCAAAATTAACTACAGGACATAAGAAAGATCTAATCTTCATAAAACTATATTCTTCTTTATCTTGAATCGCATGTCCACACTCATGAGCCGCTACAGCCGCCGCAGCTATAGTCTCTCCATGAAATACATCTGTTGAAAGTCTAACAACTTTTTGATTTGGATCGTAGTGATCACTCATCGTTCCATGCACTTCTACTATATACATATTTTGAAGTCCATTTTCATCTAATATTTTTCTTGCAACCTCAAACCCACTAAGTTTTTTCTTATTTTTTTCATTTTGATACTTACTATATACCATATTTATATTAATAGTAGCTATAGTAGGCAATATAAGAATCAAAATATATAAAGCAATATTTTCCATATACACCTCTAAATTATTTTTCTATCTACTAGTTGAGTTCTCATCTTATCTGCATTAATAAAATCTTTATTATTTCTATATTCTAACCATTTATTATAAATCTCTTTATCTTCATCACTCAATGTAACAAATTCATACTCTAAACCTAAAACATAGTTAACTAACATAATCTTATCATAAGTTTCTGTAAAGTCTTCTTTGCTTCTTATTTTATTATTTAATTCTTTAACTAAATCAAGCAAGTAAGTTATCAAATTAGATGTATTAAAGTCTTCATCCATTATTTCGTTTATCTTAGAATCTTTTTCTAACTTACCAACTTCTAATCCTCTAAGTTGAATTTCCAAATTAGCTTGTTTTAAAGCATTATAAACTTTATCATTTATTGTTCCACATTCTTTAAATAGTTGATCAGTAAAATCAAATGGTAATCTATAATTTGTTTTTAATATACTTAATCTTATAACATTAGCAGGATGTTTTTCTAACAATTCATGAGCAGTAATAAAGTTACCTAAACTCTTACTCATCTTAACTCCATTAACCATTACATGACCATTATGCATCCAGTAATTAGCTAAATTAGTTCCACATGCTGCTACACTTTGAGCCATCTCATTTTCATGATGTGGGAATTTTAAATCTACTCCCCCGCCGTGAATATCTATATTATCACCAAATAACTTATTAATCATAACAACACATTCAGTATGCCATCCAGGTCTTCCTTTACCCCATGGAGAATCCCAAGTAATGCCTTCTTTTGTTTTCTTCCATAATACAAAGTCATAAGGATTTTCTTTTGCTTCAGCTACTTCAATTCTATTACCAGCATTTAATTCTTCAACAACTTGTTTACTAAGTTTACCATAGTCTTCAACTTTACCAACTCTAAAGTAAACATCATCACCACTTTGATAAGCATAACCCTTATCCATTAAAAGTTGAATATAATCAATTATTTCTGGCATAGTTTCAGTAACTTTAGGTCTATAATCTATATCCAAGCAATTTAATGCCTTAACATCTTCCAAATATATTTTAATATATTTCTCAGTTAATTCTTTCTCAGTAACACCAAGTTCCATAGCTGCTTTAATAATCTTATCATCTACATCTGTAAAATTACTTGCATATGTAACTTTATAACCAGCATATTTTAAATATCTATATACCATATCAAAGATAATAACGGGACACATATTTCCAACGTGAGCATAACTATATACAGTTGGTCCACAAACATACATATTAATTGCTCCGTCTTTCATAGTCTTAAATTCTTCCATTTTTCCACTTAAAGTATTAAAAATTTTCATTATTATCCCTCCATTTAATATTAAGTGATTTTATTATATCACAATTACCCTAATCCGTTAAAAAAATAGATAATAAACTTATTTATTTCTCTTTCTTACATTTGAAAAAACAATAACAAGTTTCTACTCGCTATTGTTTAATTATCTCATCCATTAGCAATATTTCTATTTATCAGATCTAAATAAATCTTTTCTATATCTTCTCCACTACTAAGTAATATATTATAAGCAATACTATCTTCATCAGTTAAAATTCTTATCATAGCTTCTATATAATTATTACATTCATTTTTTATTTCTCGTAATATTGGAGTATATAATATATATTCACTTTCTTTATATGAACTACCAATTATCTTCTTTATGTATTCAAAATAGGTATCATATGTAATATATTTATTACCTATATTCTTTAAATAAGCCAGCATAAAATGTTCAGTCCCTACATAAGGATGATGCAACTTTAACATTTCGGTCTCTGCTACTTTAAATAGTTCTTCCATTATATCACCAATAAATTATATGCATATAAAAAGAAGTCTATACCTTTTTTAGACTTCTTTTAAACTCATTAAATGAATAATATTACAACAAATAAAATGACTACAGTTAATACAAAGGATAACATAAATTTCCAAATATATTTTAACCATTCTTTATAAGGAATATCTAAATATGTTAAAAATGCCAATAACAAGAAACTTGTTGGTGCTACAACTGTTGCCATAGCTCCACCTAATCTCCATAAGAATGAAGCTTCCCCAATGTTGTCAACAAAAGCATAAGCAATAAAGCTACCATGCATATCTCCAAACATTCCTAAACTTCCTACTAATACTTGCGTAATAAATCCCATTAATAATAGCAATAAAACATTACCAAATCCATCACCAAACATCCAATGAACAACTGTATTAGACCATGGGAAATTTCTAGCTATTATTACTACTGAATAAGCAAGTACATATATGAAAACCACTTTTAGTATTCTTTTTGTTCCTCTACCAAAATAGGCCATAAATGTATTCATCTTCATTTTATCAACTAAAGCTATTATAACAGTGAATATAATCATTATAAACATTGCAAACAATAATGCGTCATAAGCGCCAAATGCATGAGCTGTTACACCATATAAAGATGATAAAATATTTACATCGCCTATTGTTATTAAAGAACCTAATGTATTATGTAAATCATCAAAGAATGTTATTCCAAAACTTTCATTCCAAGATATATAAGCTAAGAATATCAGTAATATTGAAATAACTCCTATAATTACTATTGGAACTATATTAGCTTTATATCTTTTCTTAACATCCGTTTCATCTAACAACTCAGGACAGAACATATCACTTTTTTGTTCATCCGCATCTGCATGATTATTCATATGTCTTATAGCAAACACATTATATAATACATACGCTACTACAAAAACAACCAACTTAGCCCAAATAAAATCAGTAGGACTAACTCCAGTAATTGTATAAATTGTTCCTACACCATAAGTACCAACAGTAATTCCCAAAATACCTATAAGTGCTCCACCAAATCCTGCATTAAATGCCGTTAGTTTATCATATCTATTTCTCAAGAATACAGAAATAATAAATGGTGCTATACAAAATATAACTAATACCTCATTACAAATAGATGCATATAATCCAGTAACCAAAGTAATAACAGCCATCGCCATATTTTCTTTGCCATCTATGAATTCTGCTGTTTTATCAACCAACTTTCTATAAGACTTAGTCTGTGATAAAACTCCATAGCATCCTCCAATAACTAACAAATATAAGAAATCAACTTTCGAAATTATTGAAGAAAATACTACAGCTACAAAATCTATTAATCCTAATCTAACAAATCCACTTGATTCGTAAACTCCAAGATTAAAAGTTCCTGCTTCGATAATCCATGATAATACAAAGAAAACAAGCAATATTATAAACATTAAAACTATTTTATCGTTTTTCTTTTTCATACTCTAACCTCCTACAAAAAGTATATCACAAAAAAACAATAAGTATCTAAAAAAATAGTGAAAAAAGCCTCACAAAAAAACTAATCTTTTGATTAGTTTTCCATATACAATCCATCTGTACTTAAAATATTATAATCTCCACTCTTACTACGAATTGTTTTATTATACAATTCCTCATTACTTACATAACCTTGAACGTAAGAAGAGCCTTTAACAAAAGTCATCGGTGCAATAACATAACCTTTATAAGAATTACTTACAATATTATCATCAGTTAATTTTAGATTAGTATACCTAACAGTAGCATATACTTCTATATTTATATCATCACCAACAAAAGTCTTTTTATAAACATCATATAATTCATTTATTTTATCAAATTCTCTTGCATCTTCATCTTTATTTGTTAACAAATACATTCCAACATAAGTCCACTCCGATTTTTCAACATCTGACAAAATAAACTCGTTTAATTTACTCAAACTGCTTTTAGATTCAGAATGAAATATTTCTAAAGACTTTTCATCTATTTGTTTAATTTCAGTAACATAAGTATCTTTTTTCTCAGGAGCAACAGGCACTGTATCAAAAAATGTCTTATTAAAATTTCTACTAACCTCTAAAGCGCCACTAAAAAATAGAATTACTGCAAATACAAATATAACGATAAAAATAGAGGCAATAGCTTTAATACCATCATTTTTCTTTTGTATCAAATTATAATACTCAGAAACAATTCTTTTATCTACATCATTGTTATCACTCGTATTCTTTTCTATTTCTGCCTTATCTCTTTCAATAACATAACTCTTCTTACAATATTCACAAACAACCTCTTTGTCATCTTCATCAAATTTTAATCCAGCTCCACAATTTGGACATTTCTTTTCTATTAACCTCATAAACTCACCTATTCTAAATATATCATAATACAAACAATTTTTTTATTAAAAACTATAGTACATTAGCCATTTTCAATATAACAAACAAAATCAAAGCTAGAACAATCAAGAAAAAAAAGAAAGATAATGCAGAAGAAATTATAAAATAAGAAGCAAATATTTTTCCGAAAGTTTCCACCTTAACTAAATCTATATTGTTATTATCCTCTTTCTTTATATCATAATTCATATTGCAATATTCACAATACACTTTGTCATCATTTTCACTAAATGATAAAGCAGCTCCACAATTTGGACATCTCTTTTCTATTAATTTCATAAACTCACCTATTCTATTAACATTATATCATAAGAAAAAAGTTAACTAAATTTCTTTAATTAACTCTTTACATAATTTACTAATTTCTTTCTTTCATAGTTGGGAATAATAATACATCACGAATAGATTCTTGTTCTAAGAACAGCATCATTAATCTATCGATTCCATATCCAATTCCTCCAGCAGGTGGCATACCATACTCTAATGCTTCAATGAAGTCCATATCTATATCATTCGCTTCATCATTACCTAAATCTCTTTCAGCAAGTTGTGCTTCGAATCTCTCTAATTGATCAATAGGATCATTTAATTCAGTATAAGCATTAGCAAATTCCTTACCGGCAATAAATAATTCAAATCTATCAACAAATCTAGGATCTTCTGGATTCTTTTTAGTTAATGGTGAAATCTCAAGTGGATGTCCATATAAGAAGGTTGGTTGAATTAATGTTTCTTCTACATATTTTTCAAAGAATAAATTAATAATATGACCAACTGACTTTTCATGTTCTTGTACTTCAATATGATGTTCTTCTGCTAATTTTAAAGCTTCTTCAACAGTCATTTCTTGTTTAAAATCAATACCAGTTTGTTCTTTAATAGCATCAGTCATACTAACTCTTCTCCATGGACCTTCAAGATTGATTTCATATCCACCAAAGTTAAAGTTCATCTTACCCATTACATCACGTGCTATAGTTTGATACATTCCTTCAGTTAAATTCATCATACCTTCTAAATCACTAAATGCCAAATAAGCTTCCATTAGAGTGAATTCTGGATTATGTTTAGGATCCATTCCTTCATTTCTAAATACTCTTCCTATTTCGTAAACAGCTTCCATTCCACCTACTAATAATCTTTTTAAAGGTAACTCTAAAGCAATACGTAAATACATATCTAAATCTTGAGTATTATGATGAGTAACAAATGGACGAGCACTAGCTCCTGTTAACAATGTAGTTAAAATAGGAGTTTCAACTTCTGCAAATCCTTGACCATCCATATAATTTTGAATACATCTAATAATTTTAGGTCTTAAGAAAGCAACTCTTCTTGATTCATCATTCATTATTAAATCAACATAACGTCTTCTATATCTTTCTTCAATATCTGTTAAACCATGGAACTTTTCAGGAAGTGGTTTTAATGCCTTAACTAAGTGAGTATATTCTAAACACTTAATAGTAACTTCACCAGTCTTAGTTTTCATTACTTTACCACGAACACCAACTATATCACCAATATCGGCACTCTTAAATAATGTATAAGCTTCTTCTCCAATATCATTTATTGAAATATATATTTGAATAGAACCAGACTTATCTTTAATTGTAAAGAATGAAGCTTTTCCCATTTTTCTTATAAACATAATTCTACCAGCAACAGTAGCTTCATCATCCATATTCTCAAAAGCATCATGTTCTACATCAGCATACTTTTCTTTCAACTCTGCTGCATAAGCAGTTCTTTCGAATTTATGTCCGAAAGGATCCATTCCTAATTCTCTTATTTTTTCAGCTTTTTCTCTTCTTACCAATTCTTGTTCAGTAAATTCTCTCATAATTATCTCCCTTTCTCTAATAAAAAAAGTTATAGACTAAAGGGACGAAGAATTCTTTCGCGGTACCACCCTTCTTTAATCTATAACTTGATTATCTCTTTATTTATAACGGTAATTAACCGGGCCGAAGCCACTCAAAGGTTTTTATTCATATTAGGCTTATTACTAACTCCCACCAACGTTAGCTCTCTTTAAATAGTTTCCAATACTACTCGTCCTTCTCACTGATTTATGGACTTAATATACAATAGTTTTTTTTGTTTGTCAAATATTTACTTTAATTACAAGTATAACCTTGAATTTCCAATACTTCTCTTAACTCTGAAATCGTTATCTCTTGACCTGCATCAATTCCTATAAAGCTACCATCTTCCATCTTAGTAATAAGTCTAATTCCACCATTAATACGTATAACTTGCATATATGGTTTAGACCTTTGAATCTCATTAATATAGCTTTGTATCTGTGACTGAGCTTCTTCTGGAAAAATCATATCAACAGTAAACTTCATATCCTTTATTTCTTTATCTTTAACTTTAATAACCAAATTAGAAGTTTTTTTCATATCGGAAGAATCATCAATTGCTATACAAGTTAATTTTTTTGTACTAGTACATCCTGTCAAAAAGAACGTCATTATTAGTACTAAAACTATTCCTTTTTTTTTCATATGTCTCCTCCTCTATTTTCTCAATGCTTCCATTATTCTATCTTCATCTGCAGCTCCCAAAATAGTATCTTTTATACTACCATCTTCAAATACCATTATCGTAGGAGTTGCTTGTATACCATATCTAGCAACTATCTTTTCGCTTTCCTTATCATCAATATCCATTGTTACTATTTTTATATCTTCATTATTCTTTGCAATGTTTATCAAAGTAGTTAACATAGCTACACAAGGTGGACAAGATTTTGAAGAAAAATCCACAATAACAGGTTTTTCTGAGTCTAAAACCTCCTCCGAAAAATTAATATCATTAACTTTAATTATTCCTACATTAGATGCTTCTTCTTGAGCTTCTTCACTACTCTTATTAAAGTAATAAAATCCCGTTAACGCACATAATGCAATTACAAAAACTCCAATTTCAATTATTAATTTTACTTTCTTATTCATACTATACCTCCTATTTTACTAATCCAATAATACCTAAAATAATATTCCATAATCCACTTAAAATTAAAATACTACCAGATATTTTATTTATAATATTATAATGTTTCTTTATAAAATCAAAAGTCGTCTTCATTTTTTCTAAAAATAAAGTTGTTACAATAAAAGGAATTGCTAAACCTAAAGAATACAGCAATAGTAATATAGCTCCTTTAAATACACTACCCATTGTACTTGCTAATATTAATGCTGAAGACAAAAATGCTCCAACACAGGGTGTCCATGACAAAGAAAAAATCATTCCAAATAACACTGATGTAACAAAATTCAAATTCTTTTTATCTTGATTAATTCCTTTCGTCTTATTTAAAAACTTAATAAATATTACACCAATATAATTTAAACCAATCACCAACAAAAACAATCCAAATAAAATATTTACGTAATTTGCATATTGATGAATAAACTTACCAAAAGTTCCAGCAAAAACTCCTAAAAGAATAAAAACGATACTAAATCCACAAACAAATCCAATTGAATTTATAAGAGACTTCTTAGTACTTTTACTTTCAGTTGCAAAATAAGAAATATATATAGGTATAACTGGTAAAACACATGGTGAAATAAAAGATGCAATACCTTCAACAAACGTAATTAAATACTCCATTCAATACCTCCATTTTCTATATATAAAGTGTAACACTAAAAAACTAATTGTTCAATAACGTTCTAAATACTAAAAAAATAAGCCCACGCATTATGGACTTACTCTATTATATAAATCTAAATATTATTTTTCCATTCTTAAAATCATCAATTTATTATGATTTTCTTCTTTTTCTAATTCTGGTTTTAATTCTTTCATTAATCTTACTAATTCTTTAACCATCTCTACAGTTTGATCTTCACCATTATATATTCTTAAAAAATCATCTGGAATTTCTGTTGCAAATCCATATTGTCCAATTATTTCTTTTACATCGCCTTCTGTATATTGACGTCCAAATGGCCAAGGATCTCTTAAAGAGCCATCAAAACCTCTAGCAAAAGCTTTAGTATATTTAACTACTTCTCTTTCTCTTATCAAGTTATATGAACCTTTACTCAAGAACTCTACTAATCCATAATCTTTAATAGCACTAATATCGTAGCCTATCTCTCCTTCTTCAAAAGCTGTCTTACTAAAATATCTTGCTCTTCTAGGCAATAAACCTGGTCTTTCTTTTCTCTTACTATATTGTTCATCTATATAAGCTCTATCAATTAATTTTGTATGAAAACTATAAATTGGTGCTCGACCATTATGTTCTCTATACATTTGCTGATAATTTATTTCACACATTGTATCTGTTTCTCTATCATACTGTAAAAATCTTACTACACCTGTATAATCATCTTCATCAGGTTGTGATAATTCATTTATTACCAATGAACTCTCTTTACCATTTCCTACAAAGCAAAGAGCAGAATCAAATACTACAGAATAATCTTTTTTGCCAACAGCATATAACTCTTCATTTTCATCTACAGAAAACATTGTATATTTACCTTCATGATTTATAAACATACACTTTTCGCCATTTCTTACAATAAATCCAAGATTTTTTCCCTCCAAAGTAGCAAAAACAGCTAAATCATTATCTCCAAATACACTATAAACTAACTCCATTATATTAGAAAGATTACTTAATACTTCCTCATCACAATTAATTATTTTCATGATTTTCACCACTTCCAAAACCGATTTCTAATTCCAATTTTTTACAATCAACATCTTCATAATCTTTTCTTATATCTCGCATAATTGCAGCAAGTTCTCTACACATAGCTAAAGTACTATCATTACCATTATGAATATCCATTATTTCTTTAGAAACCCTTGGTTTAAAGCCACTTCTTGTTAACATTTCTTCCATTTGTTCTTGTGAATATTGTTTACAGAAAGGGAAACCAGTAATAGCATTACCATCTTTAGTTACAAACAATATTTTAAAATATTTAGTAGTCCTATCTCCTCTTTGTAAAGAATAGGAACTACCCAAAGATCCTGAATTACCATAATCTCTTACAGTCGCTAAACCATGCAAGAAAGGTTCAACTTCACTATCAAAAGTACGACTAATGTAACTTGTACTCTTGGCTTTTTTACCTTTTTCTTGACTAGCTAGTAATCTCTCTTCAATTTGAATAGAAAAAGGTGTTTTAACTCTATTTTCATAAACAATCTTATTTTTTTCAAAATGCATTTGATTGAATGTCATAATTACTCTAATATCTTTATCTCCGTCATATTGTGCATAAACAATACTACCATCTAAACCATCGTAATCTGGAACTTCACGTTTTCTAACTGACAAAGACTCAGCATGTTTTTCATCTCTATACTTTAATAAAGTCTGGCCATCACAAAAACTAGCTTCAAAATCCTCATAACCAACTTGTGTAACATTATGTTCTTTATCTGTTGTAAACATATCATAACTGATTGTACCATCTTCATTTAATGTATAGAGTGTATATAAATTATATTCTTCCTCTTCAACTAAATGTAATAACTTTTCTTTACCATCAATAAACACCTTAAAATATTCACCTGTAAAATCACCTAATAAATCTCTAGCGACTAAAAAAGCTTTAGTATATCTAGGTACATCTTCTTCCATTAATTCTTTAATTTCTATCATACTTACTCCACCTTTAATTGTTTGACATTTATTATAAACATATTTTTTTATTTACACAAGAAAAAAAGCAGTAATCTGCTTTTTACATCTTATTATATAAATTTTATTCCCAATCATGAATATAAACTTTATACTTACTCACTTGCTTAAAATAAATCTCATCATTATTTATAACATATTCATTTTCATATAAATATACATAATTTGGATAATAATCATAAATAACATAATCTAAGTTAGGAGCAACAACAAAACTATATATTTTATTATTTTCTACCTTAGTAGTAACATAGCCATCATTAATTGTAAATCTAGAATCTTTATAAAAATATTTACTTTTTATATCATTTTGATTTTCATCATCAAAACTCATTACTTTGCCTCTAAAATAATTATTGTTATCTTCAAATTCATAATTAAAATAATTTAACTCTTCGTCAAAAGGTTTATGAGTTAAAACCTTTCCATCTTCGTTAAATATCATCAACATATTAACAAATCGAATCCCTAAATAAGTTTTTGAATCTGCACCTTTAATAAAATAAAAATCTTTAGTACTTAAAGAATAATCATCTTTATTTTTAAAGTAGTCAAATTCTTCCGAAGTAATATTTTCCTTTACTTCATTCCCATCAAAAGACAAAGTAAAAAGTTTTTCGTTATCATTTACTTGAGGAGTTAACCTGACCTTATGATTTTTATTGTTAATTACAACATCATATTCTACTGATTTGTAACCATCTATAATTTTCTCATTCACTAAATTAATACTATTTATATCACCAGTAAATGAATAGCTATTTTCACTTTTTTCATAAACAACAAAACCTAACATAACTATAAAAATCATAGCTATTAAATAAGTCATTAATTCTTTCTTTTTCATAACATCACACCTTATTAAAGCGAAGCCTCTGTATTCCAGAACACCTCATATGTATTAATTTTTTTTAAATTAATTACATTATCTTTTATTGTAAGTTCATATTCAATTGCATCAAAATTTTTATCGCTTTCTTCTTTACATGAAGTAAATAAGTATTTTATTTTACCATTATCGATAACAAGGAGACGTTTTGTAAACTCTTCTTCACCCTTAAATTTCTTAGATTTATAACCAAATTGAGTAGAATACTCATCCATACTTACAAAATCATAATTTGAATCAAATACTATAAATGATTGTTTATTTTCACCATTTATATTAAACGACAAAATGTCACCATTACTATTCAAAATAAAACCATCAATACGATATCCAATCCCATTTATAAAAGTAACCTTCTCCATAAACATATATTCTTTACCATCTTCATCTTTAAAAAAGGTTAAATATTTAGGACTAAAAACAGCATCATCAAGTATTTCTATCATTCTATCAATTGAATCAATATTATCATAATCTTGTAAAATAGAATCCTCATCAATCACTTTACCGCCTAAAGTTAACTTATAACCGATTTTTCCATTGCTCAAAATATAACTAGCTACAAGTTCCTTAGTAACTCCATTCATCGTTAATTTATATTTATTTATTAACTCATTACTATTCTTTATTGTATCTCCAACAGCAATATGTGCAGTATCGATTACATAATCATCCTCAACATAGTTATCATATTTAGAAGCTTTACTAAAACCTTCTATTGTAGGAATTGTATCACTAACATTATTACTTACATTATCTTCCTTATCAACATTTTTATCATTTTCTTCATTAGACTCCAATTGCTTATCATCACTATCCAAGTTATCTTCAATCTTATTTTCAGACCTTTTATCTTCGCTTGTTAAATTTGAAACATATGTATTTAAACCAATTGCTCCAACGGAAATTCCTAAAACTAAAACAGCGCTTAGGATTCCAATAACTAACTTATGACTTAAACAAAAATTTTTTATTTTCTCTAACATACAACTCACCTATTTTAATTTTAACATATCATTTAATAAAAACATATTTTAATAAACAATGAACTTTACACAACAAAAAAAGCAGGACATCATCCCACTTTCTTTAAAACAACTATTTTCTATTTAATCTATATCTTTCATCTGGATCAAGAATTTTCTTTCTTAATCTAATAGCACTTGGAGTAACTTCTACTAATTCATCATCTTGAATAAACTCTAAAGCTTCTTCTAAACTAAATGTCTTAGGTCTAACAAGTGCTATTGCATCATCAGATCCACTAGCACGTGTATTAGTTAATTGTTTATTCTTACATGGATTAACATTTAAATCATTATCTCTGTTATTAATACCAATAATTTGGCCAACATAAACTTCTTCAGCAGGTCCAATAATCATTGTTCCTCTATCTTGTAAGTTAAATAATGAGAATCCTAATGATTTACCATTTTCCATAGAAACTAGAACACCATTCTTACGTCCAACAATCTCACCAACATATGGTTTATAATCTTCAAAACTACGAACCATAACTCCTTCACCCTTAGTATTAGTTATAAATGCACTTCTATAACCAATTAATCCACGAGTAGGAGCACTAAACTCTAAATGAACATAATCATTTTCATCGTTATTAACAACTTCAAGCATAGCTTTTCTCTCTTGTAAGTCATTAATGATAGTTCCAGAATACTCTGATGGACAGTTAACAATAACTTTTTCAAATGGTTCACATTTCTTACCATCAATTTCTTTATATAATACTTGAGGTTTAGAAACACTTAATTCATAACCTTCTCTTCTCATATTTTCAAGTAATATTGATAAGTGTAATTCACCTCTACCAGATACTTTGTATCCATCTGAACCAGGTAAATCTTCTACTTCTAATCCTACGTTAGTTTCAAGTTCCTTTTCTAATCTATCTTTTAAATGTCTACTAGTTAAGAATTTACTTGTCTTATCTTTACCAGCAAATGGACTTGAGTTAACTAAGAAATCCATACTTAATGTAGGTCTTTCAATAGTAATAGGTTCCATTGGATCAACATGATCTTTATCACATACAGTATCACCAATAGAAATATCAGGACAACCTGCAAATGTTACGATATCACCATAATAAGCAACATCTTTTTCCACTCTCTTAATTCCTTCTTCAACAAATAACTTAGAAATTCTAAAACTAGTTACACTTCCATCATTTCTTGATAAAGCAACAGTCTGTCCATTTTTAATAGCACCCTTAGTAACACGTCCTATACCTAATCTTCCAATAAATGAATCATAGTCTAATGAACTAACTTGTAATTGTAAAGGATCTGTCTCATTTCCTTCATAAGCACTACATTGATTTAACACAGTCTTAAGTAATGGTTCAATTGTAGTACTTTCTTCATCTAATGATAATTTAGCAATACCTTCTCTAGCAATACCATATACGATTGGGAAATCTAATTGTTCGTCAGTAGCATTTAATTCCATAAATAAATCAAATGTCATATCAACAACTTCTTGAGGTCTTGCATCCTTTTTATCAATCTTATTAATAAATAATATTGGTCTTAAATTTTGTTCTAATGCCTTCTTTAAAACGAATCTAGTTTGAGGCATTGGTCCTTCTGCTGCATCAACAAGTAATATTACAGTATCAACAGTTTTCATAATACGTTCAACTTCTGATGAGAAATCAGCATGGCCTGGTGTATCTACGATATTAATCTTATAATCATTATATCTGATTGCACAGTTCTTAGAATAGATTGTAATACCTCTTTCTTTTTCGATATCATCACTATCCATAACTCTTTCAACGATTTCTTCGTTAGCTCTAAAAACACCGTTTTGTTCAAGTAATGCATCTACTAAAGTACTCTTACCAGCATCAACGTGTGCCACTACAGCTATATTAATAATTTTATCCATATAACTTTCCCCACTTCTTTTAATAAAATCCAAAGTAAACTTTAACACAAAATAGGCTAAATGACAAGTTTTACTTGAATCTAACAGAAAAAAGACGATTTAAAAATCATCTTCTTAATTACTTTTAGTTTTTGGAAGTTCAATTTCTTCAACGTCTGTATCTTTAGATTTATTCTTATTTACTACAACTTTCTTAGGTTCTTCCCCTTTAACTTGTTCCTCAAATGCCTTTATATCATCAAATCTTTTATTAAATAAATACATAAAAGCCCAAATACAACAACCATATCCTACTATTTTAAATAAACATTCAAATAACATTGATGTTACACCATTAAAAGATGTAAATGCTGTTATAAAACTTCTTATAATATCTCTCAAAATTGATGCAGGTATATATGCAAATGCAGCTAAAAGAAGAATACATATTAAAATAATTGTATTAATAAGTAAATCTTTAAAATTTACTTTCATTAAATAATCTACATACTCTTTTAAATTCTTTATAAATTCCTTTATCATTTCACACTCTCCGTTTTATTTTTTTCAATATCAATGTTATTTTTTGACATTCCCGCATTTGTTACATTAACTGACTGAGTTGAAGCAACTGCCTTATTTGGTACTGTTTGACCAGTATGTGTTGGAGCTCCAATAGTATTTACAACAACCGCCGATTTAGTTGGCTTTTGACCAGTAACTGAACTAACCACAACTTTCTTTTGAGTAGCATTTTCACTCGAAACATTAGCTGCTTTAGGAATGACACCTTTAGAAGTAATAGCTGTTGATGATGTTGGATGACTGTTAATTACGCCAGCACTCACTGGTTTAGCTACAGTTTGTGTATTAGTAGTACTTTTTGGAACTACACTTCCTGTAGAACTTTTTAATGGTATAGATGTTTTGTTCACTGAAACATTAGATGATGGCGTACTAGATTTAACTACTCCAGCCACAGGTGGTTTAGTAGTTGTAGTCACTCCAGCTTTAACAGGACTAGATATAGTTTGATTAACCTGCTTTGGAGTAGTAGCACCATTAACTTGTCCACCACTTGGATTGCTTGTTGTTGAAACAGCTTTCTTTACATCACTTTGCGGAACAACAACCTTTTTTACAACTTGTTGCGTAGAACCACTAACTACTGGTTTTGCAACAACTTGTTTAACAACTTTTTTAGTTTCCACAGAATTAGAATTTTCATCCTTAGAATTAACACTCTTAGAATCCAAATTATTGTGTGCAACTATACCCACTTTATTAACAGGCTTATTAATTTCAGCTACCTTATTTGAAACTGGAACAGCCTTTTCTTTTGGACTTTCCTCAGCTTTTATATCTTCTATTTTAGCACTTTGAACAGGCTGAACTTGTTTAATCACTTTATCTACATTGTTCTCACCACTTATAGTAGCTTGACTATTAACAGATGGTAAAGTAGAACTCTTTTCCTTTTCAGCTTCATCAGTCGTTGCTTCTAATTTAACCTCAGCTGTAATAGACACATTGTTATCTTTAGATTCAACTTCAGTTTTAACTAATTCTTCATTATTAGTAACATTCAAAGTCTGTTCACTATCTAAATTAGAATTATCTAAATGAATCGGAGCAACTTCTGAAGGAACTTGAACCTGTTGATTAACATCAGTCATATTTGCATTAACAATATCATTATTTTGCCCTTCATTACTAACATTCATTTGAACAACAGGTGAAGCTTCCCCTTGTCCAATATTAGATTCACTAGGAACAGACATTTCAGGATTAGCTTCGGCTATTACACCAGTCTGAATAGCAGGAATTTCTTGCTGTATAACAGGCAAATTATTTCTAAATGAATACTTACAGAATGTCGTTTTATAATTCATCATAATATCTTCAACAACTGAAATATTATCAAAAACTTCAGGATTAGTATAATATCTAACAACATTCGTTTTAACAGGATCAATATTTATAGCAATATCATTAATTTCAATTAGTAACTCAAAATTAATCATTTCACGTATATACATTTGTAAAGATGCACCTTTAGTATAAATATCTCCAACATCAAAATAATAAGGTGAATATAATACAGGTGTAGACTCTTTTAATAATACGATTCCTATCATATTATTATTTCCTTTAGTTTCATTAAGTAAACCATTTAAATCATTAGTTACCATAACAAACTTTTTATTTGTAACATCTTCAACATCTTTTATCTGTAAATACATATTAATATTTCCGTTAATCATCATTTTTCTATCAACATGTCTTAACTTTAACAATTCTCTTATCAGACAAGATACAAAACTCTCAAAAGAACTAAAATCATATTCCGCAAACAAACTTGACTTTATTGCAGAATTAATAGGATCATCAATTCTCTTTTTAACAATATCATAACATTCAGATTTTATTTTTGAAAAACCTTTAATATTACTTATTTTACTAATAACCTTTTTAACAGGTAATGTATCAAAATCTTCTACTTCTAATATAGCATTACATAATTTACGATATTTATGATTATTATATAAAACCATTATAGCTTGTTCTTGAACAGTTAATTTATCTCTATATTGTATTGATAAAGATGCTGCTACTTCATTAAGTGGTAACTTATTAGTCACTACCATATCTCTATTAGCTGCATTTGAATACTTAATAGCTAAATCTCCATAATTAGTATTTTGCATAGCTTCTCTTAAATAATCACTTGTAGAAAGAATATCCAAATTATCATAAACAGAATACTTTCTTTCTATATTCTCAATACAACGATTTACCATATCATCTGACATTTTATTATTAACTAAATTATATTTCTTATTTATTTTTCTAAATCTACTTACTAAATCTATTCCAAATAATGGCTTATAATCATCGTTAAGGCTCTTCATTAATTCAATTTTAGCATCAACAACCTTAATCTCATTTCTAGTATCATTCTCATCTTTCTGAGCTTCATAATATTTTCTATTAAGTTCTAAATTTTTGTTCAAATCCCAAACTTCTCTTAAAAAATCAACAGCTTCTTCATATGTTGGCGGTTGAACAATATACATATTATATCTATCCTTAATAGCTATTTCCATTCTATCATTAATACCAATATCATTAATATCTGGTAACAAATTAAGAGACCTTTCAACCTTATATTTATTATAAGTATCAATTTCCTTTTGTAATTCAAAATATTTTCTTCTTAAAGTATTCTTCAAAGTAACAATATTTCTTAAATATTGTAATTGCCTTCCTTTTATTTCATCATAAACGAGTAATAAGTCACCAGCTTTATAAATTACTTTAGTTACGTCATCCAGATGATCTCTTTGTTTTAATGTTCTATCGAAATCTTCAATGTTAAACATTTCACCTTCTAACATGATCATTTCATTTCTTAAGAAAACAACTTTAGGATTCATTGTTTCATAATTATCCAAAACCATTCTTATGTTGTTTTCTTTACCATGATTTCTAACGAATTCCAATTGTTTTAAAAATTCTTCGAAAGATTCTAAATTATCAAATATCTTTATTCTTTCCAATAAACCATATTCATCGTCGATATATGTATAACAAATTCCTAAATTATCGCCACTTTGATAGATATAAGGATGAACAGAGGTCGAACTGTATCCATATTTTTTCATCAACTCGATAACTGTGTCAAAGTCAAACATACGCCAACCTCCCTATTCTTTATTATTCAAAATTATTATAACACATAACTAATACTAAAATCATTATTTATTGATTAAAATATTTACAATGGTGTATAATTAAAATAATGAAAAGAGGTACATAAATGGAAATTAAAATAAAATCATATTCTTCTCAATCATCACTAATCAGTTCAATAATATTCTTTATATTAGGTGCAATTCTTTTTACAAGTGCTGATAAAGTTATATCATTTATATCAATAGCTATAGGTATTTTATTAGCAGTGATAGGAATAATAAACTTAACTATTTATATCCATAATGTAAAAAAGGAAATACCAACTTCTAAAAGGCATATTACTGTTGCAGTCATTACTTTAATACTAGCTTTTATATTCATCTTTTTTTCAAATATTGTTGAACAATTTATAAGATTTATTGTTGGTGCATGGATTCTATTAACAGGTATTACAAGATTTATCAATGTTTTATCAATTAACACCAAAAGTCGTAAATTCATCCCTTTACTTGTTGTTTCTATTCTATTAATGGCTGTAGGAGTATACACAATTGTAATCGGAAATATTGTTCTAGCTTATATCGGATTAATTATGATGATATATGCTGCAATTGAGATAGCTGGATATATTTTCTACACTAAAGATACTATAACTCCAGAAGAGCCCGGAACTACAACTCTTATTGTTCCAGAAGAAACTGAAGTAGCAGAAGATAAAAAAGATACAAAAAAAGTAAAAGATGTTAAAGAAAAAAAGACAAAAAAGAAAACAAAAAAAGATAAAAATACAAACGAAGAAAGCGATATCTAATTTGATATCACTTTTTATTTTGTCTCATCTTTTTCCCATTTATAATTATTTAATAAAACATCTTTTTTATAACCGGAATTATCTAAAATATTATTAACTTCTACCATCGACTGACTTATAATACTTTTATAAGTTTCGTTATCCAAAACAACTCCACTTGTAGAAATACAATCACCCAACTCATTAATAACATTATTTTTAAATTCACAACTATAACTTTGATTTTTATAACCTTGAAATGCATTATTTGTTGTTCTAAAAGAAACTCTACTATCATCTCCAGACTTATGTCTAATATCTAAAATAAAACCTCTAGAATTATAAATATACTCAAATCCATCATCATATCTAATAAAATTATAAGAATAGTTAAAATTAATTAACTCCATCTTCTCTCTTTCTTCTTCATCTTTAATATTTTCTATTTCTTCTTCGTTACTATAAGACCCTGTTTTTATACACTGCCCACCAATTCTATAAATCATCTCACATCTATAGCCTCTGGCTTCTAAGTATTCACTTAAATAAGCAAAATTAACATTTCTATCAACTTCTTCTTTCTTATTTAAAATCAAAAAGGCAATCAAAAATATTGCTAAAATTCCAACAATCCAATAAATAACTTTTTCAACAAAAGCAATTCTTCTAGCTCTACCATACAAATTACTTACTTTATTAGTATTCTTATCCATAATACCAACCCTCATTCTTATTTATATAATATCATAAACAATAGAAAAACTAAATCAAAAAAAAAGAGCAAACGCTCTTACAAATTTAAATTTTTACATCCTCATTAATAAATTCTTTATCCATTAATAATTCATGGATTTCTTCCTCTTTTGTATCAAGATAAACTTCTTCAATACGATCAACTCTACACTTTTCTGATTTAATAATTGCTTCCACTTTATCAATAGCATCTTCTAAAACATCATTAACAACTACATAATTATATTTAGTAACTTCATTTATCTCTTTATATGCTGTATGGAATCTTTCTAGTATTTTTTCTTTACTATCCGTTCCTCTATTTTTTAATCTTTCAACCATTACTTTTAATGAAGGTGGCATTATAAAAATAAATAAAGCTTCTGGAACTAACTTTTTAATTGCTTTAGCACCTTCTATTTCTATCTCTAAAATAACATCTATGCCATTTTTTAATTTCTCACTAATAAATTCTTTTGGCGTTCCATAGTAATTACCAACATAATTTGTATATTCTAAAAAATAGCCTTCGTCTATTTTCTTTTCGAATTCTTCTTTAGTAACAAAATTATATGTTTCTCCTGGTATATCATTACTTCTTATAGATCTAGAAGTTGTTGAAACAGATAACCATCTATGTTCACTATCATTTTTTAAAAGTCCACTAATTACTGAACCTTTACCACATCCGCTAGGAGCTGAAATAACTATTAAAGTTCCTCTACTATTTTGTTTAATCACATAACCACTTCCTTTATTAAAACTTACTATATCATACTTAATTAAAGAAAAAAAGAAGATTATTTCTTCTAATACTCTAAATAACTTTTTCTTTCCTCTTTTTTACAGAAATAACGATTCCTATCAATATAACCATTAAACTTATAACTTGATTTAAAGATAAAAATACTCCTTCATGACTTCCTCTAAAATAGTCTAATATAAACTTACCTAATCCACATAATAAAAAACTAATACCTAAAGTTTCCCAATTAAATTTATCCTTTCTTAATAATAGAAACATATAAAAGAATATTCCTAAAAACACAAAAGTTTCAATAATTTGCACAGGAAATAAAGAAATCCCATTTGGTGCAGATAAAGAATTACTATAAACTATATGACCTAATCCACTATATTCTATTCCATAGCAACATCCTACTAAAAAGCATCCAATCTTCCCAATTGCATACATCATAGGATATGACGATATAAATAAGAACATAACATCTTTAAAACTTTTTTTAAATTGTAAGCAAAAGATTATCAAACATAGTATTCCTCCAATAGCACCTCCATAAGAAGACAACTCTAAATTTACGAAATTAAATTTATCATATTGTTCTAAATATTGAAAATAAGTTAATAATTTAGCTCCAACTATAATACCTATATTCTCATACACTAAAGCTCCTATAATTTCATATTTAGTAAATTTAAACTTTTTACTCAAAAGATAAACAACTATAACATTTAATACTAAAGATAAAAGAATTGCCAAACTATAATAAGATATATCTGTACCAATCATTGTTTTCACTTTCACTCACCTTTTTTCAATAGTTCACTTTATATCTATTACTTGTCAATAACTACCTACTTATCAACATCATAATTCCATAATCCTAACTGACCATTTATTTCTTCATCTATATCTAACTTCGTAACTTTACCTAATTTCCAAGCAAAACCCTCACGATATTTCTCACCATAAACATTTTTATCTAATTTTGATATCTCTTTATTTAATTCATCATCTAATTCTAAACAATCTTCTAATACAACTTTACATAGAATCTTTTTCTTAGGAAAATCAATTCCATAATCCTTAACTTTTTCAAGCCATTCTCTATCCACACCACATCCAGCATGTATTAGTATTTCTCCACGATATTTCGTTTTCCAGCTACGAAATTCATAAATTTTATACCCATTGGCAACTAGACTAGCCCAAGGTTGTTTTAATGTTAATACTTTCATAACTCACCTCCACTAAACACAACCTGATGGAATAAGTGAAATCAAAAAAATAGCTAAAAGAAAATAAATAATAATTCCACATACCACTTTCATAATCAATGAAAACAATTTTCTAAAAACTTTACTATTAGGACACATCACTAAACCAAGCACATCTAAACCATACTCTATTCCTAAAAGAATAAAATTAAAGTAAGTAGGTTCAGGTGAAATTTCAACCCAATACTTAGGCAACAAACTAGGAAAGTTATTTAATAAAAATAAAAATATTACAATCAAAACAATAACAGCAATCATAAAAAATATTATTGCTTTCTCAATAATAGATTCTTCTTTAGATAATGGAATGTTTTCCTCCAATTTCATTTTATTATTATCAGAATTATCAACTTCAATTATTTCCTGAATTTCAATTTTTTCGCTCGCTATTTCATTCTCCAAACTATCTTCTTTATATACTAAGTCTATATAAACATTTTCTATTTTATTTTTAGATATCAACTTTCTTCCACAAGCTTTACATTTATTAGATCCTACTAAATTAATAGTACCACAATAATTACAACGCTTTATATTACTATTACTCATACAACATACTTCCTTACTCTACACATAATAACATAAATCAACCTTTATACCTAATTAATAACTATATCTACAAACTTAGCAGGAATAACTTTCTCTATATCATTAACATTAATTTTTATAAAATACCCAATCTTACCACCACTAAATACTATTTTATCAAAAAGAATTGCAGTCTCATCTATCACAGTTGTAAAAACTTTTTTCATACCAATAGGACTACATCCACCATGTACATATCCAGTAATTTTTAATAGATCTTTCATTGGTAACATAGAAACCTCTTTTTCACCAACAGAAGCAGCAGCTTTTTTCAAATCTAACTTACTAGCAACTGGTACTACAAAAACAAAGTAATTACCACTTCTTCCAATAGTTACTAAAGTTTTAAAAGTACTATCTAATTCTTCCCCAAGCATTCCAGCACAAGTAACTCCATCTAAAGCTTCTTTAATATCAAGTATTAATTCTTCATAAAGAATATTATTACTATCTAGAATTCTCATTGCATTTGTCTTTATATTCTTTGCCATACTTTTCCTCCAAACTTAAGAAGTCTCCATCTTCATTTACAACTTCATAACCATGAATTTTACGCCATTCTTTTCTTTCTTCTCTATTCATAACTTTAACTTCTAAAGCTTTGTCCATATGTAAAATACCATCTAAGTGATCATACTCATGAGACATAACTGTTGCAGGAAATCCTTTAAAAGTTTTCTGGTGTTTCCTACCTTCTATATCATAATATTCTATTTTCATTTTATAAGGTCTTAATACCAATCCCATATTATCTAAACAACTAGCACAAGCTTCCCAATACATAGTTAATCCTTTTCTTTCTTTTATAACTGGATTAATTAGTATTGTTTTTTCATTCCATTCATCATCTTCTACTTTATCTAAATCAGTATTCTTTAAATATATAATTCTTTTATTTATTCCAAGTTGAACTGCTGCCATAGCAAATACTCCATGAGTTAAACAATAACTATCTAAAATATGAATTGCTTCTTCTAAATTATCATTATTCAAATCAACTTTCTCACTTACTTGTCTCAACCACTCTAAATCATTCTCTATTGTTTTTGCTTCAAACATAGTTACACCTCATTCTTATTCGTATTTTATCATATATAGCAGAAAAAGAAGATGATTTATTTTTATCATCTTCTCAAAATTATTCTCCAAACCATACTTTTACTATTTGAGCATCAGACTTTCTTATTGCAACACTAACACAACCACCTAAAGTATCTTTCTTATCAAAAGTTACAATCCAAATTTCTTTCTCTGTATCATAAAAAACAATTATAGTATTATAATCTTTTTTATTTTCGAAATCAGATATATTATTTAAGACTATTTTTGCTATTTCAATTGCAGTCTCTTTATCAGATACAATTTCACCATCGTAAACAGCAGTATTATCTTTTAACAAATAAGAAAAATCTCCTTCTCTATATAAAATATCAATGTTTTTATTATCATTTTTATAAAATTGCAAAAAAACAATTAACAATAAAAGACATAAAATAATAGTAAAAAATATAACCACCACATTCTTGGTATCAATCTTTATTTTCACAACAAAAACCTTCCTTTCTCAAAAACAAAACAACTAAATACTTCTATCTATTTTCATACTCGTTATATATAATGCTTCTACAAATAATTCTTATTTCTCCTCCAGATAAATTAGAGAAACATAATTCAATAACATCACCTTGCAATTTTGATGGACATATCTCGTTTTCTTCCAATTTGTTTTTTAACTCATTAAACTTTGTATAGTTTTCATCAATTACAACACAATCAAAGGGGATACCATCTCCACCCCAAAAATTCACATTATTATATTCAAGATATATGATATCTTCAAAAACAAATGATTTATTTCTAAACTCCTTTCTATCACTTAAAAAGTTAATAGTTAAAGTTCCCATAAGATTATTATAATTTAAATCATTTAACCAGAAATCATGTATATAAATTTTATCTAAAAGCTCTAAATTCTCTTTACATATTTTCATTAATTCTTCCTCTTTCCACTTCTAATAAACACTCAAAACACTTGCTTCATCTTCCATAAGTAACATAATAGTCAATATCATTATAAATATAGTATATCACAATAACTAATATAAGTATTGTTATCCTTGATAATACTTTAATAAATTTAAAAAAGATATAACAAAATCGTTATACCTTTTACAAGTGTTTATAAGCTACATTACTTTATATAATTTTATACTTTCTTAATTTCTATTTCTTCACCATTTATTGATATTTTGTAATCTTCAATACTATCAATTAATTTACCAAATCTATCACTAATAGAAAAACTATAATAGCCACCTTTTAAAGCTACAAAATCTTTATCCGAATTATCAACAATATTATCAATTGGCATAATTTCATTCATAAGTAAATAAACAAAATATTTACTACCAACTTTATATATCTTTAACTCAAATTTATCATGTTTCGCATAAAAACTTTGTTTATACAATGTATTATCAATTTTCCAACCTTTTTTCAAATGTGGATAATATTCAATATAATTACTTTCATCAGGAAATATTGCATAATCTCCTTCAATAAATATCATCGTTGATCTTATCTCACAAAGAGTAGAATAATTACAAGCTAGTATTGGATCAGAAAAATAATAATGCTCCTCTAAATAGTTAGTATCAAATCCATTAGTCAAAAAAACAATAAGAATAGAAATAAATATATACTGTCTTTTTTTTATTCTAAGCCTAATTTTTGAGCTAACCCTATATGCATAATATAATAATGCAATTAAGAATAAAGAATCACTATAACTGAAAGCTTTCGTGCTTAAATACATATCATTAATTCCTAACATACTTGTCAAGATTAATGGTAATCTCATTATTAAATATAAAATTAAAATTAACAATAAATAATTAAGATAATCCTTTTTCAATATAATCCAAACCTTTCTAATAAATTAGTCAATATTTAAGAAAATAGAGAAACCAGTCCTTTAATTCCTAATCCTATTACTAAATCAACCCCTCAAATAATACAATTGTATTTTTTGTAACAATTACAAAACTAAAACATGTTTATTGTACATAAGTTAATACTACTATTATCAGTTAATTTAACTAAAAATCTTTCATATAAAATTCCTTGTCACTTATTACAATCTTATAATCTGCAATAGAATCAATAAACTTACCATATCTATTTTTAACATAATAATCATAATCAGCAATTTTAATAGGAGAAAATTCTTTATCAGTATTATCAACTAAATCTTCAATAGCAATAGAATCATTTAATATAGCATAAACAAAACACTTATCTTCAATAGAATATACTTCCATAATAATACCATCTAATTCAAGTCGACGAATATATTTATAATACTTATTATTTACTCTCCAACCATTTTCACTTTTTTTATAATATTCAATATATTTTGAATCATTAATAAAAACAGAAATATCATTTTCTTCAAATCTCAATAAAGACTTTATTTCACAAAGTTGAGAATAATTACATGCTTCAGTAGAACTAGAGAAATAATAATTTGGTAATAAAAATCCTTCCTCAGCTCCAAAAATTAATACTCCAACAATAACTAATAGTATTTTAAAAGCAACTCTTAAATAATGTTTAGTTATGAAAGGCAAAAGACTCTGATATAAACAATATAAAATAATAGTTCCAAATATAATATCTAAAAAATTAAAATAATTTGACGTAAATCCTAATCCCATATGGCTTATATTGAATAAAGCATCTCTAATTAAAGAAATCCTTATTACAAAATATGCAAAAGTAAACCACAAAATAATTATTTTTAATACTTTCTTCATAAAATTCCTTTCTAGCAATTATGATAGCAATACAATAAAGCATAACTATTATAAATTTAGTATATCACATTAATGTTTTTATCTCAAAACACAAAAAGATACAACATAATTGTATCTTTTCGACATTAAATTATATATTAATTATATCAGTTCTATTATCATCTCTTGAAGAATATCATCTTCATCATATATGAAAGTCAGTAAATAACCATCTTCAGTAAAATGTATTGAGGAATTAACCGGCCATCCAGAATATATTTTACGAGCATATAAACCTTTTTTATCTATTTTATATACCTCAGACAATTTAGTTTTGCCAATCTCCATAAAATCAAAATTCAACTTATTTGGCGACTTTTTAAACATTTCAGAGCCATAATATTTCCCAACTTCATCATAATATACAAATATATATCTTTTTCTACTTTTAAATACGACTCTATATGGGATTGGCATAAAATTTTCACTATTATTTTTTATACTTTCTACTTTATATTTTTGATCCAAATAATCTAGATCTAACTTTAACTTCCAAATTTTGTATAAATCCAACTCTGCGTACTCCTTTGTAGTCAAATCATTTACATTTTCCTCTGAAACACTACTTATTATATCCTCTACATTCCTTAATGATTCTGGATTTTCTATAGATGATTCATTAATTGGTAAATTTACAATAATTATTATAGCTAACAATACAATGCCTAATAAAATACTTATACTTCTCATAAACATCTCCTTATTAATTTGAAACAGCATAATATATAATTCGACTATTATAATTATACAATCCTTTATTCCAATTTATTTCATCTGGATTTTTACCATTATCCCATAATTTAGTTCCACCTTTAGAACCATTTTTTTCAGCCCAAAAACCAGATGATGTCTGTACCATAAAATGAACATCTGTTAAAATTGAAATAATAGGGGTCTCAGTTACTCTCATAGCTATTCTATATTCATTTGAGCTTATTTCAGCTTCAGGACCATCTATTTCCCTAATTGTTCTCCCCAATGATTCAAAATCTCTTCTAACCATTTGGTCAGCAACGTTTATGTCTCTAAAAACAAATAAAGGTTTGTATACCTCACAATATGAACCAGGATAAGCAGCAGACATTTTATCATTAACTGGCCTACCTACAACATACGAATAACAATTGAGATATTTTTCATCAGCTTTTGATTGAGAAGTAAATGGATGAGCAGAATAACTTTTATAATCAGGGGCTGCACCAACATCCATTGACATTTGTCGTATTCTTTTCGTAATCTCAGATAATGTATCTTGAAAAAATTTTAAAAATTTAGTAAAATTTCCTGATTCATCAATTGCTACAATAAAATTGTTCCCACAATACATAAACATATTTGCACTATTAATACCTTGACCAGTACTTACATACCCATCTGCATTAATAAATCTTCCCCACTCTGGATTATAATACCTAGAGTTCAAATAATACAATTGTGTTTCTTCATCATAGTAATAACTACGATATCTAAATGGATTTATTGTACCTAAGTTAATATTACTATTATCAGTTACATTAACTAATGCTCCCCAAGAATCATATTCATATGTAACTATCTCATTATAATTATCATCTAGAATACCTATGATATCTCCAAATACATTTTTATGATAGTAATATGTCTTGTTCTTATAAACAAATCCCAATAACTCACTACCATTATAAATATAGTATATCACATCACCATTTCTATCTTCAAATATAATCGATGTACCTTCTAAAATATAATTCGTTTCTATATCATTTACTTTCTTAGATGTTCTAATACCATCCACATTATATTTATAACTAATATTATTAGTTCCATCACTATATGTTGATAACTCTCTACCATTCATCCAAGTTAATGTTTTATTACCAATAGTTAATGGATTACCTATCTCATCATAAGTAATTGTTTCATTATTAAACTTAGTCAATAAATCTTGCCATTTACTATTTCCATAAGTATATTTATCTTCCTCAACTAAGTTAGTTGTATTATATGTATAAGTCTTCTTACTTAAGATATTTCCATAATTATCATAAACATATTGTTTAGTTAAATCATTCTCTAAATCATCTTCTTTAATAAGTTCACTATACATATCATAATAATACTTATGAATTAATACCTTATCTTTATATACTTCTGTTATATTACCTAACTTATCATATGTATAATTATATATAACACCATTATCATTAACTTCTTCTATTACAGTACTAGTCTTATTACCGCTAGTAATATATTTATAACTAGTAACATACTTACCATTAATGTTTTGATTATCTAGTCTTCCTAATACATCATAATTATAATTAAATTCACTATTATTGTTTGTTAACTTAGTCAATGCTGATTCTGTATTATATTCATAATTATATGTATACATAGTATTAGCTAATTTTTCTTCCTTTTTATCTACTAAATTATCTTTATCATAATCATAGTTAGTAGAATAATTATCATACTTATAAGTACTTAATCTCTTAGCAAAGTCATATTCATATAAGTAATTAGTTGTATTAGATGATAGCTTAGCAATTCTGCCTAAATTGTCATAATAATTAGTATAAGTATCATTTTCTTTAATAATACTTTCTAATCTATTTAATTTATCATATGTATAATGTATTTCATCATTATTTCCATAAGTAACTTTTAATAAATTACCATTATTCGCTTCATATGTATTAGTAATTAACGTATTATCATTTATCTTAGTACTTAATGGATTATTATATTGGTCATATATAAATTTATAATTATCTGTACCAAATACTATATTTGATAATAAATTCTTACCATTATATTCATAACTTACTTGTTCTTCTCCTTTTTTAATATTAGTTAATCTTAGTTTACTATCATATGTATAATATGTACTATTATTATCTGGATCTGTAACAGAATTTAATAAACCATTTGTTGTATTATAATCATAAATAGAAGTATTTCCTAAACTATCGGTTACACTACTAATAAATCTTCCATCATCTGTATAAGTAGCATTACTTTCAATAAATAATTTATTCTCAGTTTGTTCAAAGAAAAATTCTTGATTATAATCAAAGCTTACCCAATCACTTATTGTAATAGAGTAATCTTCATTAATAGTAAATGCCTTATTAATATAGTTTTCAGTTTCATCAGGATCATATACAACATTAGATGTTACAATTGAATAACTACTATTATCATTAGATTTCAAATAAAATATATTATCATAATCTCCATACATTAATTTAATACTATTATCAACTACTTTTAAGTAATAATTATTTAATACTGCATGTTTAAACTTAATTTGTTCTTTATCATTTTTTATAATATAAAATTTATCATAAGAGCATTCATTTTCTTTTACTCTTAAAGTCTTATCAGGATTAACATTAAAATATTTATCTGTTCCTTTGGCTCTTACATAATAAGTCTTATTGTTATCAATTTCATCAAGTATCTTACGATTATTTATTTTATTTCTTATTGGATTACAATTTTCATCATAAACAACTTCATTTGTAACTCCAGTTGGTGAAATAGCTCTAAGCATTCGATCTGTTACTTTATTATCATATTCAAATGTAAATTTATTTCCCATAGGACTCATCGTTTGAAGTAATTGATTATCTTTATTATATTTCATTGTTGATGTTTCTTTGGCTAAGTCAGTAGAAGAAATTAAATTTCCATTTTCATCATAATCATATGAATATTGTTCTAAATCCTTAAATAATGAGAAATTAGTCAAATAACAATCATTTGCTCCACCAAAACTATTAACTCTAAGCACTAGATAATCATAGTCTTCTTCTGTTACAAAGTTTTCAGAGAAGAACTGCCAGTTATCATTACCAACATTTAAAGTTCTTGCTGGTACACAAGCTCCAATTTCATCACTATTAACATATCCAAAAAAAATCGTTGCCCATAAACCTGGTATCAAGCCATTATAAGCTGAAGGTTCTATAGAATTATTCTTATACCAAAATGATAAGTTAAAAGTATCACCTTTTTTACCTTTAATATTAAATTTTCTACTTGTAGAAACATATCCTAAAGGTGCCATATGCATTCTTAATGCATTCTCACCTTCTGCTATTGAAACCACTTCAACATAGTCATCTTCTCTACTACTTGCATCTACTTCCCAGTCTTCTAGACCATTACTTAAATCACTATTAGTTACTAAGTTATAATAGTTAGCTACTTTACCAACTTCTAACTGAACATCATCAATAATTACCTGTCCATTTTTGGTTGGTTGTATTTCTATTTTCAAATCACTAGTTGCACTAGTTTCATAATTAATTGATACTTGATATCTAGTGTATTCATTATTTATTTCACTGATTGAAACAGTTTCTTTTTTATTATCATAAGATAACGAAACATTTAAAGGGACTTCATTTTTAACATAAAGACTAAATGTATAATCAATACCTTTTTCTACTACCATATTTTTATAAATATAACTATTTACATTATTACTTACTACTTTTAATGAATTTAATCCACTTCTTGTATCATCACAAATTGTTGAAACAATAGATGAATCGGATGAAGTAAATATAATATTATTATTTTCAAAAGAAGAATCTTCTATCAAGTTATTAACATACTTTATTAAAGATTTATCTGTTAACATTTTATTAACATTATTTTCTTCTGGAGAACCAAAAGTATATGTTTTACCATAAGCATTCTTTAGTTTTTGTGTATCATCTAAACTAGTTACACCTACAACATTACCATAGTCATTAAAGATATAAGTATTAATATCCCCTTTTCTATCTGTTACTTTAGTATCAGTTAGTTGATAACTAAAAGTTAAATAATTTCCTTCTTCTCCATCACTACCAATTTCAGTAACTTTAGAAACTTTATTAACAATATCATTTTGATAATCGTATTTTAAAGTAATACCAGAAGGACTAATTATTTTTTCTATCTGCTTATCACTATTATAGGTAATTGTTTCTGTACTTCCTAAGCTTGTAATACTAGTAATAAGATTATTAGTTAAATTAACTTCTGTCGTTTTATATGGACTAGTAAATACAATTTTATTAGTAGAATAACTAACAGTTATTTCATGATTAGTTGCATCTACTACTTTAGTAATCCTATTATTTGTATCATAATCAATAGTAATAGTTTTACCATTCGTATCTGTTATTAATCTTAAATAAAATCTACCAGAACCATTATCAACAAATTTATATTGATTTTGATTTTTATCAGTCATTATATAATTTGTTTCTTCAAGTTTTAACTCTAAACCTAAACCATCTTCATCATAATATTCTTCTGAATAAATTATGTCATTTCCAGAATAATCTAGCACTTTTTTATAAAAATAATGAATTCCTCCATCTTCATCTGTGTATGCAAGAGGATTATCTTCATAAGTTGTTTTTTCTACAAATTGCATTAGACTTGGTTTAACTCCTAAACCATATCCATAATCATTATTTAAAGCAATATCATAAGTATTATAAGCTAAATAAAGATTTGATGGTAATGGGCCTCCAACTGTATTAGCTACTTCAAATGTACTTGTTAAATTACCAGTGTAATTAGATACATAAGAAGTACCAAAGAAATGTCCTTGTGAAGAATAGGATAAGTAACTTTCCACGCCATTATAATTTTTAAATCTTATTTCAACTACTGGTTTAGGATTATCTCCTATATATTCTGTATCATTTGATGCGAACATTGCAAAAGTTTTAGTATTTTTAAATGCTTCTTCATCATATAATTTTAACATTAACCCATAATTAGTTTCTGGATTATTATACCAATCTTTAACTAATCTTGTAATATTTGCAAATTTGCCAATGTCTATTGTTGGTGTAGCCTTAGAAGAATATTTTGGAAAATTAAAGTAGTCTTCTATTTCTGAACTATATTCATTACTCATATTACTCCACTTTGCTTTTTCCTCTGTCCAATCTTCAATTAATTTATGAACTGCTATAACTGATCTATCATCAAAATCAGATGGTGAAAGCACAAAAACGCCAAGTCTTAAATGAGCTTCTACTAATTTATAACTAGCAGGAATTTCAGGTAATTTAAAATTTAATAAACTTCTATATGTATATTGATTATCTACTCCAACTAACAAATAGCCTTTATTATATGTCGTCGTATTACTATCTCCATTATAAATATAAGTATTGATAACATTATTTACGTCCTCATAATGGTCAACAGTTGGATCGATAATAACTGGATATTTTCTTGTCTTACTATCAAGCCATTCTTTATCTAATTGAATAGTTAATTCATAGTTATTATCTTTTTGATTTAATACATATTTAATGTTTTCAGATAATTCATTATTTGCATCTACCATAAATGATTTCTCAATTACATAAATTACTTTATCATTATCTTTCACAATAATACTATTATCTTTAGTTAATTCTAATTTTAAATCTGTCTTAAATATAAATTTAATTTCATCCATATTCACTTTATTATTTAAAACTATTTTTTCTTTTAACTTATTCGGATGTATTTCATATATTACATCAATATTATTAAACACATTGTTGAATTTAACTTTATCTATATTTTTTAACTTTTTATCTTTAGAAAGTTCATATGTTTTCATATTTGCACTTTCTAAAGACATATTTATTACTTTATTATTTTTAGAAATATCAATAGAACCATCATTTTTATTAAATGCAACTTTAAAATCATTAAATTTATTTTTTAATCTATCTTTTTCTTCTATAATCGTATTATCGATATCCTTATATTCACCATTTTCTAAGTAGTGAACATTTTCATTATATATTTGAACTTGAATAGTTTTATCTTCTTGTATTATATGTTTACTATTAAGTGTTCTAAATTTTTTTATTTCTCTTTCTTGCATATAAATCACCTATTAAGAAACTCTCTTCCAAATATTGATAGCTAAATATGGTGGAATATTTGATGAACCACCTGTATTACCATGAATTTTAACACCACCATATAAAGTTCCACTTGAGCTTGATTCTGTGAAAGTAAATTTTTCAGCATAGTTAAAATCTGTACTTCTATCTGGAACATAATAATATTTAGCACATCCACCTTCAAAATTTAAATTAGTTATTAAATTCCCGCTACTATGACTATGTGTTTCAGTTCCTCCAGTACCACCTAAAGAATACTTATTACCTGCTCCAACCAAGAATCTGTCTACTATTTTCTCCCAAGTTGTCCCCTCAAACAAAGTGCTAGGATTAACATTATTTACACTCATATAAATTGAACCTATTGGATAGATAGTATCAAAATTTATAGTACCTTGATTATTAACTGCTGCTGTAATACTATTTACCATTAAATTTCCTTCACTATCTAAACTAAATTTATTACTTTTTGATGTAATGCAATTAGCATTAATGTTATTGGCTTCTATATCTAAGCCATTTTCTGTTTCTGTAAAATATTTATTATAATTATTATTCATTTTTTATCATTCCATTTCTATTTTTTATTTGTTATAATGG
>OOIH01000003.1_pt1 | contig 87775 bp, 77 predicted proteins | sample 1691801 | NCBI WGS metagenome assembly OOIH01 (sample SAMEA1061690, study PRJEB22710) | metagenome
TACAAATACTCGGATTGACTCCGATACGAAAACTATCGCCTTAAGTTTTGCAGCTAAAGTTAATGACCAAAAACCAGCTGATACTTATAAGAATACGATTACTTTGAGTGTGGTGAGTAGCCCCAAACAAGTGACTTTTACGGACTTTACGACTACAATGCAAGGGATGACAAGTAGCATTTGTTCGCAAGTTTCTGATGGTGCGGAAGCGCAACTCAAAGACACCCGTGACGGCAAATACTACTGGGTCGGGAAGCTCGCGGATGGTAAGTGCTGGATGACGCAGAACTTGGATTTAGATCTTTTCTCTGATGCCGGGCTTGTGGATGCGAGTAGTGACTTAAATAGCAAGACTTTTTGGAACCCAGAGCATTCTACGGTAAACTCCGCCGATAGCTCGACTATCCTCGCCGATAATGCTGGCCAGCGTTCTTGGAGCTTGGGCGACTATCGAATTACTAACCCAACTATCTCAAGTTCTTGCGGTTCTGGTAAAAATAGCGCCGCAAACTGTCCTTCGCAGTTTACAGCCTACGCTACCCCGACGACTGCTAATGGCGATGCTAATGCTCATTACATTCTAGGAAACCACTATCAGTGGAACGCAGCGACGGCTGGTTCTGGTGCGTGGATTACCGATGGGCAAGCTCAGGATTCAATCTGCCCGAAAGGCTGGAGATTGCCAGAGTCAAATACTACCACGCCTGGCAGCTTTACCGGATTGATTATTGCTGGCAATATAGATTCTAATGTGTCAAAATTAACTTCGGCGCCATATTATTTCACTAGAAGTGGCTACATTAATCAAAATGCTAGCTCTCTGTTTGATCTTGCTGGTAGTGGCGGCTATTACTGGTCCTCTACGCCAAACTCTAACAGCTACAGTACTTACTATCTTGCTTTCGATGGCGACAGTAGTCTCTATACATCTGCTAGCAATTATCGACAAGGCGGCTTCTCCATCCGCTGCATCGCCCGCTAAAATGACGACCATTTTTCAAAAATTGGTCGCGGCCTGACGCACTCGCAACAGGGGATGGTCGATTTCAGAAGGCGACCAAAAAATAAAAAATGGTCGCCTCCGATTATCGTATTAAAACGAACTCCGCCCCAGCCTCCGCAACCGCCAAATAAGTACGCATATATAATATATACGTCGATATAGCACATACTTATTCCTTTTTTACAATAAAACAACAATATCGCGATATTAATCTAAAAGTTTACCCAACAAACTTAACTTATTTGGCGGGGCGGCGGCTGGGGCGGAGAACTTGCTAATGAAAAAGCAGCTATAAACCAAACATAAGTAACCGATACCGCTATAAAATATAGCAGAAGCATTTTAACTTCTGCTAACTTTTCTAAAAACTTGTGCTTGTATCTAAAGAGCAAAATGTGATATAATGCTCAATTTTCTAGCTAAAAATCAAAATACAAAAATCTCCCCAGAATCATCGTGCCTATGCTTGCTAATCAAAAAAGATTTGCTATATACTAAGCCCACGGGCAAAAGTAGGTCTTGACCTAAGCAAACTTAACAGGGGAGAAAGGAGGCAGGGTTATGGTAATGCAAATCTTAACGAAGCGTATGAAAGTTTGTCTCGCCGTGTCTCGACATGGCATACAAATAAAAGTTGTCCTTGATAAAACCAAGGGCAACTAAACAACTCTTACAACTCCATTCTAGCATCAAACAATAGCAAAATCAAGACCGAACTTGCCCGCAACGACAAACTGCCTAGTCGCATACAACTCCCAATCCAAAACTCGCAAAATATGCTACAATAATCCTAGTAGATACAAGTGGAGGAAGAATGACAAAAACCGAGGCTGAGGCTCGCATCGCGAAGCTGCGCGAACTTATCAATGATTATCGTTATCATTATCACGTGCTTGACGAGTCTATTATGTCCGAAGCCGCGGCCGACTCCTTGAAGCATGAACTTTCCGAGCTGGAAAAAGAGTTTCCTGAGCTGATTACTCCCGACTCCCCGACTCAGCGCGTCGCAGGTCGCGCCCTCGACAAGTTCGAAAAAGTCACTCACAAAGATCGCATGATTTCGCTTGCCGATGTCTTCTCGACCGAAGAAATCCGCGACTGGGTCGCCTCAAACGAGAAGCTCGTCGGTCCGATCCAGGAATACTTTACCGATATCAAAATGGATGGCCTCGCTTGTGCGCTACATTATGAAGATGGCCTCCTGGAAAAAGCCGTTACTCGCGGCGATGGTCTGGTCGGCGAAGACGTCACTATGAACGTTCGCACCATCGAAAACGTCCCGCTTCGCCTGCCCGCCGTCGACGGTATCCCCGAGAAAGGCCACGTCGAAGTTCGCGGCGAAATTGTCATTTTCAAGAAAGACTTTGACGCCCTTAACGAAAAACAAGTCAAATCCGGTGAAAGACCTTTCGCAAATCCGCGCAATCTTGCCGCTGGCAGTATCCGCCAGCTCGACCCGCGCATCGCCGCCGGACGAAAATTGAAATTCATGGCTTACGATCTTGTCCAACCGAACCTCCCGAAACATTCCGAAGCCTACGCGGCTCTCCGGAAACTCGGCTTCCGTACTTCCGGCGAAGACCACGTCTTCAAAAATATCGACGAAGTAGAAAAGGAAATTGCCCGCCTCTCTGATTATCGCCAAACCCTCCCCTTCAACACCGACGGCATGGTCATCAAAATCAACGACCGCGCTGTCTATCAGAAGCTCGGCATTGTCGGGAAAACCCCGCGCGGCGCCGTCGCCTTCAAATATCCCGCCGAGGAAAGCACGACCAAAGTCAAAGATATCGTTATCTCGATTGGCCGCACCGGCGCTGCTACTCCTGTCGCTATCTTCGACCCGGTCGTCGTCGCTGGCAGCACTGTTCGTCACGCCAGCCTCCACAACGCCGACGAAATCGCTCGCCTCGACGTTCGCATCGGCGACACCGTTATTATCTACAAAGCCGGCGACATCATCCCTCAGGTCAAAGAAGTTCTCCTCACTCTCCGCCCCGACGACACCGAGCCCTTCAACTATGAGCAGGCTCTGAAAAAGCAATACCCCGAGCTCGAGTTTGAGCGTCCCGAAGGTGAAGTTGTCTACCGTGTCAAGGGTGAAAACTCCGACCTCATTCTGAAGCGCGCTATCGAATATTACGCCTCGAAGCCTGCTCTCAACATCGACGGCCTCGGCGAGAAAAACGTCGCCGCCCTTATCGACGCGAACCTCGTCAAATCCCTCTCCGACCTCTATCGCCTGAAGCCGGAAAAAGTCGCTCAGCTCGAGCGTTTCGCGGAACTTTCCGCGCAAAATCTCGTCGCCGCCATCCAAGCCTCCAAGACCCCGCCCCTCCACAAGTTTATCGCCGCTCTGGGTATTCGCCATGTTGGCACCCAGACCGCTATGACTCTTGCAAAGGCTTTTCCGAGCATTGATGACCTCGCGAATGCCACTGCTGAAGACCTCCAGAAACTCCCCGACATTGGCAAAATCGTTGCTGAATCCATTCTCGCCTACTTTGCCGATGAAGATAACCTGAAACTCCTCGCCGAATTGAAGGAACTCGGCGTAGAACCTGTCGCCGAAGACATGACCAATCTCCCGCTCTCGGGCAATAGTTATATTGTCACCGGCACTCTCGAGAGCATGGGCCGCGAAGCCGCCGAGGATCGTCTCCGTGAACTCGGCGCCACCGTCACCGGTTCCGTCACAAAAACCACCACCGCCCTTATTGCCGGCGCGAAGCCCGGCAAGGGAAAGACCGACAAAGCCGCCAAGCTCGGCATCCCAACCATCGACGAAGCTGCCTTCCTTGAGCTCATCGGCCAATAGACATCTCGACTAACCTATCTCCAACAACGCCAGCCTAGCCAGTAACCGCAGCCATAAAAAAGAGCGCAACTTGCGCTGCGCCCCTCTTTATCTGACTTTCCGCCAGCCGCGACCATTAAGTGGCCGAATCTGCGGAGAACAGCCGGTTTTACCCAGCCGTCACCACTTGAATCCCATGGAAACAAAACAGGTCCTTGACCGGAATTTTCCAATAGTCCAGACCGAAGTCACTTGCCACTGCTGCGACGGCTTGGTCTGAGACCCAGCGGTTCCGCGCCGAAGTCGAACGCCAATCCTCGGTCTCCGCCAGCCGCTCGAACTCCACGCTATACTTATCGTGAGCATCGCGCAAGCGATCCGGGTCGCCCCAGCCTTGCCAGCCAGGCGAAAGGATGTAGAGATAATCCCTCGTCACCACGATCGCTCGTTGCGTCCCGCGCATCGCCTCGGTATACAAATCCTGTCCCGAAAACGAATTCCCGCTCGGGTGATTGTGGATGATGAGCGCTCCTCCCTGTTCGCGAAACTGAGCTATTTGCTCGGCGGTCATTGTGACCTTTTGTGGATCATGGTCGGTTATCTCGAGCAACAACCTGCCATCCGCATCAAACGCCGCCAAAGTCTCAAAATTCTGATCTTTGATCGTTCGCACGATCGTCTCGATGCTGGGTGTCGGGCAGTCCATTGACACGCTCGGCTCCGTCGTTTGTGACAACGGCTCTTGAGCGCAAGCCGAAATGGAAAACAACACTATTAGTGCTGTCAGGGCGATAGCTATTTTCTTCAAAATCGATCCCCTCCGTAAGTATTTGATTTTTCATAGGAAACTAGGCTAAAAGTCATAATAACTTAAAGTGCGCCCCAAAAGCCACCCAATTTCCCCTCATACTACCATTATAGCACACATCGCAACAAAAGTCAATATCACGGCGCCCAAATCTGCCAAAATCCCGCCAAAACAGTATATAATATACTTATATGCCAAAATTTGAACTCGTCTCTAAATACCAGCCGACTGGTGATCAACCCCAGGCCATCGAGCAGCTCACTGCGGGCCTGAATGCTGACGTCCGCGAGCAGACCCTGCTCGGCGTCACCGGCTCCGGCAAGACCTTCACCATGGCGAACATTATCCAGAACTATCAGCGCCCGACCCTTATTCTTGCCCATAACAAAACTCTCGCCGCCCAGCTTTATTCCGAGTTCCGCGAGTTCTTCCCGAAAAACGAAGTTCACTACTTCGTCTCCTACTTCGACTACTACCAACCAGAAGCCTACATCGCCTCGACCGACACTTATATTGAGAAAGACTCCGCCATCAACGACGAAATCGACCGCCTTCGCCACGCTGCGACCGTCGCCCTTCTCACTCGCCCTGACACTATCGTCGTCGCTTCGGTTTCCTGTATCTACGGCATCGGCTCGCCCGACCATTATACCGAAATGTCCCTCCCGCTCCTGAAGCAAGACGGCGTTTGGCGGGTCGCCGGCCCGGATGCCCTCTCCCATATCCTCGCCAACATCTCCCCGGACGAAATGCCCGACAAGCCTCTCGTCGACGTCTCGACCCAGGGCGCCGAAACCCTCTCGCAGCAAAACTTCATCATCTATCTCGTCGCCATGCAATACCACAGAAACGACCTCGCCTTCGAGCGTGGCAACTTCCGCGTCATGGGCGACACCGTCGATCTTTTCCCGGCCAGCGGGGAATGGGGCTATCGCTTCGAGTTTGGCTTCGATACCCTCGAAAGCGTCCGCATCATCGATCCCCTGACCGCCGAGACCCGCGAGAAGCCCGACCGCGTCCATATCTTCCCGAACACTCACTACGCTACTCCGAAGGATCAGCTCGAACGCGCCATCACCGGTATTGAAGCCGAGTTTAAGGATCGTCTCAAATATTTCGAGAAGCACGACAAGTTTCTCGAGGCGCAGCGCCTTTCTCAGCGCACGAAATATGACCTTGAAATGCTCCGCGAGACCGGTTTCGTCAAGGGTATCGAGAATTATTCTCGCCACCTCGACGGCCGCCGCCCCGGTCAGCCTCCAGCGACTTTGATTGACTTTTTCCCGGAAGATTTCCTTCTGCTCGTCGACGAAAGCCATATGACCCTCCCCCAAGTCCGCGGCATGTATAACGGCGACCACGCCCGCAAGACCACCCTTGTCGAATATGGCTTCCGCCTACCCTCTGCCCTCGACAACCGCCCCCTGATTTTCACCGAGTTTGAGCAGCATATTAAACACGCAATTTACGTCTCTGCCACCCCCGGCCCTTACGAGCTCGAGCACTCCCCTGAGCCAGCCCAGCAAGTTATCCGTCCGACCGGCCTCCTCGATCCAGAGATTGAGGTTCGCCCCTCCGAAGGACAGATTGACGATCTCATGGAAGAAATCGACGCCCGCATCGCGAAGAATCAGCGCACCCTCGTCACGACTTTGACCAAGAAAATGGCCGAAGACCTCTCTGATTATCTCAAGGAGCGCAATATTAAAGTCGCCTACATCCACTCCGACATCGACACTCTCGAGCGCGGCGACATCCTCCGCGACCTCCGCGCCGGCGTCTACGACGTCCTCGTCGGCATCAACCTCCTCCGCGAAGGTCTCGACCTCCCCGAAGTCTCCCTCGTCGCTATTCTTGACGCCGACAAAGAAGGTTTCCTTCGCTCCGAATCCGCCCTCATCCAGACCATCGGCCGCGCCGCTCGCCACGTCAACGGCAAAGTCATCATGTACGCCGACAACATCACCGAAAGCATGGAAAAAGCCATCTCCGAGACCAACCGCCGCCGTGAAATCCAGCAAGCCTACAACAAAGAACACAACATTACCCCCCGCTCCGTCAAGAAAGAAATCTCCGCCGGTCTCCGCGCCATTATCCCCGAGAAGGAAGAAGTCGCCCGCCTCGACCTGAAGCGCATCCCCCAGGAAGAGCTGCCCAGCCTTATCAAGGAACTTCAGTCGCAAATGCAGCTCGCCGCCGCCAACCTCGACTTCGAGAAAGCCGCCATGCTCCGCGACCAGATCTCCGAAATCAAAGAACAGGGAAAAAAGAAATGACAAACTATCAATTCTACCTCACCGAACTTGCGCCAAACGGCTGCCCTGCCTTCCTGGAGAAATATCTCAAGTGCCCATCGCTGCTCCGACTCAAAAATATCGGCTATTTCTGCGGCATGGACCATGCTTCTCCTGCTATTTATCATTTTCCCGAATATATTAGTCGATACGACCACTCGCTCTCAACTGCACTGCTCACCTCTCGCTTCACTGGCGACCGCCCGGCCATCCTTGCCGCCCTTTTTCATGACGTCGCTACGCCCTGTTTCTCGCATGCGATCGATTTTATGAACCAAGATTACGAAAAACAGGAAAGTACCGAAGAGTATACCGAGCGGCTCTTGCGCGCAGACAACTATCTCGCGCAATGCCTTAATGAAGATAACATTTCTCTCGCGCAGATCATAGATTTCAAACAATATCCTATCGTTGACAACGACCGCCCGCGCCTTTGCGCCGATCGACTTGACGGTCTCATTCTCTCTGGTTTGGGCTGGTCTCAAGATATTTCTCGTGACACTATTCGCGAGCTAATCACCGAAGCAACCATCTACCAAAACGAAGATAATCTTCCTGAAATTGGCTTCAAAACTCGCGCCGCCGGCGAAAAGGCTCTCATCGCTGCCAAATCCCTCGACGCCGCCTGTAGTGACGCAGAGGATGTCTATATGATGGATCTTCTTGCCCGCATCACCCGCCGCGCTATCGAGCAAAAATATATCACCTACGACGACCTTTATACATACGGCGAAAAAGAACTTCTTGATCTATTCTGCAAGCAGCCCGACCCCGAACTCTCCCGGCTCCTCGATGAGTTCACGACTATTACTCCGGCCGACATCCATCTCGACCACCCTCCCCGCATCAAATCACGCAAACTCAATCCTCTCGTATGCGGCGAACGTTTAATCAAATAACCCGAAAGGACTCCTATGAAAGAAATCCATAAGAAAATCAGCCCCGAATACTTCGAAAAAATCCTCTCCGGCGAGAAGACCTTCGAATATCGCGTCAACGATTTTGATTGCCAGCCTGGCGACATACTCGTCCTCGACGAATATGAATATACCCAGGGCCAGGGAACGACCGACGGCCGCCGCGCCACCGGTCGCTCCATCCGCAAGAAAGTCGGCTACGTCGCAAAAACCGCCGATTTTGACTGGCTCGACCGCCCCGACGTCAAAGCCGACCTCGAGAAATACGGCGCCCAGATTATCTCGCTCCTCGACGAGTAAATTACTAAGAACGCTTCATCTTGACAAAAACCGAAATCTGTGCTACAATGGTAAATGAGGGGCTTGTTTTTGAATACTAAAACGCAGTAAATTAAGCATAATAGTCGACGTTATCTGTATAAACCAGTCAAAAATCAAGCTACTACCTTAAAAGGAGGAATTATTCATGCCCGAAGAATTTGCCACTCGCTCCGCCCGCCCCGATGACAACCTGACCGACATCGCGAAAATCATCTACGCCACCGACCCCTATATCTACCCGTTTTGGTTCGGCAGCGAAGACGACGCGATCATGTCTCTCCATGCGCTGATCCACTCCACCGGCACCATTTTCTCCCTCGACAACCTCTATGTTGTCTGGGAAATCTGGAGCCGCAAGATTCTTGGCGTCATCGTTGCCATCAGCTCCCGCAGCGACCTGTCCTACGACTATAGCCCGCTGAAGCAGACGAACGACCATTACCGTTTTGCGATTGAGCGCTACGTTGAGCCGTCCGTCCGCCACGCCCAGAAATCCGATCCTGACACAATGACGATTCTGGACTGTTGCGTTGCCCCTGATGCCCGCCGGCGCGGCCTCGGCAAACTCCTGCTCAACAACTTCATGATCGCCGCGCAAGCTCACGGCTTCCGGCGCTTCGAGTTGGACTGCCTTGCCGACAACCAGCCTGCGCTCGCGCTCTATCATGGTCTTGGTTTCCAGGACGTCAAACCTGGTATCGGCTTCGACGGCACCGACCATTCCCAGGTCGCCATCATGTCGCTGGCTCGCCGCGTTTAGTTCTCCTCTCGCACCCGCCCCGGTCGCCCCGCGCCCGGGGCTTTCCCATCCCAAAATTCCCAGATAAAACCTCTTTACAACTCCCTCGAAATCATATATTATATATAAGTAGAGTTGGAGCTGGTTGATATTAGCGCTCTGACACAAATAATAATTAAAAGGAGAAAGAATGGCAAATTTTGACCGTTCCAAGCCACATATCAACGTCGGTACGATGGGCCACGTTGACCACGGTAAAACTACCTTGACGGCTGCGATTACTAACGTTCTCGCAAAGAAACTCCCATCCGAAGTTAACAAAGCTGTCGCTTACGACCAGATCGATAACGCTCCAGAAGAGAAGGCTCGTGGTATTACCATCGCCACCTCTCACCAGGAGTACGAATCTGACAACCGCCACTACGCGCATGTCGATATGCCGGGCCACGCCGACTACATTAAGAACATGATTACCGGTGCTGCTCAGGTTGATGGTGCTATTCTCGTGGTCGCTGCGAACGATGGTCCGTTGCCACAGACCCGTGAGCACGTCCTCTTGGCTCACCAGGTGAACGTCCCGAAGATTATCGTCTTCTTGAACAAGATGGATCTCGCTGATCCTGACCTCGTCGAGCTCGTCGAGATGGATGTCCGCGAACTTTTGAACAAATATGGCTTCGATGGCGACAACACCCCAATCATTAAGGGCTCCGCTACGAAAGCTCTCGAAGGCGACGCCGAGAATGAACAGGCCATCATGGACCTCATCAAGGCTATGGACGAATACTTCGAAGTTCCAGAACACGATCTTGACAAGCCATTCTTGATGCCTGTCGAAGACGTCTTCTCCATCAAGGGTCGTGGTACTGTTGCTACTGGCCGTATCGAACAGGGTGTCGTCAAGTTGAACGATGAAGTTGAAATCGTTGGCCTCAAAGACACTCAGAAATCCGTCGTGACCGGTATCGAGGCCTTCCACAAGACTCTCGATCAGGGCCAGGCTGGTGATAACGCTGGTCTCTTGCTCCGCGGTATTGAACGCGAACAAATCGAACGCGGTCAGGTCATCGCTGCCCCAGGCTCGATCACCCCACACACCGAATTCGAGGCTCAGGTTTACATCTTGAAGAAGGAAGAAGGCGGCCGCCACACTCCATTCTCCAAGGGTTACAAGCCACAGTTCTACTTCCGCACGACCGATGTCACCGGTGAAGTCGAACTCCCAGCCGACAAAGAAATCGTCATGCCTGGTGATACCGTCACCTTCAAGGTCAAGTTGCTCGCGCCAATCGCTATGAACAACAACGACCGCTTCGCCATCCGCGAAGGCGGCAAGACCGTCGGTAGCGGCGTTGTTACTTCGATTATTAAGTAACAACGAAGCGGAAAGCTCCGCTTACCGCGAGTCCCATCCCTGAGAGGGTGGGACTCGTCGGTTCTGGTGTCGTTACCAACATCATCAAATAATTATTCAATTACTGATAAACTAAAAGAGCCTCGAAAGGGGCTCTTTTTGGGTTATTTCAACTTCCCGACGCCCAAGAAAAACTCCCTCGCACGCTCGCGGGGGAGTTTTATGGTGGTTAGCTAACGTTAACAAGCCGGCATCAACGAGTCAACACTAATAAACCGATGCCGATAAGTCAATCTACCTACGCCGAATCGGCCGCTTTCCGTGCCGGATACCCCGGACGTCGCATTTCCTCGGGCAGCGCCGCATAAATCTCGGCGTCCCTCTCGAGTAGCTGCCGCAGCAGGACATAGTCAATCGGCAGCCAGAACGTGTAACGATGCTTGCCGGTGCTGTGATAGGGCGCATGCGTGAGCAGGGAATTGAACACCGTCGCCGTCTTCAGTCGCTTGTAGCGATAATAATAGACATAAACTTTTCCGTCCTGGCGAGAAGTCTTCAGCTCCAGGCCTCCACCCGCCGTGCGCGCCAACTTTTGCAGCCGACTCTCAAAATCTGCCCGAGCCATCATCCAGACTGCCGGAATCTCGTCGCCATAGGTCAGCGACCGAATCCGCTCTTGATAAGTCTGTTCGTCGCGGGCGATTGCCCGCTCCAGCCGCGCAAATTGTTTTGGCAAATCGAACGCCAGCGTTGCCGTCAGCTCGCTCGCCTCGCGAACCAGCCAATACGGCCGCCGATAAGTCGCGCATTTAGATCCGGAAATTGCCGCCGTGGCGCAGCCTTTCTCATCGAAGCCGAAAGTCTTCTCCAGCTCGCCGCCGACCGCCCGCGCCTTCGCTCGCAAATCTTCATAACGCTCTCGGTCGGTCGTCCTTTCGTAACGTTCCAACATCAGCCGCTCCATTTGCGCCTCGAGCAGCTTCATCCGCAGCTCAAAATCCGTTTCCGAAGTCCCGTGTTGCCGCTTCGGTGCCGCCGTTTGCTCTCTCATGCTACCCCTCCTTTGCAATAATTTTAAGAGCTCGTCAAACGCTAACCGAAATAAAGCTAACCAAAATGTGCCAGATGCCGCCAACATTTCCATAATGCCTAGCTTCGCCAGCCCACTCCGGTCCAAATAGCGCCAAAGTCATCAAACTCCAAGCTAAAACACTCGGAAGCTCATCAAAAACCTCGGCCATTAGCCTAACGCTAACACCTTATACTTCCATTATAGCACACATCACCAGAAAAGTCAAGCGGAACATTACGACTATAGACATTCTCCGTAAAAAATGATATAATTACTGATATTATCTGCCAGACCGCACCCGCCCCTGAAGCAGCGTACCTCACAACTAGAAAGGAGAAAACTATGCCCGACAAGACAATTCCTATCGCTACACCCAACAAAAGAGCATTCAACCAGTCCGAGCCGTCCGCCCCCGCTGACACAACGGCCGCCAAAATCATCGCCATCCACCCCGAGTGCAAGAGCAACGCTCCGCGCTCCCCTGCCCTAAAGCTTGACCCTCCCGGCCTCACAATCCGCCTCGGCATCGATCGTGTTGTTTTCCTGGTTACCGAATTATTGGAACTGCCGGAGCTGGACGTCTACCCTGTCGCCGATTGCGCGATGCGATTTCGTATGCTGCCTGGGCTACTTCTGAGCTCGCCCGCGCGCCATGTCATTTATCCGTTGACGCCCGATCGGGGCGCTATACCGATCAAGATCCAGCTCCTTTCCGCCGCCATGGAAAACGAGAATCCCTACTTCGGGCTATCTCTGTTCGCCAAGATCACCGAGGCGCTGGAGTACACTCAATTTATTCCGGAAACACCCTCAGCTCTCTTGCCTCATGGTCTGGTTAGAGAACTCTTCCCGAGAGAAGCGGACAGCCTCGACCTGACTGGAATCGCCCAGAAACATGAAATTCCGCCTGACCGGCTCGACGAGATGCCCGTCCGCATCAATTTTCAACTGCCCTCCGGCTACGACCTGCCCGAAATTCACCGCGGCAAAATCGTCCGCATTAGCCTGAGCCTCTACGCCCGCGCCGGCGGCCTGGCCCCGAACGGAACGCCTCTGCTTGTCAATTCCCGCAGTCGCCCCACTCTGATTCATGTCGGCTCGTCCGGATTCAATCCGCCCGCTGCCGATTATTATCAGCTGCGCGGCGTCAGCCAGGATTTGCCAGCGACCAGCAAGCTGCCGGATGTCTACGAGGACTATTCAGAAATCCTGGATCCGACTGCCGCCATGTTGGCGCGGCGCGGCATCAAAATCTGACAGCCCAAAAACCTTTCTAGGAAAGCCTCTGCCAAACGGCAGGGGCTTTTCGCTGCCCAAAACTCAAGACTTATGCTATAATATCATGATGAGCAAAAATAAGCCTAACCGCCAAAGAATCATTATTCGGACTAGCGTTATCGGCATCGTCACCAATCTCGTCCTCGTCGCCTTCAAAATGACGGTCGGCCTTATCGCCGCCTCCAACGCGATCGTCCTCGACGCCGTCAATAACTTGACCGACGTTTTCTCCTCTGTCGTCACTATTGTCGGCACGAAACTCGCCGCTCGTCGTCCCGATCGCGAGCACCCCTACGGCCACGGTCGCTACGAATATCTCGCCGCCCTTGTTGTCGGTGCGATCATTTTCTCGGTCGGCGCCTTCGCTCTCGTCGAATCCATTCCGAAAGTCTTTCACCCCGAGCTTGCCGACTACTCCCTCGCTAGTATTGTCGTTATCTCCGCCGCCGTCCTTGTCAAAATCTTTCTCGGTCTCTACGTCAAATCCGTCGGTCGCGCCCAAGATTCGGCCAGCCTCCTCGCCTCCGGTCTCGACGCAATGTTTGACGCCGTCCTCTCCTTCTCGACCCTAATCGGCATTTTCTCGACCATGTTTTTCCAAGTCAGTCTCGACGGCATCCTCGGCGTCATTATCTCATTGTTCATTATCAAAACCAGCCTCGAAATCCTCAGCAATTCCGTCCTCGACATCATCGGCGGTCGCAGCGACCCTGGGCTCTCCCGCAAGCTCCACGCCTTCGTCTGCAGCTTTCCCGAGGTTAGTGGTGCTTATGACCTCATTATCCACGATTACGGCCCCGGCGCCTACATGGGTTCGATTCATATCCAAGTCCCTGACCGCCTCACCGCGAAAGACATCCATCGCTTGACCAGCGAAATCTCTCAGGGCGCGCTCTCGAAATACAATATTACGCTCACCGTCGGCATCTACGCCGAAAATAGCCAGACCAAAACCCACCAGGCCATGCGCCGTCACCTCGAAGAAATCATTGAGCATTATCCCGCCGTTCTTCAGTCGCACGGCTTCTATGTCGACGACCAGCGAAAACTCGTCATCTTCGACCTTGTCATTGACTACTTTTACCGTGAAAAACTCAAGTTGAAGAATCGCATCGTTCGCAAATTCCGCCGCGCCTATCCCGAATATCGCTGCCGCGTCACCCTCGACCTTGACACCGGGCTTGAGCTTGAACCGTAGGCCCTTCTAGCCGCAAGCCCCAAGCTCGCAAAATCCCTCCGCCAAACCGCGCGAAATATTATATAATTAAACTATGCATAGCCTTTTTCTCCTCTGCTCCCTCGTCGCCGGTCTGATTTCGCACAGCCAAGCGCCGCTTTTCGCTGACCATTACGCTGTTGCTGACCAACTCCTCTCTGAGATGACTCTCGACGAGAAAATCGCTCAAACTCTCCTCGTCCGCTACCCTGACGACGCCACCGCCGCGAGTATCTTCGAGAAATATCAATTCGGCGGTTATATTTTCTTCGCCAAAGATTTCCAGGGAAAGTCCGCCGCCGAAGTCAGTCGGATGACCGAAAGTCTCCAAAAAGTCGCCAAAGTCCCGATTTTGACCGCCGTTGACGAAGAAGGTGGCCTCGTCGCTCGCGTCAGTAGCAATCAAAAGCTCCGCAAGGAGCGTTTCGCCTCCCCGCGCGAATTATACATCGCCGGCGGGCTCTCGCTCGTCCGCGAAGATACCCTCGAAAAGTCCCGCCTCCTTTTCTCGCTCGGCCTCAACCTCAACCTTGCCCCGGTCGTCGACGTCTCGACCAACCCCGCCGACTATATGTATAGCCGCAGCCTCGGCGAAGACGCCAAAATCACCTCTGAATTCGCCCGGACCGTTATCGACGCCAGCCACACCTTCAACGCCGAACTCACCTCCGAAAATCACGAAACCCCCACCGTTTCCTATACCCTCAAACATTTCCCCGGCTATGGCAACAATCTCGACACCCACCAGGAAACTTCGCTCGATCGCCGCTCCCTCGTCGACCTGCTGAGCATCGACCTTCAGCCTTTCCGCGCCGGTCTCACCGCTGGCGCCGAAGCCGTCCTCGTCAGCCATAATATCGTCACTGCCCTCGACCCCGTCCGCCCCGCCTCCCTCTCGCCCGCCGTCCACGAGCTCCTCACTAACGTCCTCAGTTTCACCGGCGTCATCATCACCGACGATATCGCCATGGGCGCCATCGCGAACCCCGCTGCCATCTCCTCGCAAAACCCCGCGAACTCCTCCTCTGAGAACTCTGCCGATCTTGAAAACCTCAAAATCCTCTCCGAGAATCCCGCCGTCCAAGCCGTCCTCGCCGGCAACCACCTCATCATCACGACCGATTACCTCGACAGTCTCACCGCCATCAAATCCGCTCTCCAGCGTGGCGTCATCGACGAAGCTCAAGTCGACCGCATGGCTCGCCAAATCCTCGCCTGGAAATCCTACAAAGGCCTCCTCTAGGCGATAAAACCAACAAACACTACTCCTAGAGCGACAAAACGGGTCAAACGCCGCCAGAAACCCCGAAAACTCTTGCTTTTTGAGGTGAAGTGTGCTATAATGGAAAGATAAGGTATAAGCATTTTGCTCTAAAAACTCATCGACGACCCGTCTAGCGGTCATCTGAGGTTATAGAGCAGAGAAAGGAAATATGACCGAAGCCAAAAAAGAAGAGGGTCTGAAGATCCGCATCCGCCTCAAGGCCTATGATCACCGCGTGATCGACCAGAGCGCAAAACAAATCGTTGATACTGCCGTCCGCACCGGCGCGACCGTTTCCGGTCCTGTGCCTCTGCCGACCAAGCGCAGCACGTTCACTGTCGTCAAATCCCCACACGTCTACAAGACCGGTGGCGAAGCTTTCGAGATGAAAGTCCACAAGCGCCTCATCGACATCTCCAATGCCACCCCGAAGACGATCGATTCTCTCCAGAATCTCGCCCTCCCAGCCGGCGTCGACGCAGAAATCAAGATGTAGGGAAAGAACAAAAGAAAAGTCCCCGACCCGTCCGGATCGAGGACTTTTTGCTAGAGCGTAGATTGAAAGTCAGAGCCGGCTCATCATGGGCCCGGAAACACTAATGTCCCGCTCCGCCCCAGCTCGACACGCTCGTTCAAGCCGCGCAGAAAAGTTGCCATATACGGGATATCGGTAGCCTGAACCTTGCCATAGCGGTCAACCGCCGTCAGGTGTGCCTTGTCGTCACCACAAATCAGCTTCCAGCCAGGCAAGCGCGAATCGCCAGCAATTTCTGCGGCAATGCCACCCATCAGCTTTCTGCAGGCTTCCCGATCGGCCTCCGCGTGCCGCATCTGGACCATCCGCGACACCTCTTGCGACCTCAACTCGCAGGTTTTGCAATAGAAGTCCGTCCGCTTCAGCACCCAGAAGTCATAGCCGGTCGTGGCCATAATCGGCGCCTCCATCTTCGGCGGAATCTGTTGCAGAACCTTTGCCATCCACTCTTTCTCAAGTGGCGCAATGCGCTCCAGCCAGATTGCCTGATATTCTTTCGCGAAATATGATTCCAGCCCGCGCAGAGCCCAATCCGGCGGCTCCATTTCCCAGCGCACCGCAACCGCGACTTGGCGCGTATCCATCGGTGCCCCGAAATAGAACATGTTCCCGTCCAAATGACCCGTCGCCACCTGCACCGAATATTCCGTCTGGAACGGCGCACGCACCTCGGGGTCGTTCGACGCCTGGAAACCGCCTTCGAGCATGGCGATTCCACCCGGCCCTTCCAGCAGCTCATCCGGCACCCAGAAAGACAATTCGTTTCCTCTCCCGAGTACCAGTGGTAGCGAGAAACCATTATCTTCCTCGCGAATCGCCGATTTTGGGAACATGGTCGCCACATCTCTTGCCGTGGTCTTTTTGTTCATCAAAATCCCTCCTTCGAATGAACAATCTCTAGCAAAATTAATACTACAATTCAGCCCATTTACTCTCTAAAATCTTCCCAAAATAGAAATTTCCCAAAAAGTACAAAACAGACCTCCTCTCTACCATTATATCACACCAAAACGCTTTTGTCAACCATAAAACCAATAAACCCAAAATGACAGAGGTAAACTTCACGAAATTCAATGTTTTCCCGAGCCTCCCCGAAGACTGTGCTATAACAAGGAGCAGCGAGTGAAGAGCCTGCTAGTAGGCTCTTCGGAGCGCGACGAAGTTACAGTATAAGTCGAAGACTTATGCTATAATGAACTTATGACGCCCGTGATGAGGTTCAAAAAACGGTTTTACTTCGTAGCTGCTCGCTACTTCCGGTTTTTTGCGAACTTCGCTCTCCGACGCTGGCATCCCCGGATTATTGCTGTCACCGGCTCTGCGGGGAAGACCACTTTGCTCCATATGATTGAGTTTGAGCTTGGCGACCGCGCCCATTATTCCCACGATGCCAATTCCGCTTTCGGCATCGCCTTCGATCTCCTCGGAATGGATGGCGTCCGCGGCTCGAAGCTCCGCTGGATCAAACTTTTCCTCTTCACCCCCTTTAAGGCTCTCTATTATCAGCGTAAGGGCGAGTTCTATGTCGTTGAAATTGACGGCGAGCGCCCGCACGAAACCGAGTTTCTCGCTACCTGGCTGAAGCCCGAGGTCACCCTCTGGGTATCCTTCGGCCTCTCTCACGCCGTCCAGTTCGAGAACTCCGTCGCCGAAGGGAAATTCCCGACCCTCGACGCCGCCATCGCTCACGAATTCGCCACCCTCCCCGAGAACACGACGAAACGCGTCTATATCGATGCCGATTCCGAGCCGATGCGCGAGGCGACCAAAAACATCAAAGCTGAGGTTATCGCCCTCTCGAAGAAGCAACTCAAGCGCTACAATGTCTATCCGACCCGCACCGATTTCGTCTTTGAGTCCGCTTCCTTTCATTTTGCCCAGCCCCAGCCGAAAGATATCGCCATCCAGCTCCTCATGCTCGAGGATCTCATGGTCTATCTCGGCGTTCCGCTTCGCACCGATTTCAGTTCTATGCCCGTCCCGCCTGGCCGCAGCAGCTATTTTAAGGGTAAAAAAGGCCTTAATCTCATCGACAGCAGTTATAACGCCCATATTATCAGCGCCCAGTCTATCCTCGAGATGACCCGCAATCTTCGCGCTGGCCATAAGTGGCTCGTTATCGGTGATATTGTCGACCAGGGGTCAATCGAAGGCGAAGAACACCATAAGCTCGCCAACCTTATCGCTGACGCCGGCCCGGAGATGGTCATCCTGGTCGGCCGACGCACAAAAGAATACACCGCGCCCCGCCTCAAGGAACTTGGTATTCCTGCTCGCACCACCCTCGACCCGAAAAAAGCCCTCAAATTCATCGAAAATAACGCCACCGGCGAAGAAACTATCGTTTTCAAAGGCAGCCAGTATCTTGAGTGGATTATCGAGAAGCTCCTTGCCGACCCGGCCGACGCCGCGAAGCTTCCGCGCCGCGAGCCAGCCGCCGTCAAGCGCCGCCAGAAATGGGGGCTAGACTGATGATCTCCGTCTCGCTCGTTTCCGATTTAAGCTCGTCTGTCGCCTTCGCGAAGGAGGTCGCCCGTGCCTAGTATTCCCGACCCGAAGAAACTCCCCAGGAGCCGCCGCCCGAAATTATACATCATTCATGGCTGGACTTATACCGTTGCTCCCTGGGAACGCACCATCGGTCTCCTCGAGAAGCAGGGTCTTGTCGTCGAAATGCTCAATGTCCCTGGTCTCACTACATCCTCGAAGAAAGTTTGGACAATTGATGAATATAGAGATTGGGCTGACCGTAATATTCCTGATGGCGCTATTGCCCTCGGCCACAGCAACGGCGGCCGCATCTTGCTTAATCTCTGTAGCGAAAAACCTGACAAACTTTCCCATCTCATTCTGCTTGACGCCGCTGGAGTTTATGAAACCTCCAACAAGCGCGATGTCGCCCGTAATCTCTCGAAGCGACTCGGCTTTCTCAAGAAAGTCCCTGGGCTAACTCGGGTCTGGCACAAACTCACCGGCGCCTCCGACTATGCTCGCGCTCCCGAAAATATGAAGAAAACTTTGACCAATATGCTCGATAGCGACAAAAATCTCAATCTCGCCAAGGTGACGACTCCGACCTCTATTCTTTGGGGCGCAAATGATACTGTCACTCCGCCGCATCAGGCCGAAATTATGCACCAATCCATCAAAGATAGCACGTTGAAGATTTTCCCAGGCTGGACCCACGCGCCTTATCTTTCTCACCCCGACGAACTCGCGAAAGCGATTTTACAAGCCTATCGCCATCCGCCCGAAGTGAAGCCGGTTGTCGAGGTTACTCAGGCCGCCACGGTTTCCGCGTCGATGGCTATGAAGAAGGCGGCCGAGCCGGTCGTCCCGAGCACGGCGCCGATTTCCGCCACTCTCGCTTTCAAGAAAGCTGCCGGCCCGAGTGCCGATGACGCCTCGAAGATGTCTGCCGCTCTCGCCGTCCCGAGCTCGAAGGCAAAACCTGCCGCGACCCATTCCGGGGCTCCGCTCACCCGCCGTCAGCGCGCCGCTATCAAGCGTCAATTTGAAGCCAACGCGCCGCAGCCTGTCGCTACGGCCGCTCCTGAACGACCCGAAGGTGTCGAGTACGAAGCCGCTGATTTGCCGGCGCCCGAGCCGCAACAGATTATCTCTAGCGCCTCCGTCCCGAAAGTCGGTCGCCTCGAGCGCGCTCGCCGCAAAATCGGCCTGGAACCAAAAGTCGCCACCAAGACCTCTTCAAAATCAGTCAAATCCGCTGCCAAACCCGCCTCCTCTACGAAAAAATCCACGAAAGGGAAACGATGATTTTTCTTGGTCTTGCCTCGAATTATCCCGTCGGCCGCACTTTGCGACATCTTTTTGCCTGGGGCATTCCGAAAGATAGCCAAGCCCTTCGTCAAGCTTTCGCCTCCCGCTACGGCTCCACCGTCAATCAAGTCGCACTCTATCACACCGGTCGCTCCGCTCTCGCCGCCGCCCTCCTTGCGGTCGCCGAGCCTGGCGCGAAGGTTATTCTCCCCGGCCTCACCTGTATCGCTGTCGTCCGCGCCATCAAGGCCGCCGGCTGTATTCCTGTCTACTCCGACATCGACCCAGAAACTCTCCAATACGACTTCGACGCCCTTGACAAAACGCTTACGCTGTGCTACAATGGCAGTAATGGCTCGACGAGCCCCGCTTTTCCATGCCCCGGTGATGCTTCCAACTCGCCAGAAAACACCGAAAATAACCTCGTCCGAGCAAAAACCCAGCCTCGGCCGGTTGTCATCGCTCAAAATACTCTCGGCCTCCCTCTCGACGCCGAGAAGCTTGAAGAAGTCGTAAAAAAACACAATGCTATTATCATCGAAGACCTTGCCCACTCTGCCGGTCGTTTCTATCCCGATGGTCGCGAAATCGGCACTATCGGCGCCGCGACCGCTCTCAGCTTCGGCAAAGGTAAGGCTATTGACACGATTTGCGGCGGCGCTCTTATCATCCGCCAACCCAAGACCACCGTCCATCAACCTGAAGCCATCAACCGCCAGCCCGAATCTACCGCCGACCAGACCCTTGACCAGCCGCCTAAGCGGCCCCGTCTGAGCGCCAGCTTGCGCGACCGTTGGTATCCAGTCTTCGCCGGTCTCAGCCGCACTTTCTGGAGCATCGGCCTCGGCAAAGCCATCCTTGCTGTCTGCGTCAAGTCTCGCTGGATCGAAAAGTCCGCCGACGCCGAGTTATCCTTGGAAACCCGCTTAACTCATTGGCAGGCTAAACTCGCCCGCGAGCAACTAGATAAGCTCGCCAGAACCCCGCTCCGTGAGCATGCTTTTGTAAAAAAACGCGATCAGCTTCTCCAGGAACTTAAGAATAACGGCTACGACTTCTGCGAAATCTGGTATGATACCCCAGTTTCTCCAGTGCGCTATGCTCTCGAAGCCGACTTTCCGGCCGATCGCTGTCCGAATACTGTCAAAGTCGCCCAGCACATCATCAATCTCCCGACTTGGTATCCAGAGGTGAAACTTACGAGAGCCCGCGAAATCATCAAGCCTTATGAGGTTGAACTGTGACGCGTCCGCAGAACCTCTCTTCTAATCACGCCGAGCTCTGGTCTAAAATCCAGCAGCTCTACCCCGAGGCGAACTTCCTCCAGTCCCCCGAGTGGGGTCGCATGAATGAACTTATCGGCCATAAAGTTATTATCGAAGCAACCGATAAAGCATGGTGCTTGATGATCGTCAAGAATGCCAAGCGCGGCCGCTATCTAGAAGTCCCCGGCGGGCCACTCCTCGATTGGCAAGACGAAACCGCCGTTCAGGAGATTTTTGCCAAAATTCGCGCTATCGCAAAGCGCGAGAAATGTGTTTTCGTTCGTCTCCGCCCCCAGCTTCGGAATACCCCTGAGAACCTTCAACTTCTCTCTAGCCTCGGCCTGAAGAAAGCCCCTATGCACCTCCACGCCGAGCACACCGTCATCCTTGATCTCGAGAAATCCGAAGATGAACTCCTGAAAGAAATGCGTCGCCAGACCCGCTATGAAGTTCGTCGCGCCGGCAAGCTCGGTATTGCGGTCGATTGGTCTAGCAGCGAGGAGATTTTCCGTGAATTTCATCAAGTTCAGGCTGAGACCGCTCTCCGCCAGCATTTTGTCCCGCCCGATCTCAAAACCCTCCTCGCTGAGCGTGCCGCCTTCGACGACCGCGCCCGCATCTATGTTGCCAAAACCGCCGAAGGCAAGCCGATTGCTTATGGTCTCATTTTGATTAGCGGCGTCGAGGCCGAGTATTTTGAAGCCGCTTCGACCGAGCTGAACCACAAGCTTCCTGGCGCCTATGCCCTCGAGTGGCAAGTCGTCAAAGACCTCAAAAAACTCGGTATAAAACGCTATAATCTCTGGGGAATTGCCCCTCATGGCCAGAAAAATCACCGCTACGCCGGCGTTACCACTTTCAAAACCGGCTTCGGCGGCGAAATCATCGAGTTTGTCCCCGCCAGTGACCTTGTCATCCGCCGCTTCCGCTACCTCTTGAACCTCCTCGTCGAAACCGTCCGTAAAAAGAAAAGGCACCTCTAGTGAACCGTCAGAAATGCCCTACAATACAATTATAGCACACTTTACCGAAAAAGTCAATAATAAGCCCGCAAAAACCGTTAGAATCACAAGAAAGCAACCAAATAATCTAAATAACAGGAGTAAAAATGTCAGAAAAAACTAAATCCACCCCCGAGTCCCAGACAGAAAACCAGCCCACCGCCCCAAAAACTTCCGAAAAAGTCCACCGCACCACCGTCAAGACCCCAGCCAGCACCGTCATTATCGAAACCACTACCAAAGAAATCCCCGCCTCGGAAATCTCCGAGGTTGCGAAAGCCACGGGTAAATCCGAAGCCGCCGTCATTGCCGAAGTGGAGACCGAAGCAGAAGCCAAAACTCCTACCGTCTCTGTCTTCAATTTTGAGGATGCTAAAAATCGCGAAGAGTGGGACGATTTCGTCACTAGCCATCCCGAGGCAAACTTCCTCCAGTCTTGGGACTTTTACGAGTTCCATTTGAGTCGCGGCAACCATATCGTTCGTCGCCTCGCCAAAGACGAGAATGGTAAAATCGTTGCCGCTTACGCTGGCGTTATTGAAGCCGCTCGGCGTGGGCGCCACCTCGCTGTTGCTGGCGGCCCGATTCTTGACTGGTCGAACCAGCCCCTCATCACCGCTATCTTTGAAGACATGCGCATCCAGGGTAAGAAAGAAAACTGCGTCTTTGTCCGCGTTCGTCCGCAGCTCCAACGCACGCCCGAAAATCTCCAACTTCTCGAAAGCCGCGGGTTGAAGCCGGCTCCAATGTATCTTTCGGTCGAGTTTGCCGGCGTTCTCGACCTAAATAAATCCGAAGACGAAATCCTGAAAGGTATGCGCCAGCGCCTCCGCCGCGCTCTCCGCAAAGCCGCTAAAAATGATATTCAAGTTGAAAAGTCCACCGATCCGAAAGACATCCACGAGTTCTATCAGATTCAGCTCCAGACCGCTAACCGTCATGAATTTGTCGCCTTCTCCGAAGACTTCTTTACTAAACAATTTGCCGCCCTCGCCAAAAACGGCGAAGCTGTCCTCTATACTGCAAAATATCAGGACCAAATCCTCGCCCAAAACTTCATGATCTTCTACGGCAACGAGGCCTCCTATCATTACGGCGTCTCTTCCGAGCTTGGCACGAAGTATTCCGGCGCTCCGCTCCTCCATATGGAGGCTATGCGCGACGCTCGCGAACGGGGAATTAAGCGCTACAATTTCTGGGGCATCGTCGAGGAAGACGAAATCCACCACCGTTTCTACGGCGTCTCTTGCTTCAAGCGCGGCTTCGGCGTCGACGAACTTCGCTATACTCCAGCTCACGATATCATCCTAAAACCCGCCAAATACACCATCACCAAACTCATCGAGTCCGTCCGCAAAAAAGTCCGCCACGTCTAATCCAAAATTCTTCGCCAAAACGCTTATGCGTATGGTATAATAGACTAAAGTAAGAGGATTTTTAACTATGGCGCACATCAAGCGTAAATATATTGACAGCCATTGGCTAGTGTTTATCTTTCAGGGAGCAATCGCTTTATTCTTTGGTTGTCTGACCTTGTTCACCGGCAGTGAAAGCCCGAGAACACTCACTCCAATTATCGGCATCGCTCTGCTCGCTCTCGCCGTTGTCGAATTCGCCAACTCCCTCCATCGTAGCCGCAACCGCCAGGGCTGGCTCATCGCAACCCTCGTCGCGCTCTTTGACGCCGCTTTTGGTCTCGTTCTAATCTGCCTCACCGGCCAAGAAATGGTTTGGCAACTTTCTACCCTCGCTGCCTATACTGTCATCCGTGGCATCTTCGAGCTCGTTATCGGTTTCCGCACCACCGTCGACCCGACCGACCGCTTCATCTGGGTTCTCACCGGCATCGCTGGCATCATCTTCGGCATCGTAATCCTGAACTCCGGCCATCTCATGAACATTGATTTCGTTCGCTTCTTCGGCGCCTACCTCTTTATCTTTGGCGTCTCCAGCCTAATTTATGGTGTCCATAACCGCTCCCAGAAGCTCGAAGACCGCGAGGCTCGCGCCGAGGCTGCCAAAGCCGCCCGCAAGACAAAAGCCGCCAAAAAGCTAGCCAAGAAATAGACCCTTGTTTTAGCACGCAATATGCTATAATAGCGATATGAACTATCGTACCCCAACCAAGGCGATCATTACCGATGCTGGTTTTGCGAGCCGTTATTTACCAATCACTAAAACTATGCCGAAAGCGATGCTTCCGCTCGGTGCGAAGCCGATTATGCAACTCGTCGTCGAAGAATGCGCCGAAGCTGGTATCGAAGAAATCATCATCGTCGCGACCCCTGAAGGCAAGCCGATTTACGAAGACTATTTCAACAACGCTATCACCCGAATCAAGAAACAGCTCCGCTCTCAGGGCAAAGAAGATCGCTACGCTCCAATTGAACAAATCCTCAACTTCCCTAAAATCACCGTTATCGAGCAAGATCTGTCCTACCCTTACGGCAATGGCTCCCCGATTGCTTCCGCACGCAAGTTCATTCAAGATGACGAAGCCTTTGTCGTTCTTTACTCTGATGACGTCGTCTTCGGCTCATCCGACGTAAAAACCCTCATTGAATCCTATCAACAGCACCCAGAAGCGAAGGCGATTATCATCTCCCAGGAGATGCCCCGCGAGGTGCTTAATAAATATGGTATCATCCGCCTAAAAGAAGGTAACGAAATGCTTCTCCACGACATTGTCGAGAAGCCGAAAATCGAAGATGCTCCTTCGAATCTCACTAGCTATGGCCGCTACCTGCTCACTCCGGAAGTTTTTGACTATCTTGACCCGCGCAACACTGGTCTTGATAATGAGCTTTGGACGGTTGATGCCATTACGCGCATGGTTGATGATGGCGATGTGATCGTCGAAAAAACGCATGGTGAATGGATGACGACCGGCGACCCGAAGAACTATCTCCAGGCCTATCTGAAATATGCCGCTGAGGTCGACGGTCTTGGTGACCTGATCAAAGAAACCGCCCAGAAATATTAAAAACTTTTGCGCCGCAGTTCGTTCGCTGCGGCGCATTTAATAGCGGGCAAAATCGCTCGCAAAGGAGGTAAATAAATGAACGTAGCAGAATGGATTTTAGTCGTGATGCTCTCATGCGCATTATTGATTTTCTTGATTGCAGGTATCGTCCTCGCCATCAAACTTATCCGGCTCACCGAGGAAGCACAAAAAATCGTCGCCACCGGCCAGCAAATTGCGACCAAAGCTGACGACATTGTTGATAATGTCAAAGGCATGACCTCGGTCGGCGGCATCGTCAAAACTTTCGCCAATCGCGTTATCACTAATCAAGAACGCCGCTATGCCGAAGAAGACGTCGCTCGCGCCGCTGCGGAAGAAATCGTCACCGAAGCCGCCGAGGCAGCGGCCCGCGAAAACGCCCAGGCCTCTCGCGATGCTCGCGGCAAAGGCGACCACGCCAAGTCTAGCAAAGCCAAGAAATAACAATAACTCCAGGGCCCGGTAGTAGAAAATGGGGCGTTCCGTACAGGAACGCCCCGTAAGGGTTGGAAGGAACAAAACATGCTAGTTAAAAAGCGCTGACCTGGGGTTAGGCGGTCACTACGGGATGATCTGGTGCCGCCGGCATCACGGTCTGCTCGACCGTCTCATAGCTCGGCATGCCGGGATCGATAACCTCGTGGGCTTCCTCGACATTCGTCTCAATCTGACCGGCAGACGGATACCCAAGCGAACCGTACGGCATCAAGAGCTCAAAGCTCTCCAGCCAGCTGACATAGCTCGGCTGGTAGTATTCCGCCGCATCGCGCAGCTTTTCCCAAGCCTGGGCAAGCTCCTCGTCAGAGAGAGTTGCCTTCAGGGCGACAATGTCCTTGCCAGAATTGACAACATCAGGCGACAGCGCCGCGTAGAGGTCACGGAAGGCCTTGCTCTTGACGATTACCGTCGTGAATTCCAACAGCTCATCGATGTTCATTTCATCGACGTTCTTGTCGTCCAGATTGACCAACGCACTCTGATTCTCGGTCAGCGCTTTCAGCGCCTCGCGCACCTGCTTGGCCGCCGGCAGCGTCTCTTCGCTCAGATAGCTGTCGACGAACTCGGTCACGAACGGATCACTCCGGTACTCGGGCAGGGTCTTGATGGCCAGCATCATCTCGCGGGCGCTCGAAATGGGTAACACGCTCAGCGCGCCCCAAGTCTCGCGTTCGGTCAGATGATCGCCAAGGATTTCGGTTTGCCCGAGAAAGAGCCGGTCGTAGCGTACGATTTCCGCGTCACAGCAAATCCTCAGGCTTTTCCAACCCGAATACAGCGAAAACGCAGGGTTCATCTTTTCGACCAGAGAGATAATCTTCTGGGCGTCGCTTAACCTTACCAGCTGATACAGCCTGGCATAAGTTCCGCTTTCGTACTCAGTTTCGAAGGCGACTTCGGTGCCATCCCAATACAGGTTCGGGTTAGCCTTGTTGAACTCCGCGGCAGCTTCGGCCGGGTCATAGGTTGAAGCGGAGACCGGAACGGCCAAAGCAGCCATCATCATAACAGCCAGCAGGAAAGCAAAACATTTTTTCACAGGGAATCTTCCTTTCGTTTTTAAAGATTTTCGGATCTAATGGGCTTGACTACCAAAGGCTAACAGGAAAACTAGCATGTTTTTAGAGGTCGTGCGGCTTCGAGACGCGATGTCATAGAAGCCTCACCACTACCAGTATAGCACACTTTCCTAAAAAAGTCAATACTATTTATGCTATTTCACTAAAAATCAACTCTTACATCACGAAGACTTGTGCTATAATTAACCTATGACGGAGGTAACCAAGGAAGGCGAACCGCTCAAATGTAGCGACTTCGTCCATCTGCACAACCATACCCATTATTCTCTGCTCGACGGTTTGACCAAGATCCCCGAGCTGGTTGACTTTGTTAAATCCCAAGGCATGGAGGCTGTCGCCGTTACCGACCACGGCACCATGAGCGGCCTAGTCGAGCTTTATAAGAACTGTAACGATGCCGGAATCAAGCCGATTCTCGGTCTCGAGGCCTACGTTGCCGCTCGCGGTCGCGAAGATCGCGACCCGGCTTACGATAAGCAACGCTTCCATATTACCCTCCTTGCCATGAACAACGAAGGTTTTGAGAACCTTTGTCGCCTGATGACCGAGGCTGAAATCCACGGTAAGTATTATAAACCCCGTATCGACCATGAAATCATGGAGCGGTATAGCGAGGGAATTATCTGTCTTTCCGGCTGCGCTGGCTCCGAGATTTCCGAAGCGATTCGCGCAAATGATCTGAAAAAGGCTCGTGAGCTAATCGACTGGTATCATGGCATCTACGGCGACCGTTTCTATCTCGAGATGCAAGACCACGGCCATCCCGACTCGCCGACCCATTGGGACGTCCAGAACACTATCAACCAACAGCTGATGAAGTTCCATGAGGAAACTAACATTCCGCTGGTCGTGACCTGCGACGCCCACTACCTCAACCACGAAGATCAAGACGCGCATGAAGTCTTGCTTTGCGTCGGTACCGCCTCGAACCTCTCGAACCCGAACCGCATGAGTTTGAAGGATTTTGAGCTTCATGTTATTCCGCCTCAAGAAATTATCAACCGCTGGGAGAAGGTTTGCCCCGAGGCGGTGCGCAATTCGCGTCGCATTGCTGACCGTTGCAATATCGACCTTCAGCTTGGTCGGATTCTGATCCCGAAGTTTCCCGTCCCTGAAGACGCTTTGCCAAAACTTGAACTTGACGACGTCAAAAACGCTACTTCGCAGCAACTTGAGAAGGCTTATCTCGACCGCCTCGTTTTTCAGGGGCTAGTTTATCGTTATTGCGGCTATAAACTTGACGAGACGCTCGACCTCGAAATTCCTAAGTGTCGCGAACTTCTCGAAGAAGTCGACAAAAGCCCCGAGCGTGCCGAAGAAAAGCTAAAAATCTTGCCGCGCATTGATTATGAACTTTCCGTCGTCGACAAAATGGGCTATAACGGCTATTTCTTGATCGTCCAAGACTTTATTAACTGGGGCAAAAGTCAGCGTATCGTCTACGGCCCGGGTCGTGGTTCGGCTGCCGGTTCGATTCTCGCTTATGCTCTCAGGATTACCGAGCTCGATCCCCTGAAATATGATCTTCTTTTTGAGCGCTTCTTGAACCCCGACCGTATCTCGATGCCGGATATTGATACCGATATCCAGGATACTCGTCGCGACGAAGTTATCGAATATTGTACCGATAAATACGGCAAAGGTCGCGTCGGCAACATCGTCACTTTTGGTAAAATGATGGGGAAGATGGCTGTCCGCGACGTCGCTCGCGTGATGGAAGTCCCGTATGCCGAGGCCGACCATCTCGCGAAGCTCGTCCCCGATCCCGAGCAGGGTCATCACGTCCCGATTGGTCGCGCAATCAAAGAAGTTCCAGAGCTGAAACAGGAATACGAAAGCAATCCGACTTCGCACGAAGTTCTTGATTTTGCCGAGCGCCTCGAAGGCACGATTCGTAGCCACGGCGTCCACGCTTGCGGCGTGGTGATTGCGCCGGATGATTTAGTGAAGTTCCTCCCGATGGAAGTTAGTGCGAAAGGCCCGCTCACAACTCAATATCCTGGCCCGCAGATTGAGGAACTCGGCCTTCTCAAGATGGACTTTCTCGGCCTCTCGAACCTTTCCGTGATTAACAACGCTCTTCGTATGATTCGCAAAGTCTATCACGAAGACGTCGACATGTATGCTCTGCCGCTCGACGATCAGAAGACTTATGAGCTTCTCCAGCGTGCCGAGACGACTGGCGTCTTCCAGCTGGAATCTGCCGGCATGAAACGTTATTTGAAGGACCTCCAGGCGAACCGCTTCGAGGACATTATCGCTATGGTGGCCCTCTACCGCCCGGGCCCAATGCAGTTCATCGACAGCTTCATTCGCCGCAAACACGGCAAGGAGCCGATCACTTACCTCCATCCCGGCCTCGAAAACTCCCTCAAAGATACTTACGGTATTATGATTTATCAGGAGCAGTTCATGCAGATTTCGCGTGAATGGTGCGGTTTTACCGGTGGCCAGGCCGATACGCTCCGCAAAGCCGTTGGTAAGAAAAAAGTCGACCTCATGAACAAGGTAAAACCACAGTTTATTGAAGGCGCGATTAAAATCGGTGGCGCGACCGAAGAAATTGCCGAAGAGTTTTGGCGTGAGCTGCTCGACTTCGCGAACTACTGTTTTAACAAATCTCACGCCGCGTGTTATGGCCTCGTCGCTTACTGGACGGCCTACCTGAAAGCTCATTACCCCGACGCCTTCATGGCTGCTCTTATGACCGCTGATATGCGCTCGACCGATCGCCTCGCCATCGAAATCACCGAATGTAAGCGCATGGGCATCCCGGTCCTCGGCCCCGACATCAACGAATCCTACGGCGATTTCGGTATTGTCGGCACGGAGGGGAAAATCCGTTTCGGCCTTTCCGGCATTAAATCCATGGGTAAGGCCCTAGTTGAAGAGTTCGTCATCCCCGAGCGCGACAAGAATGGCCCCTTCACTTCTGTCTGCGATTTTGCCTCGCGCGTCAACTCCAGCAAGTTCAACAAGAAATCTTGGGAAGCTGCCATTAAGACCGGCGCTTTCGACCGTTTCGGCGATCGCAGCGATCTCCTCTTCAATCTCGAGAACATCCAAGCTTACGGTGCCAAGCGCCAGAAAGACGCCGCCTCTGGCCAGACCGATCTATTCGGCGCGATGGGCGACGCCGGCGCGATTCCGGAGCCAGAGATCAAAACTGCCCCGACCAAATATTCCGAGAAAGAGCAGCTCCTCTGGGAGCGCGACCTCATGGGTCTTTATATCTCCTCGCACCCGCTCGACCGCTACGATGTCTATTTCGAGGAACAAACTCATCCTTACGACCTTATTACTGCCGAGAACGATGGCCGTCTCGTCACTCTTGGCGGAATTATCAGCGCCGTCCGCACCATCATGACCAAGAGCAATACACGTATGGCCTTCGTCAAGCTCGAGAATAAAACCTCCGAACAAGAAGTCATCATTTTCCCCAGCCTCTACGAAACCGTTGGCGCGAAACTCGAGCAGGACAACGTCATCAAAGTCACCGGTCGCGTCAACGCTAAGGATAAAGACGGCAATATTTCCTCTGAGGTCAAAGTTATTGCCGATACCGTCGAGATTATTCCTGATACCGAGCTTGATAATTATCAAGCCACCGGCCAGAAACTCCCGCTTCCGAAGGCTGCCCCGGCTCCAGCCCGTGGCCGGCGAGGAGCGTCGCGTGCTAGCGGGGTCGGCGGCGGAAGTAATTACAGCCGTGGCGGCACCAGCTTTAGCGGTGCCCCTCGCGCCGCCGCCCCCTCCTCCGACGACGCTCCTCACCGTATCATCACCCCCCCGAAAGACCACCGCAACGAGCGCCTCTACGTCCTCATCGAAGACCCGAACAATCTCGAAATCCTGAACGAAATCCGCCATCTTTGCGAGCGAAACCCCGGCGTCCAGGAAGTTGTCATGGTCCTCAAAGACGAATCCGGCAAGCGCCCCATCCGCCTCCCCTTCCGCGTCGAAGCCACCGACGAACTCACCGGCCCTCTCGCCAAGCTCCTCGGCGCCGCCTGCGTCAAAGTCCAGTAATAATCTTTGCCAAAACCGGAGAAAACCATAAAAACTCTTGACAAATTAAGAAATCTGTGATAAAATGGTAAGAGATACCTACTCGTGAGGGGGACGAGGAGGTAGATAAGAACTTTAACGCCCCTATGTAAGAAAGGAGAATCGTGTATGAAATCCTCATTCCGCGCACCCCGTAAAGCGGTGGCGTTCCTCCTGATTTGTGGAATGCTATTAGGCCTGACCGCCTGTAGCTCCGTAATGAAGGACTCCGCTCCCGCTGCCGGACTGAACGCCGCTTCTTTGTCCGTTTCGACGGGCGAAGGCTCATCCAGTCCCGAGCAAACGCCCGATCGCACAGAACCGCTTAAGCCTGAAGAATCTCCCGGCCAACCCTCCGCGCCCACCTCTTCCGTAAGCGCCCATCTCTCCGACGAGACCCTTGAATCTTTCCAGGACGCCAACTCTATATTCTACTATCGTGAAGCGAGCGCTCCGGAATGGAAATATTTCGTCGAAAACGGCAGTCTGAAGCGTCAGCAAACCCAGGAAGGGAACCTCCGACCGAGACCTTAATTGAACAAGATGTCCTTCGCGTCGCTGGCACAAACCCAATTTTTATCGAAAAGGCTGACGGTTACGTCTACGCCTTCTCTGATAAAAATATTGATCAAGAGAGGTTCATTCCGACCTACGTCGGTAGCGACACACTTGATTATTACCTCGCAAAGTGGGATGAATACTGTAGGACTGAATACCATAGTCTGAACGATTTCATCGTTAACTTCGGCGAAACCCATTTTCCGCCTTCCGGTTTGAGGTCTCTTAACGTTGCGAATGCTCGCTTCGGTCAAAGAGTGGATATTCGCGCAGGCGCGACTTACTATGCCTCTGCCGATCTGGCTGGCTCCGGGGCTTCCGATCAGACCTACAACGTCTATACCGAAGGCCCGCTCTATCTTGGCGGCTTTGCTGTCGCTAGTAACGGTCGCCTGGTTGACTACGAGGCTTACCTGCGTGACGATATTCAGTATGCCAGCCCTGCGCCGACCTTCTGCCAAAATACTGAGGGAGAACTCTGGTGCTTTATCTACGTTGACGGTTATACGACTGGTAGTATCGGCTGGTTTTTAGCTGATGATCTCTACTACGTCGACCGGAGTGGACCGGTTGTCGTCGCCTATGCGAAAGATCCCAATCAGGATCCCATGGCGACTATGCCTGCGCCCGATACTGAACCTGTCTACGATCCTGTGCCGCAGGTTCCTGATGATCATGGTCCTGTCTTTGAAGACCGCACCGAAACGACCTCGGACGAGGTCGCCAGCGGCATTGAAGAGTTGACTACTTCAGGCGAAAAGGTAGCCGTCCTGTTGGACGCCTCCGGTTCCGTGAATGCATATTCTGCAGACATCGCCAGCTACGCCGTCCAGGTTGACACCGCTGACACGGTTATCATGTTCGGATCTTCAGCGAAGACCATCACGGCAGACACCTATGCCAAAGAAAGCAATAGTCTTGGCTGGATCTTCCCGTTCTTTGGTTCTTCCGGCGGTACGAACGTTTTTACCGCCTTGAACAGCGTCCCGGCTGGCGAATATGGCACGGTCATTTTGGTTTCCGACCTGCTGAGCTCCAGAAGCCGCCTTGTTGAGCGCACTGATATTGGCAACGTTGTTATTATCTACGTCGGCGATACCGACGACATGGATAATCTGGGCGATACCGCCCAGTATGTCGTAGATGAAATCACAGAAAAGTGGAACGTTGTGCCCGTCATCCAGCAGCTCGTCACCGAGTAACCCTTTTGTATCATAGGGAAACGCCCCGACCATGACGGTTGGGGCGTTTTCTTTTGCCCTAAAAGCCTAACTACCTCCCGAACGGATCCTTCAGCTGCAAGTCCGGGCGGTCTTCGGCAATCCGAATTAGCTCGTTGTACTTGCAGATGCGTTCCGAGCGCGAGAGGGAACCGGTCTTGATTTGACCCGTCCCGAGACCGACCGCAAGATGCGCGATCGAAGTATCCTCGGTTTCGCCCGAGCGGTGCGACATCACCGTCCGATACCCGGCCGCCTTCGCCATCTTCACCGCCGCAATCGTCTCCGTGAGCGAACCAATCTGATTTGGCTTAATCAAAATTGCGTTCGCCGCATGCTCATTAATGCCATATTCCAAGAGCTTCGTGTTCGTCACGAAGAGATCGTCGCCGACCAACTGCGTCGACTTGCCGAGCCGCTCGGTCATCATCTTCCAGCCTTCCCAGTCGTGCTCGTCAAGACCGTCTTCAATCGAAACCACCGGATAATTCTCGACCATCCAAGCATACCAGTCGACCATATCCGCCGCCGTCTTCCAGGAGCCGTCAGTCTTCAATTCGTAGTGGTCATGGTTCCAGAACTCCGAAGCCGCCACGTCGAGGCCGAGCGCAATGTCTTCGCCCGGGCGATACCCGGCTGCCTGAATCGCCGCCATGATACATTCAAGCGGTTCATTATTGCCTTCGCGCACCTTCGGGCCATAGCCGCCTTCATCGCCGACCGTCACAGTATAGCCGCGATCTTTCAAAACTCGCTTCAAAGCGTGGAAAACTTCCGCGCCCATCCGCACCGCTTCTTCAATCGTTCCTGCGCCGCGCGGGATAATCATATATTCCTGAATATCCGTGCACCAGTCCGCGTGCGCACCGCCGTTCATCACGTTCATCATCGGCATCGGTAAGCACATATCGCGCGTCGTCCCCGCAATCGCCGCCACATACTGGTAGAACGGCAGATTTTGCGCCTTCGCTGCCGCTTTCGCGACCGCCAGGGAAACTGCCAGAATCGCATTCGCGCCGAGTTTACTCTTATTTTCGGTTCCGTCGAGCTCGAGCATCAACTTATCAACTTGTTCCTGGTTCGCCGAGTTTCCGACCAAGAGATCATGAATCTCATGATTCACGTTCCAGACGGCTTTGGAAACACTCTTACCATTATAATATTGCGGGTCGCCGTCGCGAAGTTCAAGCGCCTCGCCTTCACCCGTCGATGCGCCCGAAGGCACCATTGCCCGCGCCGCTTGACCCGTGCTTAGAAATACATCCGCCTCCACGGTCGGATTTCCGCGGCTATCGAGAACTTGCCGCGCCTTTATGTCTTGAATTGTAAATTTATCCATAATTACTATTATACCACTTTCATAAAAATCCGTGCTATAATAGGCTTAAACTTAAGGAGGGATATGGATAAAAAATCCACTAACATTGCTGGCACCGCTGAGCCAGCTTCAAACAGTTCGCCGGACGCCCCGGCGCAGCCTGTCGTCACGGTTGTTGAGACGCCAATCAACGAGCCTAACTCGACGACCGCCGCTGAAACTATGCCTGCGACCGACCCCGTGACTGGCGCTCCGGTCGACACCGTCGTCCTGGTCAAGCCGCCCAAGAAAAAGAAAACCGGCCTCATCGTAAGTATCATTATTGTCATCCTACTTCTCCTCGGCGGAATCGGCTTCGCAATCTGGTATTTCGCCGTCTACCAATCCCCCGAAAACGTCGTTTTTAACTCCGTAAACAAACTTATCACCGCTGAACATGTTTCCCCGCATGGCAGTTTCACGACTACCATCGCCAGCGACAACGGTTATGATGTTAAAATGACCGTCTCTGTCGAAAGTTCATCTACCCGTCTTCCGAATGAAGCTTCCGTCTGGCTAATGATGGCCGTCTATGATGCTTCCGGCGAGCCCGCTACTGACGAAGCCATCAAGCTGAACGTCGGCACCGTCCAGATGTCTGACGGTATTGCTTATCTAAAAATCGAGAACCTGACTGAAACTTTTGAGCAACTCTTGCCGAATATCTTCCCGGCGACCAACTGCTCGCCTTCTACTAACTGCATTGAAACAGAAAATCCAATCGAGACCGCCCTATATGAGGTTGCCGAGCTAATCGACGATGAATGGTGGCAGATTTCCCTCAACGACATTCTCGATGAGCTCGACATGCTCGAAGACTGGCAGGCGGAGGTCGTTACTGACATTTACACTTGTTCCATCGACGCTATGAACGCCGATTATTCCGACGAAATCGCCCTCCTTTACAAGCGCAACCGTTTCGTCAATGTCGAAGAACTTGCCGATGAACAATCCGGCCCCACCGGTACGACTGCTTACCTAGTCTCGCTCGACTATGACGCCCTGGCCAATTTCCTGAACGCAGCCAAGCGCAGTTCAAGTACGACCGATTTCTATAACTGCTATAACGCTGCAATCGATAAAGCCGCCAAAAACGCCGACGATTATTACTACGACGCTGAAGATTTTGAGGAAATGAAGATTTCCCTCGACGACATGGAAGACATTAGCGCAAGCGATCTTAAACAGTATTTACCGGAAAATGCCAAAATCGTCCTTCATATTGATAGCTGGAGCCATGAACTCCACGAAATCGAGCTCCGACCTGATACTGCTGACAACGAAACCCTTCTCTCTATCGCGTTCGACTATTCCGCCCAACCCGAAGTCTCTGCGCCGACCGAATACCGTCCTATCACTGAGCTTTTCGAAGAAGTCGTTGAAATTGTCGTCGAACTTTTCTCCGAAGATGAAGACGTTCCCGAGCTCCCCGGCCTAGATTTTGAACTTCCCGTCGAAATTGGCGTATAATCAGCAACTTTCCAGCCGAATTAAATATCGCCATTTCGAAAAGTGTAGTATAATATAAACTAAGGATAACTATAATCATCAAGACACCCCGAATGGAGAAATAAATGGGCTTCCTGGATACAGTAAAATCAGCCAAAGCGAAAGTTCAAGCCGCCGCTAAAGCCGTCAAAACTACCGATTACGACGGCGCGAATGGTCCGTCGGCGAAATCCGCGAATACTGCCTCCGCTCATGATGCCGATTACATCCCTCCGAAAGCCTCCGATGACACTATTCTTGCCCTCGACATTGGTACCGAGTTCGTCAAAGCCGTCATCGCCCGCCAGACTAAAGACCACGGCCTCGACATCATTGGCATCGGCAAGGCCCACCAAGATTCCAGCAACATGTACGCCGGCGCCATCGCCGACATTCCCGGCGTCGCCAGCGTCTGTGAAAAAGCCCTTAGCCAAGCCGAAAAAATGGCCGGCACGACCAGCAAGCTCACCGTCGTCGGTATTGCTGGCGAATTAATCAAAGGCAACACGTCGACCGTTCGCTACCGCCGCAAGAGCGGCAACAAACCGCTCTCCGAGCAAGAAATGGCGCTCATCATCAAGCGCGTCCAAGATCGCGCCGGGGAGCGCGCCCGTAAGGAAATCGCCGACGAAACCAACAACCCGAACGTTGAAGTCCGCCTCATCAACTCCGCTATCGTCTCGATTACTATCGACGGTTACAAGATCAGCAACCCAATCGGTTTTAAGGGAACCGACGTCGTCCTCCAGTTCTACACCGCTTTCGCTCCGCTCGTCCATATCTCGGCCATCGAGAAAGTTTGCGCCGAGCTCTCGCTCGACTTGCTCGCCGTCGCTGTCGAACCGTTTGCGGTTTGCCGCGCTTGCCTCGGCGACGAGCTTGATAGCAATTTCTCCGGTATCGTCATGGATATCGGTGGCGGCACGACCGATATTGCCGTCGTCGATGATGGCGGCGTCGAAGGAACGAAGATGTTCGGCATCGGCGGTCGTAGCTTCACCCACCAAATCGCCGAAGCTCTCAACGTCGATTTCGACACCGCCGAGAAATATAAGCTCTCCGTCAACAATCCGACCAAAGTCCCCGCTGACCTCCGGGACAAGATGATGCTCGCCATCCAGCGCAATCTCGCCGTCTGGCTTTCTGGCGTCCAAATCACCCTCGAAGAGTTCCAGCTGACCGAAATGCTCCCGAACAAGATCCTCCTCTGTGGTGGCGGCGCCGGTCTCAGCGAGCTTCAGGAAGTCTTGAGTACGACCGACTGGTTCAAGGAGCTCCCTTTCGCCCGTCGTCCAGTTATTCATCTCGTCGAGTCCGCCGACATCCCCGGCGTCCACAATTCGACTGAGACTCATCTCGACCATTCCTATATCACCGCTCTCGGATTGCTCCGTGTCGCCCTCGACACTCTCGCTGGCTCCCCCGATGAAGGCGGCCTCCGCGGCAAGTTTGCCAAACTCCTCCAAAACTAACCTCGTTTATGTCGATAGGGTTGCCCTAGCGAGGATAGTGAGTGAAGAAAAAGTTTACTTTTTCTTCCGAACGACGCAGCTAGCAATGCCTAAGCCATTTATGGCTTAAGCATTGACAAAAAGCATAATCTGTGCTACAATGGAAGTATAAGGACGCATAGTTTGCCTATGACGCCCCGGTTGTGTCGTGCCCAACCTATCCGAGCATGAAGAAAAATTAAGAAAGAGAGTGAAACGTATGAATCCCAATCTCGCTACCGTCGCTACTGCCCCTGCCACCTCTGAGCCTGTGAGTTCCACTGAAAGCGTCGATGCCGTCGCTACTCCGGAAAGTTCGATTTCTGCGAGCCTGCGCTGGACCGCCGTCACTATTCTGGAGTACCTCACCCGCCCCGTACCCGAAGAGCCGACGGAGCGCCGCCGCGACCGTTCGCGCCGCTACTACCTGCGTCAGCAGTCCGCGCGTCGCCGCCTGCACCGCGGCGTCTTGATCGGCAGTATCATTGTCTGTCTCTCCAGTCTCATCGCCGCAGCCCTGTTTTTCGCTGACGTCATCCGCGACTATTTCTCCGACAACAGCGCCTTCGGCGGTGTTATGGTCTTGGTTGCCTTGTTCAGCGTTATCATGGGAGCCGTCTCCATTCATGGACTGCGCCAGCTGTGTCGCGAAGCCGCGAAATACGCCGACTTCGTCCTGGCGGTCACCAACGACCATGGCGAGCTCGTCGTGAAGGACGTCGTTAACGGCGACCCCAGCTACCTCCGTTACTGTGAGCTTTTCGGTGGCATTATCCTCCGTCAGCCTGAGTTTTACAGCTGGTTCACGACTGGCATCGCTCCCGTCCGTGAGGTTCCGCGGTATCTCTGATCGTATTTCATCTCTCCCCAAAAGGGCGCCCCGCAAGGGACGCCCTTCGCATGTCTTCCAATATTTTCTTCAACTAGCCTAGCCCCTCAAGAACATCCCCGGGAATAGCGTATTCTAAACCTTCTTCACCTCTGCGAATTCCCCTGGCTCCAGCCCGCTCAGTTGATATGGCCCGAACGCCGTCCGGTGCAGCCGTGTCACCGTATATCCTAGCGCTCCGAACGTCCGCCTAATCTGCCGGTTGCGCCCCTCGATCATCTCAACCCGCCAACGCCGGCGCAAATCATCCAATCGCGTCAGCCCTAGCTTCGACACTCCGTCGCCAATCTCAATCCCAAAATCGCTAATCTCTTGCTGATGCAGCGGTTCTAAAGCATGATCCAGCTCCACTTCATAAATCTTCGTCTTCGTAAAACTCGGATGCGTCATCTTGAACGCGAAATCACCATCATTCGTCAATAAAATCAACCCTGAAGAATCCTTGTCCAGCCGACCTACCGTCTTCAAGTCATGATATTTCGCCGGCAAAAGTTCATAAATCGTCGGGAACTCACCCTGCGCCTTCCTCGAGCAGACATAACCAGCCGGTTTATTCAAGCCCACGTAAAGATAGCCCATATCAAAGGGGATTATAACCCCATTATAGCACACCTTATCATTTTTGTCAATACGCGCCCCTAAAATCGCCGGCGAATCATTGACGAGAACCTTGCCCGCCGCGATTGCGTCGTCCGCCTGTCGCCTTGATAGCCCAAGGCGCTCCGCCAGAAACTTGTTTAGCCGCACTTTTCCTTCCATAACTTCCTAACGCTGATTATGCCATCGGCGAAACCGTCCCGGCCGCACCGTCAACGGGCGAACCCGGCACCGCTGGATTAGTCGCCGCTTCGACAGGCTGGACTGGAACACTAGTAGGCTGGACTGGAACACTAGTAGGCTGGGCTGGAGGCACCGACGCAGGAGCAGGCATCGTAGGGGTTGGTGCAACCGGGGTTTGAGGCATTGCGGCTGGGCCTGGCGTCGTCGGAACCTCAATCACCGTCTCCGCTACGGCTGGCATCGCTACGTCGTTGGCTGGCGTCGAAGGGTTTATCGTCCCGTCCGCCGCCCGGTCGCCTAGCACATCATGTACCACGTTTACTACATCTTCAATTCCGACCTGTGATTTCACCAAATAGCGATCCGCCCCTAGGCTCTCGCCCCGCACTCGCTGATCCTCCGACGACAGTGCCGTCATCATAATCACCTTAATATTTTGTGTCTCTGGCGTCGACCGCAAAATATCGAGCATGTCAAACCCCGAAATTTTCGGCATCATTACGTCCGACACAATCAAATCCGGCCGTTCGCGCACCGCCACCGCCAGCGCCTCCTCGCCGTCCTTCGCCGTCACAATCGTATAGCCCTCAGCGGTCAAACGAATACTATAAATCTCGCGAAGACTATCGTCGTCTTCGACTAGCATAACCTTGCTCATGCGGTCTCCTCATTGGGGTTATTAATTTGTGGTTGCGCTTGCGAAACTTGCGGTTGCAACGAATGCGGCACTTGCGTCGATTGCGAAACTACACCGGCCGCCATCGCGCCTCCACTAGTCTCCGTCGCCTGCGGCTGAATTACAGCTTGCGGTTGTAAACCCCCCTCATTCGCCCCGACCGTCGGATCGGACTGCGCCATTGGCTTCCGCGCCACAATCGACGGCTGAGCAGCCACGGGGGCTTGAGGAGCAGCGACGCTAGTTTCAGCCCCATTTACCGAACCCTGCGCGTCGGCGACTCCTGCTCTTGCGGAGCCAACGACAACTTGTACCTCCGGTGCTGCTTGCACAGCCGCCTGAACCGCTTGCGCTTGCTCGGCCGCAGCGAAGTTCCGAATCATCTGTTCATTTTCATACGCGATCCGCATTTTCTCATACTCCGCATCCGAAATCCGCGGCAGGGAAACAAAGAACGTCGAACCGTCGCCGAATCCACTTTCGACCCAAACCCGGCCGCCAAGCGCCTCGACTCGCTGCTTCACGAGATAAAGCCCCAGCCCTGTTCCGCCGATTTGGCGCGTTTGTGAATTATCTACTCGATAAAACTTCTGGAAAATATGTCCCGCATCCTCGTTGGAAATCCCGATGCCAGTATCTGTCACATTAATCAGAACCTTATCGCCATCACCCCGCGCATTCACCCAAATCTCGCCCCCTTCTGGCGTATATTTAATTGCATTCTCAATCAAATTATCAATAATCTCATGCAAAAAGTCCATATCCGTCGCCATATAAACCTTTGGCTCCAGCCGTTTCTTATCCAAAGACACCGGAGCTTCTGGCGTCCCGAAGCTAAACTTCAACTTCTTTGCGAGCATGTCCTTCTCGCGCTCGCTCGCAATCCTCTGGACGACCTCAACCGCATCCACTGGCACCAGATGCGCCTTCAAACGATTGTCGTCTAGCTTCGTCACGTCCAATAAGTCCTTAAATAAATGTCCGAGATGTTGCGAAGCTGAATGCGCCGCCTCGAGGTATTGCTTCGCTCGCGCATCGATCGTCGCCGTCTGCGGATTCAAAGCCAGCCCGAGATAGCCCTCAATCGAAGCCACCGGCGTCCGCATTTCGTGTGAAGCCGTCGAAATAAACTCCGCTTGCTCGTTTTCCTCAGCCAATTCTTTCGTAATATCGCGAAAAGTCACAATCCGATCCGCCCGCTCGTTGCCGGTCGGAATACACGACAGCGCCACCGCCACCCGATGTTCCGTTTGCGCCGAAACCAACCAATATTCCCGCGTAGTGAAATTTTGATTCGTCATAATCGCCGTATATAATGTCGATTGTGTCGGCTCGACCGGCGCGCCTTCCTCGGTCTGAAGTCGGAGAATCAGCTGATAATCCAGCCCGACAATCGTGTCTGCCGCGTCGTATCCAGTCAACGTCGCCGCCGCCGGGTTCGCAAACTTAATCATCCCTCGCTCATCAATCACAATCACCCCCTCAGTAATAAAATCCAAAGCCCGCTGCGCCAACGCTGCCGTATCCGTTCCCGCGCTACTTGCCTTTTTCTTGCCAAAACCAAAACTAAATAAACTCATTATTCTTATTTTACCATAGACGAGATAATTTGGCGTGCATTTTCGGAAAAATCTCCGCCCGGCGTCATTATTTAACACAAGCACGTCAAAATGTGATATATTTGTTTTATGAACAAGGAAGTTATTTACTTGGAGCCGGAGGATGATATCACCGATATCTTGACTAAGCTCCAGCAGGCTGAACAAAAACTTGTCGCCCTTGTGCCGCCGAAAAAGGCTACTATGCTTCGTAGCGCTGTGAATATGAAGCTCGTCGCCCGCGTCGCTAAAGAGTGCGAAAAGGTCGCCGTGATCGTAACTGCGGATCCGGCAATTATCAAAATGGCGATGGCCGCCAAAATCCCCGTCGCGAAGACTCTTCAGTCGCGCCCGATGGTGCCGACCGAAGAAAGCCTCAAGGCCTCTGAGCGCGAGGAGCAGGTCATTGACGAGGAAACCGGCGATTTTAGCGACGAAAAACCCGAAAAATCCGCCAAATCCAAAAAAGATAGCGCTAAAATGGCTTCTAAGGCCTCTGACGTTGATTCTGACGATCGCAAAATAAAAAGCGCCGAAACTATCGACTTGACCGAAGAAAGCCTCGAAAACGACGGAAAAGACTCCAAAAACGGCAAAAAACCGGGCCAAAAGTCCAAAAACGGCCCGAAAGTGCCATCTTTTGAAAAATACCGCAAATGGATCATGATTGGCGTGCCTGCCGCCATCGTGCTGATTATCGCCCTGGTTTGGGCCTTCGTCTTCGCTCCCGCCGCGACTATCACTGTCGCCATCAGTAGCACCTCTAGCAACTTCAACGAAACCGTCCGTTTCACGACCGACCAAGCCGCAGAAAACCTCTCTGAAGGTGTCTTCTATACCGAGCAAATAACCCTTGAAGAAAAATATAACACCGAATTTACCGCCACCGGCGAAGAAGATAAAGGCGACAAGGCAAAAGGCACTCTCCGCGTCGTTTATTCACTCTATGGCCGCGATTTCCAAGACAAAGGTTTTTCATACCATGTCCCAGCTGGCGAAGTTTTCACGACTTCTGATGGACTTAAATACGTCTCAACTACCGCTAGCACGACATTCTCTTGGGATGGCGGGGATTATCCTATCCTTTGCGACAGTCAAGTTAGAAATCCTAGCGCACTCTGTACGAAAACCTTCGAAGTTCCTGTCGAAGCTGTCGAGGGCGGCGAAAAATATAACATCTCCGCCGGCGCGCGTTGGAGTGCCTATGATGACGGCGCTGCGACCGTCAACAACCCCAGCACTATCTCTGGTGGCACGACCCACATGGTCAAAGTCGTCAGCGAAGACGATATTAAAAAAGTCAAAGAAACCCTAGTTTCCGAGCACGAAAGCGAAGGCCGTTCACATCTGTTCGAGGATCTTGGCGAAGATGTCGTCGCGATTGACTCTAGTTTCAAAGCTGAGCCGGGCGATGCCGACTCGACTCCAGCCGTCGGCGACGAAGTTGGTAGCAGTACCACCCCGAAAGTCACCGTTCCGGTCAAATACTCTGTCTATGTTGTTTCTAGAGACAAAATCGAAGAATATATCAAATCGAAAGCCGATCTCGAGGAAGGGCAGAAGATTTACTCGATTGGAAGTCCCTATTTCGAACGCTTCACTAGCCTCGAAGAAAACGCTCGCCTAAAGACTACCCTTACGGCCGGTCCGACCGTCACCGAAGATGATATTTTCGAGAAAGTCAAAGGCCACAAAACTGGCGAAGTTCAATCGCTCCTCCGCCCAATCAACGGAGTCAGCTCAGTCGAAGTCCGCACCCCGTATTTCTGGGTCTGGTCCGTTCCGAACGACCGTAGCAAAGTCACTATCATCCTGACCGGAGAGGACGAAAAAGCATGAAACTAATCGCCCTTGATGTCGGCACGAAGCGCATTGGCGTCGCTAAGGCTGATTCGAAAGTCCGCATCGCCATCCCTTATAGCGCCGTAGAAGTTGACGGCACCGAGTTCCAAAAAATCGCCTCGCTTGCCCGCGCCTGGGACATTGATAGTTTCGTGATCGGCCTCCCTCGCAACAGTCAGGGCCAAGAAACTGAGCAAAGCCGCTACGTCCGTCAGTTCGCGCGTGACCTCAAAAAGTCGATTCCGAGCGCCAAAATCTGCTTCCAGGATGAATCTCTCACCTCAGTCGAAGCCGAAAAGCGCCTTAAAAATCGCAAAAAAGGTTATAAAAAGGGCGATATTGACTCCGAGGCCGCTACGATTATTCTTCAGGACTTTCTCGAAGAGAAAACCGGAAAGTCCACAACTCGCGCCGCCTCGACTCATCGCAAAAGCGTCAAGGCAGCTAAGCCGCACCGTTTTGCAACCGCTATTATTGCTATTCTAGTTTTGCTAGGCCTCTTAGGCGGTGCAGCTTTTGGATACTATAAATACAACTCGCGCCCAGTTTCTGAGATTAATTGCGCTGAAGTTGACGCCGATGAATGTAATGATACTGTATTCGCAGTTCTGACCGGCTCCAGCGTTAGCGATGTTGCAAACGAGCTGAAAGAGGCTGGCCTCATCCGTGACAGCCTCGTTTTTCAGATTCATTTCCGCCTCACCTCGGGCGGTGACAGCCTCAAGGCCGGCGAATACAACCTCAATAAGTCCATGTCTGTCGCCGACATCACCGATTTGCTCCTTACTGGCAGTCGCGACAACGTTTTTAGTTTTACTTTCTTCCCAGGCGAAAACATCTTCGATTTCCGTAAAAAACTCCTACTCTATGGTTATACCGATGAAGAAATTACCGCTGGCCTTTCCGCTGACTATTCCGGCAAGCCTTATGCGTGGATTTTTGAAGGTCGCCCCGAGAACAGTACTAGCCTCGAAGGCTATCTCTTTGGCGATACCTACGAATTTTACAAAGGCGATAAAGTCGAGAACATTGTCGGTCGTCTTCTTGAAGAAATGGCCGACGTCCTTGAGGAGAACGACCTAAAAGCTAAATTCGAAGCGCAAGGCCTCAATCTTTATCAGGGAATCACCCTCGCCTCTGTCGTCCAACGCGAAGCCAATAATGCCGAAGACCAAGCTAAGGTCGCCAAAGTCTTCTACAATCGCCTCGCCGATGGCTGGACGCTCGGTAGCGATGTTACCGTTCAATACGCCGTCGATCTCGTCGACCCGAATCGTGAAGTCTATGGTGACAATGTTGCCGCTCTCGAAATCGATTCGCCATATAACACCCGCAAAAATCCTGGCCTGCCTTACGGCCCAATTTCCAATCCTGGTCTCGAAGCCTTAACCTCTACCGCCACCCCTGATGAAAGCGTTGCTGACAAGTATTACTTCTTGACAGGCGACGACGGTACGATGTATTATAGTAGTACAGAGGATGAGCATAACCAGAACATCCACGAATACTGCCAAAACCTCTGTAACGTTGCCCTGTAGTTGACAACAAATGGCGCTTGTGCTAAAATAGTTATAGATAGCCCATGCTATCTCAAATAACTAGAAACTACACTTAAATTATGAAGACTAAGCAGAAGAAAGAACATAAGTTTTTGCGGGCAATCCGTAAGGTTTTACCCTATGCGCTGACGGCGTGCTTGATTTTTGCGCTCGCAAAGATTGGCACCGACGACAAAAACTCGACCGACCCGGCCAGTATCAACATGAACACTCTTGCCGCTTCGAACAGCATTTCCGCCGATCAGCTCTCGGAACTCTATGTTGTGGCTAGCCTCTCCAACTCGTTTAACCTCGCTAGCATTGATACCGTCGCTAGCAACTACGTCGCCGCCTCAGTTTTGAAAGAAGTCGCTCAGACCAATACCGACCGCATTGAGAAGCCGGGCTACGTCACGATTCAGGACTCTCGCGGTGTGAAAAAACACATCGTGAAAGAGGGCGAAAACGTTAACACTATCGCCTCTCTCTACGGTGTGTCTGCCGACCAGATTCGCTGGTCGAACGGTCTTAAGACTACTGACGTCGCCGTCAACACCTCTTTGAATATTCCTGGCACCTCGGGTATTGTCTATGAAGTTCGCGCTGGCGATACTGCTGCTAGCCTTGCCTCTCGCTACGGCTCCGACGCCGAGCGTATCATTGCTTACAACGACCTCGAAAGCACGGGTCTAGTCGCTGGCTCTCAGATCGTTCTCCCGAACGGCACTCTGCCGCTCACCGAGCGCCCTGAGTATGTCCCAGTCTACACCTATACTTTCCAGGGTAGCACTTCCGATCGCCAGAATCCGCGTGTTGTCTATGATAACGTCACTCGCAGCGCCACGAACCGTATGGTTTGGGGTCAATGTACCTATTATGCTTGGTGGTGGCGCGAAGCTTATGGCAACCCGCTCCCAGCATCCTTGACTGGCGACGCTAAATATTGGGCCGTAAACGCTAGTGCCCTTGGCCTCCGCGTCGATCATACCCCAGAAGCCGGTGCCGTCTTCCAGACCACCTCAGGTTGGTACGGTCACGTCGGCGTCGTCCTTCGCGTGAATGATGATGGTTCCATCCTTGTTCGCGAAATGAACTACGGCTATCGTGTCAACGTTATTACCGAATCCACCATCCCCGCCAACGTCGTCGCTAACTTCAGCTACATCCACTAATCTCACAAAATAATATACTAAACCCATCTAGCGCTTATGCTTATTGACTTTTTGAATAACCTGTGCTATAATGGTATTATATGTTCGTAGATACCGCAAAAGTCAAACTTCAAGCCGGCAAAGGCGGCGACGGCGCCGTTTCTTTTCGCCATGAGATTTACATCCCGAAGGGCGGTCCGGACGGTGGCGACGGTGGCAAAGGCGGCTCAATCATTTTCCGCGCCGACAAAGACACGAACACTCTTCTCGATTTTCGCTTTAATCCTGAGTTAACCGCCGAAAACGGCAAAAACGGCTCCGGTCAGCGCTCTGCCGGCCGCTCCGGAAAAGATCTCATCGTCGAAGTCCCGATCGGCACTATTGTCAAGCGCGACGAAGAAGTCCTCGCCGACCTTTCCGTCGACCAACAAGAAGCTGTCATTGCCAAGGGCGGCGACGGCGGTTTTGGCAATGCCCACTTCAAATCTTCCACTCGTCAGGCCCCGCTCATTGCCGAAGTTGGCGAACCGGGCGATGCCTTCGAGGCGACTCTCGAGCTGAAGCTCCTCGCTGATATTGGCCTCGTCGGTCTGCCAAACGCCGGCAAGTCCACCTTCCTTTCGCGCGTTTCGAACGCTCGTCCCGAGATTGCCGATTATCCCTTCACGACCCTCACTCCCCAGCTCGGCGTCGCGACTGTCGACGATCAAGACCTCCTTATCGCTGACATCCCCGGCCTTATCGAAGGTGCCGCCGACGGCAAGGGCCTCGGCCACGCTTTCCTTCGCCACGTCGACCGCACCGCCGCCCTCCTTCATCTCATTGATGTCTATAATGACGATGCCGGCGACGCTTATCGAGTGATTCGCGGCGAACTCGAGCGCTATTCCGACCTCGCCAAGCGTCCTGAAATTGTCGCCCTGACCAAATGCGAGGGCGTCGACAATGACATTCTCGAAATGCAAAAGGATGCCATTCTCGCCGTCAATCCTGACGCCCAGATTTTCACCATCTCTTCCGCCTCTGGCCAGGGAATCACCGACGTCCTCCGTGCTCTCGTTAAGTTGAAAAACTCCGCCAGACACGATACCTCCGCGGCAGGAATTGCTCGTGGGCAGGAACGCTCGCCAGAGCATGACAACCAGGCTGGCGCGGGCCAAAATCACGACTCTTCAGAGCTCGATTTTGGGAGCGCCACTGCTTTGGTGGACGGTGCTGTCCGCAAACAGCCTCTCCCTGTCATCAAACTCGGTCCCGAGCAGCTCTCGAACGCCTGGAAAATCGAAAAAATCGAAGAAGCCGACCTTGCGCAAGACCCGCCAGTCCCAGCCAAATTCGTCGTTACTGGTCCGAAAATCGAGAAATTCGCCCGTCGCACTGACCTCGCGAACTACGCTTCGGTCAACCGCCTCCGCGACATCATGAAAAAGCTCGGCATTCGCGCCGAACTCACCTCTCAAGGCGCCGAGCCGACCTCTATCATCTCTATCGCCGGCAAAGAGTTCACTCTCGTCGAAGATTATTAAGCGTTGTAAAAAATACAACACGTTTGATAGATATTTGCGCCAAAAATACCTTGTTTGTTCAAATATGTTGTAAAAATCACAACATTTTTGCGCAAAATCCGTTGACGTGGCGACGGTTATGCTTTATTATAAGTATAAGCTGATACGCTTCACAGGGTTCCACTGAAGTTCAAAGTGGAGTGTGGAGACAAAACGATAAAAACAAACAGCGGATTAAAACAAACCAATGTGCCCTAGGGTGGGCGCGCATCAGCAGAAGTGCAACTGCTCGAAAAGCATCAGCGCTAGCGCAGATCAACATCTGGCGCAGAAACTGAAACTGACCTCTATCGCGGAGGTCAGTTTGCTGCCTGGGCTTCCGCTGGCCCTTAGAACTAGATTTTTTGAGCAGAAAATGCTATAATTATCTCAACTTATGCCAAAAATCAAATTCACTATTATCACCCTTTTTCCAGAGGCGCTGAAGCCTTATCTCGACAGTTCTATGCTCTACAAGGCGCAGGATCGGGGAATTATCGCGATTGAATACGTCAATCTGCGCGATTTTGGGCTCGGCCCGCACAAATCCGTTGATGACACGCCTTATGGTGGCGGCGACGGCATGCTGTTACGCTGCGAGCCGGTTTTTGCGGCGATTGAGAGCGTCAAAGCAGTCAGTCCTGACGCCGAGGTGATTCTCCCGACCCCTGTCGGTATGACCTGGAACCAGGATCTCGCCCGCCAGTTTGCCGGCGTAGATACCACCGATACCTCAGAGCGCCACTATATCATTCTTTGCCCCCACTACGAAGGCTACGACGAGCGCATCTTGACTATCATCGACCACAAAATCTCCCTTGGCAATTACGTCCTCACCGGCGGTGAGCTGCCTGCTCTCATTCTCATCGATAGTATTTCGCGCCTCCTCCCCGGCGTCCTCGGTGGCGAAACTTCCGCCCTGATTGAGAGTTTTTCCGACGGCGACAATCTCGAATACCCTCAATACACTAAGCCAGCCGATTTTCGTGGTCTGAAAGTGCCGGAAATCCTTCTCTCTGGCGACCACGGCAAAATCGCTGCTTGGCGCGCCGAGCACAGCGGTAAAAAGGCCAACTAACCATCGAGCCTTCAAGCGCGCAGTCTGCCGCTCGTGTTATAATATCCCTATGGATATGTCCGCCCCCATCGACACCGTCAAGGGTGTCGGCCCGAAAACCGCTGCCGCGCTCACCCGCGTCGGTTTGCGCACGGTCGGCGACCTGATCTATTGTCTCCCCCGCGTCTACGAGAACTACCAAGCCGCCGTCCGTATTACCGACCTCCGCCCCGGAAAAGTCATCATTCGCGGCAAAATCAGCGACCTTCGTACCCGCCACACCAGCCGTCGCCGCCTCACTATCACCGAAGGCGTCATCCACGATGTAACCGGCGCCATTCGCACAGTCTGGTTCAATCAGCCCTACCGCGCCAAGCAATTCGATGACAAGCATGAGTATTTTTTTACCGGCAAATACGAGCTCAAAAACGGCCGCTACGTCCTCACTTCGCCCTCGGCAGTCCTCGCCCAAGATATCGAAAAAACCGCCTCCGAATCTGGCACTTCCTCTGACTGTCAGCCGATTTACGCTGCCAAAAATGTCTTAAAACCCCAGTTTTTCCAAAAAATCCTCTCTAACCTCCGCCCGGAATTCGCTAAAATCCCAGATTTGTTGCCATTTATCGACGGAAATCCAGGATATGTCAAGCCTGGAGCTCGCGCCGAAGCTCTCTTCGCGGTTCATTTTCCCGAAAATGCCGCCGACGCCGAGAAGGGTCGCGCCTACCTTGCCTACGAGGAAATTTTCGAGCTCATCCTCGCCGCAAAGCTCAATAAACACGAAAATCAGCGCCTAAAATCCATTTCTTTACCCTTCGAAGCCGAGTTTATCCAGCAAATCGTCAAAAATCTGCCTTTCCAGCTCACCGGCGCCCAGCGCCGCTCGACCTGGGAGATCCTCCAAGCTCTCGAGAAGACGACCCCGATGAACCGCCTACTTCAAGGCGATGTCGGCTCCGGGAAGACGATTGTCGCCGCTCTAGCTGCCGCCCAGACCGCCCGTAACGGCCACCAGACCGCCCTCCTCGCGCCGACCGCCATCCTAGCCACTCAACACTATGAAAGCCTTCAGAAGTTATTTCAAGGCCTTGAGGAGGCAATTCCTGGCCTCGAACTGCCCCAAATCGCTTTACTTACCGGTGCCACCAAGCAGAAACCGCGCTTGAAAAAACGCATTGCTTATGGCGAAATTGACCTCGTTATCGGCACTCACGCCCTCCTGACCGACGACACTGAGTTTAACTCTTTAGCCTTCTGTATTATCGACGAACAGCACCGTTTCGGCGTCAATCAGCGTCAAAAACTCCTCCTTAAGTCCCCTGAAGGCCATGCTCCGCATCTCCTCTCGATGACCGCTACCCCAATTCCGCGCTCTCTTCAGCTCACCGTCTTCGGCGACCTCGACGTCTCGCTACTGAATGAGCTGCCGCCCGGTCGCCAGCCCATCACGACCCGCATCTTGAATGAAACCGAACAACGCGACGAATTATATCCGAAAATGCGCGAATTGCTAGCCAAGGGCCAGCAGATTTACTGGATTTGTCAACTAATTGACGAAAGCGCAAAGGCCTCGTCTAGTAAGACATCCGGTTCCGGTAAAACTTCCGGCGCCACTCCCGTCAAACGCCAAGCTAAAAAACTCCAGGAACTCTTCCCGGATTATACCGTCAGTCTCTTGCACGGCAAGATGAAAGCTGACGAAAAAGACCAGATTATGGAGGATTTTGCAATGAACAAAATCCAGATTCTAGTCTCGACGACGGTGGTCGAAGTCGGTGTCAACGTTCCGAATGCGAACATGATCATCATCCAGGATTCTGAGAATTATGGTCTCGCTCAGCTCCACCAACTCCGCGGCCGTGTCGGTCGCGGCGACCAGCCGGCTAGCTGTTTTCTCCTCACGACCGGGGAAGGGAAGCCTTCGCGCCGTCTCCGCGAAATGGAAAAATCGACCGACGGTTTTCACCTTGCTGAGGTCGACCTCAAAATTCGCGGCCCTGGCGAAATCTACGGCGCCATGCAACATGGCGAGCTGAACCTCCAAGTTGCCAGCTTGACAGATACGAAATTAATCGCTGAGGCAAGTCATCATGCCACCGAATTTGCCAAGCACCCCGAAAACCTCCAAAATTACCCCGAACTTGCCTCCCGCATTAAGAAATATCAGCAGCTCACCACTCTGAACTAGCCCCACCCCTTCATTATAGCACACTTTTCCTCGAAAGTCAAGTAAGCGAGCAAAGAGGGTGCTGGCGGCAGCCTCTTTCGAGTGCGCGCAGGTTTTTATGCGGCTTGGCCGCTATAAAAGTCAAGTAAGAATCACTAAAATTACCAAAACCGCTTGGAAACCTTACAAAAATGTTATATACTTTATTAAGTAATGTATTCTACGACTGCGATTTCGAAAAATTCGAAGCTTTCCGGCCGAATTGTTGGCACGCACCAGCGTCTCGACCAAGCCGCGCGCAAGGCCCTTGCTCATCATTTACCTCGGGGCAAATATTTTCCTGCCAGCAAGGAAATCGTCCACTTCGAGGGGATTCGCGGCCCTGACGGTCTGAAGCGCAAAAGCCCTGGCGTCGACGAGCCTTCGCACATGCTCACCCCGGAACCAGCTGTCAATCCCTCCGATCCTACCGACATCATTGAAACCGCTAACGCCGCTGAATGCCTCGAGGATTCCAGCCCCGCCAACGCCCCCGGTCACGAGCATCTCGACCAGCGCTCCGTCCTCACTCTGATCCAGGATCATCATTGGAATCTGGTCCGCGCCCTCAAACAGAAGAATGACGTTCGCGCCGCCTTCGAGGCTGCTTGGATGGCGCATATGCTTACTGACGGCCTCACCCCGGCCCACCACTATCCGCTTTCGCAGGTTCAGGACGAGCTCATGACCGACAAAGAAATGATGCGCGTTTTCGGCCAGCCGATTAAGGGCGTCATGCATGGCCGCAGCATGCTCGAGACCATTCGCAACAACTGGCTTTACTGGGGCGCCGGCGGCCATATGTCGAAGCATATTGCTTACGAATATGGCGTCGCGATGATTGCCGCCACCCTCCCGCCAAAATCTTTTATCCCCGATATTAAGCCTAGCGACCTCGAAGATACGAATATTGAACATATTTTTGACAAATCCCTCGAACTTGTGAAAAGCCTTAAGATGTATGACCGTTTTTGTCAAGACGGCTGGACCACCGACCTCGCCCTCCAGACTAAAGAGATTCTTCTCCCGGAAATCGTCAAAGCCGTCACGCTCGGCTGGTACTCCGCGGTCGCTGAAGCGTATAATATTCGCCCGAAATCTATACCCAAGCAGGACCACGCGTCGAAGGGGATTCGTGAAAACTAGCAATCACCATTCTGCGCGTCACTCCGCCTCAGGCCGCCGCCTTGCGCTCCGTTCCGTTTCCGGCTCTCACCCCCGCCCTGCCTCCGATCTGCGCATCATCTCCGGCCTTTATAAAGGACAAAGGCTTCGCTCGCCCGAATCCGCCCTCACTCACCCGATGGGTGCTCGCGAGAAACTCGCCCTTTTCAACCTTCTCCAGCCCTATCTCAACCATGAATCTAAAGTTCTCGACCTCTATGCCGGATCCGGCGCACTTGGCATCGAAGCTTTGAGTCGCGGCGCTAGCCGAGTAGTCTTCGTCGAAAAATCCCCCCGCATCGCCCATCTTATTACCGAAAATCTCGCAGCCCTAAACCCCGCCCCGGAAAATCTCCCCGTACCAAGTCCGACCCCCGACCAGTCTCTCCCCGCTCGGCCTAGCGTTCAGGTTTTCCCTGAACCCGTCTCGACTTTTTGCGGGCGCCCCGAATACCTGTCATACTTCGACATTATTCTCGCTGACCCGCCATATGATAACTTCCATCCGGAGGATTTTGCAAACATTAGCCGAATCCTCGCTGAAGGCGGCGTCTTTATCCTTTCTTCTCCCGCCAAAATTAATCCCCCTGAAATCCCGGGCCTCCAGCAGGAAACCACCCGCACTTACGCCGCGGCCCGCCTGACAGTCTACCACCGATAGAACCTTGACAATTTCCTAAAGGTGTGCTACAATAAAAAGATAGGCACTTTTCAGCACCTTTCCAATTCAGCGCCAAACATTACTACGCTCATCCCAAATTACAAAAGATCCCGACTATTTTAGAAGAAAGAAGGAAATCTCATGCCTTACCGCAGTTCTCCCGACCCGAAGCGTCGCAGTTTCCCGAAGAAAGATGGCGGCCATAAGTCCTACGGCAGTCTCCCGAACCTGAACAATGGCTCAAAGGACCGCGTTCCGCATCCCAGTCTTCCGCTCCGCCCGCAGTATCTGCCGTTCAGTCCGCTCACCGTCGAAGACGCACTTGCTGCGCTCGGCCTCGGCGACTGCCTGACGACGCCCGCCCTGAGCCTCGCGTTTATCTGCGACAGCAAAGCCCAGACGATCGCTATGGTTGAACGAACCATCCGCGCCGGCGAGCGTTTCAACGAGCTGAGATCAGCCGAGATCGAGCCTCGTACTATTGCGCAACGCTGTATCAGCCTGGACGAAATTCGGCAAATGGCTCACGAAGAGAACGCCAGCGGAGACGTAACCGGACTTGCGCTGCTCGTCGAGCTTTGTAGAGTCTCTCCCGCCGACCTCGTCGTCGGCATTGGCAAGCTGGGGCAGTCCTTGATAGGCGATCTCCGGCGCGAAGCTGCCAAGATGTATCCTGACCAAGCCGGCAAGTTCGTCACTCAGGCCGAGCTGGAACAGGGAATTACCGACCGCCAGCTTGCGACGGAGCCTGATGCCTTCCTGCTGGCCGCCCTCGGACTCCTCTACGGGGTCTCGCTCTAAGAGTTTGAACGCGTTACTCCCGAACCGCCCTTTTGCTGAAGCCTAAGCCCCTTACGCACCCCGCCCCGGCGGGGTTTGCGTTTATCTATCCTGTTGTGAAAATTACAACACTTTCGTTATTGACCATCTCGTGCTATAATAAACCCATGCCCGAGTGGTGAAATTGGTATACACGTATGCCTTAGGAGCATATGCCGCAAGGCGTGCTGGTTCAAGTCCAGTCTCGGGCACCAAAAGGTCGTTACTCCAACCGCACCCAAAAAATTTTTGAATGCGATTGGAGATGACGGACAGGAAATCCGTGAGTGCTTCGGCACCGCGGATTTTTTGTTGGTTAAACTGGGCAACCAGGGTAGAGATCGGCTCAACTACCGTCTTGAACGGTTCGCGGAACTCTGCCGTGACCCGCCCATCCGATTCGATCCATAACTTTGAGAAAATTGCTTGGTTCATCATTCGTTTGATGTGGTCGCTGGCCAGACGATAGGTTTTGCCGCAGTCCTCAATCAAGTCCATCGCGTCCGATAGACAGTTTAGCATAATGGCAGATGTATGCTCGTGAGCCTTTATCTGACTTTCGACTGCCGCCAGCTGTTTGGCGATTTTCTGCTGTTCGCTTTTCATGAGATCGAGCGGAATGGCATCGTTATAGTGTGCCTCTAACAGCTTCTTACGTTTGCGTTCCAGTTTGTCCTTCTCCCGCCTAAGTCCGTCCAGCTCTGTTGCGTATTTTTCTTGCTCCGCTTTAATGCGATCAGCCAGGAAGTTCTCCATGAACACTCGGACTGCGGGCGGGAAAGAATATCGGTCATAGATTTGTTCTACTTGGCGTTCGACCTCGTCGATCAAAACAGCTTTCTGCTTACAATTTGTCACTTTGTTATGCCGCCCACCGCAGACGAAATAGGGGTAGCGGACGCCAGAGCGAGATTTTGTATAGTTGATAAACATCCGCGACCCGCAGCTATGACAATAGAGACTACCCTTGAGAAAATGCGGATGTTCCCGGGTGCGCTCACCGTTGATATGGGACGCGAGAACGTCCTGCACCTGTTGCCATGTTTCCCGATCTATAAGTGCTGTGTGGTTTCCGGCGTGTTCCGCACCTCGATAGGTCACTACGCCAGTATAATAAGGGTTCGCTAATACGTTGTAGAGCGCTTTTCTGTCGATTGGAACAGATGGGATTTTAGGAGTGGCACGAGTTGTAAGACCGCAAGCTGCCAAGTGCTCCGCTAAATCGTTCACCGTCCAGTTCCCGGTCGCGTATTCCTCAAACGCCAGCTTTATCAGCGGAGCGCGCTGTTCGTCCAGCACAACTGTCCGCTCTTCGCGCCCTTTATCATCCACGCGATGGACATTAAGATAGCCAAGGGGCGCACGAGTAATCGTGCCACCGTTTTTGACTTTTTCTCCCATACCTTTCTTGACTTCGTTCGCTAAGTTCTGCGAGTAGAACTCAGCAATAGAGCTCATGATGCCATGGAGCAACATCCCCGCCGGTGTATCGTCGATACTCTCCGAGACAGACACCAACTGGACTCCGCATTCTCTCAGGGTGCGCATGATGTCGATGTCGTCGCCTCGGTTCCGCGCCAGACGGTCGACTTTATGAACGATGACATAATCCACTCGGTCAGCGTTCTCTTTCACATACTCTAGCATCTTCTGGAGTTCCGGGCGGTCAGCGGACTTGGCGGACGCACCTCGGTCAACAAACTCTTTACCCACAATCGCCCCCATCGAGAGGGCTTTTCTTTTGTTCGCCTCACGCTGGGCGGGGATAGAAAATCCCTCGTCCGCACCGCCACCGCGCTCGGCTTGCCCCCGTGTCGATACGCGAAGGTAGGACACGGCAAACTTCGGCGTCATGCTGGCGGCAAGCGTCTGTATCGGATTATCTGTAGAAAAACTCACCTAAAAGGCCTCCTTTCGCAGTTTTCCATAACCATTATAACTCTGGTGACCCCTATAAGCAAGGGACGCCAGCCATCGTTATCTCTTTGTTAATATATACGTAATTCCGTGGTGTTCCTTTGAAGCCAGCCCGCCGGAGCGGGCTGGTATTGCGGCAAAATCACCGCTATAAGGTGCTACGCCTGTTCAATTTTACAGGTCATTCCGTCCACTTGGATAATACGGTAGTTTTGGTTTTGCCAGCGCACTGTCACGATACGAACGCCATTATATTCGTCACTGCGCTGTTCGTCCGACAGAATTGTGCCAGAAGAAGTGAGCCATGCGGCGAGTCCCTCCAGAAGATTACAGCCTTTCGCAAACGGAAGTGTCGGACTCGGCGGCGGTGGCAACCGTTTCCGGTTTCTCCTGCGCAACCTCCGCTCTGGGGGAGGTCCCGCCAGCCAACTGCTGTTGCCCGTGAGGTTGCGGAGCAAGAGCGTCCGCGCTGTCTGGTATTCGGGACCGATGAACCCCAACCGGATCAGGAACACCCGCATCGTGAACTTGTCGTTCGTGATGGCGCGTTCTCTGGCGACCACCCGCTTCTGGCGCTTTGCCATGTCGCAGATACCGACAATCAGCTTAGTGTAAGCATCGACCTCGCCCTCCAGCCCATGTAGCGTGAACCACGGGAACCGCAGCTTGTTCTCCAGCACTTCCACGTCTACTGTGTCCGTGCCGAGTGCCCGCTTGAACAATTCCGCTTTGCTGGCGATGATTTTCTGGAGGTTGTCCAGAGCCGTAGCGGAAAACCCCGCCCTCGGCAGCTCCACCGTGAAAGTATTGTCATTCTCAGGCGTATAGCCACGCTCTCGGAGCCGGGAAACCAGTTCCCGCACATCTTCCGGGCTGGTGTTGTCGGGATAGTTCAAAGTGCCATTTTTGTCCACGCTGTAAAAGTCGATGGCATAAGTGAAGGTTGGCGCTCCCTGATAGACAGCGGGCTTGCCCAAAATCTCGCTGATAGTCTGAACCAGGGCTTTTCTGGCTGCGCCGGTGAGGTTGTAACGGACACTCATTCCGCTCCCTCCTCTCCAGCGTCTCCGGTGAGGATAAAGTTCACATATCCCCGCCGATGCTCCTCCAGATAAATCACCAACTCGCAGAATCCCATGCGGTTGGCAATCACCTGGACTGTGCGGGTGTCGAGCATATTCGTCTCGCCAGAGTCGCGGATGACCAAAATCTGCTCTCTCACAGTTTTGTTCATTCTGCCGCCTCCTTTGAGCCTCTCACGGCTTTCGCCAGAATGCTGCTGTCGAACCCCGCGCCCTCATATCCCTCGCGGATGGTGTTGAGGTATCCCAGAGAGGGTGCGCCGTAGGGGTGGCCCTTTTCGTTCATGATGTAAATCATGGCGTAGACCCGCCTACCGTTCACGGTGATCCGCAGCGTTTCCTTGCGGTAGAGGTGGGGCCATCCTTCGTAACGGTCAAGCGCCCGCTCATCCTGGGGCTGAATCCGCCAGACCAGCACCGGCACCTCGCAGCCCCGCTCCCGTTCCACTGTCGCCACGGCTCCGCCATTCCCGCCCCGGAACCACAGCCGCCAGCCGCGCAAAGTAGCCGCTCCCACCACTTCCGCTGTCGGACAGCGGTGCGCCATCTGCTCCAGATTGAGGTTGGAGCCGTAGGCGATGTAGAACTTGCTTTTAGGTTTCATGTTCTTCTCCTCCATTTCTGATGTGGCTGCGCACATTCTCGCGGGAACCGTAACGCCAAGCGGCATTTCCAGACAAATGCTGGTAAAGATGCTCCCGGCAACTTTTGAACTCATCGCCAATAAACCCGATCCGATTGAGATAAGTCCTCATAGCGAACCGTTCATTTTCCTCCTGGACTTTCCGGTAGCTAGCACTTTTCTGCGTCAGAGCCTGATGATTCAGCGCCAGAGCTAACACGACATAAGCGCGGATTTTTCCGGCGTGAAGTGTGCCATTGAACCCCCTGAGTTCCACCGTGTGATGCCCGTGGAAGAAACTGTGGAGATTGAGAAAATGGTAACGGCTGTTGTGGTAGTGCTGGTTACGGTTTTCCCGATAGCCCTCATACCAGATGTTCTCAATACCGGCAAAGGTTTTGGGCTTCGCCTGATTCAGCCGGTGAACCAGCCAGGTGTCCATTTTCTTACAGTAGCGCATCCGCTCCGGTTCAATCTGTAGAGCCTTGTAGAACAGATCGTTATGACTGGCAATAATGTTCACAAAGTTGCGGATGCTCCGAGGCGTATGGTTGGAGCCGTCCAGATGGATGTGGATGCCGCAGGATGGGTTAGCGAACCCACCGGCCTTGCGGAGTCTCCGCACCAGACCCTGTAGCGTGTCGATGTCCTCCCGGTAAAGCAGCACCGGACTGACCAATTCCACGCTATACTTTCTGGATGCGTCGACAATGCAGCCTTCGCTCCGATGCTGACAGGTGAGACTGCCATCATACATGAACTTCCAGACCCGTCCGTCCCGCGCCGTGATTTGATAGGTATCGTAGTAGTCGCCAAGTTTGGAAATGGTGCCGCCCAGATATTTCGCGGCGGCCTTTGCCGCTTGGCAGCGGGTAATGCCTGTGAACTCGATTTCTATGCCAAAATGATTGGTAAACAACTGTTTTGCCCTCCTTTCCGCACGATGTGTTTTATAGAGGGCATCCACGGATGCGCCTCCATTGGAACACGCACCGTGCCGCCAGATTATTTGCCTATTTTGGCGAATTGACCTCCTTTCTCGTTATTTTTGTGTCCTGGAGCGGCAAACTATCCGTTGGCGATACAGATGACCGCCGCTCTCGGTGACACTTTGGGGGATTTCATGCCCACGGATGGGCGGTGCTATCAGGTCATATCGTCCCCCTTTCCCTCGTCATGAGATTTCTGTGTGGTCTTTTCCTCTGCTTCTTTTTTCTGCGCGATGCTCATCGCCACAGCGATCAGCGCCCGCGCCAGCTTTTCGACATCAGGATTTTCCCGGAACTCCGGCGTAACTTTCACGTCATGGGATGCCATCGGTCGCCCTCGCTTTCTTTTCTCCATCACGCCTCCTCCTTTTTTGCCTTTTCTAGCGATTCTGAGGCGTTTTTGGCCGCTTTATCTGCGGAGGCAGATGCTTTAGCGGAATCTTCCTGCCGCGCCTCGTTCGGCTTTCTACGCGCTTCAGCGGCTATCCGCTCCTCCGCCAGTCTACAAAATGCCAGGTTGATTTCCACGCCAATATAGTGTCTGCCGTTCCGTTTGGCGGCGAGACCAGTGGTGCCGCTGCCGAAGAACGGGTCGAGCACCACCCCTCCAACCGGACAGCCCGCCAGAATACAAGTTTCTGCCAGCTGCGGCGGGAAGGTCGCAAAGTGTGCGCCAGAGTATGACGTAGTATTGATGTGCCAGACATCCCGCTTGTTGCGGTGGGTCGGCAGTTCTTCCTCAGAAACACCAGCCTCACGAGGGCGATTGATAGCCTGTAAGGTCTGCCCCGGCACCCGTTCAGCATATTTATTGCTGCCGCTGCGTCCACTGCGCATCCTGACCAGTGTCGAGGGCGCGATTGGTTCGGCAATAGCGGCGCGGTCAAAATAATAGTTCTTGGATTTGCTCAGTTGGAAAATGTGTTCATAACTTCGGCTACAGCGGTCGGTGACGCTCTCTGGCATGGCGTTGCCCTTCTCCCAAATGATGTTGCTGCGCAGATACCAGCCATCGCTCCGAAGCGCCAAGGCCAGCCGCCACGGGATACCCAGCATGTCCTTCCGCTTCACGCCCTGCTGGGGTCGCTTACAGTAGGTGTCGGCAATGTTCAGCCAGAAGGTGCCGTCCGAACGGAGCACCCGCTTCACTTCGTGGAATACTTCGACCAACCGTTCTATATACTCCTCCGGTGTAGCTTCGCGCCCAATCTGTCCCTCCGCTTCATAGTCTCGCAGAGCGTAGTAAGGCGGCGATGTTACGCAGCAATGGATGCTGTCGTCTGGCAAGGTCTGGAGAACAGCGCGGCTATCCCCAGCCAAAATAGTGTCAATCGGAATCGTGATTTTCTCTAGCATAACGTCCCTCCTTCGCCGCCCTGACAGACCAGCGCCCACAGTTCGTCCTTCGTGATGACCGTAAACAGCCGAGGTTGCTTGTCAAAGGCTTCTCTGATATGCTTAATCAATTTCTCTTTCCGCTCCACAGTCGGCACGATCCAGACCGTGAGCGGGAACACGCCCGCCTCCTGCTGTTCCAACCCACTGCGGTAATACTTGTGGTAGCGTTCACACTTATCCACCACCTTAGAGGGCGACTCGGTAGCGAGGTCTACCTCAATGAACCATCTGTCCTCATACTGCCCGGACATCGTAATCGCAAAGAGGTCGGGTTTGAGCGACAGCATGGAACCATATTCGCTGTAGGTGCGCCAGCACTCCGGCTCCGGCTGGAGGGCAGTCAGTTTCATGCCGTGCTGCTCTCGACAGATTTCCGTCAGATGGACAGCCACTTCCGCCACTGCCAGCGAGTGCGCGAGAAAGTAGGGGCTCGGCTCGAAGAACCGCCTCGCCGGGCTGGTGGTCTGTTCGTGGAGACGGAGCAGCCGCTCCCCGGCGTGGGTCAGATGCCAGACCAACCCGCCGGAACCAGCCCGCACCCCACCGATGCGGCGGGCGAGATGGTCGACCAGCCCCAACCCCCGGAGCCGCTTCAGAGCACGGGCGGCGGCACGATGCGCGGCAGTCGGCGTGGCGGCAGTGTAGAAATACAACCGCTGGATTTGCCCAGTCAGGAGGTAGCGGTAGCGTTGGACAGCGGTGAGAATGTCTCTGTCCCTCTCACTGAGTGCGGCGGCGGTTTCCACCAGCTGCTGGTGGGTGAGGCGGCGGCGCTCCTCCCCGGCGATAGCTGGAGAAGAAATGGAATTGGTAAAAGAGTCGTGAACCATAAACTTGGAAAAGTCCGGTGCGGTGCGGCTTTCCCAGCTTTCTTCACCCTCTTGAGGTGTCGTGCGGTTTGACATTAGCGTTTCCTCCTTCCGATAGGCGTTTCCCCGGCATCACCGCCTAGGGCGCTGTGGTTAATAATGGTTTTGAGGTAGTTTTCCTCGGTTTCTCCGGCTGGTGTGCCGTAAGTTCTCATGCTCCGGGCGTAGAGCTCCGCCGGGGCGCGGAGAGGTGGCGGTGGCGGCAAAGTCCGCCCCATCACCCAGCCGGTGCTGCGCCCTCCAGCTTGGAACGATGTATAAATCTGGTATCGGGGCAGCGTCATAAAATCCTCGGCAGTGAGTTCCGGAGCCATCGCCGCCATATCCTTTGCGTCCTTACTGTTCAACCCGAATACTATCTTGTTGCGACAGTTAGCATCTACCCCCGCACGGATTTCTGGTGGCAACTGGTCGCGGTATTGGTGTGCCAGCGTCATCCCGACACCCAGCCCCCGCGCCTGTGCCAATGCATCGGACAAATCCGTGGGGAGGCTGAGGTAATCTTGGAGCTCATCTATAAAAACACTGACGATGTGTCTCCGCTCCGCTGGGATGCTCGCTCTGGACAGCGCCAGCACCCAGGTCAAACCGACAATCAGACTCCCCAGCAGTCGGGCGCTCTCTCCGCCAACCACACCTCGGTTCAGCGGCACCAGCACGATCTTTCTTTTGCAGAACAAATCCGTCAGAGAAAACTTCGGCTGGGCTTGTCCGAGGACATTCCTCAGCCCCGGACGGAGCGTGAACTGGCGCAGCTTGTTTAATACCGGCTCAATCTGCTGCCGCCGCTGTAAGTCTGACAGCGCCTCGAACTGCGCCCAGAATGGCTGGAGCGCCACCTTGTCCTTCACGCTGCAAGTGATTTTCCGGCGGAAGTTCTTATCGGTGAGCAGCGGCTGTAACCAGAGCAGCGAGGCCCCGTCTACCTCCACCAGCGTTAGCAGTGCGGCGGAAAGGCAATCCTGTATGCGCACACCCCAGCTATCACTCCACAACTCTTTAAGCACAGAGAGCACCGCATCGGCAATCAGGGCTTTGTTCTGGTAGTTCGGAAACGCCAGCGGGTTGAACCCCACCGGAGCATCACTGGACGGGTCGATCACTACCACATCATCGGCACGTTCTTCCGGGATACGGGCAAGGATGTCCGTTACCAAATCTTGTTTTGGGTCAAGGACTAGGACGCTGCGCCCAGCCTTGATGTCTGCGAGAATCAGGTGTAACATGGCGGTAGACTTGCCACTGCCAGTAGGACCAGTGATAATCGTGTGCTCCCGGCTATCCCCTGGCGAGATACTGAGTTTCTTTGGAACCATGTCCATACTTACCGCAAAACTGCGGTCGTTTTGAGGGATGTTTGGCTCCCGATACCACACGGACGCAAGCAAAAGCCTCGGATGTAGTCCCGGCGTTCCGGGCAACTCTTCCTCCCCAGCCGGGAGCAACAGGAAGCTGGCGAGCTCCTTTGCCGACAACCGCAGCGGAAAATGCCACGGCACATGGGAGCTGTTGATTTTCTCTGGATCGTCTGCTTCATCATAGATGCGCACCCCAGCGGATTCCAGGACTTTAAGGGCAGAGATGAGATTGCGGAAGCGGGCGGCGGCCCTCTCGTCCGATACACCGATGCGGATTGCCGCCTCGAACCCGTGTTGCTCGGCTTTCTCCCGCACAGTTTTGCGGGTTTCTGCGGTCGCCTTGCTGACCGAGCCGAAGATAACCTCCAACCAAGTAGCGTGTGGATCGGGGAGTTCGGCAGATACCGGAGAGGGGGCGAAGCCCCTCCCCAACACCACCTGTAGGATAGTTTCCGTGCCACGCTTGTCCTCGGTCATTGCCGCCAGCCCCGCCCGGATCACTGACTGCGCGAGATTGGTGTTAAGCGACAACACCGGACGGGTGATTTTGAGTTGACGCGCCAACCGGATAGACGTGCGGCTGTTTCCGTAGACCTCGCGGAATTGGATGTCCCCATGAGCGCGGAGCACCTGTACGATTTTCCCGATAAACGTCCGGTCGGCTCCCAGCAGGTGCGTCACTCGCCCATTCTTGCCCCGGCACTCCCAAATCACCGCCCCGCGAGGGCTGAGCGCCGAGAGATGGGTGAGAGCCTCCCACACGTCCTCAATGTTAAAAGGTCGTTGCCAGCTGACCTCCAGCCAGCAGATGTTTTCTATACAATGCTTACGCATAAGCCCACTCCTTTTTATCCACTCTACCACTTTCCTTGGGAGCGATAGAATTTGTAGATGCGCCAGCCAATGACTCCGAGAGCGGCGATAACTACAATGATGAGTAGATACACCCAAATCTCCAACAGATAGGCCACTGCCAATCGAAGCAGGAAGGCACTCAGCGCCAGCAGAGCGCACGCTTCCACGATTCGGGTGATAAGTTTCTTGGGCGGTTCCAAGCATTACACCTCCTTCCGTTTGTCAGGTCGGATTACTTTGTCAGAATAGGTCGGGACGGGGTAGCCGGGGATTTCTTGGTCGGAAGATACCTCATTCCCCCAGCAGTCCCATCCCGGCTGTCGATGGCGGGCGAACAGCTCAAGATAGGGACCGTCCGACAACCGCTCAATAATTGCGTATTGTTCAGCGGGCTTTTCCGAATGCCGAAGCTGCGGACAGAACATCCAATTTGGCTGTGCGTGGAACTTCACCGGGGCTTTGCCGCGAGTTGCAAACAGGCAGGTTTCGCTGGCGTTACGGATGTAGACACCAAGACCGAGCCGAGGCTTAATCCAGTAAATTGCTGAACGGTAAGTGAACCCCCACGCCTTGATGACCTCCAGCGCCTGTGGTATCAGCCCGTTCGGACACCAAAGATACAGATGGGCGCTGTCCTCGCACAAATCCGCCACCGGCATCGCCTTGATACGCTCCAGCGGCATCAGGTCGTAATGTTTGATGGCTCCATAATTTCCGCGCTGGTTGATGTCCCACGGCGGGTCGGCGAGGATGGTCTTGTATTTCTTGGAATTGGTGTCCATAAATCTCCTGTTTCTTGCTTTTGGTGGACACTTTACCGAAACTTTTCCCGAAACAAAAGCACAGGGGGAATAAGTTTTTCGACCGAAAAGACAGGCTCTAACAGGGGTCAGAGGGCGAATAAGCGTAGCCAATAACCGCCGTTGTAGTTTATACCGCATAACCATTTTCTCGCCCTCTGACCGCCCAAACTGCGCTATCTCCCAGTGTGCGGGCTTGACGCCTGGAGCATGGCGATATAGGCATCCAGACTCATCTTGTGGAGTTTGGCTTGGTCGGACAACAGCCGCCAAAGCATACGGTTCTCACGTTCCAGATACTTGAACTCTACCTCATATAGCGCCAAAAAAATCCCGCCAACGACGACGGTTGTAATTGCTACTATCAGCACAACATCAAGAATATCCACCCTTACCACCTCCTGATCATGTTCAGTGCGCCCTCGGCATAAGCGTTCACGAACCCCTGATAATACATCGCGCCCTGCGGATCTCTGGCGCTGAGTTGCTGCCCCGCAACCGAAAGCATGGCAGTATGGATCATCCCGTCCTTGGTCAGAGACGCCCGGCAACGGTCATAGACCGACAGCGTGGACGCCTCTTCGACGATTCTGGTCATCGTGGTTCGGCTGTGCCGGGATAGGAGGTGCATTCCTCCATCGTGCTGCGCCGGGAGAACCTCCACATACTCTGCGTCGATGACCTCGCCGGGGTAGCTTGCTTGATAGCTCATAGTGTGCGGCTCCTTTCTCAATGTGTATCGCAAGGGCGACGGCGATAAGACTACCGAGGGGGCACCTCCTTTCCCGCCTGAGATGTTCACCCTTGACTCGCCGCTAGGATAGCACAACTTCTTGCGGTTGCCCATGGGAGCGGAAGTAGGTGGAAAACAGCGGAAATGGGTGGAATGTATGAGCGGAAGTCTGCGGAAGTTAGCGGAAATAAATATCACATTGACGACCCTAATACCTCCGGTTTTCACTTCAAAATGCTTGCTAACCAATCAGAAAGTCGCTAACACTATTGACAAAAATGCGTCTGTGTGCTACAATAGTTAGTATAAGCTAACCGCTTATGTAACTTAGCAATACATGTTCACAATTCACGCCCCCAGCGTAGATGATTGTGCGATTCGGCAGTTCTTTCCAAGGACTTCCGATAACACAATCATTGAAACAGGGAGGGCAAAATATATGAGGTCTATGCGATACCGCCTCGAATTAGAGGACGGAGATGAAGGCTACCTAATCTACAACGCAGAAACAGATTGGAACGGGATGCCCAAACCGGAAAACCTCCAGCGTCCATCCATTCGGGTTAAGAACGTGCCGTTCTGCGGAAAAGTCGTAGCCGACATTGCCAGTTGTGTAAGCATTGGCGACTTCTACGAGGTTGAGCCGGAGTTTGACGGAACGCCAGAGCGGTTTCTGCACGACACGTTCAAAGCAAATCACGTCCGGATTTTACACGGCGAGCTTCCTGAATGGGTATTGAGCGTTGTTCGTATTGACAGGGGTGGCGTCACAATGGCGTTCTTTTACCGAGAAACCGGTCAAGAGGAAACCGTCTATGTCAACTGGACAAACCGTCTTGAGATGCTATTCGAGGTCGACCGGGCAGATAGTAGCGGTGTTGACACCTACTTGGTAAAGCTGTCTGCTGAAGGGCCGGACTATGAGGACAGGCGTTATCTGAAAGTTACAGAACAGGACGCCTATGGTAAACGCGAAATCGTTTTCACCCAGTGGATTGGTGCAGAGAAAGCACACCCGCCGGGCGATGGCTGGGTCTACGCCTATGTCACAGAATACCGTTGAGTCTAAAACCAACACACCCTAACCGCCAGACGAGCGATCCCTATTTCCGCTGTGAACCACATTGCAAAGCAAAAAGCTGCGGACATCCCGCAGCTTTTCCTTTTCAACAGAGCAAAAATCTGTTATACTATAGATATCTTTTGTCGAGTGAGGATAGAGGTGATCATCTGTGTCGCGAACTAGCGATTTAGTCGATATTATGGTAGACGTCCGAGATCAGGATCGACTGGAATGTGGTAGACGCCTTTTTGAGCTCTTGGGGTATAATAACAGTGCTTTTATCACTGAACCCCAACTTGATGAATTGTTGTTTAAGGCGGTGCGCAAGTGCCTGGGCACAGATATTCACGCGGATATGCTACTCATGGCTTTTGGGTTGTTGCCAGGATACGAATACACAAACTTAGCAATAGGCGATAGGCGGGTAAGGTTTCTCCGCAAAAGTAGGTGGCTAAAAGTTAACCGAAGAAGCAAAATCAAAGATTATGACAGCGCAAATGAGGATGACCAAGTTGATGCTTGGGACAGTCTTCGTAATACAGAAAAGTATTGGATGGGGAAAATTGCCGACGAGTTCATAAAGCACATTAACCTGAGCGACAAAAACGGTGCCATAAAATACATAAAAACACTTGACAGTTATTTAGACGAGGTTCAAGATGCTTCTGGAAAAACAATTGACTATGTTCCGAAAACACCGCCCCAACTGCCTTCTACTGATGAGAACGATACTCTTGACGAGGAGATGGCAAATTCTGAGGAGACAAGCGAACAAAATGAACAGGAAGACGAACTTTTGTCGGGCGAATCGAAGGCTCCGCCGCATTCTGATACACCACCAGAGAAAGGCCCGACGCCAAATCTGCCTAAGGCGCATACGAATCATTTCTCGATAGGCCCGTTCATCAATATCGGTGAGAAATCTCAAATCAACCTGTCTTTGGTTAAAAACCCGGTATTTCTTACTATTGCGGGAATAGTGGTGGTCTTAGTGCTGTGGAGGCTGTCTTCTCCTGTATCTTCTAATACATTCATTATTTTAGACAGCCATATAATCCTTAGCCCAAATCAAATCTATGAGTTGCTGGCGGTAAGTTCTCTAGATAAGAATACAGACTCAGTTCTGCGCTATGTTAGTTCAGATCCCAGCGTGGTGGCTGTAGGCGAGTATAATGGAATGCTCCAAACCCCGGCAAGTCACGAAGTTGGCGGGATTCAGACTGCGAACATCACAGCTCAAGATGATCATGGGAATACCGCGATAACCACAGTTGAAGTTAACTTTTCAGCTGGTGGCGGCAATATCAACATTCAGCCCAACAATTCAGCTGGTGGCGGCAATATCAATATTCAACCTGATGATTTCGTGCCCGATTTCGCTGTCACCCAGAAAGTCCGTCTTGCTGGCGACTCCGAGTGGCGCGACTATGTCGAGGCAAATCTAGGGGATGTCATAGAAGTTCAGATTGAATATCAAAACACCGGCGAAACAGCCCATAGCAACGTAATAATGCGTAGCGTGCTACCCGCCAATCTTGCGTATGTCCCTGAAACGACATTGCTTTATAACGGTTCGCTTTCCGAAGGAGCATCCTCCAATCCAGATTCGCTCACTACGAAAGGCGTCAATATTGGAAACTACGAGCCACAAGCAAATGCCTTTGTTCGATTCTCCGTAAAGGTTGTTGACGTGAACTTGGCGGCCGGCTCAAACACTCTCGTAAATTGGGTGCGGGTTACGGTGGACAATGTCACACTACAAGATTATGCGTCCGTGATTGCTACGAAGGAATAATAAGCAGAAAGACAGTGCAAGCCGCCCTGCATAGGGCGGCTTTCCCTATCCCCCGCCCTTCGAGGGCTGGGGATTTTCTGTATCTTATAAAATCATAGTTACGGAGATCGGGCACAGCAAAGGCAGCGAACGGAGAATCCGGCGTTCCGATTGTTGTTGTTGGACGGATTGATGTTGCTGCTGCCGTTGAAGTTGAGGTTGTAGGCGTTGGTGCCGTTAGAGTGCGGGGTAGACGACCAGTAGTTGCCGTTGTTGCCGGCATTCTCGAACAGATTGCTGGTATTCTGCCAGACGTCGCCGCCCCTAATCTGTCAAACTGGAGTCCGAGGTCGGAACGGAGCCATTTGCGCTTGATACAAACCATAGCTTATACCAATCATCAAACCTGTCACTTGTTATCGCTTGAGGAGGCTCCACGATCTCCTGAAAAGAGAACTCCACCGCGCCGGAGCCAGAGGCTCAGGGCTTGGTGTCTATTCCCATAGGGGTTTATACCTATACGACCATTATAACATCCGCCCACAGACAGCAACATTATAATTTCAAAGAACGGAGATCGGGCACGACGAAGGCAGCGAACGGAGGCCGTCCCGGACCGATTGATGCTGTTGGACGGATTGATGTTGCTGCTGCCGTTGAAGTTGAGGCTGTAGGCGTTGGTGCCGTTAGAGTTTGGTGTAGACGACCAGTAGTAGCCGTTGTTCCCGGCGTTGGCGAACAGGTTGCTGGTATCCTGGTCGACGTAGCCGCCCCTAACGAACCACACTGAAATACGATGTCGGATAGAAACCGTTTGAGTTCGATATAAGTCGTAACTTACATAAATATCTGACCTGTCGCTTTTTATCGCTTGAGGAGGTTTCACGATCTCCAAGAAATGGCGTTTCGGCTGTAGCGGAAATATATCAGGCCGCAGTCTTCGCGCCGTGAGTTTTTAGGCTCATGAGCCTATTATAACATTGTGCGGAGATCGGGCAGAACAAAGGCAGCGAACGGAGAGACCGTTGTTCCGATTCCAGTTGTCGGACGGATTGATGTTGCTGGTGCCGTTGAAGTTGAGTTCGTAGGCGTTGCCGCTGTTAGAGTTCGGAGTAGAAGACCAGTAGACGCCGTTGTTGCCGGGCTGGGCGAACAGGTTGCTGGTATTCTGATTGACATAGCCGCCCCTATAACGCTCGGATGTTTAAGGAAACAATCACAGCCGTAGAAACTGCTTATACACAAAATCAGCCGTGGCTGGTTTTGCCGGTCAAGCCTGAAGTTATTTCATTTGTGATAACTTGAGGGAGTTTCACGATCTCCTGTGTTGGACGCGCCAGCCAAGGCGGATTTTCTCAGGCCCTGACTGTTACGCCATGGGATTTTATGCCCACGAGGTTATTATAACATTTTGAAGGGAGAGCGGGCACAGCAGGGGCAGCGAACGGAGAAGCCGTTGTTCCGATTGTTGTTGTTGGACGGATTGATGCTGCCGGTGCTCCAGAAGTCGAGGTTGTAGGCGTTGCTGCCGTTAGAGTGTGGGGTAGATGACCAGTAGTTGCCTTCGTTGCCGGCGTTGATGAACAGGTTGCTGGTATTCTGATTGACGTTTCCGCCCCTCAGTATGACGTGCGGAAAGTGATTCCGGAAAGAAGCCGCTCATATTCAGCGTGAGCCATAACCTACACCGAAATATCCGACCTGTCGCTGTAATTATAATAAAACAGCTTGAGAGGGCTTCGCGCTCTCCAAGAAGAGAACCCAGCCGAACCGGAGCGCTGACCCAAGGCGCGGCATCTATTCCCATAGGGTTTTATACCTACAGATTTATTATAACATCCTGACATAACCTCCTAGAACAATTCCATTCCGAGATACGCTTTGTCGAGATCGTCCTGTTCCACGCCGAGATACCGTTTCGTCACAGAGAAATCGCTGTGGTTATAAATGTGCATAATCACCACCGGAGATACTGCGCCGCTTGTCCAAGCGTGGTATCCCCATGTTTTTCTCAATGAGTGGCAGGCGATTTTCCCCATAATTCCAATGGCTTCCACCGCCGCATGGATGATCCGCCAAGCCTGCACCCGGCTGATGGCCTTTCCATCCTTCCGATTGTTCGCAAAAATAAACTCGCCGCGCCTGTGCGGAAGATACAGACGCAGCGCGTTAATAATCTGCTTATTGAGAGCAATCGTTTTGGTTTTGCGAGTTTTCCTCTCGACAATCGTTACATGAGGCCGGAACTCATCCCGTCCATCGTCATACACATCTGCCCAGCGAAGCCGGAGCAGGTCGCTGATGCGGAGTGCAGTATAAGTCCCCACGACGACCAACGCATAGTTGCGAAGCTGTCCCCGCTTCAAAAAATATTCGCCCAGTTCACGAAGTTGGCTCTTGTTCCGGATCGGTTCGGTTGCTGCCATGATGATTTTGTCCCCCTTGTTCTTGATGCGGTCTAGTATAGCGCATCTTGGGCGAGGGGGAAAATGTAACTTTTTATTTAGGGCGTTACATTTTCCCCTTCTATACTTTCTCCAGGCGAACAGCCAGCATACATCCGGGCAGAAAGTTTTTGGAGAAGATCGCAAAAATGACTTGAATATGGCCCAGTTTGATGCTAAAATAGGTATCACTATAAATATTCTGTTACATTCTCTTTGGCGCTATACAACAGAATACAAAAAACGGGGGGATTTTTACGAAAAACCGACTCTTACCACTTCTTTTGGTAGCTTGTTTATTGTGCGGCCTATGTGCATGCGGCAGCAGCGGTGATAGCGCCCCAGCCAGTGATCCACCTAGCACTCAAACGGAGGGCAGAGGTAACAGCGGGAACAGCACCAAACAGCCAGTCCTAAATCCAGCGGAACGGACTGATTTTGAGCGGCTTTTCTCTAACGGCCCTCTCGCGGCTCAAGACACAAGCGAATTGTGGGGATACATAGACGAAACCGGGGCGTGGGTGATTTCTCCGGCATTTGCTGAGGCGAGGAACTTTTGGAGCAGCGGACTCGCTCTCGTTAAGGATGCGCAAAGCCAGCTTTGGGGGCTGATTGATGCTTCTGGCAGCTTCGTTGTTCAGCCGACATTCGACAACATAGGCAACTCGTTCGGTGACGATATGTTCCGGGTTCGTATTCCAGATCGCGGCTGGGGTTATATTGACGCGACCGGGGCGTTTGTGATTGAGCCGCAGTTCGATGCGGCCACCGATTTTTCCGACGGATTCGCCAGAGTTTCCTCGCAAATCCAGTTTACCGGCGTAGACAACCAAAACTACTACCAGCTTTGGGGTTACATCAATACCTCCGGCGAGCGGATCACGGAGGATACTTTCTCTGAAGCACAGCCTTTTTCTGACGGCTTGGCTTTAGTTAGGGAAGGCGATCCTTCTGGTTTTGGTGCGTTTTATGGCTACATTGATGAGTCCGGATCCTTCGTGGTTCATCCCATGTATACAAGGGCTACTTCTTTCTACGATGGCCGGGCCTTTGTCGACATATATGTAATGGGCGACCCCAATACATACTACGCCCTGATTGACAAAGAGGGCAAGTATTTAACCGGACCCGTGAGCAGCAACTTGGTGCAACCATATTTCCGGAATGGCGTATGCCCCGTGCAGACATTGGATGGAACGGGCGATGTCTATATTGATGAGGACGGAAACACCGTGCTGCCCAAGTCGGGAGCAGCCTATGCCGATGCGAATGGCTTTTCTGGTGAGCTAGCTGCCGTGGTGGACGCAGAAACCATGTTGACTGGCTATATCGATACGGACGGAAATTGGGCAATTCCGCCACAATATAGCTCGGCTACCAATTTTATAGGCGGAATGGCCCTCGTTGGAGAAGCCGGATCGCTTGATGATATTTTAGCCGAAAGAACCAAACATTGGGTGATAGACACTTCAGGAACCCCTTTATTGGAGTTTGGTGGCGATATAACAAGCCGCTGGAACTGGAGAACTCCGGAGCGAATTGCCGTGACAGAAAAAGCGTCCGGGAGAACAGGATTTTGGGATTTTTCTGGTAATATTGTGATCGACTACATTTACGATGCCGCGCAGGACTTCGCCGATGACTACAGCTACGCCAAAGTGCAGTATGAAGGGCTATGGGGGCTTATCGACAAGGACGGAAATTGGCTGATCCCTGCGCAATTTCTGGAAATTGCCGCCGCTTAAACCTGCTCATAATCAAAAAGCAAAAGGAGAGAAAACATCATGAAATATCACTCTACTTACAACACTCGTTCGTTCCTCATGGGAGTCCTGGTGACCCTGCTGGTCATCAGCCTCGCAACTCCGGCTTTAGCTGCTGCCGGAAAAATGATTGAGGTGTTCGGCGGTATCAAAATCTACATTGACGATGTAGAGCTAAATCCCAAAGATGCCGCTGGTAACCCCGTGGACGTGTTCGTTTACAACGGCACCACCTACCTTCCGGTTCGGGCGGTCAGCGAAGCCCTTGGCAAGCCCGTCCAATGGGACGGAAAAACTCAGAGCGTATATATTGGAAAGCACTCCAGCGATACCCCCGCTGCATATCTGAGCGAGATGGATTATTTTACAAAATCCGGCAGCTGGAGGTTTAACGAGTTAACAACGGACAATCTGGGGAATAACCATACCCACTCTATCGACAACACCAACGCTTTTTCCGGAAATTATAAAGTTGTCTACAAACTCGATGGGCAGTATAGTAGGCTGACAGCCTGGTATTATCAGGAATATTCTGTCAGGGATATGGATTCGAGCAGAACTAGCACCCTCATTATTTCCGGCGATGGAAAAGAGCTGTGGCAGGGGACTATGGCGGCAGGGATTGAGCCTCAATATATAGATATTGACGTCACCGGAGTTTTGGAACTAACGATTGAATACCCCGAATCTCGTTCCAACACCAACACTCGCTATACTGCCTTGGGCGATGTTGCCCTCTGGACGTGATTCTGAAAAAATACCCCCTCACGCCAGACCAGCGGTCAGCTCCAAAACGGCTGACCGCTGGCTTTTGTGTTATTTCTTGGCATAATCCCATCGATTGCGGATTTTTATACCGTTTTCCCGCAGGCACTTGATGACAACCTTACTACAGACACCGAAGCGCTGCGCAATTTCTTTCGTCGTGTGCATCTCGGCATACATCAGAATAACCTCTGCGGCATCCAGCTTGTCCCGCGCGCGGAATTTGCTCGTTGGGGTTTGGTGTTCGACTACCTGCTTATCGTAGTGCGGCGGTCGTATCTCTACGCCGTTTCGTCGCAATATCCTGCCTACAGTAATTCTATGGCATCCATATTTCTCACTGAGTTCGATAGGCGTTTTGCCAGCTTGGTATTCTATGATGAGCATTTTTACTTCTTCTGACGTCAGCCGCTTTTGCTCCAGCCGAACGCATTTCGTTGCCATCTCGCCAAATTCATCAATTTCTCTGTTGCTACTCAGACGGTCCTCTGACATATTGAGGTCAGGGAACAATTCCGGGGTTTCGGCAATCTGCCGTTTGAGCCGGAGGGCGGCTTGATATTTTTTGGAGTCATGCCCTGATAGTAGCACCAACTCTTGACAAAATAAGCAAAGTGTGCTACAATGGAAATATAGGGCTGCGAAAGCAGCCATTTTTTATCCGCAAATCAAACCGCAAACCATAAAGCGCATGACAAAATGACTCAAACCTCATCCATTATCTCAAAAAACTTCGCATACATCTGACGATGCGGCACCAAATCCTTCGCCTCGCGTTCAACCATCTCTCGAAAGTCCACGATTGGCACATACTTCAGCGCCGAAATCTCCTCTTCCTGAAATTTCAACTCATCCAGCCTTGCCTGCGTTTGCAAAATATACATATCGTTGAACGAATTGTTGATAAAATCCGGCGCCGGCCTAGCGCTACTCTTGAAACTCTCCACAAACTTCAAGTCTGAACTCTGAACTTCTAAGCCTAACTCCTCTCCCAACTCTCTTACCGCGGTCTCTAGAGAACTTTCGCCCGCCGAAATATGCCCGCCACAAGACAAATCCCACATGTCCGGATAGCTATCCTTCGTTGCGCAACGCTTTTGGAGCAACAACTCATCGCCGCGAACTACAAAAACATCCACCGACCGGTGCCAATCACCGTCTCGATGAACCTCCTGTCGCAACTTTGTCCGCCCCGTTTTCTCGCCGTTCTCATCTAGAACGTCAAAATACTCGGGGGGGGGGTCGTTTTATTTGTATCTATACCGTCATGTGCAGCCGCTCGAGCATTCACATCTTCGCCAACCGCGCCGCTAATAAAACTTTCATCAATCATAGCCTAATTATACTCCACTCGCATAATTTCTCGCAAAAATCCCTTGCCTCGCCACGCACCGTGTGCTATAATAACCACATACGCGGGCGTAGCTCAGTTGTTTAGAGCGCTTCCTTGCCAAGGAAGAGGTCGAGAGTTAGAGTCTCTTCGCCCGCACCATATACGATAACGTTCAATAGCGCTGACAAGGGCGATTTTTTGTTGCAGCAAGCAACGCCAAAAATTCTCTGTCAGGGCTGCTATTTTTAACTCGAAGGCCTGTGCTATAATAAAATTAGTTTATTTAGCACAAGGAATAAGTATGGACGAACCATCCAAAAATACAACTTTTCAAAAAGAAGAATTCACTCTCAAAAGCAACCATGACGGTCTCGTGCTGGGCGTCAGCCTCCGCATTCCCGCCGCCCCTAAAGGCATCGTCCAGCTCGTTCATGGCATGGCCGAGCATCGCGAGCGCTATCACGATTTCATGGATTATCTCGCCGAGCGCGGCTACGTCGTCATCATTCATGACCACCGCGGGCACGGCGCCAGCGTCGCCTCGGAAGATGACTATGGCTATTTCGGCAAGGATAGCGTGAATGGTATTATTAGCGACGTCCATCAAATCACCAAATACGTCAAACAACGTTTCCCGGGCCTCTCGCTCACTCTCTTCGGTCACAGCATGGGCTCGCTCGTCGTTCGTTGCTATATGAAAAAATACGACGCCGACGTTAGTCGCCTCATTGTCTGCGGCTCGCCCAGCAATAATCCCGGTGCCGGGCCTGCTATCGCTATCTCGAAGTTCCTAAGGGTCTTCCGCGGCGATCGCCATCGCAGCAACCTTATCAACAACCTTGCTTTTAGCAATTACAACAAGCGTTCCGCCAAACTCGCCAAGTCCAACAACAACCTCGACGCCACCTATGACAACAGTCCGAACGCTTGGATTGTTAGTGATCCGGCCGTGGTCGCCGCCTACGACGCTGACGAGCGCGACGGTTTCGTCTTCACTCTCAATGGTTTTATCACGCTCTTCAGCCTTATGAAGCGCGCCTACAACCCGAAAGATTGGCAAATGCGCAATCCCTCCGCCCCAATTCTCTTCATTGCCGGCGCCGACGACCCCTGTATTATTAGCCATAAGAAGTTCAATGAAGCGGTCGCCTTTATGCGCGCCCGCGGCTACCAAGACGTCGTCAGCAAACTTTATCCAAAAATGCGCCATGAAATCCTCAATGAGCGCGGCAAGCTCGAAGTTTGGTCAGATATTCTAGGCTGGATTGAGGCGCATTCCGCGCAATAAGATCGGCGCAGAATAAAAGGCGCGGCCGAGTCAGGGTTCACTAGACAAATCAGACCCCTCTCGCTATAATGAAACCATGGCTAATTTTTACAACCAGACGACTAAGGAGGTACTGGGCGATCTTGTGGTCAATCCCGAGACTGGTCTCAGCGATAAAGAGGTGCAGAAGCGCCAACAAACTTACGGCAAAAACATTCTCAAAGTAGCGGAAACTCCGCTCTGGCGAAAGCTAATCGAGCCGTTCGTTGATATTTTCATGGTTATTTTAGTGATTGCGCTCGCGCTTTCCGCCATTCAGCAAAACTGGATCGAGGCTATCACAATCGGAATTATCATCGCCGTCGACGCCATTATATATTATATACAGCGTTTTTCGACCGAAAAAATCCTCCAATCCCTCAAAAACAGCGCTATCCAGACTATCACTGTCCTCCGCGACGGGGAAGAACAGGCTATCGAATCGACCGAGCTCGTCCCCGGCGACATCGTGATTCTTCGCGAGGGTGATCGCATCCCGGCTGACGGCCGCATTGTGAGTGAATCCGGCCTCCTCTCGAACGAGTCTATGCTGACTGGCGAGTCCGAGGCTATCGCGAAGGACGCCAAGGCCATCTCCGGTACCAAAAAAGTCTACGAGCAGCGCAACATGGTTTTCGCCGGCTCTTTTGTTATCACCGGCACCGGCAAATTTGTCGTCACCGCTACTGGTAATGACACAGAATATGGCCGCATCGCCTCTCTCGCCTCTTCGCTCGGCGAAGAAAGTCCTATCCAGGCCAAAATGAATAAGCTTGTCGCTCAAATCGCCGCGGTCGTGGTCGTTCTGGCTTTTGTCGTTCTGATTATCCAGCTCGTTGACGGCATCGACCTGCTCGACGCGCTCGAATTTACCCTCGCTATGATTGTTTCTGCGGTGCCGGAGGGCCTCCCGATTGCGATTTCGATTATTCTCGCCCTTTGTGCAAAGCGCATGGCGAAGAAAAACGCCCTCATCAAGGAGCTTCAGGCTATCGAGTCTATCGGCATTGTCACTACTATCGCCAGCGACAAGACCGGCACCTTGACCGAGAATCGCCTCGAGCTCAAAGAAATCTGGACCACCGAGCCGAAACGTGAGTTCCTTGATAACCTCGCCCGCACTGCCCTTCTCGAATCGGTTTTCATGGATACTGACGGCGGCGTCGGTGTGATGGACCCGCTCGATGCCTGTATTCTCGATTATCTGAAGAAAGAAAACTTCAAAATCTCCAAGCTTGAATCCCTAAAACTCTATGCTTTTGATCAAAGCATTAAGCTTTCCGGCAATCTTTACCGTAGCGACGAGAAACTCATCCTTCGCGTCAAAGGCGCTCCCGAGACCATCCTCTCTCGCAGCAGTCTTGACCAAAAAGAGCGTGATGCCGCCGATGCGAAACTTATTGAGCTCGCCAACAAAGGTTATAAAGTTATTGCGATCGCTAGCGCCGAAATTGACCGCGAAATCAACGAGCTCGGTCGCCTCGACAAGCATAGTATTTTTAAGTTTGAAGGCCTTATTGCCGTCGCTGACGCTTTGCGCAAGGAGGCTCCTGCCGCAATTCGTCAGGCCGCGCGCATGGGCGTAAAAACCAAAATGGTCACCGGCGACCATGCCGGCACCGCCTACGCTATCGGTCGCGAACTCGGCCTTGCCGACGACTTTTCGCAAGTTCTCGATTGCTCGAAGCTAGGAAATATTAGCGATGACGATCTCGCCGATGCCGTGAAAAATATCACGATTTTTGCCCGCGTCACTCCTGAAGATAAATATCGTGTCCTCTCTGCTATCAAAACGACCGAAATCTGCGCCATGACCGGCGACGGCGTGAATGATGTCCCCGCTCTCGTCGGCGCTCACGTCGGTATCGCTATGGGTAATAGCCCCTCTATTGTCCAAGACGCCGGCGACATTGTTCTTCTCGATAATAATTTCAAAAACATTTCCGAAGCCATCAAGGAAAGCCGCACCGTTCTGGCCAATATCCGTCGCATGCTCGGCTATCTTCTCGCCACGAACGCCGGCGAAGCCCTCACGATGCTCGGCGCTCTGATTTTCTCTGGCAGCCAGCTCCTCACTCCGATCCAAATTCTCTGGATCAACCTCGTCACCGACTCTCTCATGGTCATCCCGATTGGCCTCGAACCGCCCGAACAGAAAATCCTCCGCCAGAAACCCGAAGCAAAGGACGCACCGATCCTTTCCGGTAAAATGTTCGGTCGCATGGCGCTCATCGCCTTCACGATGGCCGCTGGCACTCTCGCTACCTTCTATATCGCTCGCGCCGTTCTCGGTGACCCCGCTCAGGCCAATACTCTCGCCTTTACGGCGCTAGTCGTTATGCAATGGGCTAGCGCTTTCTCTGCTCGCGGTACCTACGAATCCGCTTGGAAACGCCTCAAGGTCAAGCACAACAGCTTTCATCTCGCTATGCTCGCCGCGATCATACTTCAAATCCTCGCCCTCTTCGGCCCGCTGATGATTATCGTCAACACGGTCTCCGTCCCACTTCTCGCTCTTGTCATCACCGTCCTTACCGCTTTCTTCGTCCCGCTCGGCATCTTCGAAGGCTACAAGTTCCTCGCTCAGCGAAAATAAATCCTCAAGAGCCTCTCAGCGCCTATTTTTTGCTAGCCAAAATCCCAAGAATCTCGAATAACTATTGACAAAAAGTGTAACCTGTGCTACAATAAAAATATAAGCCTCGCGGAGGTTCTATCTGTAGTGGTTTGCTCCTTCAAAAACCAAGAATCTATCGTCGATAGCGTCGGGAGTACATCGCCTTCTATGCTCCTAACGCTGTCGATGACAGTAATTTTGACGAAAAGAGGTCTTTTCCGTGTTACAAAAAGCTCCCATTGAAATCCTATGTAAGGCTATCAAGGACGCCAATATTAGCCATGAGGCTGGTAGTGGCCACTACGTCCTCGAGAGCAAGAACGCTGCGAAAACTGGCCGCGCCGCCGACTATCCTCTGCTCCTGCTCCCCGAAAAGCTGCCCGTTGATGGGCGCGGAGGCTTCCTCCTGCCCGGTGGTGTCGGTGAAGTCAACTGTCCACAACTCTGTTTCGATCTGGGCGTACTGCCGCGTCTGGTGCAGCTCCATGTTCATACCGGACATCTGATCTCTGCCGACGGCCAGCCGCCTCGCTTTATCCTTCAGCACCCCGGCGAGGCTGATTGTTTTGCCCTGCATGTCTGCTGGAATGCAAATCTTATGCCGCCTGCTGGCGGAATGGATAGCAACTTTGCCAAGCGCCACGGCGCTATCTGGTACCGTCGTTTTGAGAATCTTTCCGACGACGAGGGCACAACCTATGGCAACGAGGACGTCTGGATGCTTCCGGCGACCGGTTTTGTGAAGGCGCTCTGCTATTCGTTGGCCGCCTCTACACAACAGTCCATTGATGCTGGCGACCAGGCTGAGCGCGACTTCCAGGAACATAAGGCTGAGCGCCGCAATGAGCTGGAGAAAACCGACCTCATTGAACGGTTCAATAAGGTCTATGGCCCCGACGGCACGACGTTGGAGTTGAAGGATGACTGTGTCGAAATTACCTCTCCGAACGGGGTCGACCGCATCCGCTATGATGCGAAATGTATCCCCACCCTTCGCCGAAGCGTTGAGACGGCCGAGCATTTTGACCTGATGCAGGACAGCGGACTCCTTGATGCTATGATTGAGTTGACCGCCATTCGCACCGTTCTCGGCTTGCTGTTTTGATTCTTGGTAAAAGCCCTCGACCTATCCAGGCCGGGGGATTTTTCATGCCCAAAAATTAGTAAATCATCAAAAATCCACCCCAAACTACTCCTATTAAAACATGTGGAAAACTCCCCAGCATTTCGCCAAAAATTAACCACATTCAATATTGACACCCCCATATCTAGTGTCCTATAATAGTCATAAGACGCTATATATAGCGTCACCCACCAAAAATAAAAATTACATATTTGAGCACAACTAGGAGGTAATATTTTTTATGTTCAAAAAAATCGTTAAACGTGATGGTAAAATCGTAAACTTCGAACCGGAAAAAATCACCGAAGCTATTGCTAAGGCCGGTCTCGTTACTGAAGAATTTAAGCATGACCGCGCGAAGCAAATCGCCGACAAAGCGGTCAAACGCGCTGAAGAAACCATTAAACAGCGCACTCCGAATGTTGAGCAGATCCAGGATATCGTCGAACAAGTTCTCATGGAATCTGCCTTCAAACGCACCGCGAAGGAATACATCACTTATCGCCAGGAGCGCAACCGCACTCGTGAAGCCAAGAGTAACCTCATGAATATCTATAAGACTATCGCAGTCGCGGACGCTTCCGAGGATTCCGACGTCAAGCGTGGCAACGCCAACGTCGACGGCAACTCCGCCATGGGTAAGATGCTCCAGTTTGGCGCTGAAGGTTCAAAGGTCTTCGCGAAAACTATTTTGATGCGTCCAGAATTCGCCGCCGCTCATGATAACGGCGAGATTCATATCCACGACCTCGACTTCTACGCCACCGGTACCTTGACCTGCTGCCAGACCGATCCTTTCCGCCTCTTTGAAGACGGCGGTTTCAATACCGGTCATGGCCACCTCCGCACCCCGAATTCTATCGCTAGCTACGGCGCCCTCGCTGCCATCATCCTCCAGGCCAACCAGAACGAGCAGCATGGCGGCCAGTCTATCCCGAACTTCGATTATGCCATGGCTCCGGGCGTCGACAAAAGTTTCCGCAAGGCCTTGAAGCGTAACCTTGAGCGTTATAACGACTTCGCCGGCCAAGAACTCAACATTGAGATTCCAGAAGACCTCGTCTACGGCGACGAAGAACGTGCTAAGCAACTCGGCATTCCTGAAAAAGTTATCAAGAGCGCGAACGCCGACGTCGAAAAACAGACTTTCCAAGCCATGGAAGGCTTCATCCACAACCTCAATACTATGCATTCCCGCGCTGGCGCTCAGGTTCCGTTCACTTCGATTAACTTCGGCACCGACACGACCGCTTCTGGTCGCCTTGTCTCGAAGGCTCTCCTCGACGCGACTGAAGCTGGTCTTGGCCACGGCGAAACCCCAATCTTCCCGATTTCTATCTTCAAAGTTAAAGAAGGTGTCAACTACAACCCGGAAGATCCGAACTACGACCTCTTCAAGCGCAGCATGGAAGTTTCCGCGAAGCGCCTCTTCCCGAACTTCGTCTTCATCGACGCTCCGTTCAACCTTAAAAACTACGTTCCTGGCGACTATCGCACTGAAATTGCGACCATGGGCTGCCGCACTCGTGTCTACAGCAGCGTTTTCCCGGAATCCGATGGTATCACGACTGGTCGCGGCAATCTTTCCTTCACTACGGTCAACCTTGTCCGCCTCGGCATCAAGCATGGTATCATCCTTGGCGAACGCAAGGAAGCCGACTGGTCTGGCTACTACAAAGAGCTCGACGAAAAAATGGATCTTGTTGCCGACGAATTGCTTGAACGCTATGAGTTCCAGGCCAACCAGCACGTTCGCAACTTCCCATTCCTCATGGGTCAGGGCAACTGGTTCGGTAGCGAGAAACTTGGGCCGAACGACACGCTCCGCGACGTCATTAAGCACGGCACTTTGAGCATCGGTTTCATCGGCCTCGCTGAAAGTCTCGTTGCCATGACCGGCAAGCACCACGGCGAAGACGAAGAATCCCGCGAGCTCGGCCTCGACATTATTACCCATATGCGCGAACGCTGCGATATGTATGCCAAGAAGTATCATTTGAACTTCTCTCTCCTTGCCACCCCAGCCGAAGGTATCGCCGGTCGCTTTACCAAGATCGACCGCAAAGAATACGGCAACATCGAAGGCGTCACTAACCGCGACTACTACACCAACTCCTTCCACGTTCCGGTCTACTACCCAATCTCCGCTTTCGAGAAGATCGAAATCGAAGCTCCATACCACGCCCTTTGTAACGCCGGCCACATTACCTACATCGAGCTCGACGGCGATCCGACTCAGAACATCGAAGCCTTCGAAGCCGTCATCCGCAAGATGAAAGAATCCGGCATCGGCTACGGCTCCGTCAATCACCCAGTCGACCGCGACCCAGTCTGTGGCTTCTCTGGTATCATTTCTGGTCACCGCTGCCCAGCCTGTGGACGTGAAGAAGATGACGGTGATGTACCATTCGAACGCCTCCGCCGCATTACCGGCTACCTCGTCGGTTCGCTCGAGCGCTGGAACGACGGCAAGAAAGCTGAGGAACACGACCGCGTCAAGCACAACGTCGGTTTCAAATCCGCCAAAGTCTGCGCCTGCGATGTCGAAAATCCGGCCAACAAATGCTCCGTCGAAGGTAACACTTGCGACTGCGGCTGTGCCGAAGAGCATAACTCCTCCAGCCACGCCGAAGTCGCCAGCAACATCAACGGCGTCTACAGCGTTGAAGAAAAAGCCGCTCGCGAAGCCGCTAAGGCTGAGCAAGAGTCGATGACAGGGAAGATGTAATGGCCGAATCTCCCGCTCCGGACCAAGGAAACGCCCCGCGGCAAATCCGCCTTTCCGGACCGCTCGAACATGACAATATCGTAAATGGGTATGGCCTGCGTGCAGTTCTCTGGACGCAGGGCTGCCCCAACCGCTGTCCCGGCTGCCAAAATCCGGAAACCTGGGATTTCAACGGCGGTATGCTCGTTGACATTGAAGAAGTGAAAGATCGTCTCCGCGAATTCCGCGGCCAAGCCGGTATTACTTTCTGCGGTGGCGAACCCTTCGTTCAACCTGCCGCCTGTAAAGAAATTGCCGATTGGTGCCGCAGCGAACTCGGCTGGAACGTCTGGTCCTTCTCCGGCTTCACCTACGAAAAAATCCTCGAAATGGGCGGCGACGCGGTTGAATTCCTCAAATCCCTCGACGCCCTCATCGACGGCCCCTTCATCCTCGCCGAGCGCGACCTGACTATGAAGTTCCGCGGTTCTCGCAACCAGCGCCTGCTTCATCTCCAATATGGTACCGGCGAAATCTTGGAGATTGAATAGTGAAAGACCTCTCCATCATCGCCTGCGTCAGCCAAGATCTTGGTCTCGGTGTCGACAACCACCTCCTCTGGCAGATTAAGCCAGACATGCAGTTCTTCCGCGAAACCACTCTTAACCATCCCGTTATTATGGGCGGCAAAACTTTCCAAAGCATCGGTCGGCCGCTCCCGAAGCGCGAGAATATCGTGCTTACTCGTAATGAAATCGAGAATCCAGGCGTGAAAGTTTTTCACTCTCAGCCCGAGCTTGATACTTATCTTAAAACCCTCGACGACGAAAAGTTCATCATCGGCGGCGCCAGCCTCTACGCGATGTATCTCGACCTCGCTGATAAGTTATATCTTACCGAAGTTGCTGCGACGAAACCTGCTGGCACTTATTTCCCGACTTTCGATAAGTCGAAATATGACCGCAAAGTTTTAAAAGCCGATACCTACGAAGGTATAAGTTTTGAAATCGTCGAATATACCCGCAAAACCCGCGACTCCGACCAAGACCCTACAACCAAACCAAGCTCCGCCGCTCAAAACCTCGCCGCAGACACCGATCAAGAGGAACAAAACTCATGACCGAAGAAGAGCAGCAAAAAGTCCTCCTCGAACTCGCCGAAACGCTCGAGGTCGCTAAAATCCAGAAAGGCCTCAGATGACTTACCTTGACTACGCTGCGACTACCCCACCCCTTCCGGTTGTGCGCGAAAAAATGCTCGAAGTTATGAATCTCGAACTTGGCAACGCCTCCTCGCTCCATACTCCGGGTCATCATGCGAGCGCAATTATCGAGGATGCGCGCGCCGAAGTCGCCCGGCTGATTAACGCCGACCCTTCCGAAATTATTTTTACCTCCGGCGGTTCCGAGGCGAACAATACTGTGTCTAATATTTTTGCCGAGCAGGACGTCGCGACTAGTGCTATTGAGCATCCTTCCGTTCTCGAATCCTTGAAAACTCGCGCGAAAACTTGCCGGATTATCGACGTTAATCAGCAAGGCTTCGTGGATCCTGCCGACATTCCGGAGAACGTCAATCTAGTTTCGGTCATGCTCGCCAACAACGAACTTGGCTCAATCCAGCCGATTACTGAAATCTCTAAACGTTGTAAAAATTACAACACTTTCCTTCATTCCGACGCTACTCAGGCCCTCGGCAAAATCCATATTGACGTTAAGGAACTCGGCGTCGATTACCTCATCATTAGTGCACACAAAATCGGCGGCCCTATCGGCATTGGCGCTCTCTACGTTAGAAAAGACGCACCATATAAACCGCTCATCATCGGCGGGCATCAAGAAAACAAGCGTCGCGCCGGCACCTCTAATACTCTGCTTATCGCCGGTTTTGGCGCCGCCGCGAAATGGTGCTGGGACGGCTGGAGCTGTAAACAATATCAAGAAGTCGCCAAACTCCGCGACCAACTCGCCGAACGTATCTTGAAAGAAGTTCCGTACAGCAGCCTGAATAGTCCGCTCGAAAACTGCTTGCCTAACATCCTGAACGTCAGTTTCCAAGCGGCTGAAGGCGAATCAATCCAGCTCTATCTCGATGCTGAAAATGTCATCGTTTCAACTGGCTCGGCTTGCGCCGCCGGCGATATCCAGCCTAGCCACGTCCTAATGGCAACCAGGCATGACGCCGAAGTCGCGCATAGCAGCATCCGCTTCTCTCTCGGTCTCGCTACGACCCAGGCCGACATCGACCACGTCATGACCGCACTCCCAAAGACCGTCACCCGCCTGCAGGGAATTAGCACTATTAAAATCAAGGAGCCAAACCAATGACTACGAAGCCACAATCAGATTCAATCCTAGCACAAAACTCGGCCGAACCGACCAATTCAGCCACCCCGAGCGACAACGCCGCCTGCGAGAACTCAAACCAATCCGCTAGCCAGAGCTGGGTTTATTCCGACATTGTCAAAGATCACTTTTTAAGTCCGCGCAACTTCCTCATGGGCGACGAAACTAAATATCCGCACGACGCCGAGGGTACTGTCGGTAATCCAGTTTGCGGTGACCAGATGAAGATGTTTCTCCAAATCGAAGACGATAAAATCAAAGACGTCAAATGGAAAACTTATGGTTGCGCTAGCGCGATTGCCTCTACCTCCGCACTATCCGAACTCGCTAAAGGAAAAACGCTCGACGATGCCTTAAAAATCGGCCCCGCCGAAATCGCTGAGTTTCTTGGTGGTCTGCCAGCGCATAAGTTCCATTGCTCAGTTCTCGGCCACGAAGCTCTCGCCGCCGCTATCGAGAACTACCATAAGCAACAATAATAGCTGCTATCGAAAACTATCGTAAACAAGCATCCTAACTAGCCGATAGATTTCCTTGCTAAAATCAAAAGCTATCGCCAAAAAGCCACAAGTAGCATATAATATATATTATGTATGTCCGAAACAAACTTGTCGCTGCTTTCTATAAGTTATCGCTTGGCTTAATTTCAGTCTACGGTTTCTGGATGACTCTGGCCAGCTATGGCGCGACCGCTTGGCGGCTTTTTTCGACTTGGGCGCTTTTGATTGGCGCAATTTACTTCTGTATTTCGGCTCTCATGCTCGCCCTTAGTAGTAAAAGGGAAGCTGGCGATACTCCTTGTCCTATGCTTGAAGGCATATTAATTATTGCCTTCATTATTCAGGCCGTCGCTGTTATTGCTTGCGCTATTAATGACGAATATATCCCCGGCCTCACCGGCTTCCCCGCGATTCTGACCTACTATATCCTGCCGATTTTGACCTTGCTTGACTGGTGTCTCTTTAATAAAAAAGGCCTTTGGCGACCAATGGATCCGTTCTATTGGCTTGCGCTTCCGCTTTCGTACTGCGCGATGATCATTTTGACTGCGAACATGCTCCCGTCATCGACCAGTTTGCTCTATCCGGTCGCCTTTCTCGACTACAACGCTAACGGTTTCTGGGAAATGTTAAGTTGGTTAGCCTTGCTCGGCCTCCTAATTCTGATTCTTGGATATATCCTCATCCTCCTTGACGCCTTCATGGGCGGCGTCATTTCAAAGCACATCGTTCTCCCTCGCATCCGCATCGTTACTATCGAGGACGACGATGAAGGCGCTCCTGATGTAGATACGGAAATCGACGACCTTGCGCCAGAAGAGGCCACGGAAACACAGGAGGCCATCACAGCTGAAGAAATCGAGGTTATCGAGCCGGACGAGATTATCACCGCCAAACCGAAAGCCCCGCGCTCTAAATCCAAAACCGCCCCGAGCTCCTCCTCCGCAAAAACCAAGCCTGGTCAAGATTTTACTACCAACCCCAAATCTGGCACCGCGCAAAAGTCCACTTCTTCCAAAACTCAAAAGTCACCAAACTCTCAAACAAACTCCCAAAACTCTGCAAAACCGGCAGAGTCTAACAAAACTCAACCCAAGTCTAAGCGCAAAATCAACGACATCACTAAGCCTAAAACTAAATAAAGTCTACATCTTCGCTAAAGTCTCGCGCACAAACTGGTTGATCTTCGTAAGATCATCAATCCAAATCACATTTTTCTCGCGCACAATTTCCTTCGCCTTTGGCGTCACATTCCAGAGCCGCGTCGGCATAATATTAATCTTCGCCTCGGAAAGCGCGATATTAAATGGGCTGTCATCCACGAAAATAAACAAATCCCGCTCAATCTCTTTATGACAAGCTCCGTCCGGGTCAATCACGTTAATTCGCATCTTTTCCGGCGCCATTTCTGGCAACAACCTAACGAGTTGCTGTCGTTTCAGCTCTGCAATATCCGCATTATAAGCATTTGAATTAATCATCACGGTTGCGCCGAGTTTTTCCGCGCGCAGAATCTCGTTCGCGCCGTCATAGAACTTAATATCGACGAAACTCGCCGCGTCCCGAAACCCGTCCAACATCGCTCGTCGCTCCGGCATGGTTAGCGCCTCATTTTCCAGCATCGCGAAGTTCACCAGGCAATCCGGGTCAATCCCTTTCAGATTTGCGACGTGCGTGTTCAAATCCCATAACACATCATCGCAATCGTAGACCACTTTTAGCAACTTTTCGCCCACCTACTCCTCCTCATCGACTTCCAAACTCTCATCCGACCGCGAAACCGTCGCAGCATCTCCGTCCGTATCTGTCGAGCCAAACCCGCCTTTTCTTTTTCCTCCCGCTACATCTCCATCTGCTAATAAAAACTTTTGGAAAATCAATTGCGCAACTCGCTCGCCTTTCTTTACGGTAATTTCATGATCAAGTACATTAAAAACCAACACCTGAAAATGCCCATCATTGCTCGGATTTCCGTAATAGTCAGCGTCAATAATTCCGATCCCATTCGCAGTCACAAGACCTTTGCCTGCTCCTGAACTCCGATTCGCAATCATATAATACTCGTCTGGCTGACAATACGCTTTCAATCCTGTCGGTATCATCGTCGGTTTTACTCCCGGACGAAACACCGGCACCACGACGTCTTCCGCCGCCTCCAAATCATACGCCGCAGCATGTGTCGTCGAACGCCTCGGCAACCGAATGTCCTTATCTTCCCAACCACTCGCCACCTCAAAACCTCTCACTTTCATAAACTCATTTTATCACAAGTTTGCCGCCCCACAAACCCGAAACATCATATATAATATATGTAAGAAAGCGAGGAGTTATGAACGAAAAATCCAAAGTTTATTTCACAAAAGAAATCACGCCCGCGTCATTGGTTAAGATTTATGAGCAACTTAATGTTCCGCTTGATGGCAAGAAAGTTGCCGTAAAAATTTCGACCGGCGAGGCTGGCAATACGAATTATCTGAAGCCTGAACTTATCAAAGATTTAGTCGAAAAAGTTAACGGCACGATCGTCGAATGTAACACCGCCTATCAAGGCGCCCGCCAGGAAACTGCCGCTCATCGCCAGACCATCGAGGACCACGGCTTTACGAAAATCGCCAATGTAGACATTATGGACGCTGACGGCGAAATCGAAATCCCCGTCGAGGGCGGCAAACATCTCGCGGTCGACATCATTGGCAAAAACTTCGCGGGCTATGACGCGATGATTAATCTTGCCCACTTCAAAGGTCATCCGATGGGTGGTTTCGGCGGTGCGCTGAAGAATCAATCTATCGGCATTGCCTCTTCGGTCGGTAAAGTTTACATCCATACCGCTGGCAAATCTCGCGATCTCGAGAAATTCTTACATTGTTTCGACGAGCCGGAGGATGGCGCCGAGATGAGGCCTGAGGCCGTCGAGCTGCTTCCTCCGCAGGATGACTTTCTCGAAAGCATGGCCGAAGCCGCCAAAGCAGTCGCCGACTATTGCGTCGCCGAACACAAGCCGATTCTCTACATTAACGTCATCAACAATCTTTCTGTTGATTGCGATTGCGTCGCCGAACCAGAAGCCCCTTGTATGAACGATATCGGCATCGCCGCCTCGCTCGACCCGGTCGCCCTCGACCAAGCCTGTATTGATATGGTTTATAATTCCACCGACCCCGGCCGTGACCACTTCGTTGAACGCGTCGAGCAACAAAACGGCCGCCATATCATCGAAACCGCTGCCGCTCTTGGCCTCGGCTCCCGCGACTACGAACTTATCAACTTGGACTAAACATATGGACGAAACGATTTTTGCGCACAATATCCATAAAACTAAAGATTTTCTTGGCAACGAACTGAGTTTTGATTGTATGGGCTGCGCCATTGTCAATGAAGAGATTGCCGTTCCTGGCGGCCCAGTCTATCGTGGAAAGTTTTGTTTTCTCGCCCCTGATCCGGAAATACCTATCCCGGGATTCCTAGTTTTGAACGCAAGGCGTCATGTCAACTCTTTTGCTGAATTAACCCTAGACGAACGGCATGAAATTGGCGACGTTCTAGCTCGTGCCGAAACTGCATTGAAGCAACTTGGCATTACCAAAGAAATAACCTTAGTCCAAGAAGAGCGTTCTGCGCATTTCCATATCTGGATTTTCCCAGTGCAGCCCTGGATGGTCGAAAAGTTCGGTGCCGGCATCTCGACTTTGCGTGAAGTTGCAGCCTATGCAAAAACGCACGCCACGGTCAATGACAAGCAAGAAGTGCTTGACGTCGCTGCTCATATTCGAGAAAAACTAGCCAATTCACTCTCGTTGTAAAAACTACAACCTTTTCCGCACTGCTCCTAACTAACTTATGCTATACTAAAGAAAAGCACGAGTGGGAATAAAAAGGGAAATATAACGCTCTTGGGCAAAGCGGACAATAGGGAAGTGGAGGCCCAAAATGAGTAAAAAAGATAGCGCCGCCGCCGAGGGCGCACAAGTTTCAGAAACCAAATTCGCCGACATGGACGAGATTCACTATAGCCGCTCACAGCGCGCCGAAGATAGCTCGAAGATGTCCGACAAAGAAGTCGTCGCCTTAAGCAAAGCGCTATTGAAGAAGGATGCGAAGATCGCTGATCTCGAGCAGCGTCTCACGCGCCTTGAGAAACGTCTCAAATCCAACGAACGTTTCGCGCGCACTTTCGCGACCTGTATGGACACGCAAGTTATCGCCATCGACTCCGTCACTCGCGTCTTCCGCCGTGCGCTGAAGACTGACGCTGAAACCGCCGCCGAGCTGAGCGCCGCCATTCATGAATACGACCGCCACAAATTCCGTCGCTGGCTCTCCGGCTTTGGCGGCGTCTTCCTTTGGGTCGGATCCGTCTGCGCCGCCGCTTTCATTGGCGCTTTCATCTACTGGATTTTCTCCGCGAATTAATTACCGCACCAACGAGTAGCAAAAATAGCCACGATCCGCTCTGGCTATTTTTTATATTTCCCATGCGCAATCGACCGCGCCTTCATTGTTCAGAAAATACTTCAACATTTTTCCGCACAAGTTTAATTTCTATGCTACAATAAAAATGTACGAAACATTTATCAGACAGTAAAGAAACGCCCTATTAGGATGATTATTTTCTGTCAGCATATTATATAATACCACCATAGAAATCGGCACCACAGCAGCCGTTTTGGTGGTAATACGATGGCAACATCCTAGAGCCTTCTTTACTGGTAAAGGTTTCGTACACCCGCTGTGGTGTCGATTTTTTATTCAACAATTCGCGGCACCACTCCGAGTGTACAAACTATAAAGGAGGGCCGTGATGCTAAAACGCCAAAGAAAAATTAATTTTGCCGGGAGTACGAGCTGCATAAGTTTGCTGCTACTGGCTTTTCTGCTAGTTAATCCGTTGGTGAGCTTGTCGGTGAGTGCGCTAGGAGATTCGGAAGATGAAGCTAGTGCCGCAAGTGAGACGGATGGTGAAGAAACTGTCAATTACGACGATCAAACCATGCCTACAGCCCATACTTCCGATATTTCCATCTCTTTCTCGCCAACTTCTGGCTCAGCGAGCTTGACGCCGACCAATTCTGCTGGTCAGTCGGCACAAATCAACGTTCTTG
>OOIH01000209.1_pt1 | contig 84019 bp, 101 predicted proteins | sample 1691801 | NCBI WGS metagenome assembly OOIH01 (sample SAMEA1061690, study PRJEB22710) | metagenome
ATACTTATTCCTTTTTTACAATAAAATCGATATCGAAGAACTTATAAGTTCACCCAACGAACTTAACTTATTTGGCGGGGCGGCGGCTGGGGCGGAGAAGAACTCTCGGATTTGATCCGGGAGCTCTTGGGTTTTGGAATACGGTCGTTGCGGCGGGGTGGTTTTAGGTTATATGGGGTAAAGTTAAAGAAATCCAAGAAAATTATAATATTTTTGGATTTTGCGGCGTTTGAGGTAGAAATGGGGGATTGACTTATTATGATAACTTTGCTATAATGAAGTTATTCCGAGGTGGCCGGGCCGAACGGAGAGATACCTAAGGCGAAGCCACTTTTTTGTTTGCTTTTATTTTTTGCGGGATATGATTTTGTTTTTTGTACCGGGTGCGTCGAGGAACGAATAGAAAGCGCGATCGATGTATTTTTTGTAGAGAGATGACATGCTGCGGTAGTTGGGTGCTAGTAGTTTACCGAATTTGCTTTTACTAATCAGATAGTCAACTGTCTGAAAGTAGTCGCCGTCTCCGGAGACTAATATGACTTCATCGAATTTTTCGCGGTCGGCGATTTTGGACATGATAGTAAAAACTATATCCGTGTCAACGTTACCTTTCTTGTGACCGGTCATTTCTAGACTATGTTTGCGAAACATTAAGATAAAGCCAGCTTCTTGGATCGACTGGTATAACTTAAGGTGATTTTCATCGGCTGTGCCAATGAAGTAGTATGCGCGTTCGACTTGGTATTTCTCTTGTAGATAGATTCGAAACCTTTGCAAGTCTACTTTCCATCCGTTTGCTTGGGTATTCATGTGTAGATTTTGGCCGTCGATAAAGGCTTCGTTATGTAAGATTGTTTTCTGTTGAGGTTCTGTCATGTCGTAAGGTTTCTTGATTAATTTTGATAGTTAGATGGCGGAGAGTTGGAGCTTGAGGCGGTCGATGAGGGCGGTTTTTTCGAGGATTTGCTCGCGGGTTTGTTTGACGAGGGCGGCGGGGGCTTTGTCGACGTAATTCGGGTTCATCATGCGGGCGTTCAAGGTGTCAAGTTCCCGACCGACGGCGAGGATGCGCTCTTCGAGGTCGTTGCGGTATTTCGCGATCACTTCGGCAGGAACGTCGAGATAGAGATCGTGGTTCGCGAGAGCGAGGCGGAGGCCGCGAGGCTGACCTTCGCAGCTCATGACCGAAGGAAGACCGGCGAGTTTCGCGACGAGGAGCTGATTGTCATCGACAAGGGCGTCGTTATCGTAAAGTAAGGTGTATTTTTTGCTCTTGGAGGCCACGGAGAGGGCCTGAGAGGTGGCTCTGGCTTCGGAGACGATAGCGATTAAGGTTTCAAACTGGGCGGCCGAAATCGGGTCGAATTTGAGCCGAGAAGGCCATTTTGAGACAATGAGGAGGCCGTCGGTCCAGCTGAGGCTCTGCCAGATAGCTTCGGTCACGAAGGGAGCGAAGGGGTGGAGCATCTTGAGAATCATTTCGAGAGTGGCCTTGAGGAGGGGGATGTTCTTGTAAATCTTTTGGCTTTCGATGAACCAGTCGGCATATTTGTCCCAGATGGTGGAGTAGAGGGTTTCGACGGCTTCGGAGAAGCGGTAGTTTGCGAAATCGTCCTCAACTTCTTCTTTACAGGCGGTGAGTTCGCGGCAGATCCAGTCTTCGCCCATGTTGTCGGTCGAGTAGGGAAGCTCGGCGCCAGCGGCGACGGCACCTTCGTTGACGATGTCAGCGGATTGTTCTTCGGTGGCGATTTCGACGGCGATTGGGCTGTCGGTGTGGGCTTCGTCGATCATGCCTTGAATGAAGCGGGCGACGTTCCAGAGTTTGTTACAGAGGTTACGGCCGGAGACGACGGAATTTTCGGAGAAGGCTTGGTTCATACCGGCGGAGCGGCCGCGGAGAATGCCGAGACGGAAGGCGTCGGAGCCGTATTTCGTGACAAGTTCGATTGGGTTGATAACGTTGCCTTTTGATTTAGACATTTTCTGACCGTGTTCGTCAAGCACTAGACCATGAAGATAAACTTCGCGGAAAGGAACTTCACCTGTCACATAAACTCCCATCATAATCATGCGGGCGACCCACGCAAAGAGAATGTCGGCGCCGGTCTCCATGACATTAAGAGGATAATAGGGGTTTTCCATGCCTTCTTCCCAGTTTGTGCAGACGATGGGCCAATGGCTGGAACTGAACCAAGTGTCGAAGGTGTCTTCGTCGCGGTAATAATGGACGCCACCGATTTCGATTTTGGTTAAATTCGTGCGGGTGTCGAAAATCCATTCGGGGACCTTGTCGGTCTCGGTCTGGCGGAACATTGGAATTGCGATACCCCAAGGAATCTGGCGGGAAATGTTCCAGTCTTTCAGACCTTCGAGATAGTTGATGAGGACCTTTTTCTTGTTCGCGGGGTGGAACTTGATTTCGTTATTTTCGAGGTGTTTGATGGCTTCGGCGGCGAGGCGTTTGACGTCGATGAACCATTGCTGCTTCAGCATTGGCTCGATGACGGTGCCGCACTTATAGCAGTGGGCGACGGAGTGAGCGATTTTCTTTTCGCCGCGGAGAAGACCTTGCGCTTCGAGGTCTTTGAGGACTTTTTGGCGGCATTCTTCGGTCGTGAGGCCTTGGTAATTCGGGCCAGCGGCGGCGGTCATGCGGCCGTCTTCGCCGATGACTTGGATGCGCTCGAGATTATGACGCTCACCAACTTCGAAGTCGTCGAAATCGTGGGCGGGGGTGATTTTCACGGCACCGGTGCCGTAAGAGGGGTCGGCGTGCTCGTCGGCGACTATGGGGATGATGCGGTCGGTCAAGGGGAGATGGACGAAGCCGCCGATGAGGTCTTGGTAACGCTCGTCGTTGGGATTGACGGCGATAGCGGTGTCGCCGAAGATGGTTTCGGGGCGGGTAGTGCTGACGATGATTTCGGTGTGCTCGATATTGGGATTATAATCCGTGCCGTGGTCAGGGGCGGTGCTGAGTTGATAGGCGATTTCCCAGAGGTGGCCGTCTTCGTCTTCGTGCTCAACTTCGATATCGGCGAAGGCGGTTTGATGCTTCGGGCAGAAATTGACGAGTTTTTCGCCGCGGTAGATCATGCCGTCGTTCCACATTTTCTCGAAGGTTTTGTAAACGCGGGAGATAACGTTTTCATCGAGAGTAAAAGTCAAGTCGGGCCAGGCGCAGGAGGCGCCGAGGGCGCGAACTTGGAGTTCCATGTTGCCGCGTTGTTGTTCGACAAAGTTCCAGACGCGGGAGTAGAGTTCATTGCGATCAAATTCGAAGCGGGTGTGGCCTTCTTTTTCAAGGGCGCGTTCGTAGACGACCCAGGTCTCGAAGCCGGCGTGGTCGGCACCAGGGATATACCAGGTCGACTTACCGCGAAGACGATAATAACGAGTCAAGGAATCTTCGAGGGCGATGGTGAGGCCGTGACCGATATGGAGGTTGCCGTTCGCGTTCGGCGGGGGCATGACGATAGAATAGCAGTTGTCGGTGTCGCTTTCGGTGCTGTCGATGACAGGGGCTTTAGGCTGGAAAGCGCCGGTTCGCTCCCATTCGGCATAAATGCGCGGTTCAAAATCTCCCGGAATATAACTCTTTGTGAAACTCATGATATTATTATAGCACAGATAGGGGTGAAGAGAGGGAGAAGGTTGGTGGAGATTTCGTTGAGATAAGCGGAAACGTTATGCGAGTAAGCGGGAGCGGTTTGAGAATTAGCGGGAGCGGTTTGGAGCTTGTTGGATTTTGTAAATGACTGTGCTTGTAAGTTTTGAGGAATTTGTGATATAATGGCGGATTTTTGAGATTTTTGGGTGGTCTGTGAAAAGTATGAGTTTTGATCGTGGCTGTGCTTGTTATTTTGGAAAGATTTGCTATATAATGCGGGGCACGGGCGGAAAGTCCCCAGACTAATTAACATTTGCCGGTGTGGAGTGGGAAGGAGAACGGCTATGCTGAGACTTTGTCTTTGGTTTGTTTGCCTCATAGAGCGTATTCGAATCAAAATAGCTCCCAATCATAAAGACTAAGAGCTACACATAAACCTATAATCCTATCCTAGCAAGTTTTTAGTAAAATGTCTATACTTTTCGCCCGGGTATGGGAAACTTTAGGATGCTTTAAAGTTGAACTTGTATAACCTATTCAAGTTCAAGGTTGTTTATACAGAGGAAAATTAGTATACTAATAGTAGTAATTAAAGAAAGTGAGCAGAAAAATGGAACAAAAATTGATGATTTATGAAACGGGTGGGAAGAATGTGCGATTTAATTTTGATGCGGGGGAGGAGACGATTTGGGCGTCGAGGACGCAGATGGCAGAGTTGTTTAGTGTGACACCGCAGAATATATCGTTGCATTTGGGCAATGTTTATAGAGACGCAGAGCTGGAGGAAAATCGAACTAGTAAGGAATCCTTTCTAGTTCAAAATGAGGGTGGGCGTGAGGTGACGCGGAAGGTGAAAGTTTATAACTTGGATGCGATTATATCGGTCGGGTATCGGGTGAATTCGCGGAAGGCGACGGATTTTCGGATTTGGGCGACGAAGGTTTTGAAGGGGTATATCGTGGACGGGGCGGCGGTGAATGAGCGGAGGCTCTCGGAGCTCACGACGCAGAAGCTGGCGGAAGTGAACGGGACACTAGACGTGGTGCGGAGATTGATGGCGCAGCGGGAGTTGACGGGGGAAGAGGCGAACGGGGTGCTTGCGGTGATTGCGCAATATGCAGAGACGTTTCGGACTTTACGGGAGTATGACGAGGGATTCGTGCGCCTCAGCGAGGGGACGAAGGCGCGGAAAATGCTGGAGGCGGGGGAGTGCGTCGCGATGATTGATGAGCTCCGGAAAGCGCTAGGGGCGGGGGAGATGTTTGGAAAACTCAGGGGTGATGAGTTTGAAGGGATTCTCCGGACGATTTATCAGAGTTTTGCGGGGGAGGAGATGTATCCGACGGTCGAGGAGAAGGCGGCGAATTTGCTGTATTTTACTATTAAGGACCATCCGTTTTTCGACGGGAATAAGCGGATTGGGGCGTTGATGTTTGTGATGTTTTTGACGATGAACGAGCAGGGGTTGCTAAAAAACGGGGAGCCGAAGATTTCGGATCGGGCGCTGACGGCGCTGACGCTGATGATTGCGGAGAGCGAGCCGCGGGAGAAAGGTTTGATGTGCGCGGTGGTGTGTAGGCTGCTGGAAGAGTAGGAAGTGGGGAATTTGCGGGGTGTGGTATAATTAAGAAAATTGAACGGGAGTTTTTTGGAATGAGTAGTGTTTTTACAAAAATTATTCAGGGGGAGTTGCCGTGCTATAAGATTTATGAGGACGAGCGGACGTTTGCGTTTCTCGACATTGAGCCGGAGGCGCCGGGGCATACGTTGGTGATTCCGAAGGCGGAAGTGGATAAGGTTTATGACCTTTCGGATGAGGATTATCAGGCGGTGTGGGCGACGGTGAAGATGTTGGCGAAGCACTTTGAGGAGGTGCTGGGGGAACGGACGATGATTAAGGTCGTCGGGACGGATGTGCCGCATGCGCATGTGCATGTTTTGCCGGTGAATGAGAATTGGGCGGGAGACCCGCGCCTAAAAATGACACCAGAGGAAATGGAAGCGATGGCAGAGAAGTTGAGGGTGGAATAGGAGTTTCAGGGATTTTTGAGAGGTGTTTTTTTGGGGGGGATAAAGAGCTGGGGAATGAAAAGCGACCGTCTCGTTTGGCGGTCGCTAAAGGGTTCTGGGATATTTAGTAGGTTTTGTAGACGTTGCCGTCGATGTCGATGAGGTAAGCGTAGAGGTCGGAGCCTTCGATGATGGAGACGATGTTGGTATGGCCGCTAAGAGGGGTGGCGGTGTGGTCGGAATTTTCGGAGAGGTCAATACGGGAGACTTTGCCGTCTTTTTGGATAAGGTAGAAGTAAGGGGTGCCGCCATTGCCGGTGCGGATGAATTGGGCGACAAGGATGTTATCGGCTTCGGCGATGAGTTTATCATTGTCGTCGAGGTCGGTGACTTTGAGATGGCCGTCGGTGTCGATGTTGGCGAGGACGGTGCGTTGGACGTTGTCGGAGCCGGTGTAATGATAATAGTAACCGAAGACAGAAACAGGGCTTTTAGCAAGGTTGGCGGCGAAAGTAGCGTAAGGGTCGGCGGTGGGCTGCTCTTCGTTATCGTCTTCGTTTGGGGTTTCTGGGTCTTCAGTCTCATTGGGATTTTTGAGAGAGGCGATGGTTTTGTCTTTTTCTTCGATCATGGTTTTTAGGTCGTCGACCATGGAGGAGTAATGGTTGGAGAAGATGAAGCCGAAGACGCCGAAGGCGATGCCGGCGACGGCGAGGATGGCGCAGATGATGAGGCTGATGAGGAGGGGTTTGCTTTTGGATTTTGTTGCGGAGTTAGGCTTAGTGGTAGACTGAGAGGGTGTTGATGGGCCTGGGTTTGTGGCGGTTGGAGTGGCTGGGATTATTGGAGCGGGGTTTTGGTTTGGGGTTGGGTTCATAAGTTTTCCTGTTTAGGTGTATATAGTATATTGTAGCATGATTTAGGTCAAAGTGGTTGGGCGGAAGCGAGAGGATGGGAATCTTAGGTTTACGCCTTCGCCTCGGGCGTCATCTCAATCAAAGAAGCAGTTGCTTCTTTGATTTCGTCTCCTACGAGGTCTGCTATGCTCGATAACGAACCGCGAGGTTCAAATCCTTAACTTTTCTGAGAGAAAAGTAATAAAAATACCGCACACAAAGTGCGGATTTTCATTACTTCCTGGCGGAAGCGAGAGGATATTCATCCATCATGCTTCCTTGAAAATAAAAATTGACGAGCAAGCTCGCCATTTTTCATTTTATGGCGGAAGCGAGAGGATTCGAACCTCCGAGACATTTCTGCCCACACGATTTCGAGTCGTGCGCCTTCAACCACTCGGCCACGCTTCCGTGTTTTATTATAGCACAAAGATAAGGTTAGGGAAAGATGGAGATTGGTTTGACGAAGAAGCGCTAGGCCCGCTTTGCTATCTTGACAAAAAGTGTAATCTGTGCTAGACTAGGGGTAAGTGTAAGTTTAAATAAAAACAAAAATAGCAAAGGAAAGCATGAGCGAGTTTGTAGGCGAAGTTGGCGGGGATAATACACAGGATAGTATGGATACGGGGTGGGGAGAGTTGGCGGCGATGCCAGATTTTGGGGATGAGAAGTCTGCGGAACATGAAGAAGTAGTGCAGATTGAGATTCAAAATCTTTCGCCGGATGATAGTCTTGAACAAGCGGCTGAGGCGTTATATTTGACGGATCAGTATATTTGTCCGGACTTTTTTGGTGATGAGGAGAGGGCGAAGAAACTTGCGCAGGCTTTGTTTACGGACGAGCCGGATGTGCTGTTTTCTTATGACCGGACGATTGTGGCAAAAGACGAGAATGGTGACATTGCGGGGATTTTGGTTTATCGTGATGCAGATTGTAAGCCTTGGGATGCGGATGCGGTGGAGGAGCGGTTTAGGACGACTGGAATTGAAATGCCAGAGAACTTCGATCGCGCGAATCGGGTTTATATGCCAAAGGTGACAGGGGAAATGGCGCCAGGCACGGCGGAGATTGAATTTGTGGGGGTGCGGGATGCTTATCGTTCGCAAGGGGTGGGTAAGAAAATGATTCAGACGCTGATGGATAATCCGGAATATGAGGAATTGCATTTGGACGTTCTGGATAGTCATCCGTGGGCTAGTAAATCATATGGTGAGTTGGGCTTTCAGCCGGAAGGGGAGAAGTTCGGTAATTATCCAGATGGTACTGAGGGTGTGCAGCATATGGTTTTAAGAAAAGAGACGAAAGCCGAACAGTCCGAAGCATAGTGATTAGCGAGTTAGAAAAGTCCTGCGGGTTGAACCGCGGGACTTTTGGTTTCTGGTAGCTGGGATGTTATTGTTGCTGAGATTTGGCGAGCTGTTGGGTTTGGAACTTCAGGAATTGTTGGATGAGGGGGACTTGGGAGAGGTAATTGTCCCACATGCCGATACGGCCGCCGCGGATGTCGGTGTTGTTGCCGTAATCGTCGGCGAGGCGGGAGAATTCGTAGAGAGGGGTTTCGATGTCGGTGGCGGCGAGCCAATCGTGGCGGCAGCCAGTCGAGGTGAGTGGGGAAAGAAACTCGATTTGGGCGACCCAGACGCGGCTACGCTCGTCTCTCAGGAAGAGCCAGTTGCAGGCTTGGTCGTGTGAGGGATAAGCGGAGGCGAAGGAGTGGGCGGTCAGGGTCGTGTAGGTATTATAATAGGCGATTGGGAGATAGAAATCGGGGGCGAGTTCGACAGGAGTCGAGAGAAGTTGGGGGGCGATTTTGCGGTGGCCGGGGGCAATGAGCTTGGCGTCGGAGTTGACTGGCGTGCTGGAGACTTCATGGTAGAAGTCGCCGCGGAGTTGCTTGGCGGATTTGGCGGTGTTGTAGGCGGGTTGGGTGTCGTAGGCTTTGGCGGTGCCGGCGAAGAGGTAATCGGGGTTTGTCATGGTGATACTGATTGGGGATTGTTCGAGGGTGGAGAGGGTGGCTTGGAGGGGGATGGGGAGAATGACGGAGCGCTCGTGGTAGCCTTGTCCGAGGAGTTCGATACCGTTGCCGTCGAGAGTTCGGATGTAGTCGGGGAGATAGCACCAGAGGCCGGTGAGTTTGTCGCGGTAGAAGCTGCGGACTTTGAGGTTGGATTCGGTGGAAACATAGGCGATGACCGCGGCGGTGTTGGCGATGGCGGGGTTGGCAGTGCTGCTGCCGGCGGCGAAGACAGCGGAGAGATAGATTGGACGGCCGTCGAGGATGATTTGATATTGAGGATAGAGACCGGCATTTAGGAGGGCGCTAGGCGTCAAGGGGTAATCTTGACCGTTTTGGCGCCAGGGGTCGCCGTCAATGACGGAGAGGGCGAGGACTTGTTCGCGGCGGTCAGGCGGGAGGAGGGAATAAAGGGGCTTCGGGGGCTGAACTTCGCGATGTTCTTCGGCTTGGGCCTGTTGCTCGGCGGACTGTTCTCGGGCCTTTTCGGCGGCAATTTCGGCAGCGGCGAGAGAATGAGGGGTAGGCGCGGTTTTGGCGAGGTTAGCTGTGAGGTCGGGGGCAGGTTTGAGCGGGGATGCGGCGGGTTTGGAGAGGTCGTAGTGGGGGCTGTGTTCGGGGAGATGAGCAGACCTCTTCAGGGCTTCAAACTGACGGTAGTAGTCAAAACGGGGGCCGTAGATGGTGGATTCGAGCTCATCGAAGGCGTGGAGGTATTTATTATATCCGGCAGGGGTGGATTCGGGATGAATGTCTTCGAGGAATTTTTCGCGGAACTCGGCGAAGCCGACGGGGGTGCGGTAGTCGGGCTGGCCTTTTTTGTGGAGGCTCATGAGAGCTCGGAGATCTTTCGCGCCGACTTGTTGCCAGTTTTGCTCGTTGTAGCCGCAGGCGATAGCGAGGATTTGGACGGCGCGGCGGTTTTTCGCGATGAGGGAGAAAACGCGGTCAACGTCGAGGTCGGGGTTGTCGAAGGGGGCGGGGATGTCGCGGAAGAAGGTTTCGAGCTCGGAGTGGCTGATTTTGTTTTTCTCGAGGAGATCGAGGAAGGCTTGCCGCTGCTCGGGGGTGATTTCGATGAGGTTCGTAGTGATGAAGACTTGGGGGTTGTGACCGCCGGTGAAGTAGGCGATGATTTGGGCTTGCTGTTGCTGAGAGACGATGACGGGGTTGTCGGCGAGGCTGGCGGCGGGGACAGGATTGGGGGTCGCTGGGGCGGTGGTCGGCGAGGCGGGGACGTTTTGGAACTCGTCGAGATTTTTGGCAAGCGTGGAAGAAAGTTTGTTTAGCATAAGTATATTATAGCATATATTATATATGGTGCGTTCGACAGGATGGAAATCTCGTCGCGCTTCCGATAGAAAAAGTAATCTTGCTATGTTGTAAAAAACGCCCGACAGGAAGGATTTTCTTGTGAAAATCCTTCCGCTAGGCGTCAACTCGGAAGAAAATGAGCAAGCTAATTTTCTTCGCTCGTTTCCTATAGCGGACGAACCTGTGGTTCGTCTCCTGTCTGGGCTGGAGCATAGAAAATACTCCATCTTTCGATGGAGTATTTTCTATGGTACACCCGACAGGATTCGAACCTACGGCCTTTGGCTCCGCAAGCCAACGCTCTATCCAGCTGAGCTACGGGTGCAAGTGTGGATATTTTCGCGCGATTTTGCAATCGGCACTACCGACATCCACCTGACAATGAAAATGAGCATTGCGTAAACGCAACAAGTTCATTATAGCATACTTTTCGGAGTTTTGAAAGAGGGAAATTGGGTTTGAGTAAAGTTCCATTAGCTTAAGAAAGAGGGATTCAAGCCTGCGACCAATTTGCTTTGATAGATATATCAACAAAAGCCGAGAAGGGACGTCGGATCGGGTTTATTATAGCGTAAGCGAAATAATTTGTAAAGAGTTTTTGGGGATTTTGGGTTGTTTGTCGAGTTTTTGTGCTACAATAGGGGTATGGAAAATACTGCGAAACTTTCTGGAGGTAAGAAGCGGTTCCGTCTTGAGCGCGCGAAGGTGAAGCTGTTGGCCTCTTATTATGGGCATCCGGCGCGAGATTTGAAGTTGATTTGTGTGACTGGGTCGACGGGGAAGTCGACGGTGGCGCATTTTGTGCACGAGATTTTGAGGGCGGCGAGTCAGCCGGCGGCGATTTTGGCGTCGGATCAGGCGATTAAAGCGACAGTTTTGCATAAGTTTTTGAATGATGCGTGGAAGGCCAAGGTAACGTATGCGGTGATTACGGCACCGGCGGCGGCGCTTGGGGCGGAGACGTTCTATGGGTTGCCGATTTATGCGGCGGCGATGACGGATTTTGTGCCGTCGGGGTTGACGGATGCGGATTTGAATTCGTATCTCGAGGAGAAAGAGACGCTGTTTCGGATGGATCCGGAGGTGGTGGTTTTGAATCGCGATGATGCGCATTACCCAGATTTTGCGCAGTTTAGAGGAAAGACGGAGACGCTGACTTATGGAGCGTCGTCGGATTCGGATGTGAAAATTGAGGGGTCAAAATTGTATCGGAAGGGAACAGAAGCGCAGCTTGGGTTCGGGGGGCGAGACTTCACGGTGGCGAGTTTCCTTGCGGGGGAGCCGACAGTGTCGTATATGGCGTGTGCGGCGGCGATTGCGACGGCGTTGAACATTGCGCCAGCGACGATTGCGGAGGGGATTGCGAATTACGAGGTGAAGGGGTAAAGAGTGGGGGATTTTGATTATTTGGGGGCGGGGGAGGTGTATCTGGATGCGGCGTGTCAGAGTCTTCGGCCGAGGCCAGTGGTGGAGGCGATGGAACGGTATTATTTTGAGCATAATTCGTGCGGGGAGCGGGTGAAGTATAAGTGGGGCGTGGAGACGGATGAGCTGGTCGAGGGGACGCGGAAGAAAGTTCTGAAGTTGCTGAAGCTGCCTTCGAAGGATTACTTCGTGTCGTTTACGCTGAACACGACTTATGGGGTGAATTTGTTGCTGAATTCGATTGACCCGAAGTTTGTGAAGAAGGTGGTGACGAGCGAAATTGAGCATAATTCGCCGTTTCTTGCGACGATGAACGTGGCGGAGAGATTGGGGGTGCCGCGGGTGGTTTTGAAACGTTTCCCGGATGGTGGGTTGATGTATGAAGGGGAAGATTTTAAGGGGGCGGTGGTGGTTGTGAACTGTGCGGCGAACTTCGACGGGCGGAGGCTTACGAACTTGAAGGAAGTCGTGAAGCGGGTGCATAAGGACGGGGGAATTGTGATTATTGACGCGGCGCAGGCGATGGCGCATTATTACGAGATGCTGGAAAAAACAGAGGCGGACGCGATTTGTTTCTCGGCGCATAAGATGTATGCGGCGTCGCTGGGGGTGATGGTGGTGCGGAGGGATTTGATCCCGAAGTTGCGGTTGAGTTTTGTGGGCGGGGGAATGGTGGATGATGTGTTTGAGGATCGGTATATTCTCAGCGCGACGGGAAATAAAGACCATGCGCATACGATTTTTGAGGCGGGGTTACAGGCGTGGGGTGAGATTATTAGTCTCGGGGCGGCGATTGATTGGCTTTCGAAGCGGACGAAGGAAGATAAGAAGCGGCTCGCGGCGTGTACGGAGGAGCTGGATGGATTTCTGAGGTCGCGGGAGAAGGTGAAGATGGTGGGGGCGATTGAGAATGGGGTTGTGGTGGAGAGGCATGAAGCGAATCCGACGATGAGCTTCTATGTCGAGGGGGTGGATTCGCATTTGCTCGGGGCGGCGCTCGGGAAAGAGGGGATTATGGCGCGGACGGGGTATTTCTGCGCACATTATTATCTGGATAAGGTGTTGGGGTTGCCGCCGCTTGTGAGGTTTTCCTTGAGCTATGCGACGCGAGAGGAGGATATCGAGAGGGTGAAGAAGGTGATGGGGAAGATATAATATATATGGAGAAGTTAACGACGGCGGGGCTGAAGTGGATGATGCTGACGGGGGTGGCGGTGGTGATTGGACTGGTCGGGGCGTGGTTGATGTGGGAGTTTAATCTGGGGCCGTTTGCGGGGAGTAATGACGGGTCGACGCTGGTGCGGTATTATACGGGGGAGGATTTTGGACTAACGAGGGTGCTTTCGGAGACGGATTTTGATGGGGACGGGGTGGATGATTATACGGAGTTGCTGAATGGAGCGCGGAAGGATATAGAGAATCACCCACGGTATGACGGGTCGTATGTGGATGGGGGATTTCCGCCGGACGATGTTGGGGTGTGTACGGATGTGATTTGGCGGGCGTTTCGGGAGGCGGGGTATAACTTGCGCGAGATGGTGGATGCGGATATTGCGGCGAGGCCGGAGGCGTATCCGTGGATTACGGAGCGGGATAAGAATATTGATTTTCGGCGGGTGAATGTGCTCGCGGTGTTTTTTGCGGAATATGCGGAGGAGCTGACGACGGACACTTCGGAGATTGCGGAGTGGCAACCGGGAGATATTATTATTGCGGAGAATGGGAACCATATCGGGATGGTGTCGGATCGGCGGAACGCGGAGGGGCGGGCGTATATTATACATAATGGCGGGCAGCCGAATCTGGAAGAGGATTATATGAAGAGGGTGACGCCGGAGAAGCATTTTAGGTTCATCCCGGGAGACGGGGGGGTGGCTTGGGCGGAGTGAGAGGTTTTGGGGTTTGTTGTACGTTTGCCGCGGTTAGGCGTGATTTTTGGGTATACGTTTAACCGTAGAATGACGTGCGATGTTATCTCTGTTGCGATATGGTTTGGGGAAAATACTAAATAAAAAGTTTGCCCCCTCCGAACGGAGGGGGCGGGTTTGTGCTAGGGTAACGTGTGTGGGAGAGTTGGCTGTAAAGTTTTTGCTTTCAGTTTAATAAGTAATTTTTCGATTAGATAAGTCGTTCATCCTAGGTTCCCACTTAACCTTGGGCTCATGAACGGTGCGCTCTCTGCGAATGTTAATCCTGCCGTCAAACGGTTTTTGCACTGCACACAAGGTGCTTTAGCCTGGGCGGGAATAACGGGGTCGACATTCTCCTGTCGACAATGGTTGTAGTTATGCGTAGAGTTTACTTTGTCGAAAAATCGACTCGCTGGGGCCATTCAATGGTTATGCGTATGAAAGTGGTTTGTGCTGCGATGCATGTATTACTGGGGTCTTGGTTCTTGTGAACTTGGATTCCGATGCGATGTTGCGTAATCGACAGTACTCAGCACCTTACTGCGGGATATAATACGACACTGTCTTTGTCGCTCCCTGATAACTGATGAGTGAGCCCTGGCTCTCTTCGTTACCGTAACGTGCTGCCTCGATCTTCGTATAGGATGTAATTGATCAAGGATAGTTTCATTATATCACACATAGGTATTCTAGTCAATACTATTTTTGCTTATTTTTGTGTTTTTACAAATATATGGCTGTTTATAGGGGGAGAATCTGTTTACTTATGTTGTAAAAAAATACAACATTTCGTAAGAAGACGGTTATACAAAAGAAAGGAGATGGCGTTGCTTTTATAAAAAAGTGTGTTAAAATGAGAGCATAAGTGTAATAAGATTATACAAAAATAAACATTATATATTATGAACGATCAAAGTAAGCAAGGTGATGCGGCAAATCCAGATAAGGCAGTAGCGGACGCGAAGGCGGCGATAGCACAGGCCGGGGGAAGTGTGGCGGCGCAAGGGGATTTTGTGCGGAAAATTGTGGAGAAAATCAAGGCGTCGGAGAATATTTTGATTGCTTTGTCGAAGAATCCGTCGGTGGACGAGATTGCGGCGGCGATTGGGCTGTCGCTGTTTCTCGACGGGATGCAGAAGCATACGACGGCGATTTATTCGGGGCGGACGCCGGATGCGCTGGCGTTTCTTAGGCCGGATGCGACGTTTGAGACGAATACGGCAAGTTTGCAGGATTTTATCATTGCGTTGAATAAGGATAAGGCGGATCATCTCCGGTATAAGCTGGATGGGGACTTCGTGAAGGTGTTTATTACGCCATACAAGACCTCGATTACGGAGGACGATTTGACGTTTTCGCAGGGGGATTATAATGTGGACTTTGTGATTGCGCTGAACGTGAAGTCGGCGGGGGATCTCGATGAGGCGTTGGCGGAGCATGGGCGGATTATGCATGATGCGGCGACGGTGGATATTACGACGGGAACTGGGGGACGGTTCGGGGAGATTGAATGGAGTAATCCGGCGGCGAGTTCGGTGTGCGAGATGGTGACGGAGCTGATTTTTGCGCTACAGGGCGGGTCGGATAAGCTGGATTCGGAGATTGCGACGGCGCTTTTGACGGGGATTGTCGCGGCGACGGATAGATTTTCTAATAACCGAACAAATCCGGATACGTTGACGCTGGCGTCGAAGTTGATGACGATGGGGGCGGATCAGCAGCTGATTACGGCGAACGTGGCGGGGAATGAAATTATACAGAATCAGCCGGAGGGGGAGCTGAGCGCGACGGAGATTGCGGCGCGGGCGGCGGCGGACGCGGGGGCTTTTGTTGATGTGCCGACGGTTGGGGTGGCGATGGGGGGAGTCGGGGTGGCTTATGGCGGTCCTGCTGGCTCTGCAGCCGGGGCTTCTGGGGCGCCTTCGGGAGTGTCTTCTGGAGCTTCGTCGGGAATGCCGTCTGGGATGCCTTCCGGAGTGCCTTCCGGAGTGCCGGATGTTTCTGGGCAGAGTTTGGTCGGGTATCAAGATAGGGGTGATGGCTTGACGGCGGCGGAGATTGCGGCGCGGGCGGGGATTACGAATCCGACGCCGAGTATGCCGATTGACGCGGCGGGGACGGTGGTGGCGCCGGTGTTGCCGAAGGTGGCGGATGATGTTAATAGCGCTGGAGCTGCGGGGGTCGGTGGTTTTTCTAGTCCGGTGATTGGACCGGCGAAGGGAACGGTCGGAGGTGCGGTTAGCGATCCGAGCGTGATGACTTTGCCGGGATTGAACGGTCCCGAGGTTTCTGGTCCGGCGGTTGTGACCGAGGCGAAAGAGATGGCGACGGCGGAGCCGACGCGGGCGAGCGCGCCTGCGGTAGGTGTGAAGATGCAGCCGCCAGCGCCGAGCCAAGAGCCGGCGGTGGATTATGGGCAGATGATGGAGCAGGCTTTGGCGGACCCGACAGGGGCGCCGGCGATGAAACCGGTGTTGCCACCGTTGGTGGGGAGCGATGGGGCTGCTGGGGGTGCGGCTTCGACTTCGGTTGGAACTGGTAATGGTCCGGCAGGGGCTTTTGGAATGACGATGACAGATGTCGGGGGTAGCGGGTCGACTGAAGGTTCTGCGAGCGGTGCGACTAATGGTTCGGCGGGGAATCCAGCAGCTGCCGGGGCGCCGGCGGAGTTGCCAGGGGAGCCGGTGGCGAATCCGTTTAGTATGACTTTGCCGCCACCACCTGCGCCGACGGTGGGGCCGGATATGATGCCGCCAGCGATGCCTGGGGCTTCGGTGGGGACTCTGGCTGGGGTGAAGTAGTTCTGTCAAGTGGCGTTGGTGTGGAGTGTCGTGACGGTCAAGTGGCGTTATGGCGGGGATTGTGATATAATTTTGACATGAATGAAGAGATTTTGCTAGTTGACAAGCCGGAAGGAATAAGTTCTTTTGGGGTGGTGGCGCGAGTGCGACGGAAGTTGTCGGAAGAGGCGGGGATGGTGAGCGTGAAGGGGAAAGACGGGGTGGTGCGAGAGAAGCGGAAGAAGGTGAAGGTCGGGCATACGGGGACGCTGGATCCGTTTGCGACTGGTTTGTTGGTTTTGTTGATTGGGAAGGGGACGAAACGAGCAAATGAGTTTTTGAAGCTGGACAAGGAGTATATTGCGACGGTGCGGCTGGGGGCGACGTCGACAACGGGGGATCCGGAGGGGGAGGTGACGGTTGTTCGGGATGTTCGGGTGCCGTCGCGGGTGGATGTGGAAAAGGCTGTGGAAAAGTTCGTGGGAGAAACCGAACAAAGGGTGCCGAGTTATTCGGCGGTGAAAATTAATGGGGAGCGAGCGTATAAATTGGCGCGGGCGGGGAAAGAGGTGGAGATGCCGGTCCGGAAGGTGAGGATTGACGAAATTGAGATTTTGGATTATAAATGGCCAGATTTGACCATACGATGTCAAGTGTCGAGCGGGACGTACATTCGGGCGCTGGGGGAGGATATTGGAAAAGAATTGGGAGTTGGAGGCTACTTGACAGCGCTTAGGCGGACGCAGGTGGGGGAGTGGCGGATTGAGGAGGCGAAGAGGTTGGAGGAGTTGGGGATAGATTCTTAGGAAAGTTTGGATCAATTTGCTCCAAATTAAAATTACTTTCGTCAAGAAAAAACGAAAGTAATTACACAATTAACTAACTCCATTCTGACATCACAGGACGACAAAATCAAGGTCGAAATTGCCCGTTTTGGATTGGGGATGAGAAAGTGAGAAAATAGGGGTTGTCGAGGGGAGGAATGTGTGCTATAATTGGGGACATATGATTACTAGAGAGAAAAAAGCCGAGGCGATGGCGAAGCTCGCCCGCAGTAAGAATGATGTGGGTTCTCCTGAGGTGCAGGTGTCGATTTTGACTGAGCGGATCAAGGAAGTGACCGAGCACGTCAAGAACAACAAGCACGATTTCATGGCGAAGCGCGGGTTGATGCAGATGGTCGGGCAACGCAAGAAGTTGCTGAAGTATCTCGAGAAGACTGACTTCGAGACCTATAAGAAGACTATCGCTGAACTTGGTTTGCGCAAATAGCTTCGGGCGGGGCTGGTGGCTCGTAGATTTGCGAGTTGCAGTTCGTAGCTGAAGTAGCAAAAGGCTCCCGAGGAGGGAGTTTTTTGATGTTTTAATTATAGGCTTTGACGATTTGTTAGAATGGAAGGTCGTGGTGGTTTGATTGGATGGGGGTTGGGATGGGGTTTGGGATTTTTGGGATGGGAAAACCGCCCTTCCGGAGGGAAGAGCGGTTTAAGAATGTGCGTTTGCGGGGAGAAATGTTGACAGATGCTCGGCGGAGCGAGCGGAAACGATTGACAGAATGGCCGAAAAGTCGCAGAAAGTGATTAGGTCAGTTCGGATTCTGGGGGGGGGTCGCAGTTTTAGAGGATTCACCCTCTTCGATGATTTGAATGACGGTGGTGCTGTCGATGCTGCAGCTGGCGGTCGTGCTCTTGAGGAGCTGCTTAGCTTCAGCGAGATAGCTCTCTACGAAGAAGGCCGTCGTGCTGGCGATGTCATCAAGCGTCATCTTGTGGTCAAGACTGCCGTCGTGACGAGTCCAGACCGGCTCAAAAGCGGTGTCGATGATGAACCTGAGGACGAGATCGCAAGTTGTGGGGTCCTGCGCGATTGTGTAGATAAAACTTAATCTACAGAAGCGGTTTTCGTAGGGCTTTTTGCTCTTGCGCTTTTTGTCGCGGTCGTTTTTGCTGCCACGATTGCCATGGAGCATGAGGTGTTTATAGTCATGGAGGAGGACGATGAGGGGATGGGTGACGATTTCCTCGGTGGTCAGCTTCGTAGTGAAGCCTTTGATGAGAATCTTCTCGTACTTGTGGTGGGGAAAATCGCCGTGAATAGCGACGCGCGGATCAATATCCTCTTCCTTGGCCAGGACGGCTTCAATTGAGAGGTCCTTGAGGTTGATAGGAACGGGTTGCGCGGTCGGCGCTTTTTGGCTGTTTTTACCGGTTTGGTCGGTTGCGGCGCTCTGATTTTCCTGGATAACTGGGGTTTCGGGCATGATATTCTCTCCTTTGCAAATTGGGATGTGCGAACGGGGGTGGATTTCTGATTTGACTTCTGCATGTTGCGTCGTTATCGTCAAAAACAGACCCCGTAACTCTATTATAGCACACTTTGGTCAAAAAAGCAAGAGTATTTTGGGGATTGGCGGGGATTTGGCGGGATTGTGTGATATAATAGGGGTAGTATTTTAATATTGGGAGGACGGCAGATATGGCTTTTCAAGGGTTTGAGGCTTTTGGCTGCGAGACTCGGAGTTTGCGGGCTGGAAGTTGGCGCGGCTTGTGGGCTTGAGGCTTGAAAGGTGATATCTGAGGTTTTCCCGAGAAAGGTTTTATGGAAATTATCAATCCAAGCGGTAAACAAACTTTGTCGGTGTCGACGGAACTTTTGGGGCGGAAGCTGACGTTGGAGGTGAATCGGGTCGGGTTTCGGTCGACGTCGTCGGTGTTGGTGACTTATGGAGATACGGTCGTTTTGGGGTCGGTCGTGGTTGGTAAGAAGCCGGTGGTGCAGGATTTCTTCCCGCTGTCGGTGGATTATGAAGAGAAGTTTTATGCGGCGGGGAAGATTAACGGGTCGAAGTTTATTAAGCGGGAGGGGAAACCGGCGGATGAGGCGATTCTGGTCGGGCGGTTGATTGACCGGCCGATTCGACCGTTGTTCCCGAAGGGGTACCGGCAGGAAGTGCAGGTTGTGACGACAGTGCTTTCGATGGACCCGAGCTTCCGGCCGGATGTGGTGGCGATGTTGGCGGCTTCGACGGCTTTGATGCTGTCGGGAACGCCGTTTGATGGGCCGATTGCGGGGCTTCGGATTGGGCGGATTAACGGGGAGTTCAAGGCGTTTTTGTCGCCGGAGGAGCGCGAGAAGTCGACATTGGACCTCGTTGTGGCTTGTAAAGACGGGAAGGTGATGATGGTCGAGGCTGGTGCGGATGAAGTGCCGGAGGCGATGATTGTCGAGGCGATGCATTGGGCGGTGAAAAATGTACAGCCGATGTTGGATTTGCAGAGAGAGTTGGTCGAGAAATGCGAAGTGAAGCCGCAGGAATATGAGTTGATTTTGCCGGATGAGGATGTACAGAAGGTTGTCGACGCGTGGGCGGCGGAGCATTTCGGGGAGAAAATTCGGGGGAATGTGATCGAGCGGCAAGAGACGATTGATGCGCTGAAGGCGGAGATGCACGCGGAGCTGGCGACGCGGCTCGGGGAGGGGGGGAATGATGAAGAAAAGATTGAAGATTATAATGAACGGTTGTTGCCGGAGTATGATCAGGCGTTTGACCTTGCGGTACATAAAGAGGTGCGGCGGGGGATTATTGAGGATGGGGTGCGGCCGGACGGGCGGAAGCTGGATGAGGTACGGCCATTGTCGTCGCAGGTGGGGATTTTGCCGCGGACGCACGGGTCCTCGCTGTTTACACGCGGGTTGACGCAGGCTCTGAACGTGGTGACGTTGGCGCCGTTGTCGTTTGCGCAGATTGTGGATACGATGGAGGTGACAGACGGGAAGCGGCGATACATGCATCATTATAATGCGCCGTCTTATACGGTCGGGGAGCCGGGGCGAATTGGGGCGCCGGGGCGTCGCGAAGTTGGTCACGGTTATCTTGCGGAGAGAGCACTCTTACCAATGTTGCCGAGCGAGGAAGATTTCCCGTACGCGATTCGGAGCGTGACAGAGATTATGTCACAGAACGGGTCGACTTCGATGGCGGCGACTTGTTCGAGTTGTATGGCTTTGATGGATGCGGGCGTGCCTTTGAAGCGGCCGGTGTCTGGGGTGGCGATGGGCTTGATGATGGACGGGGAAACGCCATATGTATTGACTGATTTGATGGATGCGGAAGATTTCGCGGGGGACATGGACTTCAAGGTGACGGGAACGACCGAGGGGGTGACGGCGCTACAGATGGATATGAAGGTACATGGGTTGCCGGTGGAGATTCTGGAGAAGGCGATTGAACAGTCGCACGCGGGGAGGATGCATATTCTGGAACACATGTTGTCGGTGATTGCGGAGCCACGGAAGGAGATTTCTCAATACGCGCCGCGGGTGGAGAAGTTGATGATTAATCCGGACAAGATCGGGACGGTGATCGGAAAAGGCGGGGAGACGATCAATAAGATTACCGGTGAAACGGGGGCGATGGTGGATATTGATGATTCGGGGTTGATTACGGTCGCGGGGGCGAACGAGGCGATTGATAAGGCGGTCGAATGGATTAAGTCGTTGGTCGAGGAACCGGAAGTGGGGAAGGTTTATGAGGGAACGGTGGTAACGATTAAGGATTTCGGGGCGTTCGTGAATATTTTGCCGGGAGTGGACGGGATGTTGCACATTTCGCAGATTTCGGATAAGCGGGTGGCGAATGTGACGGATGTGCTGAAGATGGGGCAAAAGGTCAAGGTGAAGCTGACGGCGATTGATGATAAGGGGCGGCTGAGTTTGACGATGAAAGGGGTGGAACAGTAAGTTGTGATACAATAGATATATGGCAAAAGCGAGGTCAACAAAATCAGGTCGGGGGGCAAAAGGAAAATCGACGCGGGGGCGGAAGAAGGCGGCGCCGGCGCATGAACTGCCAGGAGGATTTTGGCGGCAGATTGTGGCGATACTTTTGGCGCTAGTTGCGGTGTTTCTTGTGCTGACTTGGATGGGGGATGGGGGAGATTTGTTGAACTCGGTGGATGGGTTTTTGAATTCGGCGACTGGGAATGCGAAGTATCTGGTGCCGGTTTTGTTGATTTGGATGGCGTGGAAGATTTTCCGGACGGAGAATAATCGATTGGCGCCGGTGGTTTGGATTGCGTCGATTTTGATGGTGTTCTGGGCAGCGGGGGCGTGCGGATTGTCGTCGGTCGGGGCGGCGAATCCGAACGGGGGCGTGGTCGGGGAGTGGCTGAACCAGTTTATTATTCAGCTTTTGAACCCGAGCGCGGCTATTATTATATATATTATATTGATTTTTGTGACGGCGGCGTTTATTTTGCAGATGAATCCGGTGCAGATGGTGCAGAAGGTGGCGGATTTGTTCCGGACGAAAGAAGTGGAAGAGAAGCCGGTGAAGGCGAAGCGCGAAAAAGCCGTTGCGACGAGAAGTGCGAAGAAGAAAGATGCACTGGAAGCGGCGGAGGCTCAGGAAGATGTTGAGATTGAGGTGCATGGCGATAAGGAAGAGCCGAAGTTGAAGCCGCAGCCGAAGTTTTCGATGTTTGCGAAGCTAGGGAAGAAGAAGCCGGCGGAAGAAAAAACGGAGGTCGAGACGGCCGTGGCGACTGGGGCTATGGCGGAGAAGGCGGGGAATTCGGATCGGGCGTTGGTTGCGGTGACGGATTTGGATTGGAAATTGCCACCGGTTAACTTGCTGGAAAAGAAGCAGGCAGCGGCGGATTCGGGCGATGTGCAACAGACGGCGAAGATTATTAAGAATACGCTGGCGGAATTCGGGATTGATGTAGAGATGGAGGGGGCGAACGTTGGGCCGAGGGTGACGCAATACACGATGCGGCCGCCTTCTGGGGTGAACTTGTCGAAGATTTTGGCGCGTGATAAGGAGTTGGCGTTGAATTTGGCGGTGGATAAGGTGAGGATTGAGGCACCGATTCCGGGGACGCGATCGGTGGGGGTCGAGTTGCCGAACGCGAAATCGGCGGACGTGCGGCTCAGAGGGGTTATTGAGAGTCCGGAATGGAAGAAAGCGACGGACCCGCTGACGTTTGCGGTGGGGAAGGATATTTCTGGTAGGGCGGTGGTGGCGAACTTGGCGAAGATGCCACACCTTCTGATTGCGGGGACGACCGGTTCGGGTAAGTCGGTGATGACGAATTCGTTGATTTCTTCGCTCTTGTATCGGAATTCGCCGAGTGATATGAAGTTGATTATCGTCGACCCGAAACAGGTGGAAATGGCACAGTATGAAGATATTCCGCATCTCCTAACGCCGATTATTACGTCGGTGGAGAAGGCGCTGTCGGCGCTAAAGTGGGCGGTGAATGAGATGGAAAAACGCTATACGATTATGGCGGAAGAAAAAGTGAAGAATATTGTCGACTATAACGCGAAAATGGCGAAAAAGGCAGAAGAGGCGGCTGCGGCAGAGAAGGCTTCGGCTGCGGCTGCGGCGAAGAAATCTGGTGCGGAAGAAGGAAAGACGGAAGCGGCCGCGAAAGCGAAGAATGTGAAAGTTGAGGGAGCTACGGAGGAGGTGGCTGCTGCGGAAGTGGTCGAGGATGTGAAGACAGCTGAGCAACAAGGCGAGCGAATGCCATATATTGTGATTTTGATCGACGAGATGGCGGATCTTATGATGATGGCGGGGAAGGATCTGGAGATGCCGATTGTGCGGATCGCGCAGAAAGGGCGCGCGGCGGGGATTCACTTGGTGCTGGCGACGCAGCGTCCGGAGGTGAAGGTGATTACCGGCTTGATTAAGGCGAACATTCCGGGGAGGATTGCGTTCGCGGTGGGAAGCCAGATTGATTCGCGTGTGATGCTCGATATGACTGGGGCGGAGAAGTTACTCGGGAAAGGCGATATGTTGATGCTGACGACGGAGATGATGGGGAAGCCGCGGAGAATTCAGGGCGCGTGGGCGAGCGATGAAGATGTGGCGAAGCTGACGGATTTCCTCAGAGCGCAACGCGGGCCGGATTATAATGCGGACGTGGTGGCGCAGCCGGTGCAGATTAAGGGGATGGGCCCAGCGGACGGAGGAGCGATTGGCGATCTCGGACGGCGGTATGACCCGAACGATCCGGTGGTCAGGAAGGCGATCGAGATTACGCTTCGGCAAGGGAAGTTCTCGACGGCGTCGCTCCAGACGTGGCTAGGAAAGGGGCACGGGTTTGTGTCTGGCTTAGCGATTTGGCTGGAGGAGATTGGGGTGATTGGGCCGGCGAATGGGCATAAGCCGCGAGATGTGTTGATTTCTACGATGGAAGAATTTGAGAAATTGGCGAACGGGGGAGAATAGCTGGGGTGCTCGTCGGGGTTTTGGGGTTGAAAAATTAGGGGAGGTGTGGTATATTTATAGGGTATATTAGCTCAGCGAGCAGGTGTGTGGATTTTAGATTCCCGGAGCCGTGCTTGCTTAACCCAAAGGAGTTGTAATGAAAAATTACGAACTTACGGTTCTGGTTCATCCGGATTTGGAGATGAATTTGGAGCCAGCCACCACTAAAATCAAAGATTTGATTGAGAAAAATGGTGGTAAAATCGTGAAAGAATCGAACGACGGAAAGAAGCGTCTTGCTTATGGTATCCGCGGTCAGGATTTTGCGGTTTATTACTTCTATGAAGTCGAGTTGCCAGCAGAGGCACCGAAGAAAATCGAAGGTGTTTTGAATATTACTGACGAAGTTTTGCGGTATCTTTTGGTGACTGTCGATGAACGGAAATTGAAATACGAAGCAAAGCAGGCGGCACGCAAACCGCATGGCGAGGACGCTGAATCTGAGGATGAGCAGTAATGCGCGGGTTCTCGAAGGCGATTATCGCCGGGAACGTGACGCGTGACCCAGAAATGCGGGCGACGCCGAGTGGCGCGCAGGCTTGTAACTTTACGATTGCGGTAAACCGGACTTTCCGTGGGGGTGACGGTGAGCAGCAAGAGCAGACTTCATTCATTGACTGCGTAGCTTGGGGTCGCTCTGGCGAAACTATTGCGCAGTATGTGAAGAAGGGTTCGGGTTTGATTGTTTCTGGACGCATTGAACAGCGGAGCTGGGAAGATAAAACTTCTGGTCAGAAACGTTCGCGCGTGGAAATTGTCGTGGATGACTTTTCTTTCGTGGGCGGCGGCGATGGTGCTGGCGCAGGCGGAAGCCGTGGCTCGTATGGTGGCGGTTCTTCGAGCTCGCGTTCGAGCGCGAAACCGGCGGCGAGCGAAGAAGTTGTGCCGGATGATATGCCGGATGACGATGCAATTAACTTGGATGATATTCCATTTTAAGTAGGTGGGAAAGGAGAAATATTATGAGGAAAATGAAAACTAATCCAAATATGTACTTCGATTATCGCGATGTGAAGACTTTGCAGCGGTATATTGATGTTTATGGTCGGATCGAACCAATGTCGAAGACTGGTTTGACGGCGAAACAGCAGCGCCAACTCGCGGTTGCGATTAAGCGGGCGCGGCATTTGGCACTTTTGCCATTCGTGGCAGAACGCTAAAAGAATACGGGTCGAGGAAATTTCTATTTTACTTTTTCTCGACCCGGCGTCCCCGCATCCCGTCGTTACGGGTGCGGGTCGCCTTTCCTCGCTCGTGGCGCTGCGGATGGTCTCGAAAAAATGATCTAGAAATTTTCTCGAGCTCGCTTCTTTGCTCGTAATCGGCGGTGTTGCATGAGCATTAAGATAATGATAATTAGGAGGATTTGGGATGTATGGTCCAACCGATTTGAAGAAAAACGTGTTGATTACTTTGGATGGGCAACCGTATAAGGTGATTGAATATTCCCAGAAAGTGATGGGGCGGGGCGGCTCGATCGTGAACGTGAAGGTGAAGAACTTGATCACGGGCGCGCTGTTGCCGAAGACTTTTAAGGGGCAAGAGAAGATTGAGCCGGCGGAAGTGACGACGAAGAAAGTTCAGTATCTCTATAAGGATGACGAGAAGTTTTATTTCATGGATCCGGAGACTTTTGAGCAGTATGAGTTGTCGGCGGATATGGTCGGCGATGCGAAGGATTTCATGCGCGACGGCGATGAGATGGAAATCCAGTTCTATAACGGGACGGCGATTAACTTGACTTTGCCGAAGAATATTTGGCTCGAGGTGACCTATACCGAGATAGCCGTGAAAGGTGATACGACTTCGTCGGTGCAGAAGGATGCGACGCTGGAGACTGGCGTTGTGATTAAGGTGCCGGCATTTATTAAGACGGGGGATGTGGTGTCGGTGGATACTGAGACTTACGCGTATCGCGAGCGGCAGAAGTAAGAGAATTCGCTTATCTGGGCGAATTGCTGCGTTGAAAGCTCTAGTACGCAGGGGCAGGACGTTAAGTCCAGCCCCTTGCTTTTGCCTAGTAGGTTTATAGATTGGGTTTTGATGGTATAATATAGGTAGTTATGAAAGTGAAAACTACGGGGAGAGTATTGAAAGGGACCGCTGGGCGTGCGTCGGAAAAGTTTGAGGGGGAGGCGACGGAGCAGGTTGTGGGGCGGGCGGAGCTGAAGCTGAAGGAGGCGGCGAAGGCGTTTTCGTATGATTTTCGGGGGAAGGTTGTGCTAGATATTGGGTCGTCGACGGGCGGGTTTACGGAATTGGCGCTGAGGCTGGGGGCTTCGAGAGTGGTCGCGGTTGAGAAGGGAACGAAGCAGATGAAGGCGCCGCTTCGGTTCGACGAGCGAGTTGAGCTGTATGAGAAGACGGATATTTTTGAGTTTCGGGTTCCGGAAGAGATCGAAGCGCGGGGTGGGCTTGATGTGATTTTGGCGGACGTGTCGTTCGTGAGCTTGAGGAAAGTGTTGGCATATGCGCGGAAGAATTTGGCGAGTCGGAAGACGGATTTTCTAGTGATGCTGAAGCCGCAGTTTGAGACGGGGGAGGGGCAATTGGTGCGCGGGGTGGTGAAAAATGAGAAGATGCGGCGGGAGATTATGCGGGGGTTTGAGGAGTGGCTGCGGGGGAACGGGTTTTTGATTTTGAAGAAACGAGATAATGAGACGGTGGGGAAGGTCGGGGGAAACCGCGAGCGGTTTTATTGGTTGAAGTTGGCGAAGTAGGGGTTTCTGGTTGTTGCGGAGTTGGTGGGATGTGCGGTTTTTGATGGCGATTTTTATGTTGCGCGGGCGGGGTTTGTGGTATAATGGAATTGTCTAAGTTTATCAATATTAAGTCAACTGTTTTTATTGACGTAGAATTTTGAGTATTTGTTATTGTAAGCCGGAAACGGCACCGCAGCAATGCTGACAATAGCGAGTTTCTCAAAGTTGACGCGTTGATAGGCTTAGACACCTCTGCGGTGTCGTTTTTGTTTCTGGGTTTGGGCGTTGCGCCTGATATAGTTCCTGGGGATGACGGCACGCGGGGTGTCTAATACCTAAAAGGAGGGCCGTGATGCCAAAAGGTCAAAGAAAAGTTAAGAATGTTAGGAGGGCTGCCGGAAGTGCGAGCGGTGTGGGCTTACTATTACTGGCATTTTTATTGGTGAAGCCGTTAGGGAGTTTGTCAGCGAGCGCGCTAGAAGGCGAGGAAGAGGGCAGCGGGGTTTCTATGGAGATAGGTGAGCCGGCAGAGCAGGCGGAAACTTTGATTTCCACCGTAAACATCGCTTTCACTCCAGAATCCGGTTCTACCTCGCTAACGCCTATCTCTGCTAATGGTGCTTCCGCTCGTTATTCCATAAAGGCAACTGTCGGCGTAGAAAACTCTGGTGGCTATACAGTTTATTTAGGTAGTAATAAGTCAGAACTAACAGGGAGAAACTCTGGCGCAACTATTAACGGTGTTACAAGTTCATCTACTTATGAAGAACTTCCACTTAATACTTGGGGCTATAATGCAATAGAAGGAGAAACGCCAGGAACTACCTTCTCTAAAGTTCCAACTAATAATCGCGGAGATATAATCGCCTCCAATAACTCCACTAACATCAAAGAAGACAACAGAACCTTCACTTTAAGCTTCGCGGCACATATCGGGAATGATAAACCGGCTGATACGTATGAAAACGAAATAACCTTGAGCGTGGTGAGTAGTCCGCTGGAAGTGGTGGGACTCAAAGGAATTGCGGCGATGCAGGAGATGACACCGGAAGTCTGTGCGGCGAGCGAGCTTGGCGATACAAAGCAACTTGTTGATCTGCGTGACAATAGAAGTTATTGGGTGAAGAAAATGCCAGATAATGGCTGTTGGATGGTGCAGAATTTGGATTTAGATCTTGGGTCTAGTTGGCCGGATGCTAGATTGTCGGACTATACTGTGGCCAGTACGACATACAAGCCGACGGCGACGCAGAGTAAACATGCATCTGTAGATACTTCGCAAATCAATACTCGTTCGTGGAATTTTGGTGAGTGGGTCGTGAACAATCCGACAGTTTCTTCAAGTTGCGGTTTAGGCAAAAATGATTTAACTACTTGTGCTGCGCAGTTTGTGAACGTATCTAATATGAAACCCTCTAATGACCCGGAGTTTTATAAGAAAAATGGGAAAACGGTAGTTGGTAATGTTTATGATGCACATTATCTAGTAGGAAATCATTACGCTTGGAATACGGCGACGGCGGGCACTGGTGCAACTATTACGAATGGTCAGGCGAGCGGATCGATTTGCCCGAAGGGGTGGAAATTGCCAACTTCAAATAGTAGCGTGTCGGGGAGTTTTGGTGGTTTGTTAGCCGTTGAGAATATCGGCAAGAATGTGGCTAAGTTGACTGGGGACGGTTATTTCTTCGTGCGCGGTGGGGGTATTTATCAGGAAAAGGGTCTCTTGTTTGGTTATGGTGGAGATTACGGGGTTTATTGGTCTTCAACTCCGTATTCAACATCTACTAATGCTTTCGATTTATATTTTAGTTCGACTAATATCGTAGAACCTTCCAGCAACTATTATCGAAATAATGGATATTCTGTTCGCTGTGTCGCTAGGTAAAACTCTACAACCGTTGTAGAGTTTGGAGTTTCTCAAGGCTTCTGCATTCTGGCCTGAATTTCTCCGCTCTGGCCTCCGCAACCGCCAAAATAAGTTTTCATGATAGTTTTGTCGATATAGCACATACTTATTCCTTTTTTTGCAATTTTCGATATCGAGGAACTCATAAGTTCACCCAACGGATTTAACTTATTTGGCGGGGCGGCGGCTGGGGCGGAGAGTTTTGTGTAGTTTGCATTACGTTGATGCAAATAAAAATTACTTTCGCTAAGAGAAAGCGAAAGTAAATATTTATGTTTTCTCTCCAGAGAATGCGCAGGTAATTTTCCGAAGGAGGAATTGCCCGGTGTTTAAGCGATTAACAATTTAGGAGGAAAACTCGAGCGGTTGTGGAGGGAGTGGTTTTGGCGATTGGGCTTGATTTTTGGGCGGGAGGGTGCTTGATTTCTGGCACGCTTACGCTTATAATGGTAGCATGAGTTTAATTCACGGCGTGGGCGACTTTTTCGCACTAGATATTGGGACGACGGCGATTCGGCTAGTTCAGCTGGCGGGGAATGCTGCGCACGGCTGGGTTTTGCAGAAGTTTGCTTATGTGCCGGTGGAACGGAAAGTCTTGGAAGACGGCTCGGCGGCGGGGCAGCGGCGGCTCGGGGAGACGATTCTCGGGGCGATGAAGCAGGCGGGGATTACGACGAATAATGTGGCGGTCGGGATGCCGGCGTCGAAGACGTTTACGTCAATTGTCCGGGTAGATAATTTGCCGGAGACGGAGCTTTTGAATTCGATTAAGTATCAGTTGGATAAATATATTCCGATGCCGCTTGACGAGGCGACGGTAGATTATGTGTCGCTCGGGGTGTGTCCGCATGATGCGACGAAGGCGGAGGTTTTGATTTCTTCGACGGCGGTGGATTTTGCAGAGGCACGGATGGAGTTGATTGAGTCGTATGGGCTGAATGTGATTGCGCAAGAGCCGGAGTCGCTGGCGATGGCGCGGGCGCTCACGCCGGTCGGGGCGCAGGATGCGCGGATGATTATTGACCTCGGGGAACGGTCGACGGATCTTGTGATGATGTATCGAGGGTTGCCGAGGCTTGTGCGGTCGATTCCGGGCGGGTTTGCGTTGCTCATATCTACGGTGTCGTCGTCGCTTTCGGTGAAGCCGGATCAGGCACGGCAGTTTATTTTGAAGTTTGGTTTGGCGCAAGATAAAGTCGAAGGTCAGGTGTTTAAGGCGCTGGATTCGACGTTGGAGAGTTTTGCGTCGGAGCTTTCGAAATCGATGCGGTTTTTCAAGTCGGAATATATGAATGCGCCGGTCGGCGGGATTGTGCTGTCGGGATTTGCGGGGATGATTCCGTTTATTGCGGAGTATATTGAGGCGAAGACGAATGTGCCGACGATGCAGGGTAATCCGTGGCAGTTGGTGCGGGTGACGCCGGAGCAGCAGCAGGTGCTCGCGTCGGTTGCGAGCGAGTTTGCGGTGGCGATTGGTTTAGCAGAAAGGGGGAATGATGGATAACTTTTTGACGAACTTCAAGAATGATTTACAAGAAATCTGGAAGAAGCTGAAGGAAGAATATGCGAAGCTGACGAAGAGGCCGGTTTCGAAAGACGGGAGCGTGGTTTCGTCGTCGATTAGTACGACTTATGAGATTAATCTCGTGCCGGAGGTGAAGGCGCAGATGATTAAGGCGCAGCGGATGCGCAATATGGTACTGTTTATTTGTATCGTAGTGTCGAGCGTGGCGGTCGGGGCGGTGGTGATCTTGTTCGGGGTTAAGAGCGGGCAAGATATTGCGATGTCGAACCAGGACGGGCGGCTGGAGCTGATGTCGTCGAAGTTGAATGAATATACAGAGCTGGATGATATTGTGACGATCCAGGCGCAGTTGCAGGGGATTTCGAATATTCTCGGGCAGAAGACGGTATTGTCGCGGGTGTTCGGGGCGATGGGAGCGATGCTGCCGCAAGGAGATGATGATGTGACCTTGTCGCAGCTGCGGGCGGACATGGCGACAAATATCGTGACGATGGAGGGACAGGCGGATGCGCGGACGGCGCCGTTGATTGATTATAGGGTTTTGGAGTCGTTCAAGAAAGGGGTGGAGCTGACGAAATATGATTTCGGGCGTTATGTAGATATTGACGGGAAAGAGTTGCCGACGGCGTGTATTAGCGAGGCAGATGCTTCGGGGCAGGCTCTGAAAGAGGGGAATAGTTATTATGCTTGGTGGGATTTGACGACGCCTGGTTGCGAGGGGGCGGTGCGGAGCTTGCTCGAGGATGCGGATATTGAGTATCATTATAGCGCGAATGCGGAAGTCGAGATGGGCTATCCGGGGTATGAGACGACGACGGAGATTCAATGCCATCGTGAAGATGACAAGGGGAATACGGTCGAAGAAGGGGGCGAGGAAGTTTGCGAAGAGGTTTTGAAGCCGGTAGTGCCAACGGTGGTGGTGGATGGCGAAGAGGTGCCGGGGGAAGTGCCGGAACCGACGCCGATTAGGGTGAAGATTTGGCGGACGCCGCAGTTTACGGAATGGTACGAGGAGGGTTTGATGTCGACGGACGGGCAGATTGATGGCGTGGAGCATTTTATGAGTGAGTGCTATAACTATAAGGGTAATTTGGTTGGCGAGAGTGTGCGGTGGACTTCGACGAATGATTGTTTGTTGGCGCCGGATGGGCTAGAGATTACAAGTTCGGCGAACGGACGCGATGAGAGCGATAACTTGGTACTGAGGTTTACGGCGACGGTGACTTTCTCGAAAGAGTTTTTCAAGTTTGCGAATAAGCATATGATTGCGATTGGGCCGATGGGTCAGAATGTGACGGATTCTTATGTTCAGATTGGAAATATGTTTGCGCAGGAAGCGCGGGCGTGTGATGCGAACGATACGGAATGTTTGAGCAATTCAAGCAATAGCGGAGGAAATTAAGATGGCGAATAAACCGGCAGATACCAAGCGAGTAAAGATTTCGAAGGCGCAGCAGATTACGATGCTGGAGGTTTTGGCGGCGTCGTTGATTCTGGGGACTTGTCTGGTCGTGGCGATTTTCTTGATTAAGTATATTAAGTTTAATACGAAGATTATTGCGGCGAAGAATGAAGCGATTTCGGCGTATGACCAGACGATTCGGAATGTCGGGATTTGCGCGGATACGGATAGAAATGGGCGCTTGAATGATAAAGAGTTGGAGGCGTGTAATCCGAATACGGTGGCGCTGTCGAGCGTGACGAATTCGCTACGGTATAATGTGTTTGAGACGATGGCACAGAATGCGGATCTTGAGTCGGTCGCGCGGAGGCGAAGCGAGGAGTTTGAGAAATTATGCTATAACGAGATGGGGAATCGGATTGATTTTAATCAGTTAGCGGCGCAGGCGACGAATGATGCGGATCGGCAGAGATATCTACAATCTTTGAAGGCGTGTTCGGCGCTGCGCGTGATTCCGGATGCCTTGCCAGCGCGGAAGAATACGGAAGCGTTGATGGCGAGTTTGAATGAGATTTTCATTGAATCGAATTGGGAGCCGGAGAATATTGCACCGCGAGATGATCGGATTACGACGGAGATTGAGGGGGTGGAGGTGGTACCGGTGAGTTTGCGTTATCAGGGGAGCGATGCGGTGGTTTTGTCGGTGCTTTATAATATTGAGAAGTCGATACGTGAGTTTGATATTACGGTGGCGACGGTGGAATGGAACAGTGCCGGGTTGAGCTTGAATGCGCAGGCGAATGCATATTATTTGGCGGAGCAGATGTCGCTTGAAGGCGAGACGACGGTGCGAGCGAAGGGTTCAAAACCGACAACTTCGGCCGGGACGAGGAGTTTGACGAATATGAGTAGTCAGGCGCAAGGTTTGACGGATGATTAGGATGTTTTTGGGAATGGAGGAAGTGAAGTGAAACAATCGGATATTTTTAGTTTGATTTTGATTGCGAGCGTGGGGACGTTGGCGGCGTTTTTCGTGTGTCAGTCGTTGATGGGCGATCCGGATGATGCGTCGGTGAAGTTTAAGGCGTTGGTAAGTCCAGTAGATAGCGCACTGGTTGTGCCGGATCCAGAGGTGTTTAACGGGGCAGCGATTAATCCGACGGTGGAAGTTTATGTCGGGGCGTGTGAGGATGTGGATCAGAACGGGATTCTGGACGCGGCGGAGCTGGAAGCTTGTACGACGGTTGAGGAAGAGCCGGAAGAGGAAGAAGGTGGCGAGCCTGAGGCGGAGGGCGAGTAGGTGGCGCTACTGACGAAGGAAGGTCTGGATCGGGTAGTCGAACTTCTCGTGAGCGAGGGGTTGGCGGATCCGGCGGAAGTGCAGCGGGTGCAACAGGAGGCGGCGCAGACGAAGCGGCCGCTGATGGAAGCTTTGGCGGCGCAGAGAATCGTGACGAATGAGATGATTGCGCATGCGACGGCGGTGGTGATGGGGGTGCCGTATGTGGATTTGAAGAATGTAGAAATGGACCAAGCGGTGTTCTCGCTGTTGCCGCTAGAGGTCGCAGAGCGGTCGATGGTGGTGCCGCTCGGGGAGTCGAATGGGCAGCTCGTGGTCGCGATGCTCGATGTGGGGAACATTCAGACGGTGGACTATTTGTCGACGTTTACGGGGAAGTCGGTCAGGGCGGTGATGTCGTCGAGCGACGGGATTCAGGCGGTCTTGAAGCAATATAAGGGTGACTTTACGGGTGTCGAGCAAGCGGTTAAGGTTACGAATCAGGAAGTTGCGCAGGCGAAGGCGTCGAGTAACGTCAAAACGATTACGCAGGATTCGCCGATTTCGAAGGCTTTGACTTCAATTCTGGAGTTTGCGGTGAAGTCGAAGGCGTCGGATGTGCATATTGAGCCGCTAGAGAATAGCTTGATTATTCGGTGTCGGATTGACGGCGTGCTGCGGAAGGTGATGGAACTGCCGAAGGCGATTGAGCCGGCGCTGGTTTCGAGGATTAAGATTTTGTCGAATTTGAAGATTGATGAGCACCGGATTCCGCAAGATGGTCAGTTTGCGGTGGTGGTGAGCGATAAGGAGGTCGACCTTCGTATTGCGATTTCACCGGTGGTGTGGGGGGAGCAGGTGGTGATTCGTCTTTTGGATAAGACCGGGACGTCGATGGATATCGAAAGTATGGGGATGACGGGGCGGGCGCTCAGGACGGTCTTGAAAGGGATTTCGCGACCGAACGGGATGATTTTGACTTCAGGCCCGACGGGTTCCGGTAAGTCGACGACTTTGTATGCGTTGATTGCGCGGATTAAGTCGGAAAAGATTAATATTGTGACGCTGGAGGACCCGGTTGAGTATAAGATGGACGGGGTAAATCAGATTCAGGTGAATACGGATGCGGGGCTAACGTTCGCGTCGGGGCTACGGTCGATTTTGCGTCAGGACCCGGATGTGGTGATGGTGGGGGAGATTCGCGACTCGGAGACGGCGAACTTGGCGGTGCAGGCGTCGCTGACGGGGCATTTGGTGTTTTCGACTTTACACACGAACTCGGCGGCGGGTATTTTGCCGCGTCTTCTCGATATGGGGATTGAGCCATTTCTTCTGGCGTCGACTTTGAATACGGTGATTGGGCAGCGGTTGGTCAGGCGGGTGGCAGCGAAACGAACTTCATATCAGAGTAGCGAAATGGAGACACAAGAGATCAATCAGGTGGTCGGTGAGATTTTGCCGCAGACGCAAGAGGAAGTGGCGACGACGAGCGAAGATTTGGGATATAAAGGCTTGCCGGTGGCGAACCAGAATGGATATAACTTGGTGAAGGGAATTGAGGATCAGGATTCGCCGGGCGGTTATGCGGGCCGGGCCGGGCTTTATGAAGCGATCGATGTGGATGAAGATATTCAGAAGTTGATTATTTCGCATGCGACGTCGGCGGAAGTGATGCGGGTCGCGAAGGAGAAGGGGACGGTGACGATGCGGCAAGACGGGATGTTGAAGGCGCTGTCGGGGATTACGACGATTGAAGAAGTGAATAGGGTAGCGAGCGATTTGGCGTAAAAGTTAAAAGGGTTATGGTATAATACGAGTATGGAAAGTAGTGGGACGAATCAGACTGATCAAAATAATGCGGCTGCGGCGACTTCGCCGTTTGCGCCGGTAGACACGCCGGCTTTGGATCCTATGACAATGAATATGGGGACTGGTTCGACGGCGGTTCAGAATGGGGCGACTGGTGCTGCGGAGGCGACGAAGCCGGAAGCTGCGAAGAATGAAGAAGCGGCTGCGGGTGCTGGCACCGGTGAGACGAAGACAAAGGGGGCGACTGGTCAGAAAGATGCGATCGCGGCTCAGCCGGCGGTGGATACAATTGTGGCAGAGGTGGCGGCAGCTGCGGCGCCGCTGTCGACGGATGTGACGATTGAGGCATTACTTGAGGAATGTGTGAAGCACGATGCGTCGGATTTACATTTCCAGGTAGGGTTGCCGCCGATGCTGCGTATGGACGGGGTGCTCAGGCCGCTGACGACTTATCCGATTTTGACGGATGAGTTGGTGAAGAAGTTGGTGTTTGCGACGCTGGATGAAGATCAGCAGAAGATTTTGATGAAAGATAAGGAATTTGATTATTCCTTTGCGTTTGGGGATCTGGGGCGATTCCGTGTGAACGCGTTTCATGAGAAGGGGAACTTGGCGGCGGCGTTTCGGTTGATTCCGAATAATATTAAGTCGATTGATGATCTCGGGATTCCGGCGGTAGTGGCGACGTTTACGGAGCGGCCGCATGGCTTGGTCTTGGTGACTGGTCCGACGGGTTCTGGTAAGTCGACGACTTTGGCGGCGCTGATTGATAAGATTAATTCGGAAAAAGCGGTGCATATTATTACGATTGAGGACCCGATTGAGTTTACGCATCATTCGAAGCGGGCGGTGATTGCGCAGCGGGAAGTGCATTATGATACTTATAGTTTTGCGGCGGCGCTTCGGTCGATTTTGCGTGAAGATCCGGATGTGGTGCTGATCGGTGAGATGCGCGATTTGGAGACGATTCAGGCGGCGATTACGGTGGCGGAAACGGGGCACTTGGTGTTTGCGACACTACATACGAACTCGGCGGCGCAGTCGATCGACCGTATTATCGACGTGTTCCCGGCACATCAACAGCCGCAGATTCGGTCGCAGCTGGCGAATGTGCTTTTGGGGATTTGTTCGCAGAGGCTGGTGCCGAAGATTGATGGCGGGCGGATTGCGGTGACGGAAATCTTGGTTGCGAACTCGGCTGTCCGGGCGATTATTCGGGAGGGGAAGACACATCAGCTCGACATGGCGATTCAGACGGGTGTGGACCAGGGTATGCAGACGATGGATCGGGAGTTGGCACGATTGGTGAAGGCAGGGACGATTAGTTTCGACGCGGGCCATGAATACGCGGTCGATACGGCGGAGTATGAGAGGCTGGCGCGAGGGGCGTAAGTTTTGCGGGATTTGAGTCGGCGGAGAACTAGAGGAAAAGGAAATGAAGCGGTATAACTATAAGGCGAAAGATCGAAAGACGGGGCGAGTAGTCACCGGTAGCGTGCAGGCGGAAAGTGAGCAGGCGGCGGGGCGGATTTTGGTCGATCAAGGTTATATTCCGCAGAAAGTGAACGCGGAAGACGATGGATTTTTGTCGAAGTTTAATAATAAAGTTTCGACAAAGGCGCGAATTGCGTTTACGCGGCAGCTAGCGACGTTGGTTGGGGCGGGGCTTCCGCTTTCGAATAGTTTGCACATGATTGCGGAGGAGACGGAGGATAAACCGACGAAGGCGTTGGTCGAGGAGATCGCGGCGCAGGTCGAGGCGGGGCGGACGCTGCACGATGCGTTTGCGAAGCATCCGGAAGTGTTTAATAAAGTCTATTTGTCTTTGATTGCGGCGGGTGAGGCGTCGGGGACGCTCGATGTGTCTTTGGCGCGGCTTGCGAAACAGCAGGAAAAAGACGCGAATATGATTTCGAAGATTCGCGGGGCGATGACTTATCCGATTATTGTGCTTTTGGTGATTATCGTGGTGGTGATTTTTATGATGGTGCAGGTCGTGCCGCAAGTGGAGAACTTGTATGACGACCTCGGGGAGCCGTTGCCGCAGATGACGCAGATTATGGTGGGGATTTCTAACTTCGTGGTGGATTATTGGTGGATGATTTTGCTGATTATCGGGTTCTTGGCGTGGTTCTTTGTGCAGTTCAAGCGGACGGATGTGGGGGCGAAAGCGTGGGCGAAGTTTAAGATGAACGTGCCGCTGTTTAAGGGGTTGTTTCTTCGGCTGTATAATGCGCGGTTTGCGCGGACGGCGCAGATGTTGCTGTCGGCGGGGGTGCCGATGCTGGAGGCGATGGGGATTGCGGGGGAGGCGGTGAATAATATTGTGTTCGAGGATCAGATTGTGCAGGCGTCGACGATGGTGCGAAGCGGTAAACCGCTGAGCGTAGCGCTCAAGGGTAGGGAATATATTATGCCGCTTTTGCCGCAGATGGCGGCGACTGGCGAGCAGTCGGGGAAGATTGACGAGATGCTGGGGCGGGCAGCGCAAGTTTATGAGGATGAACTCGACGAGCGGATTGCGGCGATCTCGACGATGATTGAACCGATTTTAATGGTAATCATGGCGCTGATGGCCGGGTTTATCGTGATGGCGATTTTGTTCCCGATTTATTCGTTGGTGAGCAAAGTTTCGGCATAGGCCTTATAGGAGAAGTTGGCGCTACGTTGCTGTTTTGCGAGAAAAGTGCTGGCGTTTTGGAAAACTGACAAGTTAGGCAAAAAGTGCTGGTGTTTTGGAAATGCTTATGTTATAATGGCATCAGTATAGCCTTTTGTTAACAAAGAAAGGAAAAATAAAATGGCAACAACAAAAAAACGAGCGACAGCTTCGGCTTCACGCAAGAAAATGATTGTCGATGAAGGCGCAAAGGGCGGGTTTACCATTATCGAGGTAGTCTTGGTGCTGGCGATTGCGGGTTTGATTTTCTTGATGGTATTCTTGGCATATCCGGCTTTACGACGGAGCCAGCAGGATTCGCAACGTCAGCGTGATGTTGGTAATTTGATGGCGCAAGTCCAAAAATATCAGCAGAATAATAATGGGCGCTTGCCGGTCGATGGTTCGACTCCGGCACAGGAAGATGGTGATGAGATTAAGCTTGACGAAGGTTGGCCATGTAATAACTCTTCGACGACAAGCAATTCGGCGGTATGTTTCATTCGTAATTATATGAATGGTGCGACGAGTGAATATAACGAATGGATTGACCCCTCGGGTTGGTCTTATGGGCTTGATATTTCGAGTTTGGCGAGTGGTGGCACGAAGCAACTAGGGAATAGTGATTTCAATGCTCACATGGTTTATTTGATTAAGCATGCGAGGTGCGATGGAGAGCAGGCAGTATATTCTTCGAATTCTCGTGATTTCGCTATCATGTATAAGCTTGAAGGTGCTGGTACTTATTGCGAATAGTAAGTTGTAAGACTTTCGGGAAGCAGTTCGTGAAAGCGAGCTGCTTTTCTGTTTGAATAGTTATTTGCGGGCGATTGCTTCCGAGAGTATGAAAAAAGGTGCGTTCTAGCTCCGATGAGATAAAAGCACCTTTTTTGGCGGAAGAAATCCGTCGTTAAGGGCTTGGCCCCGCTTCCGTTGAAGATGAGTCGCCCTTATCTGTTTATTATTTTAAGGCATGAATAAAGTTTTGTCAACTTTACTTTTTGCGGTATTCTTCGACTTGTCCGTTTTTACGAATAATGAGAATTTGATTGAGGCGACGGGATTTTGTGGCCAATTTCATGAGTTGATTATGAGGTTTCTGGTCGGACTTTTTTAGGCGGCGGAGATCAAAAATGAGATTTGTTGATTGAGTGAGAGCGCGGTAGAAAAGACGAGAAATAGAATTATCATTATTGACGGTAGGGCTTTTCATTTCCCAGATAACTCCGCGCATAAGGATATCGGGATTGGTATTTTTTGGCGTGTTTGAAGGCATGATAAGTTCAACGCTTTCGCCGTGTTCGATAAGGAAGTTAACAGTTTCGATTTCATGATCTTCGAGGGCGACTTGAACTGTCTGGGAATGATTTTGGATTTTTGGGTGATGCTGAGCTTTTCTGGACATGCGGGCATTATATCACAAATGAGAAGTGATTACCAAGCACATGCTTTTAGAATCTTGTGGAAGTTTCGTGGCGTGAGGTTTGTTCGGGGAGTTTTGTGGTTTGCGGGCGGAAGTTCTTGTGTTTGTTTACGGGTTTCCGGTTTTGGTTGAGGATTTTTGTGGTATGATAGAAATATATGACGGATGTGATGATTGAAGCTTTGATTTTGGTGATGATGTTTATGCTGGGGGCGATTTTTGGGTCGTTTGCGTGCTGCCAGGCGTGGCGATGGCATTATAAAGTTTATGGTAAGAGAGATCTTGGGCAGTGGTCGGTGTGTTTGCATTGTAAGAAGCGAATTCGCTGGTATGATAATATTCCGATTGTGTCGTGGCTGGTACTAAGGGGAAAGTGCCGGAATTGCCATAAGAAGATTGGAGTGGCGGATTTCGTGTCGGAAGTAGGTTTGGCGGTGGCGTTTTTGATGCTGTCGTGGGCGTATTTGTTGCCGATGGTGGAGAATTGGAACTTGCTTGCGCGGAATCCGGCGGATCTTGCGGCGCAGATGGCAATTTTTATAATGACGTTGATGATGTTGGTGGTATTGACGGTATTGGCGGTTTATGATGCAAAGTGGGGGGAGTTGCCAGTGGTTTTGCTGATTATTGCGGTGATTTTTGGGGCGATTATTGCGGTTTTGAGGATCTATGCGGTGGATCTTGAAGGAGGGAATGTTTGGGGGGCGATCGGTAATGCGGTGGCGGGAGTGGGGATTTTGGCGGGGACGTGTTTCGTGATTTATAAGGCGTCGAAGGAGCGGCTGATGGGGGGAGGGGATTGGATTTTGGCGCTGGCGTTGGCGCTTGCGCTTGCGAACTGGTGGCTGGCGTTGTGGACGATTTTCTTGGCGAATCTGCTCGGGGATGTGATTGCGCTACCGAGTGTGATGAAGAAAAAGAGCCATGTGGTGCATTTTGGGCCGTTTTTGGTGTCGGCGTTTGTAATTGTGTTGATTTTGGGGAATTGTTTGCCGCTGCTGTTGAGCCAGTTGTAGGTCGATCTAATCGGTGTCATTCGGTGTCGGAGTGGAATTTTTCGTGGACTTCTTTGAGGTGGGGATCGGTGACGTGGGTGTAGATTTGGGTAGTGCTGATGTCGGAATGGCCGAGCATGGTTTGGACGGAGCGGAGGTCAGCGCCGTTCATGAGGAGGTCGGTGGCGAAGCTGTGGCGGAGAGTGTGAGGGGAGACATGCTTCGTGATGCCGGCTTTTTTTGCGTAGGATTGGACGATGCGTTCGATTGAGCGGGCGGTGAGGCGGCGGAAGTTGCCGGAGGTGTCGAGTTCGCCTTGGTTTTTGCTGTTGTTGAGGAAGAGGGGGGCAAGGGAATCGGTGCGAGCGGCGAGGTAATCTTGGACGCGTTCGGCGGCGGCTTTGGAGATGAAAATGGGGCGGTCTTTTTGACCTTTGCCGCGGACGATAAATTCGCGACGGTCGAGGTTGATGCTGTCGCGGTTGAGTTTGACGAGTTCGGAGACGCGGAGTCCACCGGAGAAGAGGAGTTCGATGATGGCGCGGTCGCGGAGGCCGGTTTCTGTGCCGAGGTCGATGGCGTCGAGGAGGTTTTCTACCTCGTCGTAGTGGAGAAAGGTGACTTGTTTTCGGACGACATGGGGGAGTTCGACGAGGGAGGGGTCGAGGGATTTGATGTCGCGCTTAGCTAGGTATTTAAGAAAGCCGCGAAGGGCGATAAGATGGTAGGACTGGGTGATGATTTCGAGGTTTTCGCCGTTTTGGTCGACTTCGCGGTTGAGCTGGAGGCGGTATTTGCGGAGGAGTTCTTGGGTAATGTCGATGGGGAGGAGGTCAGTCAATTCGACGTCGTCGCCTTTGACAACGCGAAGGTCGGGGGTTTCTTCGAGGATAGCCATGGCAAGGTCCTGGAAGCGGAGGAGATAACGACGGTAGTTGTCAGCGGTTTTTTTTGAGCGACCTTTTTCAATTTCTAGGTGTTCAATAAAATCAATGATAAGTTCGGTGAGTGGGGGCTGGTTCTCGACGGAGGATTCGATGATGACGGCGTTGTTGTCGGAGATAGAGGGCTTGGGATTTGAGATAGTCATAAGTGTATTATAGCATAATATACTTATGCTCGCTATTTATCTAGCGGTGTGATAAGATTAAGGCAGGTGATGACTTCTCTTGCTAACCTATTAGTTATGCAGGAGAAAGGAGGTGCTTATGGGCTTTAACATCCATTTTGGAAGAGTTAGATTGCTCTAGGCTGGCTCTACGTCAAAGTAAAAATTAACGTCACTCCAAAGAAGCGACGCTAATAAATCCATATAACATCCCTATCTTATCAAAGATTTTAAAATTTGGCAAGAGGTCATCGCCTGATTTGATTATAACATAGATTGAGGTTATGTTATAATGTTTGTATGGCCTGGTAGCTCAATTGGATAGAGCGGCTCCGTCCTAAGGAGAAGGTTGTGGGTTCAACTCCCGCCCGGGTCACCATCAGGGATAACCTGAGATGAAAATAGTCCACGAAACGCTTCGTTCCAGATAGGAATGAGGCGTTTTTTATCATCGACTTTGAGGTTCAATAGTAGAATTCTGGCGATTGCATCTTTTTGGACGAAATTACCGTTTTTCATCTGTTTTCCAGCAGATTCAATAAGGGTCAAGAACTCCTGTTCGGAAATCGCCAAGTCTTCACTGCCATCTAGTTTTCTTTTTACTTCTCTTATTTCCTCTTCGGCTCTAGCTATATTATAATCGTCCTCCTCAACTGCTGCGTTTGCGTCCTCGAAAACGCTTTCAGCCACATTCTCGGCATTGGCAAGCCTTTGGACAGTCTCAGAGTCTTTTTGTCGCTTCTTCATTAGGTATCGCTTTTGCCCCTCGAGATGCGTTTTTCTTATCCTGAGGCTATCAAGTTCGTTCTCTCTAAAGTCGTCAATAGCCTGTTTATACTGTTCATATGCGTCATCGGATAATTTTAGTCCATCCAGCAAATCATAAAGTTGGTTGAAGATTTCATATCCTCTAACTTCGTTTGTTCCATACTTACAGTGCTTGTTTTGGCAGCGATAGTACACAAGCTTATTTTTGGTTTTTCCGCCAACGGAGACGGTCATAGTGTGACCACATCCAGCACACAATACAAATTGTCGTAGTGGCAAGAACCTTTCCTTAGCTGCCTTTCTTTTACCTTTGCCACCTCTTTGAGACTCAGTGATGAATTGTACTCTATCCCACTCCTCTTTACTGACCATAGCAACGAACTTACCATTGCCACGCAAATCTGTTTCTACTCCGTCCCAATTTAATACACCATAATAAAGCGAGTCCTGAAAAATCCTCGAAACAGTAGAAGATTTTGGTGGACCAACTCGTTCACCATCTTTACCCTCAGTGGTTTTTGTCATCCTATGGACATCTTCCATCGCCCAATAGTCCATCACTTCTTTCTGGGTGCTACCATTAAGAAGCATGTACCAACCGTGCTGTATAATAGAAAAATACTTTCTGTCAGGTATGTAATCGCCCTTTGCATCGATTTCATAGCCCCATTTTGGATTACCTTGTGCCTTACCTTCTTTGGCATGCGTAGCCATCCCATCCGTAACGGCTTTTTGTAGAGCTTGAGAATACTGAGTTGCTAACCCGAACTGAACAGCCAGCACTAGGCGACCGTTAATATCGTTGACGAAACTACCAGTAGCAAATGCCAATTTCTTTAGTGCGGCTTCATCTTCATTTTTGTGCGGTACAAGCAAGTCGAGGATTTTACCAGCCTCAAGCATATTACGAGAAAGCCTGTCTGGAGCGTAAGTAATGATTCCGTCGAAGTCACCGCGTTCCAACTGTTTTAGCATTTTATCAAATTTAGGTCTATTGCCAGCATCTTTAGCGGACGCGTGCTCCTCAATCGGCTCTCCAATCACTCTGTACCCCATTGACTTAGCAAGCTTTCTACACTCCTCTATTTGCCGAGGAATTGAAAAATACTGCTTGTCCTTTTCTTCCGTGGACTTACGAGCATAAATCACAAACCTCAATTTAGATTCATCAATCGAGCCATCAGGAAAATGAATGTCTTGCTTTCTACCAAGAACCTGCGCCATCTTCATCTTCATTAGTTAGCTTGATGTTCTCGTCTCCTTGTCGTTCCTCATCAACAGGAGAACCATCTGGGTCGGCTTCTATGTCCCGCAGGTCTCGTACAATATCAAGCAATCCACCATCTGAGAAATCTTCTTCCATCGCAAAACTCCTTAACTTGTCCTGATTATAGCACATTTACCCCTGTTGTTCAAGCATGCACCCTGCCTTGTGTTTTATAATAGTTGTGATATAATAAGAAGCGGTAAACTATATTCATTTTTATTCACTCCTAGAGGAGAGTAGTAAGCAGCCATTTGCGTTTATCTTCTCTTTGGAGATGAATATAGTTTACCAACTAAAGCAGATGGCTGCTTTCTTTGGCGTTTACCATAGAATACAGCCCTAACTGAAAGGTTGGTAAACTATGGCAAATAATTCATTAAAGTCGGCAAGACAAGCTAAGAACGACGAGTTCTATACTCGATTTGATGACATCCAGCTTGAGCTTAATCACTACAGAAACCAGTTTCGTGGAAAAGTCGTGTATTGCAATTGTGATGACCCTGCAGAAAGCGCCTTTGCTGATTTCTTCAAACTTAATTTTGACTACTATGAGCTTAAGAAGCTTATTTGCACACGCTATGCTAAATCAGACCTCTTTCTTCAATTTGATAAAGTAAGACGAATTGGTTACAAACTCGAAATAACTAGTAAAGAAAACTGCGTAAAAACTGATTTGGTTGGGGGTGGTGATTTTCGCAGTCAAGAATGTATCGACCTACTTCAAGAAGCAGATATAGTGTGCACTAATCCACCATTTTCGCTTTTTCGAGAGTATGTCCATCAGCTAATGAAGTATAAAAAGAAGTTCTTGATAATCGGTAGCATTAACGCAATTACATACAAAGAGTTTTTCCCGTTGATAAAAGAAAATAAGGTATGGAGCGGATACACTAAACCTAAACAATTTATAAATCCAGACGGAAAGATAGAAAAGCTAGGTAATGTTCAGTGGTGGACGAATTTAGATACGACAAAACGGCATGAAGAGCTAACTTTATATGAAACTTTCACTAATGACAAGTATCCGACCTATACGAATTATGATGCTATCAATGTAGACAAAACGGTGGAAATACCAAAAGATTTCACCGGTAAAATGGGAGTGCCAATCTCTTTTCTTGATAAATATAACCCAGACCAGTTTGAAATTATAGGATACAGCCGCGAAGTAGCGAAACCAATTAGCAATTTTGCTGACGAGGGGACATATGTTCAAGGTGGACCAGCCTTTTATATTCCTGATGGTGATAAGTTTAAGCGACTTTACGGACGAATTATAATTAAGCGAAAGGAGAGTGAGTGAATACTACAAGACAAAACATTACCGTCAGACAACTATTTAATGGCTACCAAGACCACGATTGGGAGGGTGTAGTTGGTTTTGGCGGCAAACTTGATATTCGCCCAAAATACCAGCGTGAGTTTATCTATGACGACGAGCGGCAACGCAAAGTAATCGATACCGTGAGACACGAACGTCCGCTAAACATTATGTATTGGGTCGTAAATGGTGACCATTTTGAACTGCTTGACGGTCAGCAACGTACTTTATCTATATGTCGTTACCTCGACCACAAGTTTGCCATCACAAATCAAAATGGCGAGAAGATGTATTTCGACACACTGCCAGAAAATGAGCGAGAACAAATCTTAAATTATCCACTAGAGGTTTGCATCTGTGATGGCACGGAAAATGAAATATATGACTGGTTCCGAACCATCAACATTAACGGTCTGGCTCTTAACGAACAAGAGATGCTAAACGCTACCTATACGGGCGAGTGGCTGACGGATGCACGCCGACACTTTAGTAAGCCAAAGTGTGCCGCTTATGGGCTAGGTAAAGACTATATGAAAGGTATAGTCGAGCGCCAGGACTACCTCGCAAAAGTGTTAAAATGGGCAAGTAAAGGCGATGTGAAAGAGTATATGGCGGAGCATAGACGAGATGCTAACGCTAGCGACCTCTGGCGCTATTTCGAGAGCATTATCGCTTGGGTGCGTTCAGTATTTCCTGTTTACCGCTCCGAGATGAAAGAGTTGGAATGGGGAAAATTTTATGATGATTTCAAGGGGCAGGCTTTTGACGCTAACAGGTTAGAAGAGCAAGTAAAAAGCCTGATGGCAGATGACGAAGTCCAATCAAAATCTGGCATCTATGAATATATCCTATACGGTCAGGAGAAATCTCTTAACTTACGAGCCTTCGATAATGCCACCAAACGCACCGTCTATGAACGGCAGGATGGACATTGTCCGTATTGCGACCAAGAGAAGGACGGAGAGCATATAGGTGAGAGGTATAAACTTGAAGAGATGGAGGGTGACCATATTGTGCCCTGGAGTAAAGGCGGTAAGACTACTATCGAAAACTGTCAGATGCTTTGCAAACGACATAATAACTTAAAATCAAACCATTTGATGTAAAATAAAATTATGTCAGACAATAATAATTCTTGGTGGTATTACATGATGGGGCAAGAAAGCATCAAGCGCCCAAACCATAAAGTTAGCACTGGAGCTTTTGTAATTGGCTTAATCTGTTTTGTCATGTGCCTGATATTATTTGGCATTGCAATTGCATGTCTAGTAGCGGCTTTTTGCTAGCTAGTCATTTCTCGCCACTTCTCCACACCGCAACGATGAAGTACTGGTTTTCCATAGGTCTCTCGTTCAACCCACTCTACTTTATTAGTCGCGAGATTGTGGTAGGGCGCGCAACATATTAGCTCGCCAAAATCATTGGTCGGCGGCTCAATGCGTTTTATAAGCCTTTTTATAGCACCGAAGTCGCTAGGGGCATCTTCTGCGTAACGAGAATGTCGTATAAGGGCGTTTGGAGGCGTTTCTTGGGCTTTTTCGATACTAAGCTGAGTCTTTGACCGTTCCCCATCTAAAACCTGCTTCTGGGCGCATTTTACGCGTCTTTGGTAGCGTCGGTACTCGCTAGTGCGCGCCAAGCCAGTACTACTCCAGCATTGAGCCTCAGTCGCTTCCTGCACTAGCTTAGCAAACTCTGGCTTCTCTCTGCGCCAACGACAAAATGTGTCTTCACTAATTTCTACGCCATAACAAGCGTCACGAATTGTCAATCCATCAGTGATATACTGACGGATGCGCTTGGTAAGTTCTGGAGTGTATTTACTTGGTCGTGCCATATACCTCTACTATAGCACCAAAAAGATGGAGGTATTTTTGCAAAGTGGGTGTTGGCTCGCCAGATACCGCCTCTCAGCTGTCATCTGTCTTGCGTGCGCCTATTATACTTATGTGTGAAATCGACAAAGAGACTTTTCCTAGTCAGAAATCCCAAATGTTTAAGAAAACAGGGCAAAACTTAAGACGTTTTCTTACTACTCTTCTTGGGGGCTTTCTTGCGCCGACCCTGTCTCATCCACCGTGGTTGTCTATCCAATGCAATCTCCCGAATCGTATCATCTAAGAAACATTTGATTACTAGCATTGCATCGTAATCCTGTTTCGAAATTTTTGTTTTCCAATTCGTATACTGAATAAGAGCCACTCGCAGCTGACAATCTTCTACTAATGCCTTTTCGTCTTTCGTTAGATAAATTCCTGCTGCGTCAATACTTCTCCCTAATTCAACAAAATATTGATGGACATGTTCTATACACTCTTTTCCACGCTTCTTTTTGTGATACATTTCAGCCATACTGTTAAAGAATAGGCTTGCACTTTCGTTAATTTTCGCTAGAGCATCCAGTCTGCGTTCGTAAAATTTGAGCCGCACCTCATTTCGCTTGCTCCACCACTGAGTCAAAATTACCACAATGACTGACGCTAATAGCGTGATTATGGCTGGTGCGCACGCAACTAATATCTCAAAACCGCTTACTTCAGCCTTCTCACTCTGAGTGTTAAGGTTTACCTGAATTACTTCAACTCTGTCGGGTGACTCATTTTCCATAACCCAATTATATCACATACATAATAATTTACCACTATTTGTCAAATCGCTCATGCTATCCTGGGGTTTGCTTACCAAAAGTAAAATATGCAAAAAGAAAACCCTAGTGCAGTGAGAACATGTGGACTTATGGTGGTCACCAAAAATATGGGAGTGGGGGCATTAGTTTAGTCTAGGTATCGCACTTGCTTTCGCTCGTGCTTATCTCTGTTTTGGTCTGTTTCCTTTGTTGCTTTTACTGATAGTAGAAAATCTCTGCTTCTGCATCATTACTGATTCAATAGGTTTTTGGTATAATATAATTTACAGGGTGCATTTGGGTCAATTACCGGATGACTATGCCGCTACAGCACATAGTCAATACCTCTCGCTACCTCTTTGATTCTTTCTGGTGGTATTTCGGGAATAGAGTAATTATGGATTGATGCTAGCGTATAGAGCATCCGCGCGACCTTTTCAGGCGGTTCAATAACTGTCCCTGCTGGGTCACCAAAAACCCTAGAAAACAAAATGTTTTGCGGAAGCAAAAATTTTGTTTTGTGTTCCTGTGGAACACGCGTGAGTTGATTCTACGGATAACAACTCCCGCCCGGGTCACCACGCTCAAACTAAAATGCGCTCTTTTGTAAGTTCTAACTGCGCTAGCTCGTCAGGTAGACGCGCGTCGCTTGTTAGAATACAAAATAGCATCATTTTATTCTTGAGCGAGAACGCTAAGAGAAGTGGGATTATGGAAAAAGCGGAAAAAGTTGTTAGGTTTTATGGTTTGTGTAACCGGCTGAAGGATGTGGTGCGGTCGGGCTGGAAGGTTTGGCATGTTGAGCGGGGAAGGCTAGAGAGCGTGGCTGAGCATGTTTACGGAACGCAGATGTTGGCGATTGCGATGTGGTCGGAGTATGGATATGGTTTAGATCTGGCGAAAGTGATTATGATGCTGGCGGTGCATGAGTTGGAGGAGATGGTGATTGGGGATGTGATACCGTTTGAGGCCTCGGCGGAGGAGAAAAAGTTGCGCGGACGGGAGGCGGTGGTTGAACTTTTGAGCGGATTGGATGGGGATACTCCGGTGCGAGAGCTAGCGGATGAGTTTTGCGCACAAGAGACGGCGGAGGCGAGGTTTGCGAAGGAATGTGATAAGTTGGAAGCGGATTTGCAATGCCGAATGTATGATGAGGAAGGATGTATTAATTTAGCGAAGCAAGAGGGGAATGTGATGCTTATGAATGAGGAAGTGCAGGAAATTGCGCAGGGGAAGGAACGTGCGTCGGAGATTTGGCTGGAGTATAATCGGCGGAAGAATAATTATGATGAGAACTTTTTGGAAGTTTCACGATATGTTGAGGAGCAGGGGATTTTGGATAAGTAGCGGGGCCGAAAGAGCAAATTTCAGGTAGAAAAATACCGCTCCGGGTGGGGCGGTATTTTGGTTTCTGGGGGTTAGCGGGTGAACTTTTCGTTGAGGTCGGAGTAATCGTAGAGTTCTTCTGGTTTGAACCAGAGGGCGATTTCTTTCTTAGCCTCTTCTTTGTTGCCGCTGGCGTGAACGAGATTTGGCACGCCCATACCTTTTGCGTCGGAATAACCGAAGCTCATGTGGGAATAGTCGCCGCGGATGGTGCCCATTTCGGCGGATTTTGGCTCGGTCGGGCCGACGATCTTGCGGACGAGCGGGACACATTCGACGCCTTCGAGGACGATGGCGATGACTGGGCCGGTCATCATGTAATTTAAGTTGTAGCGGAAGGCTTGTTCGCCGCGGCGGGTGATCATTTGGCCGATGTCTTCGTAGTGGGCGCGATATTGGTCTTCGTCTGGCATGACCATTTTCATACCAACGATTTTGAGGCCGACGCGCTCGAAGCGTTGCAAGATTTCGCCGACGATGCCGCGCTGGACAGCGTCAGGTTTCAAAACTACCAAACTACGTTCAACTAGGTCTTTTTCTTTTCCCATAGAATAACTCCTTTTCGATTATTATAACATACTTTTGGTGTTGTGGTATAATAATATATATGACAGATATGGAGTTTGAAGGCCAGCGGGAGGGGGAAGAAGTCGAGTTGGTGTTTCGCAGGCATATTTTGACGGCATGGCGGGGACTTTTTGGGCTAGTTTTGATGGGGGTGATTGGGCTGATTCCGATGTTGATTTGGCGGGATAGCCAAGAGCTGTTTTTCTTGTGGTTGGCGTTTCTTGCGGTAGGGTTGGTCTATGCGCTGAATGTTTATATGAAGTGGTATTTTTCGTATTTTTTGGTGACAAATCAGAGGATTCGGGAGGTGAAACAGCAAGGGTTTTTTCGGAAAGAAGTGATAGACCTTGGGCTGGATAAAATCTTGACGATTAAGTATAAAACGGGGATTCTGGGCGGGATTTTTGGCTATGGGACGTTGACTTTGCAGACGCCTTTATCTGGGGGCGCGGGGGAGATGGTGATTACGATGGTGCGGAAGCCGCAGAAAATATATAATTTGCTACAGGATTTAGCGAGCAAGGTGGAGGGATAATGTTTAAGCAAAAGCCAAAAACGGAGAGAGAAAAAGTTGAGGAGCGACGAGATGAGGTCTTGGCGCGGGGTCGGAAGTTTAAATATCCGATGCAATATGCGAAGCATAAGTTGATTATTAATACGATTGTGGTCGCGGTGGTGGCGCTGGTGTTGATGGTGGTCGCGGGGTGGGCGATGCTATATAAAGTTCAGGATACGGGGGATATGATTTATCGGGTGACGCAGGTGGTGCCGGTGCCGGTCGCGAAGGTGGACGGGGCGAATGTGAGGTATAGCGATTATCTGATGATTTATCGGAGTAATTTGATGACGGCGGAGCAACAGGGCGGGCAGCTTGGCGATAGCGAAGATGCGGATGCGGTGCGCGAGGGCTATAAGCAAGCGGCCTTGGCGTCGGCTATTGAGTATACTTATGCGATGAAGCTAGGGAAGGAGCTGGGAGTGACGGTTTCGGATGATGAGGTGACAGAGGCGTTTGATGAGCATAGGAAAGTCGGCGGGGTGGAGCGGAGCGAAGAAGGGTTTTTGAAGATTTTACAAGATAACTTCGGGATGAATAAGTCGGAGTATCGGCGAATGTTGTATCTTTCGCTGATGCGGGCGAAGGTTTCGCAGGAAGTGGACGAGCCGGCGAATAAGTTGTCGCAGCAAGTCGAACAGATTTTGGCGGAGCAAGACGGGAATTTGACGGCGGCGGCGGAGTTGGGCGAAGGGGTGACATATGAGGAAACGGGGCGGTTAGTCGATAATATGAACGTAGATGGGGGACGCTCGGCGATGGCGATGAAGCTGGAGGTGGGGCAGGTGAGCCAGAGGTTCCTGTCGAGTAATGGTGATGGGTATTATTATGTGAAGTTGATTGATAAGACTGATTCGGAAGTGAATTATCATTCGTTAAAGATCGAGTTCACGAAGTTTGACGAAATGGTGGCGGCGCTTTATGCGGAGGGGAAGGTGGAGATGTATATTGAGGTCGGGGAAGAGAGTGCGCTGTAAGCGCCTAGAAACCGATTTCAAAACTGTTTTTCGAGGCGCGTCCAAAACGCCCGCCGTCGCGGGGCTTTGGCGCTCGTCCTCGTCGTAACTCCGGATCCTCTCAAAAAGTTTTTGAAGCCAGTTTCTAGGGTTTAGCTAAAATGTTTCTGGGGAGTTTTATCTGTTGTTTGTGAGAGAGATGTGGTATAATGGGGGTATACGCGGGTATCGTATAATGGCTATTATGTATCCTTCCCAAGGATGAGACGAGAGTTCGATTCTCTCTACCCGCACCAGAATTGGCTACTTTGATAATTCTAATTTCGCTCGCTCGTCTTGGAGACGCGCTTCGCTTATTAGAAGTCAAATTAACTCAATTCTGGCAAGCCAGAATCCGCCATTTTGGCGGTTATTTTTTGTTGAGGTAAGGGGTGGCGCAGTCGCAACAAACATCACATTCGGGGCAGTCGAGACAAGTGCAACAGCCGCCTTCGATGCCGTTGTTGCTCGGGTAGTTGGAGATGAACAAGATGATGAACAGGGCGCAGACCGCGATGACGGCGAGGGAGATTACGATAATTAGAAGTAGTTTTGAGCGATGAGACATGATTTATTTTTCTTTTGAGTTGTTAGCGGCTTTTTTAGATTCTTTGGGCTTGATGAAGACGAGGAATTTGCTGAGGATGTAGTTCAGGACGATGACGATGACTTGGGTGATGAGTTTGATGATCTTGTCGTCGAGGTGGAGAAGGGAAACGAAGATGAACATGATAGCCATGTCGACGAGGAGGGTGAAGACGCGGCTCATGACGAATTTGAAAAATTCAGAGAGGACGCGATTGTCTTTGACTTTGAAGACGAAGCTACGGTTTGTGAAGTAGGCGAAGAGGACGGAGACGACCCAAGAAATAACATTGGCGACTTGGAGCTGGAGGGCATCGTCGGGGTTGAGGATGGTGAGGACGAGGGCGTAATAACTGCCGAGACTGACGAGGGTGGTGAGGATACCGATGATGAGGTAGCGGATAATTTCCGCGTATTCGGCGTATTTGGTTTTTAGGAGGCGTCGAAGTTCTAGGAAGGTCATTATTGGAGATCCTTTGAGAAATGTGGTGCGGCGGAATTATGTGAGAGGTTGGTCTCACGGGTGATGTAGTGAGGGCGGTGTTTGGTTTCGAGATAGGCTTTCGCGAGGTATTCGCCGATGACGCCGAGGAAGAAGAGCTGGATTCCGCTAGTGAACATAATAAGGCAGACGAGGCTGGGCCAGCCGGCGGCAGGGTCGCCGAAGGCGAGGGTTTTGATGATGACGACGATGATCATAACGAAGGCGATGAGGCAGAAGAGGACGCCAAGAAAGGCGGCGAGAGTGAGCGGGACAGTCGAGAAGGCGACGATGCCTTCGATGGCGTATTTGAAGAGTTTCCAGAAGGACCATTTCGTTTCGCCGGCGACGCGCTGGACGTTTTCGTATTCGACCCATTTGGTCTTGAAACCGACGAAGGCCCAGAGACCTTTCGAGTAGCGGTTGTATTCCTGGCAGGAGATGATGGCGTCGACGACTTGGCGGGTCATGAGGCGATAGTCGCGGGCGCCGTCAACCATTTCGACTTTGCTCATGCGGTTGATGAGCTTATAGAAAATGCGGGCACAGAAGCTGCGGATGGGTGGTTCGCCTTTACGGGTGACGCGGCGGGTGGCGGCGCAATCGTATTTTTCGACGGGGTTTTGGGAAGGTTGTGGGTCGACGTATTTTAGAAGTTCAGGGAGAAGGCTGGGAGGGTCTTGGCAGTCGGCGTCCATGGTGGCGATAAGGTCGCCAGAGGCATGTTCGAGACCGGCGAGGAGGGCGGCTTCTTTGCCAAAGTTACGCGAGAAAGAAACATAGAAGATGCGCGGGTCGTGTTCAGCGAGGGATTTCATGACATTTAGGGTCTCGTCGGTGCTACCGTCGTCGACAAAAATGAATTCGAAATTATAATTCGGGAGAGTGTCGATAACTTTGAGGGCTTCCTGATAGAAGAGGGGGAGCGCGGCGGCTTCGTTGTAACAGGGGACGACAATAGAGATGGTTTTCTTCATGCTCTTATTATAGCATAGTTTCGAGGTGATAGGGCTGGCATGATGATAAAGGTTGTGGTATAATGGCGTTAATAAGAAATTAGGAGGCAAAATGGCAACAAAAAAGAAAAGTGCTGGAAAGTCGACGAAAGATGCGATTGTTCAGCCGATCGTAAAGCGGGCAAAGACTGCCGGTTGGATGGCGATTTTGGAATCGGTCTTGATCGGGGTGCTCGGAGCGCTATTAGTTTGGCGGCCGGAGGGGATTATGAAGATTATTTTCTATGTAGTGGGGATTTGTTTGATGGTGAAGGGGGTTTATCGGATTGTGAATTATTTCGCGGTGCATGGGAAATATGACTTCTATAATAATGATTTGCTCTACGGGATTATCGCGTTGGTGTTTGGGGTGCTGGCGGTGGTGCTTTGGGAACAGTTTAGTAATGTGATCGGGATTGTGGTCGGCGCGTGGATGATTTATGGCGCGTTGGTCAGGATGAATTCGGCGATTAAGTTGCATGCTTCTGGAGTGAAGGATTGGTTCTATGTGATGCTTTTGTCGCTCGTGATGCTGGCGCTGGGGATTTATATGGTGATTAGCGTGGGCGCGGTCTTGGCCGTGGTCGGCTGGGTGATGATTGCGGCGGCCGTGGTCGGGATTATCGACGACGCGGTGTTCATGAAGAATATCGACGCGATCACTGAGTAAAAGTTGGGGATTTAGCCGGGGCTGGGAGGGGCTCCGGCTTTTTGTGTTGGGGGTGATTCTGGTGAGATTTTTTGTGTTGGAGTTGATTCTGGTGGGATTTTGATTTTGCGGAAAAAGGGGTTGTCAGGGGAGGGGAGATGTGGTAAGATAGGGGTAGTGGAATCGTAGCTCAGTTGGTTAGAGCGCCGCCCTGTCACGGCGGAGGTCGCGGGTTCGAGTCTCGTCGGTTCCGCCATTTTTGTATTTTGGTTTTAGTAGCGGTCGTGAGGCTGTTTTTTGTATGTAGATTTTTTGAAAAATATCGTGCTTGTGCTTGGTAAAAGTGTTTGAAGTGTGCTAGGCTAGAGATACGGGCAAAAGTAAGCTTTGGCTAAAGCACTTTAAGTTTACGGTGGGAGAAAGGAAGATGGACTATGATTCTAGCGATTCATTTACTGAATAAACCGTTAGTTCAAATTGAAATTGCTGCTCTCCAAAGAGCAAGCAATAACATAGTAACATGTTTCTATCTTAACACTTGTGAATAGCAGGGTCAAGGCTGAAATTGCCCGTAGGTGAAGAAAAAGTTTCTCGGGGGAGGAAAGTGTGGTATAATGGGGTTGTTGCCATTGTAGCTCAGTTGGTAGAGCAGCTCATTCGTAACGAGCAGGTCACAGGTTCGATCCCTGCCAATGGCTCCATTTTTTGTGGCTTGATTTTAGTAGTTTGTAGTGCGGGTGAGGTGATAGGGTTGCTTTTTGGGGAGGTTGCGAGGGGCGAGGAAGAGGTAGTCGTTGATTTGGATAGGGGAGAATTGAGGAAGTTTTTGATGAAGGAAGTTGATGGCGGCGACGGTGGTGGCGCGGATTTCGACTTCGTAGGGGGAGTTTTCAGGGAGGAGTTGTTGGGTGTCGACGAAAGCGGATAGTTCTTGGTCGTAAGAAATGAGGTTGAGGGTGCGAAGGGTTTGGGGGATTTTGTAATCGGCGCAGCCGGGGAGGTTTTGCGTGTCGACGGAGATATGTTCGAGGTAGCTACGGACGAAGAGGAGGTCGGAGGTGAGGAGCTGGGCGAGCTTGTAGAAGTGGATGGTATGGGAGGTGTAGGTGCGTTGGTCGCGGAGAGAGGGGAAAGTGGTGATGAGGAAGTGAAAAAGTTGTTCGTCGGAGGTGAAGTTCTTGATAGAACTATAGAAATTGTTGTTAAGTTTTGCGTCGAGGATGTGGGAGGTTTCGCGGAGGGTGGCGGAGCGTTCGGCGAGGAGGGGGATTTCTCCGAGAGTGCTGATGGAGTGGAAGAAGTTGTAGAAGTCAGCGTTGGAGAAGGTGGCGAAATCGAGTGAGGGATTTTGCTGGAAATTGGTGATAAGGAGATAGAGAAGGGCGACGGAGCCGTCGAGCGGACCGGTTGGGGTTTGGATGGTCCATTTTTGCGGGGCGAATTCGGGCGTTGTGATGGGGGCTTGTGGTTTTTGTTGAGCGGGGTCGGGCCAGAAAGAGTAGTCGATAACTTCGAAATAGAGGAGAATGGTGACGAGGAGGGGGAGGGGAAGGCTGAGGAGGTTGTGCGGGTTCGTGATGAGCCAATGTTCGGGAGGAGCGGTGATGGTTTCAGCAAAAGTAGTCAGGTTGTCGTAATTGAGGTAGACGTGCTGGGAATGCTGGGCGACAAAAAGACAGGTGTCGCGGATGTCGGAGAGGGTGGGGAGGTTGGTGGTTTCGTGGGGAGTAGTGGTTTCGTGGGGCATGGTATTAGAAGAGCGGGGCGAAGACTTTGAGGGTTTCGGCGATGAGGCGGAGGGGTTGTTTCAGGCGGGCGGTTTCGGGGGTGATTTTGAGACAGGACTTTTTCGTTTTCTCGAAGTCGGCGGACATGCCGGCGAGACTGGAGGTTTTATACATCCAAGCGGCGCATTCGAAATGATATATCAGGGAGCGGAAGTCGAGGTTGATGGTGCCGCAGATGCCGAGGTCGTCGTCGCGGAGCATGCTTTTTGCGTGGATGAAGCCGGGTTTGTATTCGTAGATTTTGACGCCGCGTTCGATTAGAGGGAGATAATTGGAGCGGGTCATGAGGTTGACGATTTTCTTGTCGGGGATGTGTGGCGTAATGATTTCGACGTCGACACCTTTTTCGGCGGCGAGAGCGAGGGCGTTCATGATTTCGCTGTCGCAGATAAGATAAGGGGTGGCGATGCGGAGAGACTTGGTCGCGCTGTTGATGAGATTGAGATAGACATTTTTGGCGACGGGTTGGTCATAGATTGGGGCGGGGCCGGAACCATAGACAGCGACGTAGCCGTTGTCGAGGAGGTTGGGTTGTATGTTGGAAGTTTTGAGGGTTTCAGGGTTGTTGGATTTCTGTAAGTTCTTGGAGGTTGGGGAGTTCTTAGGGAGGAAGTTTTCGGGAGGGAGGGGAGTTTTGCTGTGGAGGTTCCAGGAGGTAAGGAAGAGGGTGAGGAGGTTGGTAACGCCGGGACCTTCGAGGCGAATGCCGGTGTCTTTCCAATGACCGTGGAGTTTTTTGACGTTGATGTATTCATCGGCGAGGTTGAGACCGCCGGTGTAGCCGATTTTGCCGTCGATGACGACGATTTTGCGGTGGTCGCGGTTGTTGTGGAAACCGTTGAGGCGGGAATTGAACTTGTTGCTCGGGGTGCAATGGATGCCGATAGCTTCGAGGTCGCGATAGTAGCGGGAGGGGAGAGTGAAGATGCTGCCGATGTCGTCATACATGACGTAGACTTCGACGCCTTCGTTGACTTTTCTCTGGAGGATGGTGAGGATTTGGTTCCACATACAACCGGGGCAGATGATGAAAAATTCGAGGAAGATGAAGCTCTCGGCGGCTTCGAGGTCGATGAGGAGTTGTTTGAAGTAGTCCTCGCCGATGGGGAAATAAGTGGTTTTGGTGTGTTCGGAGAGGGAGATGTGGTTGGTTTCGCAGATGTAGCGGGCTTGGAGGGCGACGGCGGGATTTTCTTGTTTTAAGTCTTCAAGGGCAGGATTGTCAGGGTAGAAGGATTTCAGCTCGGCGCGGAGCGCGTCGGCTTTGGCACGGAGGGGTTGGTTTTTGTGGTTGCTGGCGAAGAGGATGAAGAGGAGCGGGCCGATGATGGGGAGGCTGACGACGATGAAGGCCCAGAGGAGGCGCATTTCGAGGTTTTGGTAGTAGTTGATGATGTAGAGGGTGATGCCGAGCGAGAAAACGACGGCAAGGATGGTGACGGGGAAGAAGTTGCTGTAGAGTAAGAGATAGAGGACGACAAGGATGATGATTTCGGCGAGAATACAGATGACAGTCCAAGCGAAACGGTTGGTGAGGAGGCTTTTGAGAAAGCGGAGAGGGTGATGGGCTTGTGGCGCGGGTCGTTTGTTGGACTTTTGTGGCGCTGAGGTTGACATGCTATATATTATAGCATATTTTGGTGGGTTTGGGGACTTGGCGGAGGCTAGTTTTGATGGTGGATTTGTTCGGTTTCGACGATGGGGTAGACGATGAGCTGGTCGGAATCGAGATTTTCGGAGTGGAGGTTGAGGGCGGAGATTTGGTGGTTGGCGTAGGTCGTGTAGTAGAAAATGCCGTGTTCGAGGTCATAACCGGAGGAGTAGAGGGTGTATTCGTATTTGCCGTCGCCGAGGTTGCAGCAACCGTATTGTTGGTCGACGGAGTGGAGGATGTGGAAGAATTGGCTGACGCCGTTTAAGTCATTTTCAGGAGTTGCGGTTGGAGCTTGTGCGGTTGTTGATTGCGCGATCGGGGTTTGTTCGTTGGTAGTTGTTTTCTCTGAGTTGGTTTTCTCTGGGATGGTTTTCTCGGGGAGGGTGAGGGAATTGGCGCGGGTGAAGGCGGCTTTGACGAAACGAGACTGGGAGGAGAGGTCGCCTGGGAGGCCGATAGCGCCCATGCCGCGGCTGTATTCGGTGAGCGGGAGGTTCGGGGCGAATTTGTTTTCGGGGGAGGCGGCGGAAAGGTGCATGTAGTTATTGAGAGCGAAGAACTGTTCGTCAAAAGGCGGGTTGTTGGTGAGGACGCCTGCAGGGTTGTCGTAAATCTTGAGGCCGTCGGCGACGGATTCGACGACGATGCAGGCGCCGGTGAGGTCGGAAATCATCCAATGAAGTTCGGAAGGTGGGAGCTCAGGGCTGAAACCGAAATTACGGAGGTTGAGTTTTGCGAGGAGGGTCTTGGCTTCGGCGACGCTAGCGCATTGGCCGAGGAGCCAGGGGAGAAGCTCGAACTGGGCGATGTTATCCTTACCGTCGACGTGGTCGTGATAGACGGTGTTGCCGACGAAATTGAGGCCGGCGACGCCGAGACCTTTTTCGTTGATGGCGTCATAGAGGAGAGGGTAGTTTTCGGGAGTTCCTGCTGTGGTGGTTTTGGTTGGGTCAGGGGCTTTTGTTGTGGCGGCTTTTGTTGGGTCGGGGGCGAGGTAGGTGATGCCGATGATGGCGTAGTGGGAGTTCATGGTGCCGACTTCGCGGAAGGTGAAGGGGAAGTTGCGGGGGATGATGACGGCGTTTTCGCCGTAGGAAAACTCATAGTCGAGGTTGCGGCCGAAATAGTGGTTTTTAGATTGATAGATAGCGGCGGTGCACATGGGTTTGGTTTTCCTGTTTATGTTTTAGTTTATGCTGGTTTTATTGTAGCATAATTTGCTGGGATGAGAGCATGATTTCTGCGGAAGCGATTTTTGGCGAAAAAAATGGGGTGGGATATGGTGGTTAGCGAGGAGTATAATCTGTCGGGCGAAGAGTATGATTTTAGGCTTCGGCGGTGTAGGGTTTGAAGTCGAAGTCGAAGCCAACGTATTTGGATTGTTTGTCGTCGAGATATTTGTCGACGGCAGATTTGACTTTTTTGTCGAGGGAGGTAATACGGACGGCTTTGGGCTCGGCTGAGTCTTCGGCTTTTTGGTCTTTGGCGGATTTGACGGTCTCGTCGGTCGGGGCGAGAACGAGCGGAGTGATGTAGCGGACTTTTGATTTGACGCTGATGCAGTAGCAGTTTTTCTTGGCGGTGGCACCGGAGTAGACGGTGGTGGAGCGTTGGAAGTTGCGGAAGGCGTCGCTCATGGGTTTGTCGCCGCAGCTTAAAATCCAGTCGATAATTTCGCGCTCACTCATGACGTAAAGGTCGTCCATGTTGAGGTAGCCGCTATTGATCATGGATTGCATCATGTCGCCTAGGAATTGGAGGGTAGCACGAGCTTTGTCGCCATGATAGTTGGCGGAAAGAGTGAGGTTATTAGTGACGAAGTCGGCGGCGATAGAGGGGGTTTGGAATCCGATTTCGTCGAGATCATTTTCGTTTTTTAGGATGGTGAGGTCGGCGTAGAAGGTTTTGATCTGATCAAGTGTCCAGGTGTCGTAGAGGAAATATCCGTTGCTAAAAGTATATTCGAGGCGATCGGCGGCAAGATTAGGAACGTCGTTGTCGGCGATTGGATAGATATGATAATCGGAAACTTCGCTAGGGAGAATGTTGTCTTTTTTGAGCTGGCGCGTAATGACTTTCGATTCGCGAATGATTTTGCCGGTATCTTTCTCGATTGATTCTTGAGTTTCGGAGTCGCCGTTCATGTAATCGATACTATGCTTGAAGGCAGGGGAAGCGATGTCGTGGAAAAGACCGGCGAGGGTTTGCTTTTTATCGCGGGTGAAATTCCAGATGATGAGAGCGACGCCGATGCTGTGTTGGAAGACTGAACTGAAATGGGAGAAATTGTAGAGGGCGCTGTAATCCATGCTCACCATGCTGACGCCAGAGAGGCGCTGGAATTCGGGGGCGGCGATGTATTTGAGAAGCCAGGCGGGGAATTCGGGGCAGAGGACTTTGAGGTATTCGCGGGCTTCAGGGGTGAGGGATTTGAGGGATTTATCTTTGCAGGTGGTGATGTCGAGAGTTTTGTCGGCGTGGCGACCGAAAAGACCGCGTTTTCCAGTTGATTCGGGGGCGGAAATTGGCGCGATGACAGGGGTGGGAGCGGCGGTAACTTGTTCCAGCGGAACAAGTTCAGGTTCTTCGGTGGGTTCGGTTGGTTCGGGCTTCGGAGCGTCGTCGGGAACGGGGATGGTGGCTTTTCTGCCGGTTGGGCGCTGGTAGATTTTGATCCAGTCTTGGTCGAGCCAGAACTTAACTTCGTCGTAGCAGTTTTGGGATTTGGCGGGGAGTTTTAAGATGTTGATTTCGACTTTTTTGCCGCGGTTGAGGTTGCCGGTGACGACGTAAGTCAGCTCGGCGATGGCGGAGGCGCCGATGTAGCCTTCGATGCCGTCTTTGTCTTCGTTCATGAGGAAGAAGGTGTCGGCTTGGTCTAGGTTTTTGTAGAAGCGTTTGTAAATCTTCGTCATGCGGGTCGCATAATCGGAATCGGACGGAGAGAGCCAACGGCCGAGGGAAAGACCGGGTTCGGTCTGGGGCTCGTCAAGGGTTTCTTCTTCGGTGGAAATTGGGCAGGGCCAATCAATGACGTCGTAGCCGCGACCTTCAAAGTATCCTCGCCAATAGAGCGCGCGCTCATGAAGTTTGGAACTGCCGGAAATAACGAGCTTTTTCATATAGTTTTTCGGTAACTCTCCTTTGGTTTCCCATTATAAAGGAAGATTTCGGATTTGACTAGACCCATTATAAGTGTTAGCGTAATGAAAAATCGTTAGTTTATGTTTGCCGTTGAACATGACCCCGGCTTCGGCCGGGGTGTTTTTCATATGTTGTATTAAATATATGATACAATGGGGTTATGATGATTGAACTTCAAAATCTTAACAAAAAGTATGGCAAGAAACCGGTACTTTTTGATGGCAATTTAGAGATTCCGACGGGGAGTTTTACGATGCTGTGCGGAATGGCGAATATTGGCGAGGTCGGGGAAAGTGGAGGGAAGTAGAGATGGGCTTGAAGTTTTCTGATGCTTTGAGACTTAGTTGGAGTAATATTGCGCAACATAAAAAGCGAAGTGCGATTATTATTTTGACGATTTCTGTGTTGTTTGGGGTGGTGATGGGATTTAACTCTATGTTGCAGGGTCTTAGGGGCACTATTCTGGATGCCGCTCTACAAGCGAATGATGGAAAGGTTTATTTAGAAACTTGGTATCAGAGCATTGTGGAGTTTGGCTCCGGGAAAGTAGAAAAGGCTGATAGCGTAGAGGATTTGGAGGTTTTTATCAAAGAAGGGGTTGAACGATGTCATGGAAGAATTGTTGGGGAGAAGTTGGTCTATCAATTTATGGATATTTTAGAAACAATTACTCCAGAAGTGGCAGAAAGCATATCGGGTGAAATTGATTTATCGAATGTGCCAGAAGATAAAGTAGCGGTGTTAATGCCGGCAGGAACAAGCCAATACGCTACTGTAAACTCTGGAGATTATTATGTTGTAGGTACTTATCCCGCTACACAGCAAGGCAGCCCGACTTTGCCAGGGCTAAATCCAGCAAACTTATTGCTTGGAATGGTATATGGATCGGGATTTGATGCAAAGCCGCTGATAATTGATAATGGGTCAGAAGCATTACATAAGTATTTTATTAAGATTGCTCAGCAGAAGATTAATAGTGGAAGTCAGTATACATCGGCGGAGGAATATCTTGAGGCTCAAGTGCCGCAAACTCACTATATTGTAGAATTTCCCAGTTACACAGATGCGGTAAATTACTATTACGATAACTATTCTGGAGAAAATATACCGAAAAACGTGGAAATCGGAGGGAAGAAATACGAATTGGTGAATATGGATACATTTGGCCGCGTAATGTATCTGAGGCTGGATTTCGATAATCTCCAATTCAAGCTGAATATGGTGGAGAAATTATTTATTATAATTGCTGTTTTGATTGCGGCTTTCACTTTTGCGCATCTGATTGATAGCGATGCGGCGACGGTGGCACTTTATCGTTCATTTGGAGCTAGTACCGGGGATATTTATCTGATTTATTTCTTGTATTTAGTTGAACTTTGTTTATTGGCGGTTTTGTCTTGTATGCTGATAGCGTTTATCATTGTCGGGATTATGTGGCTGGGTAATGCTGGAGCATTAGCAGAAAGACTTAAAGAGTTCTATATTCTTAAAGAATTGCCGAAGGTGAATTTGTTTGGATTTAACGACATGTTCTTCAGCATTGTCGGGTCGATTATGCTAGTGGCGCCGATATCACTATTTCTGACTGTGCGTTGCTTCTCGGCGAAGCATATTGCGAAGAAACTGAAAGAGGATTAGCGCGATTATCTAGTTTGATTTGTTGTTTGCTTGACCTGTTATTGAATAATTAGTATAATGATTTTAATGGCAACTGCGAAAACTAAAGATTTGAAGGCGGCGAAGCCGAGTTTGGCGTCGACGTGGAAGGAGATTGCAAGGAAGCAAAAACCTCTGATGATAGCGATGATTGTGCTGCTGGTTGTGAGCGCGATTCTTTTGGTGTTTTCGCTGACGACGCTACGGCCGCAGAATACGGTGGTGATTGTGGGGTATGGGGATGTTTATGGGGAGATTGCGGGGATTTCTGGGGGGTATCGGCGAGATAGCTGGATGAATATGTTGGCGTTTCCGGCGCTAGCGTTGATTTATGGTCTGCTACATAATGTGATGATTATGAAAGTTTATCGAAAGTATGGGCGGGATACGGCGATGATGGTTGCGGTGGCGTCGATTTTGTTGGTTATCGGGACGTTTGTCATCATATTCCGACTGCTAGGGGAGTGGTAGATGAGAGGGCTGGAGATTCCGCTGGGGAAGCGGAAAAAGTTGTATCGGTTTTTGGAGATTTTGCCGGGGGCGATGAGTTATGCGGCGGTGATTCTGCTGTTTTTGTTGTCGTGGATTAATCCGATTCTGGGAGCGATTTATTTGCTTGTGATCGTGTCGATTACTTTTGTGAAGGCGGTGGCGACGGCGTTTCGGACGATTCAGGGGTATAAGGTGGTGAAGCGGGCAGAGAGGGTGGATTGGCGGAAACGACTGATGGATTTGGAAAATCCGCACGAAGCGTTTGAGCGGCTTCACGGGCGGAGTGAAAATAGTTATGGCTTTAGTGAGCATGTGCAGAATCTGAGGATGTTGTCGGTCGTGGAGGGGAAGTCGGAGCCGAAGCCGAAAGATGTTTATCATGCGGTGATTATGGTGGCGTATAACGAGGGGTTGGAGACGCTGGTGCCATCGGTGGAGGCGGTGAGAGATACGAGTTTTCCGAATGAGCGGATTATTTTTGTTTTGGGATATGAGGAGCGAGGCGGGGAAGCGATGGAGGCGAATGCTCGCGAATTGAAGGAGAGGTTTAAGGGGGTGTTCCGGGACTTTATTTTGGTAAAGCATCCGGACGGGTTGAGGAATGAAGTGGTCGGGAAGGGGCCGAATTTGACTTATGCGGGGGAGCATTTGGCGAAATATGTGGAGCGGCAGAGGATTCGGAAGGAAAATGTGATTGTGACGTCGCTGGATAGCGATAACCGGATGAGCAAGGGGTATTTGGATTATGTGGCGTATGAGTTTTTGGTGCGGCCGGACCGGCAGCATTATAGTTATCAGCCGGTGTCGATTTTTACGAATAATATTTGGGAGGCGTCGGCGCCGATGCGGGTGATTGCGATGTCGAATTCGTTTTTTAACGTGATTTCGACGATGCGGCCACATTTGCTCAGGAACTTTGCGTCACATTCGCAACCGCTCGCGGCGCTTGAAGGGATGGATTTTTGGAGTAAGCGGACGATTGTGGAAGATGGGCATCAATATTGGCGGTCGCTGTTTTACTTCGAGGGGGATTATGGGGTAGTGCCGATTCGGGTGCCGATCTATCAGGACGCGGTGATGTCGGAGACTTTTTGGGGAACGTTGAAGGCGCAGTTCGTGCAGCTTAGGCGGTGGGATTATGGGGCGAGCGATGTGGCGTATGTCGGGTCGTATTTGTTTTCGAAGGAGCGGAAGATCCCTTTCTGGCAGTTGTTCCCGAAGTTTTGGCGGCTGTTGGATGGGCATGTGACGCTGGCGATTATGGCGCCGATCGTGGCGTTCGGAGGTTGGGTGCCGATGTTGTTGAACTTGGGGTCGCGCGGAGCGGTGGCATTTAATTTGCCGAATGTAGTGGGGATTATCCAGACGATTGCGGCGATTGGATTATTCGTGACGGTGTTTGTGTCGTTGAAGATGTTGCCGGAACGGCCGGAGTGGGCGAAGAAGCGGAAGAAGTTTGCGATGGTGATTCAATGGATTTTGTCGCCGGTGGTGGCGATTGTGTATCAGAGCGCGGCGGCGTTTTATGCGCAGACGCGGCTGATGCTAGGGAAATATATGGAGAAGTTTGACGTGACGCGGAAGGTGGTGAAATCCTAGTTAAAATTGGCTATTTTGCGAATTCTATCGTCGCTCGCTCATCATAAGATGCGCTTCGCTAGATAGAACGCAAACTAGCTTAATTTTAACTAGGATTTTTGTGGGTTTTATCGTGGCTGTGCTTGTTATTTTGGAAAGATTTGCTATATACTAGAGCGCAGAGCCCAGGCGGCTAGGACATAAGCAAGGTAGGGTGTGGAGTTTGATTGGGGAAAGGAAGTTATGATGCGAACTCTGATTTTGAAGCTCGTCGATCGTTTGCTGGGCCGCAAGGTGGGTCAGACGAAAAGTGAGCAAAAAATTATTGTTGCTGGTGAGATTAATATCTACATCAGCAACAAATAACCATAGTTTCTAGTTAGATTGTACCTTACTATCGCGGTTATGTCTAGTAGTCTTTCGCGAAACTCGGCGATTTTGACGTGAGTTAAAGTGGTTGCGCTTGGGCTTTATGAGGATTTTTGTTAGTAAAGGTATTTTGCGCGGAGGGTGTGCCAGGCTTTTTGCCATTCGGGGAAGTTGAGGGTGGATTCGACTTGATCGAAGGGTAGCCATTCGAGTTTGGCGATTTCGTCGGGTTGCTCGGTTGGGGTTTCGGAAGGGTCTTTCAAAGAGGCGAGAAAGAGGACGACGGTTTTGAGGACGTTTAGGCGGGGGATGTAATAGGAGAAGGCGAAGCGGGTCTGTTCATTGAGAATGATGTCGAGGTCGGTTTCTTCTTTGACTTCGCGGAGAGCGGCTTCGGGCTCGGTTTCGCCGGGTTCGATGTGGCCTTTCGGGAAGCCAGAGAGGCCGTTTTGTTGGTGGACGATGAGGACTTTGCCGTCATGAACGATGATGGCGCCGCAAGAGGTTTCAGGCTTAGCGTTGGCTGGAGCGGAGGAGATGGGCTGAGGCGGAGTAAAGTCAGGGTGATTGGAGGGGGAGTTATTCATGAGGATATTATAGCATGGTATAATTGTGATATGGAAAGTGAGGGAGATTTTTCTGGGAAGTGGGTTCTTCGGGGGAAGCAGGCTCGGGGGGTGATTCAGTATGTGCAGGAGGAGTATGGGTGCGAGTTGGAGTTTTTGTGGCAGGATGAGAATGCGGCGTGGCGGAATCCGACGAACCGGAAGTGGTTTGGGGTGATACTGAAAGTGAAAGGCGAACGGTTAGGGCTTAAAACGGATGAGGATGTGGCGGCGCTGGATTTGAGGTTTGAGAAGGGGATGGCGCGGGAGTTTGTGGCGGCGAGAGGTGGTTCCGTTGGCGCCGGCGGTATGGGTAGGGATTCTGACGGCGACGGGGCGGAGAAGGGGGCGGGGATTTTGCTCGGATATCATATGAATAAGGACAACTGGATAACGGTAGTTTTGGATTATGGGATGGCGACGGAGGAGATTCTAGGGTTGATTGACCAGAGTTATCGGATTGTGGCGGAAGGGAGATAGACTCGGCTCGAGGGGTGTGGTATAATTTGAATATTCTATTTTAAGGTGGTGATAAGATTGGACCTTAGTTTTGCTGAGTTGTTGCCGAAGAACACGTACGAGGCGAGGGCTGACCGGATCTGCGAGCTGTATGCGACTAAGCTGAGGATGACGGCGCCGTGGGCGATTGAGGTGAGGTATGCGTTTCCGTTCACGGAGTGTACCTGGCCGATGATTGGTCTATCGACGGCGGAGCATTCGTTCATGATGGCGCAGCTGATCGTGCCGACGTATCTGGAGTTCTTGGATTTGTTCCAGAACAAGGACATTGCGCCGGAGAGTCTGGAGTCGGTGGCGCTGCATCATGACGATGCAGAGGCGCTGACTGGGGACGCGGCGACGGATGTGGATGGCGTGACGCGCTCAATGAAGGATGCGGCGGAAGCGAAGAGCATCTATCGGCAGTATCATGGCATGGTTTGTCACAGCTACATGCGGGAGAAGTTCGAGTCCTACGAAGCGAAGGAGTCGTATCTGTCGAAGCTGGTGAAGATGCATGATGCGGTGGATTTGGTGCTGTTTGCGCAATATTGCGTGCAGAACGGAGTCGGGATGCTGAGCCGTGGTGCGAAAGGTGAGTTTCTTCTTGAGGCTTTCGGTGAGAAGAGGGCGGTCGACCCGCGGACGCACAAGGAAATTCAGGAGTACTTCGAGGATGGAAAGACAGCGGAAGTGCCGATTTCTCACGTGATGTACGATCACAGTTTGCCGCGGATCAAGAAGCTGGGATGTCCGGAGCTGACGGGACTGTTCAAGCTGCTCTGCGCGCGGGCGTTCGAGTTTCCATTTGAGCAGTACAACCTGGAGCGGCTGCCGATGGACTTCGCGAAGCTGGCGTGAACGTCGGGCTTGGCGGCCTGGCAGGTCGCGGGTTCGTATGTTTCGACGGTGAATTTTGACTCAGCGAAATGGGCTGCGATCTAGGATTGCGGCCCATTTTTAAGGAGGACGCTTATATAAAATTCCTCTAGCGCTTAGCTAGAGGCGCAGGTATTCCCGAATTGTGACACTATTATAGCAGGTTTCTTTGAAAATAAAAACTGACGAGCAAGCTCGCCACTTTTCATTTTATGGCGGAAGCGAGAGGATAGAAATCTTCGCTACGCTTGATAACGAACCTCTCGGTTCAAATCCTCAACTTTCTTGAAAGAAAAGTAATAAAAATACCGCACACAAGGTGCGGATTTTCATTACTTCCTGGCGGAAGCGAGAGGATTCGAACCTCCGGTACGGTTGCCCGCACACACGCTTTCCAAGCGTGCTCCTTAAACCACTCGGACACACTTCCGTCTGTTGTCGGGCGTTACAGCGACGAAATGTCGAGGTGACGCTCCGCTTGGGTTTATTATAGCATATTTTTGAGGAGATGGGAGAAAAATGTTTGGCGACGGGTGTTTATAGCGGTGAGGTGGGTGGTAATGGACTAGAGAGTGGACTGGCAACAAGAGATACGCGTGTCGGCGAGTTCGTGCTCGGTGTAGGCGGCGTAAGAGGCGAAGGAAAGGAGGCTGAAGAGGAGGCTGGCAATGATAATGAAAAAGTCGAAGCGCGGGAGGAGGTTGGCGGAGCGGGCGGGGGTGAGTTTTGTGAGGGTGAGGAAGGTAAGGGCGAGTTGGAGGGGGAGAATAGTGATGACGCTGGCGGAGAAAAGCAATTCAGGGAGAGCCTCATTGTCGATGGCGATAACAAGGAGAACAAAGAGGTTAAGGAGGCTGAGGATGATGACTGCGGCGGCAGTGGAGATGAGGGAACTAAGGAAATGGGCGGGGTCAGCGGTGAGAGAGTGGGATTTTTGGAAGGAGAGGGAGGCGGTGAAAATGATGCCAGCGAGAACGTAAAGGATAATCCAGAAATACATAGCGTCGGTGAGGTAGAAGACGGCGACGGAAAGGATGATGGCAATGATGGAGAAAAGATGAGCTGGGTGAAAGGTTCTGTGAATGATGATAACTTCGAGGAGGCGGTGGAGGAGAAAGAGGCCGAGGGCGGCGGTGAGCGGAAGAGTGATGATGTAGAGTATCTCGCGGAGTAGAAAAGGGAGCTGGTAAGAGAGGTCTTGATAAATGATAAAGTAGAGAATGCCAGTCGTAAGGAAGCTCAAGATGGTCGGGAGGAGGAGTTTCGGGGGTTGAAGGGTGAGGGTCGTGGCAGAGGTTTTTGGCTTGGGGGTGTTGGTTTTGTGGGATTTAGAGTGGGTGTTCATGGGAATATTATAACATGCCGTGGGAGGGGATGAAAATGCTATTGACAATTTTGGAAATGTGTGCTATGATGGAGGGATAGGCTGGTGAAGTCTATGGAACATTTGGAATTTGGTTACTATGCGGAATGGCGCAGAGGTCGTGTTTTTGATGGAGGCGGGTTCTGTGCTGTTCCGTAAGGGGCAGTCTTTTTCATCGAAATCGGAGATCCTCGCGGGTCGCGGTCATTGACTCAGCGACAGAGGAAGGAAGAGAGTAGAAGCTCAAGAGGTAAAAATACTAGGGAGGCGCGTTGAAAAATGAGGCGACGCTAGGGTAAAATCCTCACCCGTTCCCGAGAAAGGAGAGCTAAAAATGAAAAAGATGTACGAGAAGACCGTTCGGGGGTACTACGTGATGAGCGTGGTGCTCGGGTTGCTGCTGGCGCTGTCAGTGGCAACGATGCTGGAAGTGGCAGTTCTGGATGCGATTTCGGCGGCCTCAGGCCGGATGAACGCGTTCTGGGACGATGTGTGGGGGTATTTGCCTCTGAACCTGTGCAATTACTTCTGGCAGCCGGAGATTAGCTGTCGAAATCTGAACATTTTGGCGGTGACTGCGTCGATTCTGACGGTGGGCATTTTTGTCCGGATGTCAGGGACGAAAGGCAGCCGAACCAAAATGCTGCAGGCGATTGCGACGGCGATTCTGGCGTTACTGATGATGCTGGCGTATGCCTATGCGACGCGTGGCTGGATTCGGAGCGCGGCTCTGGCGATTGTGCCGATTTTGCTGATGGTGATTCCGCTGACAATTTTGCGGAAGGCGCAGCAGCCGGTGGACGGCGCGAAGGTCGCAGGGCGGACGCATGAGGTATGGGTTCGAGTGCAGCATTTTGCGCGTGAGCATCGGACGGTAACGATTGCGGTGATTTCTCTGGTTGCGCTTGTGGTCTGCATGGGCGCGATTATGGCGTTCAAATTGTATTATCAGTTGATTTTCGGGTAATCAAAGCATTGGGGCTGGCGAGATTCGCCAGCCCGCTTTTTATGTTTAAGAGGGGGGTGTTCTAACATAAAAACGGGGGAAGGTCTAGACTTGGCGGGGGATTGTGCTTATGATATGATGAGGGAAGAAGTGTGGGCGAAAAAGAGTTAGTCTAATCGAGGGAGGTGCCCAATGAAAGATAAAAAAGTTTCGGAAAAAAGTGGTAGCGCGGCGAAAAGTGGGAAGCCGGCGGAGGAGAAGTCGGCGAAAAAGATGCCGAAGTATATTTTTGTGACAGGGGGAGTTTTGTCGGGGGTGGGGAAGGGGATTACGGCGGCGTCGATCGGGGTGATTTTGAAGGCGAAAGGGTTTAAGGTTTCGATTCAGAAATGTGATCCGTATCTGAACGTGGATGCGGGGCTTTTGAATCCGGTCGAGCATGGGGAGTGTTTCGTGACGGCGGACGGGAAGGAGACGGATCTCGACCTTGGGCACTATGAGAGGTTTCTTGATTTCGAGACGTCGAGGTATTCGTCGGTGCTGTCGGGGGCGCTGTATCAGGAGTTGATTGATAAGGAGCGGAGCGGGGGTTTTCACGGGCGGACGGTGCAGATGGTGCCGCATTTTACGGACCTAGTGCAGGAGAAGATTGCGATGGCAGGGAAGGATTCGGATATTCATATCGTGGAGATCGGGGGAACGGTCGGGGATTATGAGGGGCTGTCGTTTATTGAGGCGATTCGGCTGTTTGCGAATCGGGTGGGGCGGGAGAATTGTTTGTATGTGCATGTGGTTTATGTGCCATGGATTAACACGTCGAAGGAGTTGAAGACGAAGCCGGCGCAGAATGCGCTGAAGGATTTGCGCGGGTTCGGGATTATTCCGGATGTCGTCGTGTGTCGGACGGAGAAGCCGGCGCCGAGGTCGATGTGTGAGAAGATTGCGGCGTTCTCGGGGATTCCGGGGGAGGCGGTGCTGAACTTGCCGGATATTGACTCGGTATATGACGTGCCGTTTAATGTTTTGAAGTCGGGGGTGCTGGAGATTTTGAATAAGTTCGTCGGGGACTCTTCGGAACCGGACATGTCGAAGTGGGAGGAGTTTTCGCGGCTCAGGGGGACGAAGTGGCCGCGGACGGTGCGAGTGGGTTTGGTCGCGAAATATGTCGGGAATGAGGACGCTTATATCTGCGTGACAGAGGCGCTGAAAGCGGCGGCGGCGCGGGATAAGGTGAATCTGGAGATTGTGTGGCTGAATGCGGAAGAGGCGACGGATGAGGATTTTGCGGGGGTAGATGGGTTAGTCGTGCCGGGCGGCTTCGGAGTGCGCGGCGCGGAGGGGAAGATTCGGGCGGCGACTTATGCGCTCGAACATGATAAGCCTTATCTCGGGCTATGCCTCGGGATGCAGATGGCTTGCGTCGCGGCAGCGAGGAAGGGCGGCGTCGCAAAGGCGGGGTCGGAAGAGTTCGGCGCAGGCGAAGGGGAGAATGTGATTTATATTATGGAGGGGCAGAAGGGGAAGGAGTCGACCGGCGGGACGATGCGGCTCGGGAATTGTTCGGCGCGGCTCTCTCGCGGCTCGAAGGTTGCGGAGATTTATGGAGAGTTGGACGTTGTCGAGCGACATAGGCATCGCTACGAGGTGAACCAGAAGTTTCTGTCGGAGATTGAGAAGGGCGGGGTTGTGGTCGCGGGGACTTCGCCGGACGGGAAACTAGTGGAGTTCGTCGAGGCGCCGAAATGTAAGTTCTTCGTCGGGACGCAAGCGCACCCGGAGTTGAAGTCGCGGCCGCTGAATGTGCATCCGTTGTTTAGAGAGTTTGTGAAGAGCTTGTGAGTTTTGCGAACTACTGCGTTAAAGTTTGCGATACGCGGGAGCAGGGCGGTGAGCCCAGCTCCCTTGCGTTTCTCAATTTTGCCTTGTATTTCATCAAAACTCACAAACTCTGAAGATATGGTATAATTATAGGGAAGTATAATTATAAGTTATTTAAGTTAAGCTTTGAGTTTTGCGACTTGAGGTTTCGGGAGTTAAAATGAAGAAAGTCGGGAATTGGTTGTGGGGGTTGGTCTTGGTGGCGCTGGGGGTGATTTTGGGGTTGAATGCGCTGGAAGTGACGAATATTGAAATCTTTTTCCCGGGGTGGTGGACTTTGATTATTATTGTGCCGTGCTTTATTGGTTTGGTGACGGACGAGCATAAGTGGGGAAACTTTGTCGGGCTGTTGATTGGGGTGTGTTTGTTGCTGGGGTGTTTACATGTTTTGAGTTTTGATTTGGTGTGGAAGTTGTTCTTCCCGGCGATTCTGGTTCTGATTGGGCTTACGGTGATTTTCCACGGGACGGCGAAGAGTGCGGTGACGAAGAAGATTCGGAAGATCCGCGAGGCGGAGACGGTCGATACGGAGACGGAGGAGTTTTGGGCGACTTTCGGGGAGCAGGATGTGAACTTTGATGGCAAGGAGTTTAAGGGGTGCCGGCTGGATTCGGTGTTTGGGGGGATTGATTTGGATTTGCGCGGGGCGAAGATGAAAAAAGATGCGATCGTGAAGGCATCGTCGATTTTTGGCGGGATTGTGATTTATGCGCCGGAGGATGTGGAGGTGGAAATTGCGTCGACGTCGATTTTTGGGGGCGTATCGGATAGTAGGAAGAAGAGGGTGAAGAGTGCGGATGCTGATGGGGATTCTGAGACTTCCGGAACTTCTGGGAAGCGGACTTTGTATGTTGAAGCGACTTGCGTGTTCGGCGGAGTGGAGATTAAGTAATGAAAGGCGCACAGAAGGTTATTAAGTGGTTTGCGCTGGCGCTGGCGGTGTTGTTGATTGTGACAATTTTCTCGGGGATTATCGGGGGATTGTCGTTTGTCGGGATGATGGTGTGGGGAGACGAGATTAGCTGGAATGGGAACTCGGAATGGGTGAACACGGAGTTTTCCGGAAAGGAAATGACGCGGCTGGACGTGAATGTGAAGGCGACGGCGGTGAGGATTCGGACGGCGAAGGAAGGGGAGCCGGTGCGGATTGAGACGAATAATGAATATATTACGTCGTGGGTGGACGGGTCGACGCTGAATGTAGTCGAGAAGAGTCACGGATTTTTCGGCTGGGGCGGAACGGGGGATTTGGTGATTTATGTGCGTGAGGATACGACGTTTGATAGCGTGGAGATTGAGATTGGGGCGGGGACTTTGGATGTCGAGAGGCTGGAGGCGAGGGATTTGAAATTAAATCTCGGAGCGGGGAAGACGGCGATTGATGAGTTGTTCGCGACGAGGCGAGCGGAGATTGACGGCGGGGCGGGAGTCGTGGAGATTCGCGGCGGGGAGTTGCATGATTTGGACTTGGATCTCGGGGCGGGGAAGGCAGAGCTCAGGGCGAGGGTGGTCGGAAATGGTAGGGTGACGGCCGGAGTGGGGAAGACCGAATTGACTTTGATTGGCAGGGAAGGGGATTATAGGCTGAGGATTGATAAGGGTATAGGCTCGGTGACGCTGGACGGGAGGAGTTTGTCGGACGGAGAGAGCGTGGGGAACGGCACGACGTTGATTGAAATTGATTCGGGCGTCGGGGCGGTGGAGATGAAAATAGTAGAAGAATAGGTTGCGGCGCGAGGTCGGGCGAGTCGCGATGATGAAGGAGAAATATGGAAAAAATTCGGGAAGTTTTGAAGAAAGTAATTTATGCGCTTTATGGGGTGGAGCTGGAAGCGGATGTGACGATCGCGCCAGAGGGGACAGGGGCGGATTATGCGACGAACGTGGCGATGCGGCTCGCGAAGGTGGCGCATAAGGCACCGATGATAATTGCGGAGGAGATTAAGGCGCGGCTGGATGCGGGAGAGATTGAGACGGACGAGGGGGCGAAGGATGTTTCTTTGGAAGGCTTTACGGTCACGGTGGCGGCGCCAGGATTTTTGAACTTTATATCACCAGACGAATATTTTGCGGAGAAAGTAGGGGTGATTGCGGGGAATGTAGGGGATTTTCTTGGTGGAAATATATCACAGGGTGAATATTCTGGGAAGACGGTGGTGGCGGAGTTTTCTGACCCGAATCCGTTCAAGGTGCTACATGTGGGGCATCTCTATACGTCGGTGGTGGGGGATTCGATTTCGCGGATTTTGGAGCTCGCGGGGGCGAAAGTGGTGCGGGCGAACTTTGGCGGGGACGTGGGGCTACATGTCGGGAAGACGATGTGGGCGTTGTCGCGGAAAAATGTGTCGCTGGATGAGCTGAAGATTGAGGACATTGCGAAGTGTTACGTCGAGGGGACGCAGGCGTATGAGGAAAATGAGGAAGCGAAGGCGGAAATCGTTGCGCTGAATAAGGTGTTTTATGCGGTGGCGGAGTTGGGGGCGGAGCGGTCGCAGGAACGGCTGGAGATCGAGGCGCTGGCGGAAGATTTCGGGATGTCGACGGTCGAGATGATGAAGTTGGTTGAGTTGTATTGGCGGGGGCGGGAGCTGAGTTATCAGTATTTTGAGGATTTTTATGCGAAAATTGGGGTGAAGTTTGATAAATATTATCCTGAATCGTCGGTCGCGGGGCGAGGTTTGAAGGAAGTGCGCGAACATACGGGGACGGTGTATGAGGAAAGTGAAGGGGCGATTGTCTATCACGGAGAGAAGCTGGGGTTACATACGCGGGTGTTTATTAACCGGGAGGGGGTGCCGACGTATGAAGCGAAGGATGTGGGACTGATTTTCACGAAGTGGGATGATTGGCACTTTGACGAGTCGGTGGTCGTGACGGGGAATGAGCAGACGGAATATATGAAGGTGGTGCTGGTGAGCGTGGCGGAGTATGCGCCGAAGCTGGTCGAGCGGACGTCGCACTTGACGCACGGGCTGGTGAAGCTGCCGGGGAATGTGAAAATGTCGTCGCGGAAGGGGAATTTCCTTAAGGCGGTGGATGTGCTGGAGATGGTGCAAGAGATATTGGGGGGTGCTGAGGCGGATTCGCGGATTGTGCTGGCAGCGATCAAGTATGCGTTTTTGAAATATAAGATGGGTGGAGATATTGTGTTCGATCCGCAGGAATCGGTCTCGACGACAGGGAATTCGGGCGTATATCTTTTGTATTCAGCGGTGCGGGCGAAGAAAGTACTTCAAAGGGTCGGCAATAGTAGTTCCTCTCGGGGTAACGAAGTTACCGCAAGTGTTTCTCAAGATACTTCTGAAGTAGCTTCGGTGCGGAATTTGAGTAAAAAAGTTATTCAGTATAAGGAAGTTATTCAGGAAGCGGTGGCGGAGAAGGCGCCGAACAAAATTTGTACGTATTTGTATGAATTGGCGCAGGAGTTTTCGCGGTTTTACGAGAATGTGAAGGTGGCGGGGAGTGAGCGCGAAGGGGAACTGGCGCAGTTGGTGAAGGCGTACTTGAATGTGATGGAGCATGGGCTGGGGCTCTTAGGGATTGAGGTGCCGGAGGAGATGTAGATGAAGAGAGCGAAGCTTTTGTGGATTGACTTGGAAATGACGGGGCTGGATCCGGGGAAGGATCGGATTTTGGAGCTGGCGGCGATTGCGACGGGGTGGGATTTGGAGCCGATTGAGGGGAAGGCCGGCGAGGCGGCGGAAATGACGGCGGTCGTGAAGGTGCCGGAGAAGCTGATGAAAGAGCGGATGGTGGGGGGGTTCTGGGAGAAGAATGCGGAGTCGCGGGACGGGTTGATGAAGCAGAATGTGGAGGGGAAGAGCGCAAAGGAAGTCGAAGATGAGCTACTTAAGTTTATGGATAAGTGGTTCGGGGCTTCTGGCGAAGTGATTCTGGCGGGAAACTCAATTCACCAGGATCGGAAGTTTATCGACAGGGAGTGGCCGAGGGTGGCGGAGAGGCTACATTATCGGATGCTGGACGTGAGCGCGTGGAAGGTGTATTTTGAGGGGGCGAGGGGGAAGAAGTTTACGAAGCGAGAGGCGCACCGGGCGTTGGATGATATTCGGGGGTCGATTGAGGAATTGAAATGGTATGCGGGAGAATTAAAGTAATGATTGATGCGATTTCTGGGGTGGGAAAAATTGGGGGGATTGGGGAGTTTTCTGAGAGAAAGCATGGAGAGAAGGGGGAGGATACGGTTTTTGAGGTTTCGGGGAAGGCGTTTTTGGTGGTGCGACCGAAGACGATTGAGGTGCGGTGTGATGGGAAACTCAGCAAGTTGCTGCGCGAGAAGTATGAGACGGTGATGGAAAGTCGGTATTTTGGGCGGGGCGGAGTGGAAATTGTGCCGAGCGGGCAACTTGAGGACGCGGAACTGGAAGATTTAGTGAGATTAAGTTATAATATGACGAAAGAACTGACAGAGGAGAAATAACATCAATGAGGACGATGATTGCGAGGAAGGTCGAGGCGGTGACGGTGCCGAAGAAGGGTGGGCTGTGGTTGGCGTTGGCGGTGTTTTTGACGACGGCGACGCTCGGGGTGGTGATTAATAGTTTTGTGTTTGGGAGAGGTTTGTCGCTAGATAGGTCGATTAGCCGGTATGTGGGGTATGAGACTTGGAGCGCGATTTTGTTTGCGCTGGGGAACTTTTTGGTGGTGGCGATGGTGGGGAAATACTTGTGGAAGCTGGGGGAGGATTGGCATATGCTTCGGATATATTATTATTGTGCGTTTTTGATGGTGGTAGGGTTGATTCTGCTGTCGATTTTCCCGGTCGGGTATTTTGATATAAACGGGCAGCGGAGCGTGATTAGTTTTGCGCACGAGATTTCTTCGCGGATGATGTTTATTATGATGATGCTCGCGGCGGCGATGCTGGCGGGGAATTGGCGGGCAAGCGCGGGGACGCGGGCGGCGTGCGTGATGTATTTGGTGTATGCGGTGTTTTGCGTGACGGGGTACTTGACGCAGGGGAGTTGGTTCACGCCGCTGATTTTGATTTATGAGTCGGTGTATATTGCGACGTTTCCGATGGTTTTGGCGACGTGCAAGGGGAGAGCGCTGAAGGGGTAGGGGGGTTTAGGGGCTAGTTTTTGGTTTTTTGTTTTTTATCGGTTGGACTTGTGGTATAATGGGGATGTTACAACAAGTTATTATTGAAAAGGTCGGATTTTTTATCTGATGTATTTATACTTCGCGGGATGTGAACGGCACCGTAAGGAGCAGGTATCTCGGGAAGTATAAACGACCGTTGGATAACTTGTTGTAACACCCTTGCGGTGTCGTTTTTGTATTAGGGCTTATTAGCTTTTGCGGGATGATACCGATGGGGTGTTCATTACCTAAAAGGAGGGCTGTGATGCTAAAAGGTCAAAGAAAAGTTAATATTGCCGGGAGTGCGAGCGGTTTAGGCTTGTTGCTGCTGGCATTTTTGTTGGTGAACCCGCTAGGGAGTTTGTCGGTGAGTGCGTTGGAAGTTTCTAGGGATGAGACGGATTCTGTGGAGACAGGCGAGCCGGTCGCTCAGGCCGATACGAACGAAAGTCGCGTAGAAATATCCTTCACCCCAACAGAAGTTTCTGGAGAAATGACACCAACTACAGCGGCGGGGTTGAAGAAACAACTGGAGGCGATGGTAACTGTCACGATCCAGAATGCGGAAGACTATACTATATACATTGGCGCAAAGACTACGGGGCTTGTCGGTGTGAATAGCGGTGAAGTGATAGAAAGTATAAAGTCGGCAACAAGTTATGAAGATTTAGCGGCGAATTCTTGGGGAATATATTATGGCGAAGGAACAACTGTGCCGGCAAATGCGACTTATTTGCCAGTAGAAACTGGCCGTGGGATGCGAATGGAGGCTGGCGGGAGGACTACCTCTACCCTTACTAAGACTTATGCGCTAGGTTTTGCGGCAAATATCAACAATCAAATGCCAGCAGATACGTATGAGAATCAAATCACTTTGTCGGTTGTGAGCAGTCCGCTAGAAGTAGTTGGACTAAGTTCCATAACTAACATGCAAGATATGACGAGCGCAGTATGCGAGGTGAGTGAAGTTGGTGAAGAAGTTCAGCTTAAAGATATCCGTGACGGCAAATACTACTGGGTTTCCAAACTTGCTGACGGCAAATGCTGGATGACACAGAATTTGGATTTGGATTTGTCAACGAGTATAGCACTTACGCCCGAGTATAGTGATGTGGCGACGAACTGGGTGCCGGAATATACGACGGCGACGGTGGCAAATAGCTCAACGATATTGACTGATAATACCGGTCAGAGGTCGTGGAGCTTAGGGAATTATATGATTTCTAATCCTACAATATCATCTGACTGCGGCTCAGCCAAAAATAGTGCGGCGAACTGCCCTAATCAATTCACTGCACATGATACGCCAGTTTCCGCTAATGGTGATATTGATGCGCACTACATTCTTGGCAATCACTATCAATGGAATGCGGCGACGGCGGGGACTGGTGGAACGATAACGAGCGGGCAGGCGAGTGGGTCGATTTGCCCGAGGGGGTGGAGATTGCCAGAATCTAATAGTATTGCGGTTGGTAGTTTTGGTGGGTTAGTTAATGCGTATAATATTGGAACTGATGCAGTGAAAATGACAAGCGCTCCGCTATATTTTGTGAGGGGTGGTGGCGTCGGCCAGGGGGCGAACTACCTGTTCGAGAACGGTGGAAGTAGCGGGTACTATTGGTCATCGACGCCGGCTTCCACGGTTGATCTTGTATATTATCTCGCGTTTTACGGTTCTGCAAATGTTTATCCGTCTCGCACGAATAATTTACGGCGTCTGGGACATTCCGTCCGCTGTCTAGCCCGGTAAAACGACGACCATTTTTCAAAAATTGGTCGTGAGCCAACAGGGGTCGGAGCGTCAAAAGACGACCAAAAAATAAAAAATGGTCGCATCCAACCGACTCACGTAAGCCAAGTTTTTTCCGCCCTGGCCTCCGCAACCGTCAAAATAAGTTTATATTATAGTTTTGTCGATATAGCACATATCTTATTCCTTTTTTACGATAAAATTCGATATCGAAGAACTTATAAGTTCACCCAACGGACTTAACTTATTTGGCGGGGCGGCGGCTGAGGCGGAGAACGTAAAAAGAGGCTTTTTGGCCTCTTTTTACGGAAACATCGTGGCTGTCGGAAAGGCGATTATGATAAAAACTCTGATTTTGAAACTCGTGGAACTCCTGAAAAACCGCAAGGTGGGTCGGGAGAAAAATGAGCAAAAAATTATTGTTGCTAATGAGGTGAATATCACGATCATTAACAACAAATAATCTCTTAGTAAGTTTATTCTACTTTGTACCTTACTTTTGCGGTTATGTCTAGTATTTTCGCAAAATCTGTGATTAAGCGGATAACTTAATCGTTGCGCCCGAGGCTCTTGAAAGAACGTGACGAGATTTTGCGTCTCGCAAACTAGACAACTTTATTTTAGCATAAAAAGAATGGAATGGAAACAAGTTTGTGGTAGTTTTCGGAATTAAGATTTTGAAGTGACGGACTTGGTGGTTTTGTTGGCTTCGGCGGATTGCTTGGCTTTGGCGTCTTGTTTGGCTTTGTAGTCGGCTTCGGCTTCGACGTTAGCTTTGGCTTGGGCCTTGGCGGTGTCGGTGATATGTTTAGCTTCGGCTTTAGCCTCAGCTTTGGCAGTTTCGGCATCTTTTGCGCGGTTAAGTTTGTTCATGGTGCGGACAATGACGAAGATGACGAGGGCAACGAGGAGGAAGTTGATGACGTTTTGGAGGAAGTTGCCATAGGCGATGTGGGCGACGGAGTCGGCGCCGAAGATGTTGGGGATGTCGAGGGAGAGGCTAGAGAAGTCGAGACCGCCGGCGAGGAGGCTAGTGATAGGCATGATGATATCATCGACGAGGGATTTGACGATGGCGGTGAAGGCGCCACCGACGGCGACACCGATTGCGAGGTCGACGACGCTGCCGCGGTTGATGAATTCCTTGAACTCTTGGATGAAGTTGCTCTTGGCGATTTTTGCGATGAAACCTTGCGGGGAAGCGGTCGAGGTGGAGGCGCTGTGCTCGGTGGTGTTGGAGGTATTTTCTGTAGTCATGCTATATATTATATCATATGGCTACGCCATAGAAATAACTTCGTCGGTTCAGAGAAAATATCAAATGATATTTTCTCATTCGCGCTCCTTGTTATACCATGATTTGAAGGTTAGTCGCTGGGGTTGGAGTAGTCTTTAAGACTTTGTTCGATGACGATGAGGTTGGATTGGTATTGGCTGATGATTTCGAGGAGTTCGGTGTCTTTTGTGCGTTGCTCGAGTTGGGAGATGAAGGTGACGAGGAGGGAAACTTGGAGCTGGATTTGGTTGGCGTAGACGCGGTCGAGGATGCCGTTTAGTTTGGCGTTGTTCAAGGCGGTGTCGAGCGCTTCGATAGTTTCGGTTTCGACGGTGAGGAGTTTCTCGGGAGGATTGAGATCAGCCTCTTTGTCTCCTTCGGAGGCGAGATATCCGGTCAGGGAAGCGGTGGCGCTGGTGAGGACGCCGTTTAGAGAGGTGCCGATGGCGCGGAGTTGGGAGGATTTGAGGGATTTGTTGTAGGTGGTGAGGGCGGTATTAAGGTTGGCGGTGCGGACGTAGAGCTGTTTCGTGAGGTCGGTGGGGCTAGTTTTGCCGGCGCTGAGGGCCATGCCGAGACACATGATGAAAAGGAATGCGACGAGGCCGCCGACGGCGATCTTGATGATGAGAGACATGGAAGCGGATTTTTTGGCAGAGGTGGGGCGGTTTTCTTGGGAGATCTGATTGAGGTATTCCAAATTATTCATAGTATGATTATAGCATAAAAGTTATGATGATGTTATATTTTAGAGTTTATCTGTTATAATAGGGGTATGGATGACGCGAAGGAGGAAATTCGGGCGCGGCTCCCGGTAGAGGATGTGGTGGGGCAGTATATTGAGTTGAAGCGGGCGGGGCGGAGTCTCAAGGGGCGGTCGCCGTGGGGCGTGGACAAGACGCCTTCGTTCATGGTGTCGCCAGAGAAGGGGATTTGGCATGATTTTTCTTCGAATAAGGGCGGAGATATTTTTACTTTTGTGATGGAAGTGGAGGGGATTTCTTTCCGGGAGGCGTTGGAGAAACTGGCGGCGCAGGCGGGGGTGGAATTACAGAGGTATAGCGGGGGCGACAAGGCGGTGGCGGAGAAGAAGCGGCGAGCGAAGGAGGCGCTGGAGCTGTCATGTAAGTATTATCAGTTTTGTTTGACGAAGAATAAGGCGATTATTGAGTATGTGACGGAGCGGCGGGGGATGACGCGGGGGACGATCGGGGAGTTTCGGATTGGGTATGCGCCAAATACAGGGAAGGCACTGATTCAGTTTTTGACGAGTCGGGGATTCACGAAGGCGGAGATGGAAGCGGCGGGGCTTCTGAATAGATTCGGTGGGGATTTGTTCCGGGGGAGGATGATGGTGCCGTTCATTGATACGAACGGGGTGATTGGGTATACGGCGCGGGTGATTGACCAGGGGGGGCCGAAGTATTTGAATACGCCGGAGACTTTGTTGTTTAATAAAAGTCGGTTTATTTTTGGGTTGGCGCAGGCGAAGGAAGCGATTCGGCAGAATAATTTTGTGGTGATTGTGGAGGGGAATATGGATGTGATTTCGTCGCATCAGGCGGGGGTGAAGGAGGCGGTGGCGACGAGCGGGACGGCGATGACGGAGTTGCATCTGAAGAGTTTGTCGAGGTTGACGCCGGATGTGCGGTTGGCGTATGACGGGGACGCGGCAGGGGTGAAGGCGACGGAGCGGGCGATTATGATGGCGGGGGATCTCGGGGTGAATTTGAGTGTGATTTCGGATTATCATGGGGCGAAGGATCCGGATGAGCTGATTCAGAAGGAACCGCGACTATGGCAAGAGGCGGTGAAGAATTATCGGCCGGCGGTGGATTGGCTGTTGGATAAATATGAGGAAAATCTTGATTTGAATTCGGGGGCGGGGAAGCGGGAGTATTCGAGCATTGCGCTGAAGTTGCTGAAGTACGTGAGCGATGCGGTGGAGCGGAAACATTATGAGAAGTTGGTGGCGAGGAAGTTGGACTGTTCGGTGGAGGATTTGCACGAGAAAGATTTGAAGATGTCGTCGAGTGGGGGTGCGCAGCGATTGAAGAGCGTGGCGACGAAAGATGTGCAGGTGAAGATTGATTTGATACGGAAGTTGAACGATACTTTGCAGGCGTTGATTATTCATGGAGGGGTGGAGAATAAGTATGGGCTGGATGTGACGGAGGATGAGGTGAAAATCGGGGAGCTCGAGATGGTGTTTCAGAACTCGTATGCGGAGATGGGGAAGGCCGCGCTGGAGCGGGAAGCGGATGCGATTTTTGCACGATATAAGATTGAGATGAACAAGCAGCGGATTCGGGTTTTGACGGAAGAGCTGGAAAAATGCGCGGATGATGAGGAGAAGACGCAAGAGATTCTCAGGGAGATTGCGGCGCTGAAGGTGAAATAGGGAGTTTGAAGATTTTAGAGTTGTAAAAACGGGGGATTTTTAGTATACTATGATGTAATGGACGATAATGAAGAAGATATCTTAAAGAGCAAGAATGTGATGCTTGACCTCGGAGAGCCGGCGGCGGATGAGCTGGAGGAAGAGGATGAGTTTTTGGATGACGAGCTCGCGATTACGGCGGATAACGTCGATGCTTTTGCGGACGACTCGGTGCGGATGTATCTCCGAGAGATTGGGAAGATCCCGCTGCTGAGCCAAGAGGAAGAGTTGGAACTCGCGAAAAAAGCGATGGAGGGGGATAAGAAGGCGAAAGATAAGTTGGCTGAGGCGAACATGCGCTTGGTAGTTTCGATTGCGAAGCGGTATGGTGGGCGCGGGCTGGACTTTTTGGATTTGATTCAAGAGGGAAATACGGGGCTTCTGCGCGCGGTGGAGAAGTTCGATCCGGATAAAGGGTTTAAGTTTTCGACTTATGCGACTTGGTGGATTCGGCAGGCGATTACGCGGGCGATTGCGGATCAGGCGCGGACGATTCGGATTCCGGTGCATATGGTGGAGACAATTAATAAGGTGCTTCGGACGACGCGACGCTTGACGCAGGAATTGAACCGCGAGCCGACGAATGAGGAAATCGCGAATGCGATGGGGATGGACACCGAGAAGATTGAGTATGTGATGCGGATTAAGCAGGATATTGCGTCGCTTGATGCGTCGGTGGGTCGCGACGGGGATGATGAAGAATCGGTGCTTGGGGATTTCGTGGAAGATAGTGAGCGGGATTCGCCGGAAGATGCGACCGCGAACCAGATTCTCAAGGAGCAGATTGCGGAGATTCTGACGACGCTTTCGGAGCGCGAGCAGAAGATTATTCGTTTGCGGTTCGGGATTGGCGGCGGTCGGTCGCATACTTTGGAAGAGGTGGGGAATGAGTTTTCGGTGACGAGGGAGCGGATTCGCCAGATTGAGGCGAAGGCGCTGTCGAAGTTGCGTAAGCATAAGCAGACGAAGAAGCTGCACGGGTATTTGAAGTAAGGAGGAATGATGAACTGGCTGATGATGAAGGCGATGGCGGTATCGGCGGCAGGGAAGTTGCTAGCGGTAGAGACAAGTATTTTGCCGGATGATTTTGATATTGATAAAATTTTGAAGCTGATTTTGAACATTTTGGTTTATGGTCTTGGGGCGGCAGCGGTGCTCGGGGTGATTATTGCGGGTATTCAGTATATGACGGCGCGGGATGATGTCGCGCAGGTGGCGAAGGCGAAGAAGAGGCTGATTGAGATTGTGATTGGTTTGGTGGCGTGGGCGTTGATGTTTACGGTGCTGAACTGGCTGATTCCGGGCGGTCTGACTATTAGCTAGGGCTATGAGAAAGCTTTGGGTAGTTTATAATCCGCGGTCGTCGCATCATGCGGCGGTTGAGGCGGAGGTTTTGGCGCCGGCGCGGAGGGTGAGCGGGTTTTTGGTGGGGAAGTATGAGATTAAACAGACAACAGTTGAGCATAATGCATCGATTTTGGCGGGGATGCTCGGAGATGGGGATTTGGTAGTGTCGGCGGGGGGAGACGGGACGGCGGCGATTGCGGCGAATGCGGTAATGACATCAGAGAAAGATGTGACGTTTTCGGCGCTAGGATATGGGAACTTTAATGACATGGCGCGGATGTTGAAGACGCGGCGGCCGGTGGAATATGGCGGAGAGTATGTCGGGGGAATTACGGAGATTATTGAGGGGTTTTTGGTGGGAGATGGCGGCTCGGAGGGTTCTCGTGGCGCTGGTTCTTCTGGGGGGGCTTCTTGCGCGGGCTCTTCTGGTGTGGCACGGGTGCGGGAGATTTGGCCGTTGGAGATTTTGGTGGATGGGAAGCATTGGCGGTATGCGCCGTGTTATGTGACGTTGGGGTTGCTGGCGGAGGCGTCGGAGATTATGGACGGCGATCGGGTGCGAAAGAGCTTGAATACGGGGAAGCGGGGGCCGCTTTATTCGCTGATGGTGGCGGTGTTTTGGTATTTGAAGAATAAGGGGAGGAAGTTTTTGCCTTCGTCTGGCGTGGAGAGTTCGGCTCCTGAAGGAGTTGCTGATTCTGAAGAGGTGGTCGTGAAGTTGAACGGGGAGGCGCTTGAGGAGGGGGCGACGGATTATTTGGCGGTGAATGGGCCGACGATGTCGAGGCTGATGAAGGGCGGAAAGTGGTATTTGTCGGAGACTGGATTTGGGAGCGCAGTGAAGAGGTTGGGGAAGTTTTGGAAAATGGTGGGGTTTGGTTTGAGGAGTGTGATTTTCGGGCTGCGGCTCAATGAGGCTTCCGTGGATAAGATTGAGTTCTCGCAGCCGAGCACGGTGGAGATTCAGGCGGAGGGGGAATATCAATGGCTTGAGGGGGTGTCGAAAATCGAGGTGCGGAAGGCAAAGCGGGGGATGAAGGTGGTTTGCGGGAAGTAGGGTTTGGGGTAGATGTGGGGATGGCGATAGATTTTGGGCTTGTTTTCGGGATTTCTATGATATAATGATAATGTTACAACAGATTATCATTGAATGACCGGATTTTTTATCCGATGAAACGAATGGTATTAGATATAAATGGCACCGTAAGGAGCAGTTGTCTAATACCGTATCGGTCATTGGATGGTCTGTTGTAACACCCTTGCGGTGTCATTTTTGTATGGCGAGTAGCTTTTCGGCGAATTTCGTGCGGGAGGTGGCGCGGCTTGGGTGTTACAAAACCTAAAAGGAGGGCCGTGATGCTAAAACGCCATAATATAAAACTTAACTCTTCTGGAAAAGTAAGTTGTTTGCTTCTGTTTTTACTAACTTTTTTACTTATCAATTCCATAACTACTTCTGTCTATGCTTTTGATAGTGCTCCAGATGACGGCGGGACTGGTAATACTGACAATACGGGTAATAGCTCTAGCTCTTCGACTATCACCTCTACTGTCAACATCGCTTTCACTCCAGAATCCGGTTCTGCCTCACTTACCCCGATTTCTGCTGATGGTGCTTCCGCTCGTTATTCCATCAAAGCCACCGTTGGCGTAGAGAACTCTGGAGGCTATACGGTTTATTTAGGTAGTAATAAGTCAGAACTAACAGGTAAGAATACTGGCGCAACTATTAACGGAGTTACAAGTTCAGCTACTTATGAAGAACTACCATTGAACACCTGGGGCTATAACGCAATAGAAGGAGAAACTGCCGGCACAATTTTCTCTAAAGTCCCGATTAATAATCGTGGAGACGTTATCGCTAGCAATAACTTTACTAACATTAAAACCGATAATAAAACCTTCACTTTGAGTTTTGCGGCGCATATTGGGAATGATAAACCGGCGGATACTTATGAGAATGAGATAACGCTGTCTGTTATTTCTAGCCCATTGGAAATCACCGGTCTCACTTCGCTTGCTAACATGCAAGATATGACGAGTGATGTTTGTATGGCTTCGGAAGTTGGCGATTCAATTCAGCTTAAAGATACCCGTGATGGTAAATACTACTGGGTAACTAAGCTCGCTGATGGTAAGTGTTGGATGACGCAAAATTTGGATCTAGATCTCTTGACTTCAAAAACTTTGACTACGGCAGACTCCGATGTGCCAGCGGCTGGATATAGGCCGGCTTATGACACGGCGACAACTGCTTCGAGCTCAACAATTCTTGCCGATAATACTGGCCAGCGCTCTTGGGGTTTAGGCAATTATCGTATTACCAATCCGAACACTTCGAGTGACTGTGGATCCAAAAAAGGTAGTGCGGCGGACTGTCCTTCGCAGTTTACTGCGTATACGACCCCTACGACCCAGAATGGTGACGTTAATGCGCACTATATTCTCGGTAATCATTATCAGTGGAATACGGCTACGGCGGGAACTGGAGGGACAATAACTTCTGGGCAGGCAAGCGGTTCTATTTGTCCGAAAGGTTGGAGGCTACCAACTTCTAACTCTGGCGGTGAGCTTGAGACGCTCGTCAATAAGTTAGGTGGCACCTCGACTACTAATGACATTACTCAAGCTCCGTTCTACGGCGTTAGGGGTGGCTACGTCAACCAAGATACCAGCTACCTGTTTAGCAGTGCTGGTGACTACGGCCTCTACTGGTCGTCTACCCCCTACTCTAGCAATCCTAACAACGCCTACCGTCTCGATTTCCACGGCATTCGCTACGTCTATCCGTTCAGTAGCGGCGGTCGGAGCGATGGCTTCTCCGTTCGCTGTATTGCGCGATAAATAAATTAAGTTTTCTCCGCCCCAGCTTCCGCAACCGCCAAATGAGTTTAGTTATAGTTTTGACGATATAGCACATACTTATTCCTTTTTTACAATAAAATCGATATCGAAGAACTTATAAGTTCACCCAACGAACTTAACTTATTTGGCGGGGCGGCGGCT